>Ga0190265_10001902_pt1 | contig 13827 bp, 13 predicted proteins | sample Popmic124T_FD_133135 | JGI IMG/M metagenome (GOLD analysis project Ga0190265, IMG submission 133135) | Populus adjacent soil microbial communities from riparian zone of Indian Creek, Utah, USA - 124 T | ecosystem: Environmental > Terrestrial > Soil > Riparian zone | place: USA: Utah | collected...
CCGCGGCGCCGGGCAGGCCGTCGAGAACGGCGCCTGGCAGTACCGCTTCCTGCGCTCGCGCGCCAACTCGATCGAGGGCGGCACCACCGACATCCTCAAGAACATCATCGCCGAGCGGGTGCTTGGCCTGCCGAAGATGCGCTAGGCCGACCCTGTACGGACCCTGTTACTGACGAATGTACTTCGACCTCACAGACGAGCAGCAGGCGATCAAGGCGACGGCGCGCGACTTCCTCGCCGCCCGCTACAAATCGGCGCGGATCCGCGAGCTGGCCGAGAGCGAGAACGGCTTCGAGCAGTCCGACTGGGACGAGATGGCCGAGCTGGGCTGGCCGGGACTGGCGCTCCCCGAGCAGTGGGGCGGGCAGGGCCTCGGCATCGTTGAGCTCAGCGTTCTATTCGAGGAACTGGGCTACGCCCTAGCGCCGACGCCGCTGCTCTCCAACACGATCGCCGGCCTGGCGCTGGCGGCGAACGGCAGCGACGAGCAGCGCAACCGCTGGCTGCGGCCGCTGGCCGCCGGCGAGGCGCGTGGCACGGTCGCCCTCTTCGACGCCGGAACCCCCGCCGCGATCGGCGAGTTCGAGATGGAGGCCAAGACCGACGGCGACAGCGTCGTCCTCGACGGCGAGAAGGTGCTGGTGATGGACGCGGCGAGCGCCGACTTCCTCCTCGTCGCCACCGCCGACGGTCGCCGCCATGTCGTCGAGCGAGAGGCCGATGGCATAACCGTCACCCCCGAGGTCTCGATCGACCTCACCCGCCGACTGCACTCGGTGCGCTTCGACGGAGTCCGGGTCGGCACGGAGGCGACGCTGGGCGGTGGGCAGGCCGAGTATCTGCCGGTCCTCTGGCGGGCCTGCGTGGCGCTCGCCGCCGAGTCGACCGGGATCGCCCAGCGGACGATGGAGATGGCGGTCGAGTACGCCAAAGACCGCAAGCAGTTCGGCCGCCCGATCGGCTCCTACCAGGCGGTCTCCCATCGCTGCGCGCAGATGCTGCTGGAGACCGAGAACTCCCGCTCTGCCGTCTACGGCGCCGCCTGGGCGGCCGACGCCGAGCCCGAGTCGCTGCCGCTGGCAGCCTCGATGGCCAAGGCTTACGCCTCCGACGCCGGCTGGCGCGTGCCCGACGCCTCGATCCAGGTGCACGGCGGCATCGGCTTCACCTGGGAGCACGACCTCCACTTCTTTCTCAAGCGCGGCAAGGCGAACGCGGCGATGCTCGGGGATGCCAAGTGGCACCGCGAACGGGTCGCCGATGCCGTCCTCAGCGAAGCTGCGGCACCGGTCCCGGCTTGAGCGCCTCTGAGCCGACCGGAGGGAGCGTCGAAATCTGATGAATCCGCGACCGGAGGGAGGCGAAGTTTGAGTGCATTGGACCGCATCTCGGTCGCCGCGATCGGCGTCACGGTCGCTGACCTCGAGGCCGAGGCGAAGCGCGCCGAAGCGGCCGGGGTCGAGTGCGTCTGGGCGCCGGAGCTGTTCCGCTCCTCGGTCACCCAGGCCGCCTACCTGGCTGGCAAGACCGAGAAGATCGACGTCGCCACCGGGATCGCCTGGGCCTTTACCCGCAGTCCCTTCATCGTCGCGGTCAGCGCCCTCGACATCGACGAGATGTCCGGCGGGCGCTTCCGCCTTGGGCTCGGCTCCGGCGTCAAACGCCTCAACGAAACCTGGCACAACGCCGAGTACGGGCGGCCGGCGCCGCACCTACGCGAGGCGATCGAGGCGACGCGGCTGATCATGCAGCAGGCCGGCAAGGGCGAGCCGATCCGCTACGAGGGCAAGTACTACGACATCGACATCAAGGGCTGGATCCGGCCCCACCCGGCGCCGCGCGAGTCGGTGCCTATCTACACCGCCGGCATCCAGAAAGGGATGTGCCGGATGGCCGGCGACGTCGCCGACGGCCTGATCGGCCACCCGATCCAGAGCCTGCGCTGGATCGACGAGGTCGTCGTCTCCTCCTTCGAAGAGGGCCTGAGCCGCTCTGGCCGCGAGCGCAAGGACTTCGACTACCTGCCGACCGTCTGCTGCGCGATCGACGAAGACGAAGAGAAGGCGATCGAGATGGCGCGCCGGACGATCTCCTTCTACGCCACGGTCAAGACCTACATGCCGCTCTGGGAGCTGCACGGCTTCGCCGACAACGCGGTCGCCGCCGGCGAGGCGTTCCGGCGCGGCGACCTCGCCGCCGTCCCGGCCGCGATCAGCGACGAGATGGTCGACGCCTACTGCGCCGCCGGACCGCTCGACAAGGTGCGTGCCCGGGTCGAGACGACGGCCGAGCGCGCCGACGGCCTCTTCCTCACTCCGCCCACCTACTTCATTTCACCCGAAGAGCTCTCCGAGTACCAGAACCGCATCATCGACGCCTTCGGCCCCGGCGCCTGAGGGATGCCGGCGCCCCTCCCCGTGAATTGATGTCGCACGCGCCTGCGGCGCTTAGCGACGATGTCGGAGCGCGGCTTTCGCCGCGCAGACATCGGATTGCATAGGCCGCTTCGCGACATTCCCGGTGAGGGGCACCGACATCCCTCTCGCAGCGGTCCTTGACCTGTGGAGAGGAGCCCGGTTGTCCTCCTGGCGAATGTCGCCGGCAGGCGGCGATATGCAATCTGTCTATTGCGCGGCGTTAGCCGCGCTCACTCTCCGTCGCCAAGCGAGCGAAGCTCGCGTGCGACATCAATTCGGCTGGAGGGCAACCGGGCTCCTCACGGCCGGCTACTCGTCGCGAGGGGTGATGCGGAAGATCGAGACTACCTCGGCGGATTTGGCCTCGGGGTGCACGACGTAGGCGCTGGGGCCGCCGCCGAACCAGCCGGCACTCTCGTTGTCGCCGACAAAGATCCCGGCGTGATGGTTGCCCACGCCGTCCTCGACCCAGACCTTGTCCCCCTCCTTGAACCCGTGCGGCCCTTCGCTCATGGGCCAACCCTAGCCCGGAGTCGCACCAGGCGGTGGCCCGGCCCCTCCCTGGTGGCGGAGAGGGGCCGGGCGGACTGCCCGTCCTATGGGCAGATCACGAGCAGGTGGAAGTCGGCGTCAGCGTCAGCGCCTTTGTCGTCGCGCGTGCGGACCTCGATCGCGTTGGGGTTGGCGGCCGAGCTGTTGGTCTGGGCGTAGCCGGCGGCCGGCACCGTGGTCCCGGCGTTGTTGCGTCCCGCCACGTTCGCGCAGCCGGTGACGTTGAGCGGGAACACGATCGTCACCGCGCCGCCACCCTCCGCCGCGGACATACCGGCGTCACTGGCCCGCGCCAGGGTCGCGTTGCCGGCGCCGGCCGGATTGTTGACCACGACCCAGTGGGTGTTCGTGGCGCGCTTGGCGCTGGGGACGACGCCGAGCTTGTTGGTGTTGATCTGGAAGCCGGTCAGCGTCTTGCGCTTCAGCTTGCCGCCGCCGATCGTCTGCTTTTTGATCGCCCCGCCGTTGATCGTCTGCGCCGCGTAGGCAGTCCCTGCCAGGGCCACGATCAGGGCGATCGAGGCAACGATCATCGCCGGCGACGGTCGCCCGCTCTTAAGCCTGCTCATCAGGTCCCTCCTCAGTCAGCAGTTGGCTGGGAGGGCTTTACCCGGGAAGCGCGGAGACGAATCGCTCGAACGCCCCGACGTCCGATATCGCGGGGCCGTGGCCGGGCAGGATCAGGCTCGGCTCGAGGGCGGCCAGCTTGCGGATCGAGCGGCGGTTCTCGGCGGGGTCGGCGGTGAAGATCTCCGGCGGCTCCTTGATCCCCGGCAGCCCGGTCGCGTAGCTCATGTTGCGGATCACGTCGCCGCAGATCGCCACCCGGTCGGAGTCGCGGAAGAAGATCACCTCGCCGCGAGCGTGGCCGGGAGCGTGGACGACGCGGAATCCCGCCACCTCGTCGCCTTCGTTCAGCACCCGCTCGACCTCGTAGGGCGGGCCCTGCCAGAAGCGCTTGATCACCTTGTTGACCGCGTTGCCCGCGTGCGCCTCCTGGACCGGCCTTCGTCCCTCCATCGCGTCGACGTCGTCGGCGTGACAGGCGAGGGGGATACCGCGCGCCTCGCAGACGTCCTTGGCGACCCCCTGGTGGTCGGGGTGGACGTGGGTCAGCGCCAGCATCGTCAGCTGGCGCCCCTCGATCTCGCTGAAGATGCGCCGCCGGTCCCAGCGGGTGCCGGCGTCGATCAGCACGTCCTCGGCGAGGTAGACGTTGACGCTCGGGGCCGGGAACTGCTTGAGGCGCCAGACACCCGGAGCGAGGTTCTTCATCGGTGGCCGATGCCCATCGTGCCGCGCGGATCGCCGCTGTGCTCGGCGAGCTCCTCCAGCTCGGCGATCTTCCGTTCGCCTTCGACCCGGGCGGGATCGTCCGCCGGCAGCGGCTCGATCAGGCGCCGGATCCGGTTGCGGACCTGGAGCGCGAAGTGCGGGGTGGAGGCTCCGGCAAGCGCTCTGATGTCCTCGGCGGTAACAGCGCGATCCGAGGCCAGCAGGACCGGGTTCTCTGCCTCGCTCACGGTTCGCCGCCGGCCTTGGCCAGTTCGGCCAGCTCGTCGATCTCCGCCTGCTGACTCACGCCGATCGCCTCCTCGTCTCCGACCACCCACACATGGTTGTAGAAGGCGCGCGTCGGGTCGGTGGTGTAGCCCGGCTTGACGTCGAGCATGTAGTCGCGCAGCGCCGCCGGAAGCGTATCGGCGCTGTCGGTGAGCAGCAGCGGCCCCCAGGTGCCCGAGGCCGAGAGCGGTGCCGCGACGGCGGCGTCGAGAGGGGAGTCCGAGCGGGCGATGACGAAGCCGTGGCCAGGATCGTTGACGTTCCAGCCGAAGTTGCCGTCGTCGTAGCGGGCCAGGGCGATCGCGCTGGTCACCGGATCCTCGCCGGAGACGCGTCGTACCTCACCGCCGGCTTTGGCGATCGCCCGCACGACTGGCGATGAGATCGCCGCCGTGGGGCCGAGGACGTAGACCGGTACCGCGGGATGGCGTCTCAGCGCGGTCGCGGTCGCGGCCGGCAGGTTGTCTTTTGTCGCGAACAGGACCGGATCGCCGGAGCGCGCGGCCCAGGCGGCGGCGGGAGCGGCGAACTCCGGCGCTTCGACGGATGCGATCACGATGTGCGCGGGCGGTTTGCCGGCCAGCCGGTCGCGCAGCGTCGCGATCGCGGCTGCGGTCGCGACCGGTTCTCCGCCGCCGACCGGGGTCGTCTCCAGCCCGTCCGCGGGCTGGGCTGCGCCGACGGCGAAAGCCTTGGCGCCGTTCGTCCTGGCGCTGCCCTGCGGGTCCAGGGCCGCCAGCGCCTGCTCTGTGGCCTCGGGTGGGCCGGAGGCGCTCGAGAGGAGCAGCGGCGCCCGCACCGGCGCCGCCATCAGGACGGCGGCGGCGACCGCGTCCTGCCAGCGCGCGGCGTCGACCAGGGCGACCGCGTCCGGCTGCGTGGTGGCGTCCGCCGACGGATAGACCGCGAGTGCCACGGCCGCCGCGTTCGACGCTGCGTCCCCGCCGCCGATCCTGGTCGTGTTGTTGGTCGCGAAGGTGGGGTAGCCGAGCTGCGCCGCGGTCTGAGAGGCGCTCTCGGCCTCTGCCTCACCGGCCGCCACGGGCGGCGGCGCTGGCGTGGAAGGCGCCTCGTCCTCGTCGCCTCGCCCGCCGAGGATCGCCGCGACGATGAAGACCAGGGCGAGGACGACCAAGCCGACGATCCCCTTGAGTGCCGCCGGCACCGAACGGCGTCGCCGCGGTGCTGGGGGTGGCTCCGGCGGGCCGGGTACGTCCGCGTTGATGGGTTGGTTTCGAGCCACGGCGGGGAACGCTACCCGTTCGAAACTGGCTGGCCAGTCAGTTAACCTGTGGCACAGACTGGTTGACTGACCAGTCAATCAATTAGCCGATCGCGCCGCAAAGACTTGAAGGGGATCGCATGGATTTCGCACTGAACGAGGAGCAGCAGGAGTACAAGGACCGCTGCCGGACCTTCGCCCGCGAGGTGATCCGGCCCGCCGCCCGCAAGCACGACGAAGAGGAGAGCACCCCGTGGGAGGTGATCAAGGAGGCGCGCAAGCAGGGCTTCGGCGGCCTCGAGGGGATTCAGCGCGCGGCATCTGACGAGCAGGGCCAGATGCAGGTGATCTCGGCCGAAGAGTTCCACTGGGGCTGCGCCGGGATCGCCCTGGCGGTCTCGGGCTCCGGGCTCGCCGCCGCCGGCATCGCCTCCTCCGGCACCCCGGAGCAGATCGGCCAGTGGGTCCCCGAGTGCTTTGGCAACGAGGAGGAGATCAAGCTCGGCGCCTACGCCGTCACCGAGCCCCAGGCAGGGTCCGACGTCAAGAGCCTGAAGACGACCGCCAAACGCGACGGCGACGAGTGGGTCCTCAACGGGACCAAGGTCTTCATCACCAACGGCGGCATCGCCGACGTCCACGTCGTCGTCGCCACCGTCGACCCGACGCTCGGCACGCGCGGCCAGGCTTCCTTCGTCGTCGGCAAAGGCACCCCGGGCCTGAGCCAGGGCAAGAAGGAGTCGAAGCTCGGCATCCGCGCCTCGCACACCGCCGAGATCGTGCTCGAGGACTGCCGGATCCCGGTCGAGAACCTGCTCGGCGGCGAGGAGAAGCTGGAGCGCAAGCTGCAGCGGGGCCGGGAAGGCAAGAAGTCGCGCGGCGCCGATGCCCTGGCGACCTTCGAGATGACCCGGCCGCTGGTCGGCGCCTCGGCTCTCGGCATCGCCCAGGCCGCCTACGAGTGGACGCTCGAGTACCTCGACGGTCAGTCCGAAGGCGGCACCCCCGTGCTTCAGATCCAGCGCATCCAGCAGACACTCGCCGACGTCGCGACCGAGATCGAGGCCTCGCGCCTGCTGGTCCAGCGCGCCGCCTGGATGGGCCGCAACGGGATCCCGATGACCGGCGGCCAGGGCTCGATGTCGAAGCTCAAGGCCGGCGACGTGACGATGTGGGCGACGACGACCCTGATGGACCTGGTCGGCCCCTACGCCTGGAGCACCGAGTGCCCGCTGGAGAAGTTCTTCCGCGACGCCAAGATCTACCAGCTGTTCGAGGGCACGGCCGAGATCCAGCGCATGGTCATCTCCCGCATGCAGGCCCGCGATTACGCCGAGCGCCTCGGCTATGCAGCTGAAATTGCTGACGCGGCTATGGCGGCCGAACCCACGAAGGAGCCGGTTCCCGCCTGACCAAAGACCTATCCCGGTAGGGGTGGAACGTCTTGTACTTTTTCGGCCAGTTCGACCTCGGACGGCAGCAGCCGCTCTCCGAAAAAGTTAAGTGGAACCCCTGTCGGGATAGGTCCTAAGCTCGGGGCGTGCATGTTCATGCTCTAGATGCGCGGCGTGAGGACAGCCGCAAGCGGATGTGGATCGCGCTGGCGATCAACACCTCGATGGTCGTCGTGGCGGCGGTCGGGGGTGTCCTCACGGGGTCGTTGGCCGTCCTCGCCGACGCCGGCCACCTGCTCTCCGACGTGGGGGCGATCGCGCTCGGCCTGCTCGCCGCCGCGCTCGCCTCGAGGCCGGTAGCGGGACGGCGCACCTTCGGCTACCAGCGCTCCGAGGTGCTGGCGGCGCTGGCCAACGGCCTGCTCCTTGTCGCGGTGGCCGTCGGGGTGGCGATCGCGGCGGTCGGGCGGTTCGGCGACCCGCCGGAGATCGACGGTGCCGGCGTTCTCGCTATCGGCCTCTTCGGGCTCGCGGGCAACGTGGCGGCGACCGCGGTCCTCGCGAAGGGGCAGCGAGATGACCTCAACCTCGAGGGCGTGCTCCGCCACAGCGCCGCCGACGCGCTCGGCTCGATCGGGGTGGTGGTCGCGGGAGGCGTGGTGCTCGCCGGTGGCTCGCCGCTCGTCGACCCCGTGGTCGGCCTCCTGATCGCCCTGCTCGTTCTCGCTTCCTCCTGGAAGCTGATCAAGGAGCCCATCGACGTGCTGATGGAGACGGCCCCGACCGGGCTCGACGTCGGTGAGATCGGCGCCGCGATCTGCTCGGAGGGTGGCGTGCGCTCCGTCCACGACCTGCACGTCTGGACCGTGACGGCGGGCTTCGCCGCCCTGGCCGCCCACGTCGTCGTCGCGGTCGACGCCGATCGCGACCTGATCCGCCGCCGGCTCGAGGTGCTGCTCGGCGAGCGGTTCGAGATCGAGCACACCACGCTGCAGATGGAGGAGGAGGCAGGGGAGACGCTGCTCGAGGTCGAGAACGCCTCGCCCGGGCGCTGATCGCAAGCCGGGTTGCAGATCGCGGCAGCGACGTTTGACGCCGCGTCGCCTGATCTAGCCTTTCGTTGATGCTTAAGACTCGCCTTGCCCCGGCGGCTGGTCTCGCCGTGGCGGCGCTCGTCGCGCTGCTCGTCCACGCGGCTGCGGCGCCCGCCGCCGACCTGCAGCAGGAACTCGACCAAAAGCAGGAGAAGCTCGATCGCCTCGACGCCCGTGAGGGCGTGCTGACGACGACGATCTCCCGCTACCGGGAGCGGATCGAACGGCTCACCGGCGAGGTGGCCGAGCTGCGGACCAGGGAGGCGGCGGTGCGCGTTCGGCTCGAGGCCAAGCAGGCCGAGCTGGACGGGGCGATCGCCGAGCTCGAGATGGCGAAGAAACGCCTCGAGGTCCTGCGGGAGCGACTGAAGCGAGCGCTGGTGGCGCTGCGCGACCGCCTCGTCGCGATCTACGAGACCGGCACGCCGGACGTGCTCAGCGTCGTGATCGGCTCCGACGGCTACGACGAGCTGCTCGACCGGACCGAGTACCTGAACAGGATCCACGGCATGGACGAGGCGATCGTCGGCCGCGTCAGGGAGCTGCGCAACGAGGTCAAGCAGCTGGTTGCCACCCTGCGCTCGGCGAAGCTCCGGATCGAAGCGGCCCGCGACGCGATCGCCGCCGAAGAGCAGGCGCTGGTCAGCGCGCGCCAGGCCGTCCAGAGCCGCCAGTCGGAGCTGGTCGCCGTCCGTCGCGATCGTGAGGCGGCACTGGCCAAGATCAACGACCACGAGCACCGGGTCGAGGGCAAACTCGCCGAAATCCAGGCGGAGATCGCCGCCCAGCTGCAATCGACCTCCTCGGCGCCGCTGCCGGCGGGACCGATCCGCTACGGCTCGGGCCAGCTGATCTGGCCGGTCGACGGAGCGGTGGTCTCCGGCTTCGGCCCGCGCTGGGGGAGCATGCACGAGGGCGTCGACATCGCCGTCCCGGCCGGCACGCCGATCCGCGCGGCCGCCGCCGGCTCGGTGGTCCTGCTCCAGTCCGAAGCGAGCAGCGGCGGCTACGGCAACTTCACCTGCCTCGACCACGGCGGCGGGCTGCAGACCTGCTACGCCCACCAGTCCTCCTTCGCGGTCGGCTCCGGCCAGAGCGTCGCCCAGGGCGACGTGATCGGCTACGTCGGCTGCACCGGCCACTGCTACGGCGACCACCTCCACTTCGAGGTGCGGGTGAGTGGCGTGCCCACCGACCCGATGGGCTACCTGTAGGCCGGGTCTATTACTTAAAATTATTAGGAGATACGACTATCGGATAGGCGTGGCGGTTCTGTTCTGGGACCCTGGGTATGAGGAAGACGGTGATCCGACAGGCGCATACCTATCTGGTCGGTGCCGTGTCAGGCACGGCCCTGATTGCGGCAGCCGTGGTCGCCTTCGTGCTGCTCGTCTCGACTCAAGCGTTCCGTGACTGGCCCCTGGCGGGCCTGCCGGACCTGAACGGCGGTGGCGGGGAGTCGAGCACCGTCTCGAGCGGAAAAGCCGTCGCCGGCGGAACGTCGGGCACTGCCGGGCCCGTGGGCACCGAGGAGGGTGGCGCCGCGTCCAAAGACGTCGCCAAAGCGACGGGAGGAAATGGCGCCGGCCAGCCGGCCGCCTTCGCGGGGACGCCGGCGGCGAATGGATCGCCGGCTCCTGGCTCGCCCGCTGAGTCGCCGGTCGCCGGCGGCCCAGGCTCCGGCTCGGCGCCGGCCGCCGGGGCGACCCCGTCTGCTTCTGCGCCGACGAAATCGCCCGGGCCCGCTGACGGAGACAACGATGGTGGTGGTGGCCAGGCCTCGGGCGGCGGCGGTGGCGGCAGCGGTTCCACCTCGGGGCAGGTGACCGGGGCGGTCAAAGACACCGTCGCCGGCGTCGACAAAGTCACCGGTGGGGCACTTGGCGACACCGGCGCCACCAAAGTCACCGAAGAAGTGGTCAGCGGGGCCGCCGGCCCAGAATCCACGGTGGGCAAAACGGTCGACAACGTCGCCGACACCGTAGGCAACACGGTCGGCGGTCTGGTCGGCGGCGGCAAATAGCCGCGCGGTAGCCGAGTCTCCCGCTCGCACCCCTAACCGTCACAATGCCGGTCCTATGGTGGAGCCGGGACAGGTGGGCGCTGTGGCGAACCCGATCGAGGGCTCTTCCATCTATCCGATCGGGAGCCGCATCGACGAGCGTGGCCACCTCGAGATCGCCGGCTGCGACGTGGTCGAGCTGGCCTCCGAGATCGGCACTCCCGCATACCTCTACGCGGAGGACGACATGCGTGAGCGCGCCCGCGCTTACCGGGCGGCCTTCGAACGGCGCGGCGCCAACTTCGAGATCCTCTTCGCCAGCAAGGCGCTGCCCTGCACGGCCGCCTACCGCCTCTTCGCCGAGGAGGGACTCTCGGTCGACGTTGCCTCGGGGGGTGAGCTGCACATGGCGCTTCGCGCCGGCTTCGACCCGGCCCGGATCCACATGCACGGCAACAACAAGAGCGACGAGGAGATCCTGCTCGCGACCCGGGCCGGGGTCGGTCACCTGATCCTCGACTCCTTCGACGAGATCGAGCGCTGCGAACGCCTGCTCGATGGGCCGCAGGACGTGCTGGTCCGGGTGACGCCGGGGATCAAGCCGTCGACCCACGACTACATCACCACCGGCCAGCTCGACTCCAAGTTCGGCTTCGGGCTCGAGGACGGGCTGGCGGCGCGGGCGGTGGAGCGGGTGCTCGCCTCAGACGTGCTGAACCTGGTCGGGCTGCACGCCCACATCGGCTCGCAGATCTTCGAGCTGGAGCCCTACAAGCTGGCAATCCAGGCACTCGGCGAGCTGGCCGGTGAGTGGTGCCGGCTCGTCAACGTCGGCGGTGGCCTCGGCATCGCCTACACCGCCGCCGACGAGCCCCCTTCGATCGACGCCTACGTCGAGGTCAAGGTGCGAGGCGTCGCCGAGGTCTTCGGCGATGGCGTGCGCATCCTGATCGAGCCGGGGCGGTCGCTGGTCGGCAACGCCGGCCTCACCGCCTACCGGGTCGGCACCGTGAAGGAGATCCCCGGCATCCGCACCTACGTCGCCGTCGACGGGGGCATGTCCGACAACCTGCGCCCGATGCTCTACGGATCGCGCTACGAAGCGCTGATCGCAGACCGCGCCGGGGCCGCCCCCGACACGCTGGCGACGATCGCCGGCATGCACTGCGAGTCCGGCGACGTGATCGTGCGCGACATGATGCTCGCCTCCCCAGCCGTCGGGGACGTGCTGGTGACTCCTGCCACCGGCGCCTACGGCTACGCGATGGCGAGCAACTACAACGGCGTGCCGCGTCCGCCGGTCGTCTTCTGTCGCGACGGTGAGACCCGCGTGGTGGTGCGGCGCGAGACCTACGAGGACCTGACCTCGCGAGATGTCTGAGGGTTCCGACAAACCCGTGCGAGTGGGAGTGCTCGGTCGCGGCACGGTCGGCGCCGCCTTCGCCGAGCTGCTGGCCGAGCGCGCTGACGCGGTCGAGGCGGCGAGTGGCCGCCGGCCCGAGCTGGCGGGAACGCTGACGCGCACGGAGGGCGATTTCGAGGAGCTGCTCGGGCGCTCGGACTTGATCGTCGAGTTGATCGGCGGCACCGAGCCGGCGCGCGAGTACGTGCTCGCGGCGCTGCACGCCGGCAAGCCGGTCATCACCGCCAACAAGCAGCTGCTGGCCCGGCACGGCGAGGAGCTGTTCGCCGTCGCTCGCGAGTCGGGAGTGCAACTGCGCTTCGAGGCCGCCGTGGCGGGCGTGATCCCGATCGTCCGCGTGATCCAGGAGAGCTTCGGCGTCACCGAGATCTCCAAGGTCTTCGGCATCGTCAACGGCACCACCAACTTCATCCTCAGCGAGATGGCCGCCACCGGCGCCGAGTACGAGGAGGTGCTGGCGCGGGCGCAGGAGCTCGGCTACGCCGAGGCCGACCCGACCGACGACGTCACCGGCGCCGACGCCGCGGCGAAGATGGCGATTCTCGCCCGCCTCGCCTTCCACACCCCGGTCAGCCTCTCCGAGGTGGCCTACGACGGGATCGAGGCGATCCAGCCCGACGACCTCGCCTACGCGAAGGAGTTCGGCCTCTCGCTGAAGCTGCTCGGCGTCGCCGAACGGCGCAACGGCGGCATCAGCGTTCGTGTCTTCCCCTGCTTCCTCTACGGCGGCCACCCGCTGGCGCCGATCAGCGGCTCCTTCAACGCGGTGATGGTCGAGGCCCCCTCGATCACCGAGGTGACGATGTCGGGTCCCGGCGCTGGCGGGGTGCAGACCGCCTCGGCGGTGCTCGGTGACGTCGTCTCGGTCCTCGCGGGCGAGGCTCCGCTTCCCGAGGCCCGGACCCAGCTGCCGCTCGTCCACGACATCAAGTCCTCCTTCTACCTGCACCTCGAGGTTGCCGACCGGCCGGGGGTCCTGGCCCGTGTCGCCCAGGTCCTCGGAGACAGCGACGTTTCGGTGAAGAGCGTCGTCCAGCGCGGCGCCGGCGACGACGCGAGGCTGGTGATGATTATCCACGAATGCCTCGAGTCCCGTTTCGAAGCGGCGGTCGACGCGCTGGCCAGGCTGGATGACCTGCGCTCCCCGCCGCGCTCGATCCGGGTGATCGAGGAGGAGTTCGTTTGACGGCGCTGATCGAGCGCTACCGCGATCGGCTGCCGCTGGAGGAGGGGGACCCGATTGTCTCGCTGGAGGAGGGGTCGACGCCGCTGATCGAGGCCGAGCGTCTCTCGGAGCGCCTCGAGGTGCGGACGTACCTGAAGTTCGAGGGGGCGAACCCGACCGGCAGCTTCAAGGACCGGGGCATGACGGTCGCGGTCTCGCGGGCGAAGGGGCGTGGGGCGGAGGCGGTGATCTGCGCCTCGACCGGGAACACCGCAGCGAGCGCCGCCGCCTATGCGGCGCGCGCCGGCCTGCGCGGGGCAGTGATCGTGCCCGAGGGCAAGATCGCGATCGGCAAGCTGGCGCAGGCGCTGATGCACGGGGCGCGGGTGGTCGCGCTGCAGGGGAACTTCGACGACGCGCTGGGGATCGTCCGCGAGCTCGCCCAGCGCCACCCGATCGAGTTGGTCAACTCGGTCAACCCGTTCCGGATCGAGGGGCAGAAGACGGCTGCCTTCGAGGTGGTTGAGGAGCTCGGTGAGATGCCGGGGGCGCTGGCGATCCCGGTCGGCAACGCTGGCAACGTGACCGCCTACTGGCGCGGTTTCAAGGAGGTAGAGAACACTGGTTCGAGACCAGTCCTCTACGGCTTTCAGGCCGAGGGCGCGGCGCCTCTGGTCGGCGGCTCCCCCGTCGCCAACCCGGAGACGGTTGCCTCGGCAATCCGGATCGGCAACCCGGCCCGCTGGGAGGAGGCGATGGCCGCCTTCACCGAGTCGCGGGGCAGGGTCGCCGCCGTCTCCGACGAGCAGATCCTCGACGCCTACCGCTGGCTCGCCGCCAGCGAGGGCGTCTTCTGCGAGCCCGCTTCCGCTGCCTCGGTCGCCGGCCTGCTCGCCCACGGCCTGCCGACCGTCGAGGGCGCGCCGCGGCCGGAGTCGGTCGTCTGCGTGCTCACCGGCCACGGCCTCAAGGACCCCGACACCGCCCTCTCCAAG
>Ga0190265_10001903_pt1 | contig 13824 bp, 13 predicted proteins | sample Popmic124T_FD_133135 | JGI IMG/M metagenome (GOLD analysis project Ga0190265, IMG submission 133135) | Populus adjacent soil microbial communities from riparian zone of Indian Creek, Utah, USA - 124 T | ecosystem: Environmental > Terrestrial > Soil > Riparian zone | place: USA: Utah | collected...
GAGAGCTTCTCGGCGACCAGCGACAGTGGCAGGCCGAGCGCCTCCAGGCGGCGCGGGTCGAGCTCCACCTGGATCTCGCGCACCTCGCCGCCATTGACCTCGACGGCCGCGACGCCCTCGATCTGTTCGAGCAGCGGCTTCAGGTCGTCTTCGACCTGGCGGCGGGTGATGTCGGAGCGCTGCGTCGAGCCGACCGCGAACGCCATAATCGGGAGCGCCGTGACGTCGAAGCGGACGATCGTCGGGTCCTCGATCTGTTGTGGCAGACGGCTCCGGATGGCGGCCACCTTCTCGCGCACTTCAGCGGCCGCGGCCTGCGGATCGATCTCGAGGCGCAGCTCGAGGCCCACCAGCGCGAGCGACTCGGTGGAGCTCGACACCACGCGCTTGACGCCGTTGATGCCGGCGACCGCGTCCTCGATCGGCCGGGTCACCAGCGTCTCGACCTCTTCGGGCGAGGCGCCCGGGTAGACGACGCTGATGTTGACGAAGGGGAAGTTGACCTCGGGGAAGAGGTCGATGCCGAGCCTCGTCATCGACACGACGCCCAGCACCATGAAGCTCATGATGACCATCGTCGCGAAAACGGGCCGGCGGATGGAGACGTCTGAAATCCACATAAGCGTTTACTTCGAAAGAACCGGGTTCACCTTCGTGCCGGCGGCGATGTCCTGGCGCGCGTCGGACAGAATCACATCGCCTGCCTGCAGGCCGCTGGCAATCTGCACCAGCCGACCGTCGGTGAGGCCCTCGGTCACCGGAACCTCGCGGACCGAATCGCCCTCGATCCGAATAGCGACGCGCTTGCCGTCGCGCGTGATGACCGCATCGCGTGGAACCGCCACCACCTGGGCGGCGCGCTCGAGCGGAATCGTGGCCGACCCGTACATCCCGGACAGCAGCGCGGTGCCCGGATTGGCGATGCGGACCTCGATGCGGAAGTGGCGGTTGCGCGCATCCACTTCCGGAGCGATGGCGGCCACGCGCCCCTCGAAGACGTCGCCCGGCCGCGCCTGTGCCGAGACTCGCGCGGGCATGCCGACGCGAAGACGGCCCGCCTCGAGCTCCGAGACGCCCGCTTCGAGCTTCATCACCCGCAGATCGGCCACGACGACGACCGGTTCATCACCCGGACCGACGAGGCTTCCCGCGTCGTAGTGGCGCTCCACGACCACGCCGTCGATCGGCGAGGTGAGCGTGGCGTCGCGCTGCACTTCGCGCGCGCGCCGGAGGGCGGCCTCGGCCTGCGCCAGGTTTGCCTTCGCCAGGTCGCGCTGGGCCGCGGTTGACCGCCGCGCGGTGTCGGCGGCATCGAGCCGCTGCTTCGCAACCGCGCCGCGATCGAACAGGTTCTGGGCGCGGTCGCGCTCGAGGACCGCGTTCGCGAGCGCGGCTTCCGCCGCTTCCACGCCGGCGTGCCCGACGTTCACGGCCGCCTCGGCGGCGTCAACCTGGGCGTCGATCTCGCGGCGGTCGATCGCCGCGACCACTTGTCCGGCGCGCACGCGGTCGCCGATGTCCACGCGCACGCTCGACAGCGTGCCGGGCAGCTTCGCTGCGACCGCCACGCGCGTCTGCGGCACGAGATTCCCGGAGATTTCGAGTGTCGATTCCAGGTCCGCGACCGCCACGTTCATGGCCGCTACGTCGACGCGGTGTTCAGGTGTCGTCGCCGCCGCGGAGGCGGCCGGCTCGGCGCCGCCGCACGCCGAAGCAAGAGCAGCGAGGATCACCAATCCCGGTACGACGACCAATCCGGGTAGCCGGAAACCTTCAGGTCTCCGGAACGAACGAAGAAGCAGATGATTACGCATGGTGTGCCACTTTCCCTGGTGATGCGCCGGTCGTATGGAACGCGCAGTCAGATGCCACGAATTTCGTGCGGATCTTGGCCTTCAGGCCCGCGAGCATCGTTTCAAGAACGTCGTGCGCCAGCGCGTCGGGATCCTCCCCGGGCGCGAGGCGCTGGGCCAGGCCGATCGTTGCCGCGCCCAGCATCCCTACCCAAAGGACGTGCAGCGCGGCCGCGGGGTTCACTCCGGACGCGAAGTCTCCGCGCGTGACGCACGCCGCGATGTCCGCTTCGGCGCGGGCGGTGGTCTCCTGGAAGAACTCGAAGCGCTGGAAGTCCTGCGTCAAGCTCGGCACCGACCGGTCGACGAACATCAGCTCGAAGTATTCGGGGTGCGTCTTCGAGAATTCGTAGAACGCCCACAGTCCGCGGCGCAGTCGTTCGAGCGGCTCGGCGGTCGCCGTCCCCTCGGCCAGGTGTCCGGCGAGCAGCCGGAATCCTTCTTCGGTCAGCGCGAAAAAGATGTCGTCCTTGCTGGGGAAGTAGCTGTAGATCGCTGCCGGGCTGTACTCGATGCGCTCGGCGATCTTGCGCATCGACACGTGCCGGTAACCCTCGGTGACGAAGAGATCGCGCGCGGCGGTGAGAATCGCGTCGCGAGTCCGGTCACGCTCCCGCTGCTGCCGTTCCTTTGTGCCCATGAACAGCCATCATATCCTGAACACCGTTCAGATTGTTAATGGCGTTTGATATGTTTGTTTTCTTGGGCAAATCCGCCGCCAGTTCGGCGGGTCCGCTTCGCGGAACCCGCCCTACGTACGCAGGAAGCGGTTCCGCGAACGTACGTAGGCCGGGTTCCGCGAATGTACGTAGGCCGGGTTCCGCGAAGCGGACCCGGCTAGGCTCGTCGGAGCGTCATCGCGGCCATGACGTACACCAGTCCGGCGATCGACAAAGTGACTGAGAATCCCCAGTTCATTGCGACGAAAACGGCAACCGTCGCGCCGACCACGGAAAACGCCCCGTTCATCCCCCAGCCCCACGGAATGATCTCCGGCCGGTGCGCCGCGACCAGCCGCATGCCGGCCGGCAGCGGAATGCCGAGCAGGATTCCGGTTGGGACGAGCAGCGCCGCGGCCACGAGGACGCGCAGCGTCAGGGGCCAGGCGATCGCGAGGTCGATGATCCGGGGGAGGAGAAGCGCGGCCAGCGCTGCAACGCCGGCGACGGCGACCAGCATCCGCATCGCCACCGCCTTTACTTGCCCGGCGGAGACACGACGGCTCAGGAAACTGCCGAGCCCCGTTCCGAGAAGCAGGGAGAACAGCGTCACTGTCAGCGAGTACACGGGATGACCGAGCAGCAGCACGAACCGCTGCAGCAGCGCCACCTCCAGCAGCATGAAGCCCGCGCCCAGCGCGCCGAAATAGATCAGCCATCGCCCCCATCCCGCGGCCGGCCGCGCGCTGACGATCAGCGGGCCGACGATAAACAGCAGGACGAGCAGCGCGGAAATCCCCATCAACGTCATCAGCGCGCTGAGGCCGTTGCCGAAGAGCATCGATCGGCCGAAGGCGACGTCGAGCTGGTTGCGGAGGCGGGTGGCGTGAAAGTAGAAGGGCCGGTCGTCGGTGGTCGGCGCGATGTCGAGCGGGTACTCCGCGATAAACCGCGAGCGGTCCGGCGCCAGGATGAGGCGTCGATAGTCGTTTGCGCTGGTGCCGGTTCGCTGCATTTCGACCGGATCATCGTGCGCCGGCGCCGCCTCGATGCCCGGCGCGTACAGCACCGAAAACCCGAGCTCGTCGGCGAGATCCACGAGGCGGCGGCTGTCGTCGTCGCTGAACGGCGTCTTTTTCAGCAGGAAGGTGGCGATGCGATCGAACCGTACGATCGCGAGGTGGCGCGACGGGTCGAGCCCGCGCGCGGCGCACGCGTCCTGCGCGAGCGACACCAGGCGCAGGCCGTCGAACACCCACCGCGTAATCGTGAGAAAGCCCTCGTCTGAGAGGTGATCGATGTACTCCCCGAAGGCCTCGGTGGTGTAGAGCGAGTTTTCGGTGAGCGTGTAGGCGCCGGCGGCGGTGGCGGCCCATGTGTCGACAAGCGAGGCCTGGATCACGTCGTACTTCGCATCGCTCCGCCGCACGAAGCTCCGGCCGTCGTCCACGTGGATCGTGACTTTGGGGTCGGCGTAGACGCCGCCCGAATACTCGCGGAACCGGGTGAGCATCACGTCGCGCGCGATGATCGGATTGATCTCCACGCCGTCCACCTGCCGTGCGCCGAACACCAGCGCCGACTGCAGATCCCGGCCGCCGCCAGGGCCGATCACCAGCGCCGAGAATCCGCCGGGCCGTTCGACGAGGTGATACGCCAGGGCGGTGAGCTCGTAGCGAAGGTACCCGGGCGGGCCGGCCCTTCCGTCGAGAATCGGCGTCGAGGCGGCCGAATCGATATCCATGAACAGCGAGCCGCTGCGCGCGCCCGTATAGCGCGGGCTGAGCGACCACTCCCCGTGCTCGCGGTCGTACACGCCGATACGCGAGAACGAATTCCATTTGCTGAAAAGGACGCGGTCGCCCTCGTGTCCCTTCGTGGCGACCACGTCGAACGGCGCCGCCCCCGTCGCCTGCGCGCCGGCCGAGAGCGTGAAGATCGCCAGTCCGGCGGCGGCAGCATGACGCCGTCGCGCAGGCGGTGCGAAGCAGACCGCGGCGCCGAGCGACAACGCGGCCGCCGTCAACACCACGCCGGGCGCACCGAGCTCGTTGAGCAGCGGGATCAACGCGAGGCAGCCGGCCGCTGCGCCGAGAAGATCGGAGGCATAGACGACATTGATCCGATCGGTCAGCCGCGTGAACGCGAGTGAAATGACGGCCCCGCCGGTGAAGAACGGCAGCGCGGCCAGCGCGTAGATCGCCAGCATCAGGGCCAGGTTCGCGGGGGAGTAGTTGAGCCCGACCCGGATACGCACCAGGAAGGCGAGCGCGACGACTGTAGCGATGGCATGCACGACCGCGCCGCCGGCCAACAGCTCGCGCGTGTCTGCCGAGGCCAGCCGGCCCCGCATCACGTAGACGAAGACGCCGCTCGCGCTCAGCCCGAACAGGGCAATCGAGATCGCCAGGAACGCGAAGTGGTAATACATCGTGACCGAAAAGATCCGGGTCAGCGCCAGCTCCGTCATCAGCAGCGCCGCCGACACCGCGGCAACGCCCGCACAAATTGCCGTCATATTTCGGGCAGTCTAGCAGGCCTGCCCCGCCGAAGCCTCACCGTAGGGCGGAGCGCGAAGGCCGGAAGGCGGGTATGTCCCTTGCACCTGACCGAGCTCGGCAGCGATTGGGAAGGATGAACACAAGTGCGTAGGTTGGCGTGTTTCATAATCGGGTCCGCGCTCATCCTCTTCGAGGGACAGCTCGTCGCGCAGCAGACCACGTTCCGCAGCGGCGTAGACCTGGTGGCGCTGAGCGTGGTGGTGACCGACGGGCACGACAAATTTGTCAGTGGTCTGTCCGCGGAGGACTTCGCCGTCCTCGAGGATGGCGTGCCACAGCAGGTGTCCTTTTTCTCGGCCACGGCTGTGCCGATGGATCTGGCGCTGCTGCTGGATACGTCTGCCAGCATGATCGACAAGATGAACGTCGTGCACGAGGCGGCGACTGGATTCGTCTCGAGCGCGAAGCCCGGCGACCGGGTCACGATCGTCGACATCAAGGACGGCGTGACGGTGCTGCACCCGCTCGATGAGGACCTCGAGGGCGCGCGCGCGGCTATCCGCACCACCAGCGCGCGGGGCGGCACGGCGCTCTACAACGGCCTGTACATGACCCTGAAGGAAATGGTGAAGCGTCGCCGCAGCAACGGCGAAGTCCGCCGGCAGGCCATTCTCGTGCTGTCCGACGGCGACGACACCGCCAGCCTCGTCGACTACGACGATGTGATGGATGTGGCGAAGCAGTCGGGGATTGCGATTTACACCATTACGGTGAAGACCGCGCTGCAGCGGCTGCTCGCGTACGGCAAGCACGCAGCGGTGTCTGGCGAATTCGCGATGCGGACGCTCGCGCAGGAAACCGGCGCCAGAGCGTTCTTCCCGGCTCAGGCCGCCGAACTGGCTGGTGTCTACGGCATCATTGCCGAGGAGCTCGCCAGCCAGTACGCGCTCGGCTACATGTCGACGAACCCGGTCCGGGACGGCAAGTATCGCCGCGTGAGCGTCCGCGTCACACAGCCGGAGGTCCGCACCCGCACGCGCGCAGGATACGTGGCGAGCATCACGCATCCGCTCGCGACTCGCTGAAGGTTAATAGCCCTCGTCCAATTCCGGCGCCGCGGCTGCCCCGACGGCTGCCTGCTGGGCAGCCGGCATCCGGCGGATCAGCCGTCCGAAATCATCCTTTGGCGGGCCGACATAGAACTGGTACGCGTATCGTGTGGCCTGCGTCGCATCACGCGGGATACTGGCGCCGTGCGCCATGCCGGGCGCGTTCATGAAGACGAGCGCCGTATTGCCGACGAACGGGACCGACCGCGCGTGCTCGGCCCGCCCGCCGCACGACTCAGGGTAGAACGTCTTCATCGTGGTCGCCTGCCGGTCATGGTCAATGCGGTACAGGTCGGTGCCGTAGTCCGCGCTGTCGCCCGGGCGCGCGAAGTAAATCAAGCCGGTCAGCGCCGCGATCCGCATGTCACGATGGGGCTTGAGCCGGTAGCCGGGCCGTCTCAGCATCAGACGGCCCCGGAACGCATGTTTGGGCATACGCAACGCATCCTCGGCAAGGTCGGGACCGAACAGATCCTGATAGGCAGCCACGAGGTGGGGCTGGAAGCGAGCCACCAGCAGCGGCGTCAGCACACCATCGATCACGTCGCGTTGAAACCACAGCCAGGTCTGCCGCGATCGTTCGGGCGCGATCGTCGTCCTGTCGGGATCGAAGTTCGCCTTGACGCTGTCGGCGATATCGAAGCCGTCCTCCGGCGGCATCGTCTCGAACAGCAGCGCGTAGATGTCGGCCGGCAATACGTCGGCGATGACCATATGCGGCCCCGGATCAGTGACCAGCGTCGCGGCGGTGACGGCTCCCCCGATGTGGGATATGTGGGACTCCGTGATCGCCGTCAATCGTGCCCCCGGTCGTCGAACACCCCTGTCGCCAGGTCGATGGTCCCGATCCGCGCACGATTCGCCTTCTGATAGAAGTGCCCGCGCTGCCAGTCGAAGGCTTCTTCATCGCTGAGCACGTTCAGGCTGGAAACCGGAGCGTTGAAAGCCGACTGATACATTGCGACGACGGCGAGCAGCGCGTCACGGTCCGATGGAGCCAGGTCGCCGCCCTCGCGCACCCGGTCGACGGCGTCGGCGAGCGTATCCATCGCCTTCGGCAGCCCGCGGAGCCGGTCGGTCACGTCGACGGCGTCACCGGCATTCGGGGCGACGTAGTAATACACGCGGTATTTCCGCCTGAGTTGACGGTCGAAGGCATCGGTCGAGGGCCAGGTCCAGGAATACATGCCGTAATCGGACACGAACGGTTCAACCTCGACACGCCGGGCGGACGCGAAAAGCTGGATGCAGACGAGCGCGGTCGCGAACACGAGATGGCGCAGGCGGAGCGCAGGACGAAACGCCAGCGATCCTGCCTCGAGTGTTCGCAGCCGGCTGGCCAGCGGACCCCATGGCACGAACGCGAGGAGCATGACCCACCAGAGCGGCCAGAAATGACCCTGCAGCAGGTACAGGCCCGAGAGCAACGACAGGGCCGCCACGCCCGCGACGGCGCGTACCCACCACTGGCTGAAGAAGATGTGGATCACGAGCAGCCCTTCAACCGCGACCGCTCCGAACGATGCCACCACCGCCCATCCGTGATGCGTCGCGATCCAGAGCCCCCAGGTGGTTGGGGCGCGCCGGAAGTCCTCGACAAAGTGGTACTTCGCCGCGCCACCGAGAACCCAATCCAGTCCGCTCGAATCGAGCTTCGCATATGCGGCGGCCAGCAGCGCCACCCCCAGGACGGCACCGGGCCACCAGATCGCGAAGCCGTACGCGTCGGCATCATCTGGACGTTCCTGCCGGCGCGGCACGACGGTCAACGCGGCGTCCCACGGTACGAGGAGAAGACCCCACAGGGCGACGAGCGGCAGCCCGATATCGTGCGCGGATCTGTGCTGCAGCACGACGAACACGCGCGCCGTCAGGGCCACCAGCGCGATTCCGTAGGTGACGCGCGGGACGACGCCAGCCGCGAAAAGCAAGAGCGCGCCGAGAGCCACGGTCAGCACCAGCGAATTGACTGCCGGATGCAACGCAAGCCAGTGGACCCACCCCCAATCAGCGAAGGCATCAGCCGAGCGGTGCAGTTCCACAGGCAGGGCCGTGCCAGGCAACTCGACGACGCCTGGAACGCTCGCGAAGAGCGCCAGACCGAGGGCGATGCGAAACAGGCCAAGGCCCGCCGGCGACAACGGGGGAATCCCTCGGAAGATCGCTGTCCGGGCCGATGGAAACGCGAGCGCTATCAGCCAGGCCAGCACGAGCGCCGCGGCCCATGCGTTCTGCCGCGTCAGCCATTTCTCGAGACCGGGCCCCGCCGTCCGTTCGAGCGCCGGAACGGTAGCCGTCAGTCGTTCGGCGATCGTCACGTCGGGGATGGCAACCCGGAACGCCTGTCGATCGATACCGTCCGTATCCTCTACGGCCGGATCAGTGACGAGCGCACGGATGTTGGCAGACGAGGTATCGAGGAGGTGGTAATCCCAGGTTCGATCGCCGTGGGGCTCACCACGCTGCAGACGGAGCGCGGACTCTCGTGATGCTTGTGCGGCTGCGTCGACCGACGGCGTCCACCTGACTCGGATGAGCGGCGCATCGGCAGACAGCGGTGCGGAGACGCGGACGCTCAGGACCGCGAGCACGACCAGCAGACCGCCGCCCGCGAGGAGGGGATAGCGAAGTTGGCGGATTAGAGTAAACCACCTCGACACAACGGTGATCATAACGATAATAGGGACCGATGGGCCGATCGACCACGAACCCGTATTTGATCTGCGCTGCCGCGTGGGCGGTGCCCGGAGCGGGCCACCTGTGGCTGGGCCGCGTTCAGAAGGGGTTGATCTTTCTGATCGTGCTTCCCCTGATGTTCGCGACGGGCCTCTGGCTCGAAGGCCGGTTGTTTCCCTTCGCGCTGGGGCAGCCGCTCGTCGTGCTCGCCGCGTTCGCGGACCTCGGCATGGGCGCGCCCTACTTTGCGGCGAAGGCCGCCGGGCTCGGCGCGGGCCGCGTGATTGCCCAGTCGTTCGAGTACGGCAACGCCTTCCTGATCGTCGCGGGCCTGCTCAACATGCTGGTCGTGCTCGACGCGTTCGACGTCGCGGAGGGGCGCAAGTGAGTCACCTCGCGGCGATGGTCGTCTTCGCGGCCTTCGTCTCCATCGTGTTTTCCGTGCTGATGCGCGACGAACCCGCCGAGCAGCTTCGACTCGGCCTGCGCATGTTTGGCGGCCTGGTGGGCGGGGGCATGCTCGTCGGCTGGCTGCTCTACCCGCTGCCGCTCTAATAAATGGGGTCGGAGGTCATTTTTCGAGGACAGGCGCGGATCTGATGTCCTCGAAAAATGATCTCCGCCGCCAGTTATTTCTCTGGGCGCCTGTTGTGATCTACATGGGCGCGATCTTCTACGTGTCGTCGATACCGGAGCCTCCCATCCCGGTGGGGACCGACAAGCCGCTGCACGGGCTGGTGTACCTCGGGCTGGCGGTGGTCGTCGTACGCGCGCTCGCGGGGGGACTGCCGCGACGGATCGGAGTGGGCCTGGCGGTGGCGGGCATGCTGATCACGACCGGGTACGGCGCTACCGACGAGGTGCACCAGCTGTTCGTGCCGGGCCGAAGCGGGGACGTCAATGACCTCATGGCCGACGCCGGAGGCGCGCTCGCCGGCACGATTGCCTGCTGGGCGTGGGGGCGGCTGGCACAAGGCACAAGGCACAAGATCCAAGGCACAAGTCACAATGGTTTGTGATTTGAGCCTTGTGCCTTGTGCCTTGATATAATTTCCTCGCGTTCCGCGATGGACTTTGACAACCTCCTGCTCGAGCGAGATGGCGCGGTCGCCGTCATCACCGTCAACCGCCCGCAAGTCCTCAACGCCCTCAATTTCTCAACCATCGACGATCTGCGGCGCGCCGCGCTGGCCCTGAAGCAGGACGCCGGCGTGCGCGCAATCGTCATCACCGGCGCCGGCGAGAAGTCCTTCGCCGCCGGTGCGGACATCAACGAGATTGCCGTCCAGAGCCCGGCGCACACGAAGGAACTGGCGTTGCGCGGCCAGCACGTCTTCGACCTCTTCGAGAACCTCGGCAAGCCGGTGATCGCGGCCATCAATGGCTACGCGCTCGGCGGCGGCTGTGAGCTCGCGCTCGCCTGCACGCTCCGGGTGGCCGCGGACACCGCGCGCATCGGTCAGCCGGAAATCAATCTCGGCATCATCCCGGGCTACGGCGGCACGCAGCGCCTCGCGCGGCTGGTCGGCAAGGGCGTGGCTCTCGAGCTGCTCCTGACGGGCAAGCAGATCACGGCGGCCGAGGCATTGCAGATCGGGTTGGTGAATCGCGTGGTCCCGGCCGCACGTCTGCTGTCCGACGCGAAAGCGCTCGCCGCCGAGCTCGCCGGCAAAGCGCCAATCGCGGTGCAGTACATCATCGAAGCGGTCAATCGTGGCCTGGAGGTGTCGTTCGACACGGGGCAGTTCCTGGAGGCGACTCTGTTTGGCCTCGTCGCCTCGACCGACGACATGCGCGAGGGGACGAAAGCCTTTCTCGAAAAGCGCAAACCGGACTTCAGAGGCCGATGAGCGAGCTGCGCGGGTCGCTGTCCGCTTCCGGCTGCCGCTTCGCCCTCGTCGTCTCAAGGTTCAACGAGGAGATCACGGAGGGGCTCCTGAAGGGCGCGCGGCAGGCGCTGGCGGAAGCCTCGGTCGGCGAGGCGGACATCACCGTGATGCACGTCCCGGGGGCGTTCGAGATTCCGGTGACCGCCCTCCGCGCGGCCGAGACCGGGCACTTCGACGCGGTGATCTGCATCGGCTGTGTGATCAAGGGTGAGACGATGCACTTCGAGTACATCGCGGGAACGGTCTGCCAGGCGATTGCGGATGCGGCGTCGGCGACCGGCGTCCCGATTGCGCTCGGGGTGCTGACCACACTGACAGAAGACCAGGCGGCGGCGCGCGCGGCCGACGGGCCCGGAAACAAGGGACGGGAGGCCGCGCTGGCGGCGGTCGAGATGGCGACGCTGTTCCGCCAGCTTCAGGAAGGGATCCCGGAGTGACCACCAGGACCGAACGGCGTGCCTCGCCGCGGGCGGGACGGGAGCCGCGCCATCGCGCGCGCGAGGCGGCCGTGCAGATGCTCTATCAATGGGAGGTCGGGCGTTCCTCGCTCGACGAGGTGCTCGAGACGTTCTGGCTGCACGACGACTCGCAGGCGGCGGCGCTGTCGGACGATCACCGCGCGTTTGCGCAGAAACTGGCCGCCGGCGTCGTCGACACGGTGGGCAACGTCGATCCGGTGATTGCCGAATCGGCCGAGCACTGGCGCATCGAGCGGATGAACGTCGTGGATCGCCTCATTCTGCGCCTCGCCGTCTACGAGTTCCTGCACGAGACCGAGACGCCCGCCCGCGTCATCATCAACGAGGCGCTGGAGCTGGCCCGCACGTTCAGCAACGACGACTCGGTGCGTTTCATCAATGGCATCCTCGACGCGATCCGGCGCCGGTTCGAACGCGAATGACCACGGCTGAAGAATCCGACCAGGTCGTTCAGCGGCGCGCCAACCTCGAGGAGCTGCGCAAGCTGGGCGTCCCTCCGTACCCGCACCGGTTCGATTCGCAGGCGACGATCGAAGAGATCGTTCGGACCCACGGAGAGAAGAGCGGCGAGGCGCTCGACGCGGAGCCGATCACGACGCGGACCGCTGGCCGCATCATCGCGATTCGCAGCTTCGGGAAGGCGAATTTCCTGGTGCTGTCCGACGGGAAAGCGCGGATTCAGGTGTACATCCGGCAGGACGCGCTGTCGGAGCGCGATTTCCAGATCTTCAAGCTGCTCGATTTCGGCGACTGGGTGGGCGTGGAAGGACGCCTGTTCCGCACCAAGACGAAGGAATTCACGATCTGGGCCTCGAAGCTCGAGTTCCTCGCGAAGTGCCTGCTCCCGCTGCCCGAAAAGTGGCACGGGCTCACCGATGTCGAGATTCGCTACCGGCAGCGGTATCTGGATCTGATCGTCAACCCCGATTCGCGCCGCGTCTTCGAGGTACGCAGCCACGTCGTCACAGCCATCCGCGAGTTCCTGATTGCGCGCGGCTTTCTCGAGGTCGAGACGCCGATGATGCATCGGATCGCCGGCGGCGCGCTGGCGCGTCCGTTCACGACGCATCACAACGCGCTCGATATCCCGCTCTATCTGCGCGTGGCGCCCGAGCTGTACCTGAAGCGGCTGACCGTGGGCGGCATCGAGCGCGTGTTCGAGATCAATCGGAATTTCCGCAACGAGGGGATCTCATTCCAGCACAACCCCGAGTTCACGATGCTGGAGTTCTACTGGACCTACGCCGATTACACGGATCTGATGCCGTTGACCGAGGCGCTCCTGGCGGAGGTGGCCGTGAAAGCGATCGGGACCACGGAGATCCAGTATGGGGACCATGCGATTTCCTTGAAGGCGCCGTTCCGGCGGGTATCGCTGCGCGAGGCGGCGCGCGAGGCGGCGTCGCGACGGATTGCCTCAGCGATCGAGCCGGGGGACCTTCGATCGCGCGAGAAGGCGGCAGCGCTGGCAGGAAGGCTGGGGATTGCGGTGGACGCCGGCATGGGCGCGGGAAAGATCACGGCCGAAATCTTCGAGCGACTGTGCGAAGACGAGCTGATCCAGCCAACGTTCGTCTACGATTTTCCGACAGAGGTGTCGCCGCTGTCGAAGCAGAAGGCGGACGACTCCGATACCGTCGAGCGGTTCGAGCTCTATGCCGCGGGGGTCGAGGTGGCCAATGCCTTCAGCGAGCTCAACGATCCCGCCGAACAGCAGCGGCGCTTCGAGGAACAGCTGCGGCAGCGCGCCGCCGGCAACGAAGAGGCCCATGCCATGGACGAGGACTACATCCGCGCGCTCGAGTTCGGCATGCCGCCAGCCGCGGGCGAAGGCCTGGGCATCGATCGGCTGGTGATGCTGCTGACGAACAGTCCGTCGATCCGCGACGTGATTCTTTTCCCGCTGATGCGGCCCAAGTGACATTTGAACTGTTCGTTGCGCTTCGCTACCTCCTGGCGCGCCGCAAGCAGGCGTTCATTTCCCTGATCTCGCTGATCTCGACCCTCGGCGTCGCGGTGGGCGTGATGGCGCTGATCATCGCGCTGGCGCTGATGACGGGGCTGCAGGGCGAGTTGCGCGACCGCATTCTCGGATCCACGGCGCACATCTATGTCTGGAAGACCGGCGGCATTGAAGATTACCGGGCGGAAGTGGCCCGGCTGCAGCAGGTCGAGGGAGTAGTCGGCGCAGGTCCCGCGATCATGGGCAGGGCGTTGATCTCGACCGATCTCGCCGACGCGTTCATCAGCCTCAAAGGGGTCGACCCGGCGCTCGAAGGCAACGTGACGGACATCCGCCGCGCGATGCAGAGCGGCAGCATCGCCGCGCTGGCGCCCGCGTCCGAGGACGACCCGCCGGGCATTCTGATCGGCCGCAACCTCGCCGGGCAGCTGGGCCTGACGGTTGGCGAAACCGCCTCGCTGCTCACGCCGCAGGGGACGCTGTCGCCCATGGGCATGATTCCCCGCACCAGACGCGTACGCGTCGTCGGGATTTATGCCCTCGGGTTATACGAGTACGACTCGGCGTACGGGTTCGTGTCGCTGGACTTCGCGGAGCGTCTGGTCGGCAAGACGATGCCCGACTTGATCGAGCTGCGCGTCGACGACATCGCCGCGGCGCCCCAGATCGCCGAGCGCGTGGTCGACGAGCTCGGC
>Ga0190265_10001904_pt1 | contig 13822 bp, 8 predicted proteins | sample Popmic124T_FD_133135 | JGI IMG/M metagenome (GOLD analysis project Ga0190265, IMG submission 133135) | Populus adjacent soil microbial communities from riparian zone of Indian Creek, Utah, USA - 124 T | ecosystem: Environmental > Terrestrial > Soil > Riparian zone | place: USA: Utah | collected...
AGCGAGAGTCGCGAGCTGAGCGCCCGCCCTGCCGTCAAGGCCGCCGCCGCCCGTCCGGCACGGCCACCCGTCCGGCCCAAGGCGCCCAAGACGCGCTGAGCCTACACCTCCGGGCGCGCATGCGACGTGATCGCTCGAGATCACCGAAGCGCACGCAGCCGCCCACATTTGCCTTGAAAGCTGGCGATCGGGCGCTGGTTCTTCCTCCCAAACGGGGACATAATGTCATTCCATGGGAGCAGCAAACTTCTATATGAAGCACGTCGCACGAACTCTGGCAGCGCTGGCGGTGGCGGGGGTGGCGATCGCAGGCGGCGCGCGCCCGGCCGCGGCCCAGGAAGAGCTCGCGTTCACGCTCGACGAGGTGGAAGCGGCGACCGCCCCGAAGGCCGGGCCGGAGGCCAAGACCAAGGCGAAGAGCAAAGCCGACGGGGCCCCGATCGCCCACGCGCTCGGCGAGCTGCGCTGGGGCATGAGCAAGGACGCAGTCCTCGCCGTGCTGAAGAAGCGCATCCGCACCGAGTACAGCGCGCGGGTCAAGGCCGAGAAGGACATCCTGCGCCAGGACGCGATCTACAACGAAGCCAACGACGTGTTCCGGCGGATCAAGGACGGCTACGTGGAGTTCAACGGCCGCAAGACCGGGTGGGACGCCTCGGCCTTGGCCGAGGAGTTCATGCACGGCAGCAACGAAGCGATGCTGGTGGTCGACGACCCGAGCGCGCGCGACCTCTACTTCTTCATCCACGGCCGGCTGTGGAAGTGGTACCGCGAGCTCAAGCCCGAGACCTTCGGCGGCGGCAACTTCGACAGCATCTCCGAGGTGCTCAAGGACCGGTTCGGCGCCACCAGCGAGCGCAGCGAGCCGCGCAGCGAACAGGGCGTCGCGTACCGCATGTTGACCTGGTCCGATCAGCAGACGCGGCTCAGCGCGATCTGGCGCGGCGCCGAGACCTGCCTGGTGTTCGAGGAGAGCGCCACGCTCGAGCGCCTGGCCATGATGCGCGAGGGCGCCCGCCCCCGCGACAAAAAGGGCGGCGCAGTCCTCCAAGGCGTGTTCATGACCGCAGCGCAGCGCGAAGCCTGGCGCGACCGCCAGTAGAGTTTCTTCTCGAGAGCCGGCCCTACGAGCTTCCTGATCCGGTCCGTCTACTCTCCGCCGATCGTGGCGGTCCAGACCATGGTGAAGTAGAGCGCCCAGCGCTGCTCGAAGCCGACTGGGCTCCAGTTGTCGCAGCCGATGCAGCGCAGCTCGGTGTTGCGCGCTTGCAGCGTGAACTCCGGGACCACGGCGAAGATCACGTGCTGGCCGCGCACGAGCGCGGCGCCGATCGGCACGCTCAGCACCAGCTCGTCGCGCTCCACTTCGGCGCCGTCGCGCGGGAACCACTCGCTTGCGGTGAGCGGCATGTCGCTCGAGGTCAGCAGGCGCATGGTCGGGCCGTAGCGCAAGTACGCGTTGAGCAGCGGAGACACGTCCAGCCCGCGGGTCGACAGCTCCAGCCCGCCGCGAAAGGCGAAGCCCTCCGCGTTGATGAACAGCGTGCGGTGCTGCGCGCCTGCCGCCAGCGCCAGCGCGAACGGCGAACCGGCCTGCTCGTCGAGCAGCGCGCAACGCAGCTCGAGCCCGACGCGCAGCAAGCTGGCGAGCGCGCCGATCTCGCACGGTCGAAACACGCCCAGCCCGGCGCTCATCTCGGCCGCGACGTAGCTGAACAGCAGGCTCAACGGAGTGTACCCGCCCCTGATCGCCGAAGCCGCGTTGCCGCGGTACGTGTGCGGGACGGGGGCGGGCGCGCCGGGCTCGACGGGCGCGACTCGCTCGCGCACGGACCCCGGCGCGTACCCATGGTTGACCCCGCCCGCGAGGCGCAGAGCGCCCGGCTTCGCCACCTCGGCGGTCCGCGGATAGATCACCGGCGCGGTGCAGCCGAGCGCGAGCGCGAGCCCGGCGAGGAACGGCGCGCGGAGACCGCGAGCGTGCAGAGAGCAAGCTCGCGACGTGCAACGCAGCGCAGCGCTCACGGCAAGATTTCCCCGTGCTCGCAGACCGTGGGCTCGGGGGCTCCTTCGGCGGCGTTCGAGCCCCAGTGGGCGGTGATGAACGCGATCAGCTCGTCGTGGGTCTGGTCGTCCACGCAGTTGGAGGTCCACGTGTAGCCCCAGGTCGTGGCGGCGAGCGTGGCTTCCATGTCTGCGTAAGGCGTGATCAGCAGGCGCTTGATGCCCAGACCGCTGCAGTTGGGATCGAGGGGCGCATCGGCGATCACGTCGCGCAGCAGCTCGACGAGCTCGGGGCAGCCGCTGGGGCAGTTGTAGAGCAGCACGACCGCGCCGTGCTCGAGGTTGTGGAGGAAGTGGCACGCCGACAACGGATTCTGCGGCGTGAACTCGGCCCAGCGCCCCCAATCGGGGCAGTGCATGCCCGACGACGGCGGCCGCGAGTTGTACGCGCTCGGGGCCTGCGGCTCGTTGACGTGATCCCCGGCGAGGCGCTGGAACATCGTCTCGCCGGTCGGCACGCAACCGTCCATGCCGCCCGTGCCACCCGTGCCCGAGCTGCCGGCCGTGCCGCCGGTCCCTGCGCTGCCACCGGTGCCACCGCTGCCGCCGCTGCCGGCCAGCGCGCCGCCGTCCTCGCCCGTGCCTGCGTCCGCACCGGCGTCGGGGCGTTCGCCCGCGTCGGGGTCCGTCCCCGCCGATCCGCCGTTGCCGCCCGCCGCGCTGCCGTCGCGGCCCGCAGCGCCGCCGTCGTCTTGGCCGGCGTCCTGGCCTGGCGCAGTGGGCTTGCCGCTCCAGACGTCGCTCTCGTCGCCCGGGTCGATCGCAACCAGCGTCGGCTCGGGCAGCGCTCCGCAGTCACCGGCGTCGACGCCGCGCTCGCGCTCGGGGTAACAGGTGCTCGCGTCGGTGCAGACGTTGTCGAAGCACGCGCGATCGAGGAACACCTGCAGCAACAGGGTTTCGCGCGTGCGAAAGCGCGCCACGACCTTGCGTTCGATCACCGAGCGTAGAGCGCCATTGGGGCCGAGCGGTCCGTAGCCGATCACGTCCAGCCGGAAGCGCTCGGCCTCGCCCTTGGCGACCGTGAACGAGAACGGCAGCGACACTTCGTCGTCGTCCGGCTTGCCCGCGCTGAGCTTGAAGACGCGCGGCGTTCCGACCAGCTTGCCGCGGGCGGCGTCGCGCACCTCCACGTCGACGCGCGAGAGCTGAGCGCCGACCTCGAGGTTGCTGTGGACGCTGACCACGACCTGCGTGGCGGGCACGGTCTTTTCTTCACTGCACGCCGCGAGCGCGAACGCCAGCGCGAACGCCAGCGCGAGCGCGAGCAACCGAGGACGAGCGCGCATGCTGGGCATGGACTTAGCATCGAAGCGGGCGCGTTTGAAACCGGCCCTGCGTTGAAAGCCCAGCCGCTTTGCACTAGAGCGGAGCGCGTGACGACCCGCACGCTGGCTTGCCTGTTCCTGCTGACCGTGTGCTCGCGTCCCGCCTTCGCGCAGCCAGCGGAGGAGCCCGAGCCCGCGGGCTACACCGCCGTGATCGACGATGCGATCAACGAGCACGGGGCGGGACGCTTCGAGGAGGCGCGCGCGCTGTTCATGCGCGCGCACGCCCTGGCGCCGAACGCGCGCACGATGCGCGGGCTCGGCATGGTCGCGTTCGAGCTGCGCGACTACGCGGAATGCGTGGGCTGGCTCGAGCAGGCGCTCGCCTCGACCGTCAAGCCGCTCGCGGGCTCACTGCGGCTCGAGGCCGAGGGGCTGCTCGCGCGCGCCCGCGGCTTCATCGGGCGCTTCACCTTGCGCTGGCGCGTGCCGAGCCCGCGGCTGGCGGTCGACGGCACGCCGGTTCAGCTGCAGGCCGGACAGCCGCTCGATCTCGACGTGGGCGATCACCGGCTCGAGATCAGCGCGCCCGGCTACGCCAGCGAGCAGCGGATCCTGCGCGTGACCGGCGGCGAAGCGCGCACGCTCGAGATCGAGCTGCGCGAGCAGTCCCGGCTCACGCCGGGGCCCGCCCAGAGCCGCGCGCCGAACGAGCACGCCAGCCCGCGCGAAGCCGACGACGGCGGCGGCTCGCTGCTGTCGAGCCCGTGGTTCTGGATCGCCTTGGGCGCCGTCGCCGCCGGTACCGCGGTCGGTGTCGGAATCGCCCTCAGCGACGGGACCACCCGCGAACAGAGGCCCTACGGAGGGGACACGGACGTGGTGCTCGAGGGACCGTAGGTTAGACTCTGGCTCGCTGTCAGGGAGCCCAATTGTCGACGTCTGCGCCCAAGCCTTCTGCCATGCCGGGACCGGGGATGGTGTTGGCGAGCCGGTACCGCGTGGTGCGGCGGATCGGTGAGGGCGGGATGGGCGTGGTGCTCGAGGCCGAGCACACGCTCAGCGGCAAGCGGGTCGCGGTCAAGTGGCTGCACCCGAAGATGGCGAGCGAGCCCGACGCCGAGCAGCGCTTCCTGCGCGAAGCGCGCGCGGCCGCCCGCGTGCGCCATCCCAACGTGGTCGACGTCTACGACGTGCTGGAGCACGACGGCGCGGTGTTCCTGGTCATGGAGCTGCTCGAAGGCGAGCCGCTGCAGCGCGTGCTCGAGCGCGGCCGGCTGCCGATCCCCGAGCTGATCGGGCTCTTGATCGAGGCGATGCGCGGCGTGTCCGCGGCCCACCAGCAAGGCGTGGTGCACCGCGACATCAAGCCCGAGAACATCTTCCTCGCGCGCCTGCCCGACCGCGCCGAGCCGGTCCCGAAGCTGCTCGACTTCGGCATCTCCAAGCTCACCGAGCACGCGGGCGGCGGCGACAACCTGCAGCTGACGCTGACCGGCGAGGCGCTCGGCACGCCGATGTACATGTCCTACGAGCAGCTGCAGGGCGCGCGCGACATCGACGGGCGCGCCGACGTGTACGCGTTCGCGGTGATCCTGTACGAAGCGCTGACCGGCCAGCGGCCGTACGTCGCGGACACCTTCTCGCAGCTGCTGCTCAAGATCGCCACCGAGGAGCCGCTCGCACCCAAGAAGCTGCGCGCCGAGGTGCCGAGCCAGCTCGATGCCGTGATCCGGCGCGCCATGGCCAAGGATCGGCAAAGGCGCACGCCCAGCGTCGCGGCGTTGATCGCGGAGCTGATGCCGTTCGCGAGCGAAGCCGCGTTTCGCGCGCAGATGACCGCGCAGCACGACGCGACGCCGTCGATCAGAGCGCCGTCCGCGCCGGAGAGCGGCACGAGCGCGCTGCCTCGCAGCGGACTGCGGCCCGCCGCGCGCAGCACCCCGCCGGGCGTGGGCGCGGGGCCGAGCACGTCCGATCTAGCGCTGCAGCGTATGCGCCCGCGCGGGGCGCGCTGGATCGCCCTGGCGCTCGCCGTGTTCGCGCTCGCCGTCGCCGGCGGCTATCTGCTGCGCCGCCCGAGCGCGGAGAGCAAACGCGCCGCCGAACCGCCGCGCGCGGCAGCGCCGCAACCGCCACTGGCGCCAGCGATCCCGGCTGGCGTCGTCGGCGCGCCTGCGGTCGCGGAACGACCGCCGCTGGAGCAGGTCGCGGCACCCACAGCGGAGCCTCCGCCGGCTGCGCGTACGGAGCCGAAGCGCCGCGCGACGAGCGAGCGAGCGGCGACATCCAAACCCAAACGACCGCGCCCCACGCAACCGGCGGCGACCGCCGTACCTGCCGGTACGCAATCCAGCCCGACAACAGCACCGCCCGCCGCCGCACCGCCCGCCACCGCACCGCCCGACGAAGCCTCGTCGCCACGCCTGCGCGCCGGCCGCCCACGCCGCCAGGACTTCTGATCTCCGCATACGGGGAAGACGAGAAGGCACGAGTGGGATCTCGTGCGCGTTGTGCGCGTTGTGGGTGGCGCGGACGTTGGGCGCAGAACAACCACAACGAACGAAGCAGGCGAAGATGCGATACTGGGGCTGGTGACGGAAGGTGCTGACGTCTCGCGCACCGACGACGCGCTCGTCGCCGGACGCTATCGCGTCGAAGAGGTGCTCGGTCAGGGCGGCATGGGCGCGGTCTATCGCGTCATCGACGTCCGGACCGAACGCGCCCTCGCGCTCAAGCGCGGCACGGGGCGCGACGCGCGCAAGGCCAACAAGCGCAAGGCGCTGCTCGAGCGCGAGTACCACATCCTCGCCCAGCTCGCGCACCCGCGGATCATCGAGGTCTACGACTACGGCGTCGACGAGCAGGGGCCGTACTACACGATGGAGCTGCTCGACGGTAGCGACCTCGACCGGCGCGGCCGGCTGCCCTGGCGCGAGGCCTGCACGCTGCTGTGCGACGTGGCGAGCTCGCTCGCGATCCTGCACTCGCGCGGCCTGCTGCACCGCGACGTGTCCTCGCGCAACGTGCGCTGCACCGCCGACGGACGCGCCAAGCTGCTCGACTTCGGCGCGATGACGTCGATGGGCAGCGCCAAGGACGTGGTGGGCACGCCGCCGTTCGTCGCGCCCGAAGCGCTGGCGCTGCAGGCGCTCGACGCGCGTTCGGATCTGTTCTCGCTCGGGGCGCTGGCTTACTACCTGCTCACCGCGCGCCACGCGTATCCCGCGCGCCGGCTCTCCGAGCTGCGCGACGTGTGGCGCTCGACGCCGCAAGCGCCGCTGCGGCTCGTGCCCGAGCTGCCCGAAGCGCTGAGCGAGCTGGTGATGCAGCTGTGCAGCCTCGACCGCGGCGCGCGGCCGCAGAGCGCCGCCGAGGTGATGGAGCGGCTGAGCGGGATCGCCGGCCTGCCGATGCAAGAGCGGATCGAGGTCACGCGCGCGTACCTCGCGACGCCGACCCTGATCGGGCGCGAGCGCGCGCTGATCGCCATGCGCCGGCGCATGCTCTCGCTGGTGCGCGGCGAAGGCGGCGTGCTGCTGTGCGAAGGCGACTCCGGCACCGGCCGCTCGCGCTTGCTCGACGCCTGCGTGCTCGAAGCCAAGCTGCTCGGCACCACCGTGCTGCGCGCCGACCAGGGCGACGGCGCGGCCGAGGCGTTCGGCGTGACCAAGGCGCTGTGCGCGCAGCTGCTCGAGCTGTTTCCTTCCATGGCCGCCGAGGCCTCGCGGCTGTCGCGCCACGTGATCTCGCACGTCGTGACTGGCCTGCACGTGGAGCGGCGCTCGTCGCCGGGCGTGCCGGAGCGCAGCGTGCTGCTGCGCGAGCTGCGCGACTTCGTGCTGGCGCTCAGCCGTGGACAGAGGCTGGTGATCGTGGTCGACGACGTCGACCGGATCGACGAGCAGTCGGCGGCGCTGCTGGCCGCGATCGCGCACAAGACCGACCGCCACAGCGTGGTGCTGGCGCTCTCCGCCGAGCGCGACGCGAGCGCCACCTTCGCGCCCCTGCGCCTGCTGCGCGAGATCGCCGAGGTGATCGAGGTCGCGCCGCTCGACGCCGAACAGAGCGAAGCGCTGCTGCGCGCGGTGTTCGGCGACGTCGCCAACCTGCAGCTGGTCGCGGGCCGCGTGCACGCGCTCTCGCAGGGCAACCCGCGCGCGACCATGGAGCTCGCGCACCACCTGGTGGAACGCGACCTCGCGCGCTACGAGGCCGGGAGCTGGTCGCTGCCGGCCGAGCTGGGCGACGACAGCTTACCCGCGAGCCTGGCCGCCTCGCTCGATGCGCGCCTGCGCCGGCTGGGTCCCGACGCGCGCGAGCTGTGCGATCTGCTCTGCCTCGCGGAGAACGAGCAGCTCGCGATCGACGACTACGTCAAGCTCAGCGCCCACGGCGACTCGCGCCGCGCGTTCGCCGCGCTCGACGAGCTGATCGCCGAGCGCGTGCTCAACGCGGACGGCGATCGCTATCGGCTCAGCCAGCGCGGGTTCGTGCCCGTGCTGCACGCAGCGCTGACCGACGAGCGGCGCCGCAGCCTCGCCGGCCGGCTCGCCGACCGCCTGGTGCAGAACCAGGGGCAAGCCAACCCGCGCAAGCTGGCCGAGCACCTGCTCGACGCCGGGCGCGACCTCGAAGCGGTCGAGCTGCTGCGCACGCTCAACCTGCACGAAGTGCGCATGCCGGTCGCGCTGCTCGAGCGCGCGCTCTGCGCCGCCGAGCGGCTCGGACTGCCGGCGCGCGTTTGCTACGACCTGCGCAGCGCGGTGCTGACCATGGCGCCGATGGTGCTGGCCACCGACGCCTTCCACCGCCACCTGCCGATCGTGCTCGCCCAGCTCGAGCGGGACAGCGGTCTGCACGCGTACCGCGAGCTGTCCGCGCTGCCTCCGAGCGATCGCCTGGCGCAGGCGCTGTCGCGCACGCAGGCGCGCTTCGAAGCCACCCCCGTCCACGAGCGCGTGTATCCGATCCTCGACGCGATTCGCGAGCTCGCGCGCTTCTCGGCCAGCTTCTGCTCGCTCGCGCTGCAGCTGTTCGAGCCCGAGCTGTTCGACGCGCTGCCCTCGCTCGAGCCGCTGATGCCGCTCTCGCCCGCGCTGACCCTGGTCGGCGACGTGATCGCGGCGAGCAAGCTCGCCCTGCGCGGTCGCGCCATGCCCGCGCGCGCGATCTACGAGCAGGTGCTGGCGCGCGTGCTCGAGCCCGATCGCGCGGGCTTCGAGGAGACCTACGCGCGCGGCTTCATACACGGCCTGCACTACCTGCTCGGAGTGATCGACGCCTCGATGGCGATCTCGCGCGCCGAGGAGCACGCCACCGTGCTCGAGCGCGACCGCGAGCACCGCGTCAACGCCTGGCGCCTGCGCATCTCGCTCCATCTCAACCAGGGCGACGCCGAGCAGGCGCGCAAGTGCCAGCGCCGGGCGGAGCTGCTTCAGCTGCAGGAGGGCGATCAGCGCTATCTCGGCATGACCGTCGGCTTCGAGCTGCTGGCGCAAGGACAGATCGGCGATCTGATCGCGGTCAAGCGCTGCCTCGAGCCGGTCAACCGGCTGGCGCAGCACTATCCGGGCTGGCGCGCGCTGGCCGCGATCGGCCAGTGCTATTACCGCAGCCTGCAGGGCGACGCGGAAGGCGCGCTCGCGGCGCTGCAGCCGGCGCTGCCCGCGCTGGCGGGACGGCATCCGTACTTCTGCTATCTCGCGGCCGCGCACGTCAGCGTGCTGTGCGACCTCGGCCGAGTCGACGAGGCGATCGCGCTCGGCCGCGCGTACTACGTGAGCTGCCAGGAAGAACAGGTCGACTCGCATCTACGCTGGCTGCAGCGCGCGCTCGGCCTGGCGCTGGTGCGCGGACAGCAGTACGCCGAAGCGGCCGCGCTGCTCGATCACGCGATCGCCTCGGCGACCGCCCAGGGCATCGAAGGCCTCTCGCTCGGCGCGCTGTACGAGGCGCGCGTCCGGGTCGCGGCCGGCGTCGACGACGGCGCCCTGCTCGAGCGCACGATCGAGCTGTGCGCCAGCGAGTATCGCAAGGCCAAGAATCCCGCGCTCAACGCCAAGTTCGCGCGTCTGATCGCGGGCGTGCGCCAGCGCCAGCACAGCCAGAGCGAGCCGAGCGCGAGCGCCGCCGAGCTACTCGTCGCGTCGCAGACCGAGACCGGCTACGAGACGATCCAGTCGCGCATGCTCGAGTGTGTCGACCGCGACGATCGCGGCCGCTGCGCGTTGACCATGCTGCTGCAGAGCATCGGCAGCCTGGCGGGACACCTGTACGGGATCGGCCCGGACCGCACGTTGATCGCGATGGCCGCGCTGCCCGACGCGCCCGTGGATCCCGGGCTCGAGACCTGGCTGCAGGAATGCCTGCGCGTCGAGTGCGAGTCCTCGCAGACCAGCGCGACGGCGACCGCCGATGGCGCCGATGGCGACGACGGCGAGCTGCGCTCCGAGGTCGCCGCGCGCTTCACCGACCGGCACGGCCGCAGCTTCGAGCCGCTCTTTCTCGCCGCCGGCCCGCTGCACGCGCACCGGCTCGCCGCCGTCATCGCCATTCAGGTGACGCCGGGGCCCCGCAGCCCGCTGCCCAAGGACCTGATGAGCGAGCTCGCCGACATTCTGCTCGATCGCGGAGATGTAGACGGATTGAGCGGATAGCGGCCACTACCGGTAAGCCGTACGGCTGATCGGGCTGAAATCTTCGGGGAACCGGCCGCGAACCCCTGCTCCTTTCGCGGGTTGCCGCGCTCCGCGGCGTGGATATTCGGCTTCAGCGTTCTATAGTGAGCCAACGTCGGTCTGGGTGCGTCGGCGTAAGCTCGAGTACGACGTGGAGGTCTTGGGTATGGCCAAGGGAACGATAAGCGCTGCGGTCCTGCTGTTCAGCGCGTGCGGCCTTCAGACCGGCCGGCCGTCGGAGACCGCTGACGACGTGCCACAGCAGCAGTCGGCCGTGATGGTCGAGGCGCCGGGGAGCAATCCCCAGGAGCGCGACGACGAGGGAGCGCCACTGGTGAGAGCCACGGTCCACGGCAAGGCGCCCAACCAGATCGTGGTCCCCAGCGTGTACGGCTACCCGCTCTACGCCGAGGGCGCCGCGCTGCAGGGCCTGCGCTTGCTGCGGCAGGATAACTGGAACGGCTACGACCGGCAGGTACAGACCCAGCCCGACGGCGTCGTGCGCGTGATCGAGAGCTTTCCCGCGCTCGGCTGCACGTTCGACGGCATCGAGGAGGAAGCAGGCCGCTACGTGCCGCTGACCATGTTGTGCGATCTGCCGGTGCCCCGCGAGCGCGGCAGCAATCGCCCGGTCGCCGGCGCGGTGCAGGTGGGCGCCAAGGCCGACACGGTGCCGGCGGATCCCGCCCTCGCCAAGGCGTTCTTCGGCGAGTGGCACGCGACCACGGCCGGCTTCTCCGGCAACGACGGCGTCGGCTACTTCGACACGCCGAGCGGCTTGCTCGGCTTCGTGTTCGCGGAAGGCCGGCTCGCGCAGCTGTCGTATACGTTCGACGCGGCCGAGCAGCGCTGGCGCACGCCCGATCTGTGGAAAGCGCCCCTCGCTTACGAGGTCGGGCAGTGAAAATGCTAGCAATCGGGAAGGGCACGCGCCCTTCCCGACCCATCGGCAAAGCCGCCGGGGCCCCACCCATCCGCGGGGTTCGCTTCGCTCACTCGCGCTGGTTGCTGGCGCTGGTGCTCGCGCTGTGCGTGCCGCTGCCGGGCTTCGGGGGCGGCGCTCACGCCGAGGCCAAGAGCAAGAGCGCGCGCGCCGACGCGAAAGCGGGCAAGAACAAGCGCGCCAAGAACAACGCCAAGAGCAAGAAGAAGCCGGCAGCTGAAGCGGAACCGCCGCCGGCGCCCACTGCGGAGGTCAACCCGCTCGCGGGGATCGAGCTCGACGAGCCCGCCAAGCCCAACGGCCCGCCCGACGCGCTGGTCGCGCTGGTCAAGCCGCGCGTACGCAAGGTCGGTGTGCCGACGTTCCACGGCAAGAGCTCGGAGAGCATGCGCCAGGCGGTGCTGCAGGTGCTCTCCGCGCACAGCGACATCGAGCTGGTCGGCCACGACGACCTCGAGTTCGTGGCCAAGCGCCTGAAGGCCGACCCGGCCGACGGCGCGGGTCGCATCAAGCTCGCGGGCGAGCTCAAGCTGTACGGCTGGGTGGTGGCCGACGGCGACGACGGCAGGCTGCGCGTGGTCGACGCGCACAACAAGACGCTCGGCACGCTCAAGCTCGACCCGAGCAAGCGCGCGGACGTGCAGGTGCAGGAACGGCTGTGGAGCGAGCTGGGTCGCTTCTTGAGCGACGAAGGTCTGCGCAACCACACGGTGGTGCGCGCGCGCGAACGCGCGATCAAGAAGCTGCAGGGCCAGGGCAGTGAGCTCGCCAAGCAGCACGCGCTCGCCGAGCAGCGCGAGAAGCGCCAAGCCGAGCAGCTGGTGATGCTCAAGGACCACGCGATCAAGCGCCTGACCGCGCAGAACGAGGAGCTGCTGCGCCAGAGCAAGATCGCGAGCGATCGCGTCGCCGCGCAGCGCGAAGCAGCTGCGAAGCAAGCCGCCGCGCAGCGCGAAGCGGCCGCGAAGCAGCTCGAGCTCGCCCGCAAGAACGCAGCGGCAGCAGCCGCCGCAGCCGCCGCGGCGCGTCAGGCGCAAGCACGGGCGGCGCAGCCGCAGCCGCAGCCGGCCTATCCGCAGCAGGGCTACGGTGCGGCCGCGCATCCGGGCGGCTACGGCGCTGCCGCGCAGCCGGGCGGATACGGCTACGGGCAGCAGACGGGTGGCTACGGCGCGCAACAACCGGCTGCCGGCTACGGCGCCGCCGCGCAACCGGGCTACGGCGCTGCCGCGCAACCGGGCTACGGCGCCGCTGCGCAGCCAGGCTATGGAACGCAGCCAGCGGGCGGATACGGCGCGCAGCCGCCGAGCCCCGGTGGCAGCGCACAACCCGGCACCTTCCCCGGAGGCTACCGCTTCGGCGAACGAACTGCGCCGCAGCAAGCTGGCGCGCAGCCCGCACCGGACGGCGCCTACGGGCCACAAGCTACGGGCGCACCGCAGTAGCAGCCGGCGCTCCGAGCGATCCAGTGCCGCGCCGCAAGCGCGATCGGTGGCGGGCTCGCAGCTGAACCAGTGTGCGCTGGCACCACGGCGAGAACACCCTGATTGGGGCGCTTCACCCTCGAGCGGTCGCATGCGACCATCCCCCTCCCGTGGCCGACGACTCGGAAGCGCGCGCATCGACTTTGTCGCCGTACGACGACGCCGCGCTGCTGCGCGACCTGCTCGCGACCGCGCCCGCGTTCGTGGTGCTGCTCGATGATCAGCTGAACATCCGCTACATCAACCGCCTTCAGCCGGGCTTCAAGCTCGAGCAAGTTCTGGGTCGCCCCACCTTCGACTTCGTCGAGCCCCAGCACCACGCGCAGCACCGCTCGAAGATCGAAGAAGCCATCAGCAGCGGGCAGCCGACCAGCTACATCGTGCGCGGGGACGGCGGAGAGGGGCGGCCCGCGTATTACGAGACGCGCCTGGTCCCGATGCAGGAGCCGAACGGAAAGCGTTCGATGTGCGTGGTCGCCTTCGAAGTGACCGATCACGTAACGCGCGGCGAGGCGCTGCGCGAGAGCGAAGAGAAGCTGCGGATCGCGGTCAGCGCCACCGGCATCGGCCTGTGGATGTGGGAGCCGCACAGCGGCAAGGTCGAGTGGAACAAGCGGATGCACGAGATCACGGGCAGCGAGGAGGCGATGGCGCCCGACCGCTATCTCGAGCGGCTCGTGCACATCGAGGACCGCCTGCGCATGGAGCGCGAGGTGGCGATGCTCTACGCGGGCGCGCCGCAGTACCCGGTTCATCGCATCGTGCGGCCGAGCGACGGTCAGACCCGCTGGGTGCTGGCATTCGGCGCGCAGCACCGCGACGAGAACGACAAGGTCGTGCGCATGACCAGCGGCATGATCGACATCACCAGCCAGCGCCAGATCGAAGAGCACCTGCGCGCGGTCCAGAAGATGGACGCGATCGGCGCGCTGACCGCCGGCGTCGCGCACAACTTCAACAACATGCTCGCCGTGATCATCCCCGCGGTCGAGCTCGCGCTGCGCACGGTCAGCGGCGGCGAGCGCAAGCTGCTCTCGGAGGCCGCGCACGCCGCGCATCGCGCCGCCGATCTGGTGTCGCAGCTGATGACCTTCGCCGGCCAGCGCAAGACCGCCACGCGCGAGGTGGTCGACGTCGGCGCCGTGATCGAGCGCGCGGTCTCGATGTGCCAGCGCGCCTTCGATCGCCAGATCTCGATCGAGGTCGCCGTCGACAGCGAGCTGCCGCGCGTGATCGGCGACGCCGCCGGGCTCGAGCAGGTGCTGGTCAATACGCTGATCAACGCGCGCGACGCGATCGTCAGCGCCAAGCGGCTCGAGCCGCGGATCGTAGGCCGTGCACATCGGCTGCTCGTGCGGGCAGCGGCCGGCGAAGCGGCAGGCG
>Ga0190265_10001905_pt1 | contig 13816 bp, 9 predicted proteins | sample Popmic124T_FD_133135 | JGI IMG/M metagenome (GOLD analysis project Ga0190265, IMG submission 133135) | Populus adjacent soil microbial communities from riparian zone of Indian Creek, Utah, USA - 124 T | ecosystem: Environmental > Terrestrial > Soil > Riparian zone | place: USA: Utah | collected...
GCACCGGGCGTGAAGCTCGGCGGGATGACCGTGCTGCAGCTGGCGCCGCTCGCGCTGCTGCCGTTCTTCATCGCGCTGATCCGCCGCAGCCGTGGCGTGGGCGCGAGCTACAACCCGTTCGATCGTCCGGCCGGCGAGGTGCTGCCGATGGTCGGCTTCGGGCTCTCAGCGCTCAATCTGCTGGTGCTGCTGTTCTTGCCGCTCGCGGGCTGTGCGCTGTGCACCTGGTCGCTGATCGAGCTCGAGCAGCTGCCGGTCGTGCCGGTCTTGTGCGTGCTGGGTTGTGTCGGGCTCGGCGGGAGCAGCCAGTTTGCGCTCGGCGAGTTGCTGGAGCTGCGCGAAGCGGTCACCCGCAGCCACAGCAATCCGCCGCCTGCGCCGAGCGCGCCGGCGCGCTGAAGCGCCGTCACCCCCAACCACAACCAGAGAGAGCCGCACATGCGTCCCAGCCAACCCCGCCTCGCGCCGTTGCCCGCCGACCAGATCCCCGAAGAGATCCGCAAGTACACCGGCAGCGGCCCGGGACAGCCGGTGCTCAACATCTACGCGACGGTCGCGCGCCACCCCAAGCTCGCGAAGCGCTGGCTGGTGTTCGGCAGCCACGTGCTCGGCAAGAGCACGCTCTCCGCGCGTGAGCGCGAGCTGGTGATCTTGCGCACCGGGCACCTGTGCAAGAGCGCTTACGAGTGGGGCCAGCACGTGCGGATCGGCAAAGCTGCCGGGATCACCGACGCGGAGATCCAGCGCATCATGGAGGGACCGGACGCGCCGGGCTGGGCGCCGTTCGACGCCGTGCTGCTGCGCTCGGCGGACGAGCTGCACTCCGACAGCTGTATCTCGGACGCGACCTGGCAGGCTCTGGCGGCGCGTTACTCCGAGCAGCAGCTGCTCGATCTGATCTTCGCGATCGGCCAGTACACGCTGGTGTGCATGGCGCTCAACAGTCTGGGGGTTCAGCTCGAACGGTGACAATCGGGAAGGGCTGCCCTTTTGCTTGGCTCAAGCGGTCAATGCCTGCTAACCGATCGCACCGCGCGCCAGGGCGCGCGTGGGAACGCGGGCGGCAGGTATGATCGGGCAACGTATGAGTGGGACGAGGTCGATGCTGGACAGCGCGCAAAGGCTCGTTTGGATCGCGGCGTGCGCGGCGCTCGCGAGCGTTGCGGTTGGCTGCACGGGAATCAACCCTTGCCGCAAGCAGGGGCTGACCGAAGAGTGCGACTGCGCCGGCGGCAAGAAGGGCGTTCGCGTCTGCCTGCCCGAGCGCGTCTGGGATCACTGCGCGTGCGGTGAGATGCCGCCCGTCGCCGGCTCGTCCGGCGCTTCCGGCGGCGGCGCGGGCGGTGCGAGCGGGATGAGCGGGACGAGTGGGATGAGCGGCAGCAGCGGCGCGGGCAGCGGTGGCACCGGCGGCACGCAGCCCGATCCCGATGACGACGCGGGCATGGACGCGGCCGGCAGCGGCGGTTCGAGCGGTATGGGCGGCAGCGGCGGCACAGCTGGCGGTGGCACCGGCGGCAGCGCCGGTAGCACGGCGATGTCCGCAGCATACAAGTCCTGCACCAGCGCGACCGAGTGCAGCGCGGGCGCGACCTGCGAGAGCACGCTCGATCCCGACGATCCGTCGATGATGCTGCAGGGCTGCGCGCCCGCGTGCGCCGACAAGAGCGGCTGTCCGGTGCCCGAAGGCAGCTACACGGCGATGCTCGACTGTATCGAGGGCCACTGCCGGCTCGACTGCAGCCCGCCGCTGCTCGGGGACGACCTGACCTGCCCTGCCAGCAAGCGCTGCGCGCCCGCCGGTCTACTCGAGCCCTCGTACTGTTACTAACGGGAAGAGCACGCGAGTTTTTCAACGGGAAGGGCACGCGCCCTTCCCGCCCCGCCGGCAAAGCCGTCGGGGGCCCACCCATCCGCTGGGTTCGCTTCGCTCACGCCATAGGGGAGGTTGCTTGGTTCAAGTTGTTGGATCGCGAGGTCGCGTATGCTCGCGGGGATGATGCGTCGATCGCTTGCTTGGCTCGTGCTGTTGACCGCCTGTGGTGCGTCGCAGTCGACTCCGTCCACGCCTGCGCGTCGTGAGCTGGTCGTCGACGAGGCGACGGTGGTGACCGGGCGCCGTCCGCTGCGCGAGGGTGAGCTGCCACGGCTGCCGCAGGCGCTCGACCACACGTCGGCGGCGTTTCAGCACGGGCACGCGCTCGCGAGCGAGTTGCTGCACGCGCCCGGGCCCGGCGCGCCGCCCGCGCTCGACGACACGAGCTATGCCGCGTGGAGCGATCGCGACTTCCACGCTTGGCTGAGCGCGCGCGTCCGCGCAGCGCAGGCAGCGAGCGATGCGCTGGGCGCCGTGCGCGACAGGCCCGCGAGCGAGCACGTGCCGGCCGCGGCGCTGCTCGGCCTGGTGTTCGCGCGCACGCACGCTCAGCTGCTCGCGGTGCCGCCGCCCGCCAGCGTGAGCGCCGAAGCCAAGCTGCAGCGCATCTACGCCTCGCAGCTGAACGTGAGCGCGCAGCGCTGGTCCGAGCAGGCCGGCGCGGCGTTCGGTCATTGCAGCCGCGCCGCCGCGCGCGAAGCCGAGCCCGCTTATGGGCTGTGGCTCGAGCTCTGCCACCAGCAGCTCGCCGCGCTGCAACGCGCCGACGAGCGCGCGCGACTGCTCGCCGACGTGGTCGCGGCCGAACGCGAAACCGATCGCCTCGCCGCAGAGGGGCCGCGCCCCGAGGGTCCGCAGATCTGCTGGGGTGGCACCGTGCCGCCTGCGCCTCCGTCGCCCGCGCCGGTCGCGCTCACCCTGCCGGCACCGGCCCCCCTCCAAGCGCCGACCGCCGTCCCGGCCGCTGGTGATGCTGGCGCCACGGCCAGCGCGCCCGCGGCCAAGCCGCCGGCCGTTCGCTGCGCGCGCGCCGCGCACACGGTGGCCGACGACGGCGGCGTTGCGCGCTCGCCGCGCGATCTGCGCTACGGCCCGCGCGAAACCAGCAACGGCGTGCGCGTGTGGGCCGCGCTCGGCGACAACCCCACGATGGATGCGTCGCCGCTGCTCGAGCAGGCGACGCGCGCCGCACTGGCCGCGTGTTTCGCCCAGCACGTGCCGCAGAGTCGCGCGGTGACGGTCGCGGTCCACGCGACGCTCTCGGTCGACGCGCGCGGCGCGACGCGTTCCGCGGTGCTCACCCCCGAGCCGTCCGATGCTGCCGCCCCGCCCGACGCCAAGCTCACCCGCTGCCTCGAGCGCAGCCTCGCGCGCGTGGCGTTCGACTGCAGTCCCAGCGGGCAGCCGACCCAGGCGACCGCGACCTTCTGCCTGCGCCGGGATTGACGGCTTTGCCAGCGAGCCCGTCTTCGACGGCCCGCCACGAGCACGAGCCGTCCTTGACGGCTCGACGCCAGTGACTCCAGCGGTCATGTTCGAAGGGACGTGTTGAAGTGGACAGCGACGTGAGCGCCAGCGACGCACCCGGGGTCGTGAATCTGCAGGACCGCATGCACTGCGGGCGCTGTAAGCGTTCGGTGCGTCCGGTGCGACCGTGGCCGCACTGGCGGCTGCTTCGGATGATCTACTTCGGGGGGCTCGGGCTGGCGCTGTGCGGCGCGCCGGTGATTCTCGCCGACGGCTTCATCATGATTCCGACCTTGATGCTCTACATGTCGGCGATCGGCCCGATCAATCGCCTGGCCCGGGAAGTCCCGACCTGCAGCCGCTGCAGCGCGCAGCTGGCTTGAGAGGACGGGTTTGAAACCCGCGCCTACGAGGAGGACACGCGCTTTCTCTAGAATGCGTGGCGCACGGTCAATCCGGCGGACACGCCGCCAGTGACGCTGGTGCGGCCCTGAAAGCCGCCGCGCAGGACGATCGCGCTGGCCGGGGCGTAGGCCCAGCCGACGTCGTAGAGCAAGCGCACGCCCGCGTCCTCGCCGAGCGGAAAGCTGGTCAGCTCGAGCGATGCGCCCATCGGCAGCGCGGGCGTGAGCGCGAAGCCCAGGCGCATCAGCCCGGTGGCGCCCAGGGTGGTGATTCCTTCCGCGCCGAGCGTGAAGCTCGCCGCCTGCGGATCGCCGAGCACGATCGCGCCGCCGCCACCGTACTCGAAGCCTTCCTGCGATGCGCCGAGCAAGGTCGAGCCGCGCAAGCGGATCCCGTCGCGCACGAACAGGGTGACCTGCGCCCGTCCGTAGTCGATGCCCGGCTCGAGCAGCTGGCTGCTGTCCGCGGCGAGGCCGAACCCGTCGATCACGGCGCCGGCCTCGCCGCGCACGCGCACCACCGTCAGCTGAATCTCCTCGACCGTGCGCAGGAACGAATAGCCGTAGCCCGCCTCCAGCCGGTAGTAGCGGTCGGGGTGCGTCCCGCCGCCGGCGAGCAGCTGGCGCGCGCCGAAGTCCACCCACTCCGCGCCGGCGATCACGGTCGAACGCCGTCCCGCTCGCTCGCGCATCCGCTCACGCTCGGACTCGTCCGCGCGCGAGAGCGTGACGCGCACGTGGTGCGGTGCCGCCGCGGACGCGAACAGCGCGCGCTCGCTGCGGTCATCCGCGCGCTCGACCACCCAGTACGAGAACCCGGGCTCGCCGATGCTGGCGGTCGGGATCGCCACCGCGTACCCGCGCTCGGTGCGGTACGCCTCGAACGCCACGGGCGGTCCTCGACCGTCGTCGCGCTCGAGCCACAGCACGACCTTGCCGGCGCGGTCCGGATCACGGACCTCGAACACCAGCTCGACCGGACCGAGCTCGACCTGGTTCAACGGCACGTGCTGGATGAACGGCGGCGGCTCGCTCGCGCCGTCCGGCGTGCTCGCAGCTGCAGTGGCAGCTGCGCTCCCAGCTGGAGTCGCCGCCTGCGCCTGTGCGGCGGCCGGGACGGCGGTCAGACAGATCAGTGCACTCAATGTTCGCGCTTGCAGCATGGCTTCCTCCTCACCAATCGAACGCCGCGGCGAGGCCGATGCCCGGGCCGGCGTGCTTGATCGTCCGCAGCTGATACGACGGGCGCAGCGCCAGCATGAGCTGCGGCGTGATGCGCCAGCCGAGCTCGTAGATCAGGCGCACGCCGAGCTCGTCGGAGTCGACCGGTTGATCGGTCACCTGCACCTCGGCCGCCATCGGCAGCCGCTCGATCACGTCCCAGTAGAGCGCGAGGAACGCGCGCTGGCCGATCTCCGGAAGCAGCTCGCCGGCGAGCACCAGCCGTGTTCCTTCCGGTGCGCCCAGCCGCACCCGCAGCTGAAACCCGCCCGTGACCGCCTGGCGCTGTTCGTCGACGCTCTCGGGTCGTCCCAGGCCGAGCGTCCCGCGCAGCGCCAGGCCGACCAGGTCGGTCACCGCCAGCTCGCTCTCCAGAAAGCCGTAGGTGAAGCCGGCCGTCGCGGGCTCGAGCCGTTCCTGGTCGAGCGCCTTCACCGTCCCGCCCTCGCCGCGATAGTGGCCGTAGCCCATGCGCACGCCGTAGAGGTGGCCGTGGCGCAGGCGCAGCAGGAAGTCGCCTTCGCTGATCAGGTAGTAGTCGCGTCCCGACGTGCCGTCGAAGCTCGCGAGCTCGCTGCTGAAGCGCACGCTCGAGCCGGGCAGCGCGTCGGGCGCGGCCTTCGGCTCGGGCTCGTGCACGCGCACCGCGCGCGGCTGCGTGACGCTGCCGATCGCGGGCACGACCGTGCCGTCGGTGCCGACGGCTTCGACGAACAGCTCGAGCCCGGGTGCGCGCACCAGCTCGGCGGGTACGGTCGCGCGCGCGTGGCGGTTCTCGTCCAGGGGCATCGGCATGCTGTGAAAGCCGCTCTCGCCCGCGGGCCTCACGTGCAACAGCAAGTTGCGCACGGGTGCCTGCAGCTTGACCGCCGCCGCCAGCGGCAGCGGTCGACCGGGCGCGGCGTTGTCCGGCACCCGCAGCTGGACGCTGCGCGCCAGCTCGGGAGGCAAGCTGTGCTCGACGTTCTGCGCGCGCTTGGCCAGCGTCTCCAGCGACGCCGCGTGGTTGCGCAGGTAGGAGATCTCGCGCATCAGCAGCTCGCGGTGCGGCGAGCGCGGATAGGCGCGCAGGTGCTGGGCGTAGAGCTGCGCGCGCAGCTCGGGTGTCTGCTCGAGCGTCGCGCGCCACACCCGGCCGAGCGCGGCGTTCTCCGAATCGCTGGCTGCCGCGGGCGCGCCCGCCGTGCTCGCCGGCGCCGGCATCGAGCTCGGCGCGGCGCCGGCGCTGCCGGGTGCACCGGCCGTGCTCGCCGGCGCCGGCGTCACGCGCATGGCCGCGACGGCGTCGGGTGCTTGCGCTGCGCGCGGGCTCTCGGCCGCGTCGCCGAGCGCGATCGCATGGCGCGGTGTTCCGACCAGGCGCGCGATGCTCAGCCTCGCGCCGACCTGCTCGATCCGTACGGTCGCGATCGCGAAGCGGTCGCGCAAGGTCTTGCGCGTGATCGGATGGCGGACCTCGAGGCTGCGATAGACCTGCAGCTCGAGTCCCGGCTCGACCGTGCCGCCGCCAGCGTCGATCACGTAGTCGTCGCCGTCGATGCGCACGACCGTCGCGCGGATCCCCGATGGCGCGGGCGGCTCGACCACGGGCGCCTGCGCGCCCACAGCTGAAGCGAGCGCGCAAGGCAGCAGCGCGCACGCGAGCCATGTTGTTGCAAACCGCGGCCTGCGCGCACGCGGGCCGAGCGCACCCCCGTGCGCGAGATGAACCTTCGCGACCATCGACAGCTCCTTGGCTGAAGCCAACTGCCGAGTCGCAGTGCAAGCCACGGGCCAGGAAAGCGGGCGCTCGGCCGAAATTTGTTTTTCCTGCGATTTCATAGGTTTACGTTCTTAGGCCGGCGCCCGCTGGTGTTACGCATGCAACACGCTGTTGCGCCCGCTACACGCCGGAGGCGTGCCGCCAGCGCTATAGTCGGAGCATGTCCAAGCAGCGCGTCACGCGCCGACAGGCGCTCCAGCTCGCGGCCGCGACCTCCGCTTCGCTCGCGGCAGGTGCGTGCTCGGCGGCCGAACCACCGCGCAGAAAGGCTGGCTCCGTGCGCTCGTCCACGACCCAGGCAGAGCCCGCGCATGACGCCGTGCTCTCGCTCGCCCCGCTCGGCTTCCAGTGGCCGGTGCTCGACCCTTTCCTGTTTTGCGTGCACCACGACGACGGGTATCCCGCCGGCAACGATCAGATGGGACCACAGGCGTCGCTCGCCGGGCGCGAGATCGGCATGGACTTCGCCGGCAAGGACGGCTGGCGCATGTATCACGGCGAGGTGGTGCCGGGCTTTCCGCAGCATCCGCACCGCGGCTTCGAGACGGTCACGATCGTGCGGCGCGGGCTGCTCGACCACGCCGACTCGCTCGGCGCCGCCGCGCGCTACGGGCGGGGCGACGTGCAGTGGCTGACGGCGGGCGCGGGCATTCAGCACGCGGAGATGTTCCCGCTGATCGAGCGGGACGCGCCCAACCCGGTGGAGCTGTTCCAGATCTGGTTGAACCTGCCGCGCCAGGACAAGATGGCGAAGCCGCACTTCACCATGTTGTGGAGCCACGCGATCCCCAAGCACGTGGCGCGCGACGAGAACGGCGCGAGCACCGAGCTCACGGTGATCGCCGGCCGCTACGCGGAGCTGACCCCCGCGCCGCCGCCCCCGAGCTCCTGGGCCGCGCGCGCCGACAGCGACGTCGCGATCTGGACCCTGAAGCTGGCGCCTCACGCGCGCTTCACCTTGCCGCCCGCGGCCAAGGGCTCGCACCGCGCGCTGTACTTCTTCCGCGGATCGGAGCTGCAGGCCGGCGCGGAGCGCGTGGCCGCGAGTCAGCGCGTCGAGCTGCGCGCCGACAGCGCGGTCGCGCTGCGCAACGGTCCGGAGGAGGCCGAGCTGCTGCTGCTACAGGGACGTCCGATCGCCGAGCCGATCGCCCAGCAGGGCCCGTTCGTGATGAACACGCGCGAGGAGATCGCGCGCGCGTACAGCGACTACCGGCAGACGCAGTTCGGCGGCTGGCCGTGGCAGCGCCAGGACCCGGTCCATCCGCGCGAGGAGGGCCGCTTCGCGCGTCACGCGGACGGCAAGATCGAACGTCCCGCGTGAGCTGACCGCGCCTCACTGCCCGCCGACAGTGTGGCTCGAGGAATACGGGTGCTCGGAGCCGAGCACTCGGTTGCAAGGCGTTGCGACGCGGCAGAGCGCGGCACGGTCGTTGCAGCCGGCTCCGCGCATGCCGATCACGAGCGGTCCGAGTCGACTACGTTTTGCTTACATTTCGATCATCGCGTTCGCCCTTCTCATCTCGAGCACTTCGGTCCGAGCGCAGGGCACTCGCGAGCTCGAAGAAGCGGAGTGGTTTGGGTGGCAGAATCTCGCGACCGACGGCGCGGCGCTCGCCCTGGGCGTGACGGGTCTGGCCCTGGATGCTGCCGATGTCGACGTGGCGGGGGCCGACGGTTGGTTGTTCGGCCTGGGGCTCGTCACGTTCGCGTTGGGGAGCCCGATCGTCGATTTCGCGCACGGCAACGGCCGTCTCGCGCTCGGGAGCCTCGCGCTTCGCCTGTCAGCGGGCCTGGCGACGCTGGTCGGCGTGATCGACAATGTGCTCGCTTGCGAGAACGCGCGCGAGATCGGTGAGCCGTGCAGCGCAGGGTACGGTTGGCTCGCGCTCGGCGGAGTGTTGGCAGCTGCCGCCGTGGTGCTGGACGGTGTGCTCGATCGCGAGCCTGCGTCACGCCGGGACGCGTCTCTGCCGATCGGTCTCGCGCTGCGCGAGGATGGCGCGCTGCTCATGCTGCAAGGCGCGCTGTAACTTCACTCGCCGGCGAACAGGTTGCGCGCGACGACCTTGAGCTCGAGGATCGGCTTGACGCCCTCGAAGATCGGCAGCACCAGCGCATCCACCACGTAGCGGCTGATCGGGTACTCCTCGGCGTAGCCCCAGCCGCCGTGCAGCAGCTGGCCTTGCTGCGTGACCTCGACCGCCACGTCGCAGGCGAACAGCTTGGCCTGGGCGGCGAGCGGCGCCGCCAGGCGTTCGTCCTGATCCATCGCGCTCGCGGCGGCGTAGGTGATGGCGCGCGCGGCCATCAAGCGCGCGGCCATGCGCCCCAGCGTGTACTGCGTCAGCTGAAACTCGATCAGCGGGCGCTTGAACTGGGTGCGCTGCACCACGTACTCGGCGGAGCGCTCGACCGCGGCCTGCGCCAGCCCGCACGCGCGTCCGGCCGTCTGCAAGCGACCGGCGCCGAAGCCGGCCATCTGTAGATAGAAGCCGTTGCCTTCGCCCGCCGCCATGCCGATCAGGTTCTCGGCCGGGACGAAGTAGCGCTCGAACGCCAGCGTGAACGAGTGCATGCCGCGATAGCCCGGCGTCGCGTCGGCCTTGCCTTCGAGCTTGCCGCCGGTGGGCTGCTCGCACGCAAAGGCGTGACCGTCGAAGCGCGGCTTGGGCACGATGAACAGCGACAGTCCGCGCGCGCCCTTGCCGGCCGCGTCGGTGCGCGTGAGCAGCGCGAGGATGTCCGCACGGCCCGCGAACGTGCACCATGCCTTGGCCCCGGTGATGGCCCAGCCCTCGACCCCGCCCACGGTCGCGCGCTCGGCCTTGCAGCTCACCGAGGACACGTCGCTGCCGGTGTTGGGCTCGGTGACGGAGATGCCGACCATCAGCTGGCCCGACGCGATGCGCGGTAGCCAGGTCCGCTTCTGTTCATCCGTGCCGCCGGAGAGCAAGGCTTTGGCGAGGATCTCGGGGCGCGTGATCAAGCTGCCGGCGGCGGCCAGGCTGGCGCGCGACAGCTCCTCGGTCGTCAGGATCATCGCCAGGTTGCCGAGCTCGTGGCCGCCGTACTGCTCGGGCACCGAGAGCCCGAAGTATCCGAGCTCGGACATGGCTTCGATGAAGCGCTCCGGGACCAGCTCGTCGTGGCGGTGGATGCGCTCGGCGTGCGGCGCGATCTCGGCGTCCGCGAACTGGCGCACGCTGTCGCGCACCTGCTCGAGCGTCGCGTCGAGCGGGGTGCTGTTGCGCCCCCCGTTCTGGGCCACATCCCGGCCGATCGCGCGCAGCACCGCTTCGTGCGCGCCCCTGCGCATGGTCGCGCGCACCGCCGGCCCGTACGCGGCCTCGACCGCGCTTTCGTCGAGGCCGAGGTCCTCCAGCATCGGCAGCAGCCGGTCGCGCGCGCTCTGCGCGAGCTCGCAGACGGCGGCGCTCGCACAGCGGGCGAGCGTCTCGCTCGCTCGCGCGCCCACGTTGTCCACGAAGGCGAGCAGCTCGCGTGCGGCCCGCGCCTCGGTGGCGGCGTAAGCGACGCGCTCGGACAGCACCTGGCGGTCGTCGATCCCGCTGCCGGCGCGGGTGATCTCGCGGGCACGCTCAACTGCTCGTCCGGTCAGGCTCGTGACGGCGGCGAGGACGCTCTGGAGGTCGGCAGGAGACAGGGGGGCTTCGCTCATGATGGCGCGTAACCTAGCCCGGGGTCCGGAGCCTCGCCAGGGGTGGCCAGCGAGCGGCCGGCCGGGGCGTTTTCGCGGCATCGAGGGCCGACGCGCCCCGCGTCTGAAGCGGGCTCCGCTGCGTGCGCGCGGCCGGCTCACGGCCTGCAGCTGAACCCAATACGAGCGAGACGCAGGTCGTGTGACGAAATTCGACCGGTCATGACGACGAACCATGGCGAGGCGTAACCCGGTGCGCGCTCACGTTGTGTGAGCGCGGATGCGAGAACGCGTTCGCACGGCGCTCATGTCCCCGCGACCTTTCAGCTTTGTGATCAAGGAGTCTCCACTCGTGTACGTCGCGCCTCGCCAACGGCTTGGCGCGCGCCGCTACAGCTGCACACGCGCGAATGCCTTGCAGCACGGTCCCAAGCTGGTGTCGGGTCGCGGCAATCTGTGTGGAAATGTATTGCTACCTAGAGAGCGCTGAGTACGATGCGGACCCACTCTTGCGGGATTCCTTCGCAGAGTTGCCACGGTGTTCAGCGCGGGTGCAATGGGCGCGCTGGACTCGGAGGAGGGGCGATGTTCGGTGGTCCTCGGTGCAAGCGCATGATGCGCGCGGCTCTCTTGGCTAGTCTCATGCTGCTCTGGGGCAGCGAGCGCGTGTTCGCGCAAGACGAAGGTCCGCTCGATGACCTCGGTGAAGAGGAAGGGCCGGTCGAAGATACGCCCGCCGAGCCACCCGCCGAAGGCCCGGTCGAAGGGCCGGTCGAGGGACCGGTCGATGGTCCCGTAGACGGTCCCGTAGACGGTCCGGTCGACGAGTCGGGCGCGGCCGCGACCGGGGACGTCGCAGCTGAAGGGGAGATCGGCGGAGAAGCCGGCGTTTCGCTCTCGGGCAGCGCTCCGCCACCGGCCGAGCCGCCGCCGCCTGCCGGCGAGAGCGACGAGCTCGTCGTCACCGGTTCGCGCATCAAGCGCACCAGCTTCGCGACGCCCTCGGCGGTTCAAGTCGTGGATCGCAAGGCGCTCGGCGCGTCCGGCGCGCAGCGCATGGGCGACGTCGTCAAGAACATGGACATCAACTCGGGCTCCGAGTTCAACACCGACGTCTCGACCGCTGCGGGCGGCACCGCCAGCTTCAACCTCCGCGGTCTGGGTTTGAGCTCGACCCTGGTGCTGCTCAACGGGCGGCGGCTCGTGCAGTCGGCAACCGCGTCCGGCGATGGCAGCAACTTCGTCGACATCAACACCATCCCGGTCAGCGCGATCGAGCGCATCGAGATCCTCAAGGGCGGCGCGTCAGCCATCTACGGCTCCGACGCAGTGGCAGGCGTGGTCAACATCATCACGCGCAAGAAGATGAACGGTTTCGTGGCCGAGCTCGGTGGTCAGACCACCGACAACTTCGACCAGCGCGAGTGGGACGCGGCGCTGACCGGCGGCGCAACTACCGATCGCACGCGCGTGGTGGGTACGCTCACGTACTTCAATCGCTCTCCGCTCGACGCAGAGGATCGCGACTTCACCAAGAACGGCCGCAACACCAGCGCGCTCGGTCATCCCAGTGCCTTCGTGAAGCTGGTGCCGAATCCGATGATGCCGATGATGTTGGTGCCTGCCAGGCGCCCGGCCGACGGCGACCCGACGATGATGGAGACCGACACTTTCGTGGATCCCGGCTGTGGGACCGCTCCGTTGTCGATGCTGCAGGGAAATACCACCCCAGCCACCAACCTATGCAACTTCAACTTCAACAGCTACTACAAGCTCGTGATGGAGGAGCAGCGCGTCAACACCTTCGCCAGCGTCGAGCACGACATCACCGATCACACCACGATCTTCTTCGAAGCCGGCTACGCGCGTAGCCGCGCAGAGCGCACGCTGTCGCCCGCGTTCCCGCTCCTGGCCACGATCATCATTCCGATGGATCACCGCGACAATACCCAGGGCGTGCCGCTGTCCTGGACGGGCCGCGTGCTCGGGGGTGGGGCCCCGCCAACCATCAGTTTCTTCCACTCGGATACCCTCCATACGGCGGCGGGCTTGAAGGGTGACTTCGGGGGTGTGGCGGAAGGCGTTCCGCTGCTCGAGGATTGGGGATGGGAGCTCTCCGGCACGTGGGGCTTGAATCAGTTCCATCTCGGTCTGAGCGACATCCTCGCGGCGGACCTGCGAACCGCGGTCAGCAGCGCGAGTTGTGGACCGATGGCAGCGATGGGCGGCGCCGGGTGTCTCAATCCCTTCACCACCGGTACGCCGACGAATCCCGCCGTGCTCGATCGGATCAACGCCGAGCGGCGCTACCTGGGCAACACCGAGCTGACGACGGTCGGCGCCGACATCACGGGTCCCATCGTCGAGCTGCCAGGCGGAGACCTTTCACTCGCAGCCGGCGTGCAGATGCGCAACGAGGATCTGATCGTCGACAACGATCATCTGGCCAATCAGAACGCGTACATCTTCTTGATCGGCGGGAAAGATTACACGGCCGACCGGCGCGTTCTCGCCGGCTACGGCGAGCTCTCGCTGCCGTTCCTGGAGGGCCTCGAGGTCCAGGCCGCCGGCCGCGTAGAGAACTACGACGACGCGGGCACGAGCCTCAATCCGATGGCGGGTATCAGCTGGATCCCAGCCAAGACATTCATGGGGGACGAAGCCTCGCAGGCTTCCAAAGTGCGCTTGCACGGCACCTTCGCCACGACCTTCCGCGCGCCGAACTTGCTGCAGATGTACGGCGAGCAGACCGCGTTGCAAGAGATCTTCAACTTCAACGCCATGGGCCAGGCGATGAGTGCGGTGTACTCGGCCGTGCGTACGCTCGGAAACGAGAATCTCGACCCCGAGCCGGCGACCGCGATCACGGGCGGGCTGGAGTGGGGTCCGGTCGACGGGCTCAACCTCAGCGGCGACTACTGGCTCTACGACTACAAGGACCTCGTCCAGAAAGAGGACCCGCAACAGAAGGTCGCCGCCGACGCTGACTGCAACCCGATGGATCCCGTCGCCACGATGTGCGACCCGGACATCACGCGCGGAGGCACCGGGACGCCGAACGTGATCGTGACCGAGTTCGTGAACCAGAGCAGCGTCAAGACGCACGGCATCGACTTCGGCGTGAACTACGCGTCGAACTTCGGTGGCGACGCCGGCACGTTCTCGTTCGGCGTGAGCGGCTCTTACACGCTGGCCTACGAGATTCCCGCGGTCGCAGTCCCGCCCTCGGTCAAGACCAACGACGTGATCGAGTGCAGCGGCGACGCGTGCGATGTTGCCGGCAACCGCAACTTCACCAACTTCGCACGCCCGCTACCGCGTTTGCGCGGCACGCTCCCGATCGGCTGGAACTTCGACATCCACAACGCGGCCGTGATCGTCCACTACATCTCTTCGTACCAGGACGACTTCAACGCGGGGACCAC
>Ga0190265_10001906_pt1 | contig 13816 bp, 17 predicted proteins | sample Popmic124T_FD_133135 | JGI IMG/M metagenome (GOLD analysis project Ga0190265, IMG submission 133135) | Populus adjacent soil microbial communities from riparian zone of Indian Creek, Utah, USA - 124 T | ecosystem: Environmental > Terrestrial > Soil > Riparian zone | place: USA: Utah | collected...
CACCGGTCCGACGACGTAGATCCAGAAGTCGCTCCACTCGCCGACGGCGAGAGCGGGTCCGAGCGAGCGCGCGGGGTTCATCGAAGCTCCGGTGACCGGTCCGCCGAACAGCGCGTCGAGTCCTACGGCGCCACCGATCGCGATCGCCGCGCCCGCTCCTACCGCCCGCGTATCGGTAGCCACGGCCATGATCACGAACATCAGGATGGCTGTGAGGATCAGCTCGTAGAGGAGCGCGCTGGCGATCCCGATGCCCGCCGCGGGGACGGTCGCACCGAGCTGTGCCGGCTGGTCGGGCCACACCGCGAGCAGCGTGAGCGCGCCGAGTATGGCGCCGGCTGCCTGGGCCGCGACGTAGGCCCCTGCCTCGCGTGCGGGGAAGTGGCGGGTGAGCGCGAACGCCAGCGTTACGGCCGGATTGATGTGGGCGCCGGAGAGGTGGCCGGTGGCGTAGACCATCGCCATGATCACGAGGCCGAAGGTCAGCGCGACCCCGACCTGACCGAGCGCGCCGCCGTAGACGACGTTCGTTACGGCCGCGCCACAGCCGGCGAACACTAGGAAGAAGGCGGCGATGCCCTCGGTGCCCGCTCGGCGAGCGAGATCTGGCCGCGCGGCGGCGGTGATCTCGGCCCGCGGCGCCTCGACTGTCGTGGCGGCCTCCATGCGCTCGCGAATGCTATTGCATTGACAAACATCAGTTGAATTGATATTTGTATATCGATGACTGTCGATATGGAGCTTTCGCCAAAGCAGAAGAACGCGCCGGGGGTGCGCTGTTGCGAGCCCGTCGTCTATCCCGACGTCGAGCGCGTCCAGGCGGAGCGGATGGCGGTCATCGCCAAGGCCCTCGCCGATCCGGTGCGGCTGCAGCTGGTCGACGTGCTGCGCAAGCACGCCGGCAAGGTCTGCGTCTGCGAGCTGGTGCCGCTATTCGACCTCTCGCAGCCAACGGTCTCTCACCATCTCGGCGTGTTGCGCAAGGCCGGCATCGTCGACTCCGAGCGCAACGGGCTCTGGGCCTACTACTACGTAAAACCCGACGCACTGAAGGAGTTGAGCACATGGTTGACACCGAGCTGACGATCGCCCGCGCCGATGGCGAGGGCTGCTGCGACGACGGTGGCTGCTGCTAGCCAGCCGCTGACGCCCCGGCGCCGGTCTGACACGATCGCCGTGTGAGACCGGCGCACAGGGGGTGGACGCTCGCGGTCGTCTGCGCCGCGACCGCATTACTGCTGCTCGACGTGACGGTCGTCAACGTCGCGCTGCCGGCGATCGAGGACGATCTTGGCGCCAGCTTCTCCGAGCTGCAGTGGGTGATCGACGCCTATGCGCTGACGCTGGCGGTCACGCTGCTCACTGCTGGCTCGCTAGCGGACCGCGTGGGACGCCGACGCATGTTCGTGTCGGGCGTGCTGCTCTTCACCGCGGCTTCTGTTGCCTGTGCGGTCGCATGGTCACCGCTGGCGCTTGATCTCGCCCGCGGCCTCCAGGGCGTTGGCGCGGCTGCGATGTTCGCAACCTCATTGGCCCTGCTCGCGGAGGAGTACAGCGGCGCGGACCGTGGTCGGGCGTTCGGCATCTGGGGCGCGGTCAGCGGCGCGGCGCTGGCGATCGGGCCGCTGATCGGCGGGGCGCTCGTCGATGGCCTCAGCTGGCGCTGGATCTTCTGGCTCAACGTTCCGGTGGGAGTCGCGTTGGCCTTCGTCGCGCTGCGCAAGTTGCGTGAGTCACGCGATCCCGCCGCGGCACACATCGACCTGCCAGGGGCCGCCGCGTTCAGCACCGGTCTCTTCCTGCTTGTCCTCGCCCTCGTTCGCGGCAATCCCGACGGCTGGGACAGCCCGCTCGTGCTCGTCGGGCTGATCGGCGGGCCACTGGCGCTGCTCGGCTTCGTAGCGATCGAGCTACGCCGCGAGCACCCGATGCTCGACGTCCGCCTCTTTCGCCAGCGCGCTTTCGCCGGCACCGCGGCCGTCGCCTTCATCCAATCGGTGGCGCTCTATCCGATGTTCCTCTTCCTCGCGATCTACTTCCAGGACGTGCTCGGCTACACGCCGTTCGAGACAGGCCTGCGCTTGCTGCCCGTCACCGTGACGCTGTTCGTGCTCGCCCCGATCTCCGGCCGTCTCACATCTCGGGTATCGCTGCGGACGCTGCTCACGACCGGGCTCGTGCTGATCGGGGTTGGCCTGCTGCTGATGCACGGCCTACGAGAGGACGACGACTGGACCGCACTGCTCGCCGGCCTGCTCGTCGGTGGCGCTGGCATCGGGGTCATCAGCCCGGCTCTCGCTGCCGCGATGGTCGGGGTCCTGCCGGTCGAGCGCAGCGGGCTCTCCTCGGGGATCAACAACACCTTCCGTCAGGTCGGCATCGCCGCCGGAATCGCCGGTCTCGGGGCGATCTTCCAGCACCGTCTCGCGGACGACGGCTTCGTCGCCGGCCTCAACGAGATCTTCCTGGTCGCGGGAGTGCTGGCTCTTGCTGGCGCCGTGCTCACTGCGCTGGTCCTGCGCCCCGGGGACTTCCGCGGCGCTGCGGACGTCTCCTAACCTTTTCAGGGCGTTTGGGCGCTTGTGGGTGCATTAGACCGACCAAGTGTCCAAAGACGGCTGGATTAGCCGCTCAGGCGCCGGCGCCCGCGCCGCCGCGGCCCTCACCGCCGGCGAAGCGCGCGGCGCCCTCGACCGCGTCCGCATAGGTGCTCGGGCCTGCCTCTGACTCCAGCCGCAGTCCCTCCTCGAGCGTCATGCCGAGCCCCTCGATCGCTGCTCGCCGATCGGCGAGCAGCGTCTGCTGTGGGAACGCCGCGAGCGCTTCGGCCATCGCGAGCGCCCGCTCGACGTGCCGGCCCGGCGGAACGATCTCGGTGAGGAGGCCGATCGCCAGCGCCTCGTCCGCCTCCACGATCCGCCCGGTGAGAATCATGTCGAGTCCCCGGCCGAGACCGACGATGCGCGGCAGCCGCTGGGTGCCTCCGTCGATCAGCGGCACTCCGAAGCGCCGCTCGGTGAAGCCTAGGCGCGAGCCTTCGGTGGCGATCCGCAGATCGCACCACAGCGCGAGCTCCAGCCCACCGGCGAGGCACCAGCCCGAGATCGCGGCGATCGCGGGCTTCGACGGCGTCCTGCGCGTGAAGCCGAGCGGCCCGTCGCTCGACTCCAGCCGTGGGCCGAGCGTGTCGATCGCCTTCAGGTCGGCGCCCGCGCAGAACGCCTCGGCGCCCGCGCCGGTCAGCACCATCACATGCGCCTCGTCGTCAGCCTCAAACCGCTCGTGGGCGTCCGCGAGTAGCTCCGCCGTCGGACCGTCGACCGCGTTGCGACGCTCCTCGCGGTCGATCGTCACGAGCGCCGCGGCGCCTCGCCGCTCGTAGGTCACCTGGTTCGAGTCGAGAGCCACCGCGCGCTCACTCTAGCTCGCTCGCATGGTCCCGGAAATGCAGCGGCCCCGTGCGGGGAAGCCGGGGCCGCATGCGGGGGAACTGCTCACGCATAGTGGCGCCCGCCGGCGCCACCCATGTGAACAGTTGGAGAAGAGCGCTACCAGCCGATGCGCTGGCGCAGCTCGGTGGCCTTGCGCTGCTCCTTGCGCCTCTCCAAGACGCTCTGGAGCCACGACATGAACCAGACGAAGGCGATGAAGAAGACCACCAGGCCGAGCGAGAAGTACGTGATGATCTTGTCGTCGGTCTCACCGACGAGGCCCTCGCCGTTGTCGTGCGCGAAAGCCGGCACGGCGTAGAGCAGCCAGGCCGAGAGGGCGAGGGTCGCGAGGAGGGTCAGGCGGGCCTTCATTCGGGGCGCGAGTTTACCGTCTGCGGCGGCGCGGCCCGGTTGCGGGTTGCCGGCTCACTAGGGTTCGGCCGCTGTGTCGCTGATCGAGGCCATCGTCATGGGCATCGTCCAGGGACTGACGGAGTTCGTCCCGATCTCCTCCAGCGCCCACCAGCTGATCGTCTCGGCGTTCTTCGGCTGGGACGATCCGGGGGCCGCGTTCACGGCGGTCACCCAGCTCGGCACCGAGGCCGCTGTCCTCATCTACTTCCGCCAGGACCTGATGTCGATCGCGTCGGTCTGGCTGCGCTCGCTGCGCCAGCCGGTCCTGCGATCGACCCAGCACGCGCGCATGGGGTGGTACCTGATCGTCGCGACGGTTCCGATCGCGATCCTCGGATTGACCTTCGAGCAGCAGATCGAGAACGGCGCGCGCGATCTGTGGCTGGTCGGGATCGTCTTGATCGTCTTCGCGCTGGTTCTCGGCTACGCGGATCGCGTTGGCGCACATGAGCGCGAGCTGGGACACATCTCCACGCGCGACGGCATCCTGATCGGGCTCGCTCAGTCCCTCGCTCTGATCCCGGGTGTGTCGCGCTCCGGCGCGACGATGAGCGCCGGTCTGCTGCTCGGCCTCGAGCGCCAGGCCGCGGCTCGCTTCTCGTTCCTGCTCGCCGTGCCGGCGGTCGTGCTGAGCGGGCTGTTCCAGCTCTTCGGCATCCTCAACGGCGAGGAGGGTGGGGGGGAGCCCTTGGGCTACATCGTGCTCGCGACGGTCATCTCGTTCTTCGTCGGCTACGCGGCGATCGCGTGGCTGCTGCGGTACCTGACCACGCACTCGGTCCGGCTGTTCGTCGGCTACCGGATCGCGCTCGGCACGCTTGTGCTGGCGCTGACCGCCGCCGGGGCGATCTCCTCGTGAGGCGCCTCCACGGTGGGTACGATCGTCGCGTGAGCACGCTTGCCAAGTTCGGCCTGATCGCGCTGGTTGCGCTGGTGCTGACCGCTTTGCCCGGCGGGGACAATTTCCTGTCGGTCCTCCTGACGATCCTCTCGATCGCCTTCTTCACGGCGATTGCGCTGCTCGGCTACCGCCTGTACCGGCAGTTCCGAGTCGACCTGGAGAGCCTGCCCGACAGTCTGCGGGCGGTGCTGTTCGGCTCGATCGGCCTGGCCTTCCTCACCCTCTGTGCGACCAACCGGCTGTTCGAGGTCGGCGGCGGGGGAGCGGTCATCTGGCTGGCGTTGCTCGGCCTCTGCTCGTATGGCATCTACTCGGTGTGGATGCGTTACCGCGCGTACGACTGAGATCTCGGTTTCGTAGCGCCGCTGTAGCGCTGCTGTAACACCCGCTCGTTGTCCCGTCTCTCCGTGGGCGAGACGGTGCCCGCATGGGCCCATTCGAGCGAATCCGACGGCCGCAGCTTGGTCAGGCGAGCGTGGAGCTGGTCGCCGCTCTGCCGTTCGTCTTGCTGATCGGACTGGTCGTCTGGCAGTGCGCCCTAGCTGGGCACACCGCATGGATGGCGGCCCACGCGGCTCGCTCGGGCGCTCGCGCCGACGTGGTCGGCGACGACGTCGAGACGGCGGTTCGCTCCACTTTGCCCGACGGCTTGGAGCACGGGCTGGAAGTGAAGCGCGACGGCGGAACCGTGAAGGTCCGTGTGCGTGTGCCGGTCCTGCTGCACCGTTGGCGCTCGCCGATCAGCGTGGGAGCCGTCTCCTCCTTGGGCGACGGCGCATGAGAGGCGAGCGCGCGCAGGCGCTGGTCGAGCTGATCGCGGGCCTGCCCATCGTCCTGACGATTGGGCTGGTGCTGCTGCAGCTCTTGGCCGCCGGCTACTCCGCGGTGCTGGCTGGCGGCGCCGCGGAGGCTGGGGCGCTGGCGCTCGCGGGGGGCGCCGATCCGCATGCCGCGGTGAAGAGGGCGCTACCCGGATGGTCGAAGGTCGCGGCCCGCGTCGAGGTCCGTGACGGCCGGGTCAGGGTTCGGCTCCAGCCGCCCTCCCCGCTCGCGGCGGTGGCACGCCGGCTAGAGGTGACGCGTGACGCCACCGTGGAGATCGAGTGAGCGTGGCGATGGCCGCGAGGCGCCGAGGCCTTCTTGGGACGGTCGCCGACTTCCTCGTCGAACCGTCCGCGACTCTCGACGAAGCACCGGAGACGGCCTGGTCGGGAGCTGCTCGCCCGGTGATCGCCGTAGCCGGCTTGGGCGCGCGGTCTGGGGTCACCACCGTCGCGCGGGCTCTTGGAGCGGAGCTGTCGCTGCGCGATCCGGAGGGTGCGGCGGTGGTGACGTCCGGGGCGATTGCCGGCGGCGGCATCCCGCTCGGTACGGCCGCCGCTGGACGGCTGGCCCAAGCGCTGTCCAGATCGGTTCACGCGCGCACGCGAGCCGTCGGGAGGGTCTGCCTGGCAGAGACCGCCATCGACGACCAGGCGCTGGTGGAGACAGCGCGGGGCCTGGCGCCGCTGGTCCTGGATGTCGCGGAGCCATCCCAGACCGCGCGCGCCGCGGCGGTTTCCGACGCCGTCGTGTTGCTCGGATTGCCCGATGTCGAGCCCGCTCTGGCGACCGTTCTGTCCGATTCGCTGCGCCGCGTGGGTCCTGAGCCGGTCGTCGTGCTCAACCGCGACCTGGGCTGCAGCGAGCGCTGGGAAGGGAGCCCGGCGTTGCGCCTGCCCGACTCCCGGCTGGGTGCTCAATTGGCGCTTGCCGGTCGAGAGCCTCGTGGTGAGCTCGGCCGCGCCATTGCTCGGCTCGCCGACATGGTCGCGGGGCAGCCATGAGGGGGAACGGGGGTCAGCGCGGTCAGGCGTTGCCGCTGCTCCTGTGCGTCGTCGCCGTAGCCCTGACCGGCACCTTCGTGCTGCTGGCGTTCGGACAGGCGCTAGGTGGAAAGTCCCGCTATCAACGGGCCGCGGACCTGGCGGCGGTCTCGGCCGCTCACCGGATGCTCGACGACTACCAACGGCTCTTCGAGCCGGCGACGCTGAGCGACGGATCGCCTAACCCTCGTCATCTGCGGCTGGCCGAGTACCTGGCACGTGCCCGGGCGGTGGCGATCCGCGCCGGCGCTCGGAACGGGGTCACGCTAGAGGCGAACGACATCGACTACCCGAACGGAGGATTCGCACCTACGCGCGTCAGGGTCCGGGCTCGCGGGGACGTCGAAGTTGGCCTCGCCAACGAGCCCCACGGTCGACGGCGGATCGAAGTACGCGCCACGGCCACCGCCGAGCTGGCCTCAGCCGCGGGTGGGGCGGCGATGCCGGCAGAGGCGAGTGGCGGCGGCTATGAAGGCCCGCTCGCATATCGGATGGGGAAGCCGATGCGGCCCGATGTTGCCCTGGCCTTCGACCGCCTCGCGGCGGCCGCTCGCGCCGATGGAGTCGTGCTCACGATCACCAGCGGCTACCGCTCCGACGCCGAGCAGGCGCGTCTGTTCGCCGCCCACCCAGACCCGAAGTGGGTGGCACCGCCAGGCAGGAGCCTGCATCGCCTCGGCACCGAGCTCGACCTCGGCCCACCGACCGCCTATGGCTGGCTGGCCACGGACGCGCCCCGCTTTGGCTTTGTGCAGCGGTACAGCTACGAGCCTTGGCATTGGGGCTACGTACGCAATTCGGGGTCCGCGTCGCTCGGCTACGGCGCAGCCATCCGCGACGGTCGCAGCGCGATTCCGTCCTTCGTCCCAAGTCAGTACGTCGACGAGATCTCGCGCGCTTCGCAGCGCTGGAACGTCGGCGCGGCGCTGTTGTCGGCGCAGATCTACGCCGAGTCGAACTTCAACCCCTTCGCCCGCTCGCCAGCCGGCGCCCAGGGCATCGCCCAGTTCATGCCCGGCACCGCCGGCAGCTATGGCCTGCGCAACCCGTTCGACCCCGCGGCGGCGATCGATGCCCAAGCTCACCTCATGCACGACCTGCTGCGTCAGCTCGGCTCGGTCCCGCTCGCCCTTGCCGCCTACAACGCCGGACCCACACCCGTCCAAGCCTGCGGCTGCGTCCCGCCCTATCCCGAGACCCAGGCCTACGTCGCCAAGATCCTTGGCATCCTCGGCGGCGTCGGCGACCTCCCCGACGCGGGATTCGAGGTTCGGCTGATCGAATAGGACATGAAGTTAGGAGTTGACCACTCGCGATCACGTATTGGTAAGTCGTGCCATGAAAGTATTTACAAAGTGAGCTTCGCCGCATTCTCTGAGGACCCGCTGCGGTCGCTCATTGAGCACACTGGAGCCCCCGGTAGGTTGAGCCTGCTGATCGGAGCCGGCGCTTCGATGGAGGCCGGACTCCCAAGCTGGGATGCCCTTCTGGATCGGCTTCTCCTTCGCGGCGGCAAGGCTGCTGGTCTGATCGAGGCATCGGCAAATGGGGATACGGATGACGACACCCGACGCACATGGCTGTCCCAGGCAGGGCGGGACGGCCCGTTAGGAAAGGCGGCTCTCGCGGAGGCGCTCAGTGGCGATGAGCGAGACGAGTGGATCAAGGCGGAGCTATTCGCTCCGTCAGTGGGCCCCGAGAGCTTTTTCCCCGGTCCGATATCGCGCCAGATCCCGGCATTGGGAGATGTCTTCGGCGATGACCTTGGCGTGATGACGCTGAACTACGACGACTTGCTCGAGCAGGCCATACGTCAGCACGGCGGCCAGCCATTCGCGCTTACCACTGACGATCATCGAGCCCCACCCGGTCATACGGAGGTCGTGCATTTACATGGGTACCTCGGCCGAGACGATCGGCCAATGGGACAGCTGATCCTTTCTGAGGCGGACTACATGCAGATGCAACGTGGCGAGTCCTGGCAGGAGGCAGCTGTGAAGAACGCCCTCATGGGTTCGACCCTGGTCTTCGTAGGCACGAGCATGCTCGACCCGAATGTCGTCCGGTACTTGCACGGCGTGGAGCCTCCGAAGGAGGACGAGCCTGCCCGATTCGCTCTCTTCGTCCGACAAGGAACATACGAAAAGACCGTCGTCGCGGATATCAGGATGGCGCGCGAGAACGCACTTGCGAGACGCTGGGAGGCGCTAGGCGTTAGAGCAATCTTTCTCGACCACTACACGGACGTGGCCCAAGTGCTGTCAGAGATCGCTCGCAAACGCAAGCTCGGCGATGACTACGTCTCCCTTGGTGAGAGAGCCCAGAAGTGGATCACCACCGTCGAACGAGACGTTCTTGGGTGGGACGATGACACGCGCTTCTTTGGGAGCCAGGAAGGAATAAACGGGCTTCTCAGAGGTGCCCTTGTCAAAGCGTGTGGAGAGGTCGAGAGCATGATCGGGCATTCCTGGGACGAGACGTTGCAACTTGCCTTGTGGCTCGTTTCTCCCGAGGGCGGGACCTTGACGAACTGGGTAATGACGGACCGCCTGCACCTCGACCGCCGAACGATCGAGCCTGTCCCTGTAGACGAGTATGCAAGGTGGGTCGCCGTGCGTTCCTACTGTCTCGGGACGCCTCTTGCAGAGTCGCGCGACATCTACGCATCTCGTTGGAAGTTCGTTCGCGGGACGCCGCTAGTGGTCGATAGCGACATGCATGGGCGAATCCCTGTCGGCTGTCTGACTACGGCAAGCATGTCCCCACGCTCGAGCACGCTGCTAGCGCGTATGCCCGGCGATGTACTCGCGGCATTTAACGACGCTCTGACCGATACAGTCCTTACCCTGCTCGATCAGCCTTTTCAGTCCTGAAATGGCGAGCGAATCCGTCCGATGCGCGCTATACAACCTGTAGAGCCATGACCGAGCACGACAAGATCGAGCACACGCTGCCCAACGGGGACATCCTCATCGTTGACTCCACCGTTGTCGATAAGAAGGTCTCGGAGGCCTTCGACAAGCTCAAGCAAGATCTCCGCGACGACGCACGTAACGCGTATCGACGGCTGCGTCGGACTGGCACAGCGGCATGAAGCTTCGCGGCGCGGAGGAGACCACGGCGCCGCGTTCGAGGTGCGGAGCGACAGCTCCCATCTCGTGCCCAGCGGCGTGACTTAGTCGTCCTCTGAAGCTCCAGCGCGTTTGGTGGCGTGCGAGCAGCGATGAGTTTCTTCTCGTACGACGGTCTAAGAGGTGCGGTATCGGTCGTGGGAACCAACTCCCGCCGTACGAAAGGACGTGGCGTCATGCAGCAGAAGATCACCCCGAACCTTTGGTTCGACACCGAGGCCGAGGAGGCCGCGGACTTCTACACCTCCGTCTTCAAGAACTCGCGCGTCGTGAACGTCACCCACTACACGGACGCCGGCCCACGACAGGCCGGCATGGTGATGACCGTCGAGTTCGAGTTGGACGGTCAGCGATTCGTCGGCATCAACGGTGGGCCCGAGTTCACGTTCGACGAGGCTGTCTCCTTCGAGATTCACTGCGAGACCCAGGACGAGGTCGACTACTACTGGGAGCGGTTGACCGACGGTGGGGAGGAGAGCCAGTGCGGTTGGCTCAAGGACAGGTACGGCCTGTCCTGGCAGGTCGTGCCGACCGGGATGGAGGAGCTGTTCGCCGATCCCGACCCGCAGCGGGCCCAGCGCGCGATGCAGGCGATGCTCGGTATGCGCAAGCTCGACATCGCAGCGCTGCGCAGCGCGGCCGACGGTGGCTCTGTGACCTGACAGGCGGCGGACCGGGCGGAGCCGTGAGATAGTCGGCGCGTGAGCCGGTCGCTCTCAATTTCGAGTCGCTTCAACGGACCGCTAGACAGCGGCAATGGCGGCTACTGCTCCGGTGTCGTGGCGGGCTTCGTCGACGGGCCGGCTGAGGTCAGCCTGCGCAGCCCGGTTCCGCTCGAGACGCCACTTGATGTCGTAACTGAGGAGGACGGCTCAGTCCGGGTGTCGGACGGCGACACTCTGATCGCGGAGGCACACCCGGCCGCGGCGCTCGCCCCGGAGGTACCGGCGCCGGTGAGCCTCGAGGCCGCGCGGGCCGCGATGGACGGCTATCGAGGGCTCGACACCGGCCCGTTCCGTCACTGCTTCGTCTGCGGGCGTGCACGCGAGGACGCGTTCGGCGTGTTCGCGGGGAAGGTGGAGGGACGCGACGTTGTCGCCTCGACGTGGACTCCCCCCGCCTCGGCTGGCGACGAGCGAGGCGAGGTCCGACCGGAGCTCGTCTGGGCCGTGCTCGACTGCCCCACCTACTTTGCCGCCTACCTCGACGACGACCTCGGGCTCAGCTTCCTCGTCCGCTTCGCGGCTCGCATCGACGCACCGGTGATCGTCGAGCGCGAGCACGTCGTGATCGCCTGGCCGATCGAGCGGGACGGCCGCAAGCGACGCGCGGGCTCCGCCGTCCTGATGCCCGAGGGACAGACGCTCGCGGTGGCCGACGCCCTGCTCGTCGAGCCGCGTGCCTGATCGACACATGCCGGAGTACGGCCGCCACTTCGGGCAGGTCGCGTCAAGCTACGACGCCCTTCGCCGTGAGGCGACCGACGAGGTGGCCGACTGGCTCGTCGCGGCGGCCGACCTACAGGCTTCGCACAAGCTCCTGGACATCGGCTGCGGCACCGGTGCGATGACGAGGCTGCTCGCCGGGCGCCTAGGCATCTCCGCGGTTGGCATCGACCCCTCTGAGGAGATGCTGCAGGTCGCGAATTCGGAGAGCGACCCGCGCTGTCGCTTCATCCAAGGGCGGGCCGAGGAGCTTCCGGTCGAGGACCGGTCGTTCGACCGCGCCCTGATGCAGACGGTCGTCCATCTCCTCGATCGGCCGCCGGCGCTCGCCGAGGCGCGCCGCGTACTAGACGACGGGGCCGCACTGCTCGTCGCGACCGTGGATCCGGCGGGCGTCGATGACTTCTGGCTCGCTGAGTGGTTCCCATCGTGGGCGGACATCGACCGACGACGGTTCCCATCTCCCGACACGCTCACGGCCGAGCTCAGGAGCGCTGGCTTCGAGCTGGTCGATACGAGCCGCTGGCCGCGACGGCTCGAGTTCACCCGAGATCACGCCCTGGCCATGCTGCGCGCGCGTTTCGCCTCCTCGTTTGCCCTGATCGAGGAAGAGGAGTACGAGCGCGGCCTGGCACGAGCCGAACGAGAGATGCCGGGCTCCTTCGAGTCCACTCTCGAGCTGGTGTCTCTGACCGCCTGGGCCTAACGGCTGATCTGCCGAATCCACCGTGCCGGCCGTTGAACTACGGCAGCGGCGGTGACATCGGGCCGCGGTAGCGGCGGGATACTCACCTGGAGGGGTGTTCCAGATATGCCGCGTCTTTTGCGTTGTACTGTTATTCGGGTTACGCTCCGTGGAACATTCGCTATTGACGGAGGGAATCTCAGATGGCTGTCGACCCTGTTGTAACGTCGCCGCCGGCGGCGACGATGAATGCACCGAGTCTCACGATCGCCCAACTACTGGCCGTGTTGGTCTTCGTCGTGGTTGTCGTCTTCATCCACATCTCGGATGTGGTGAAGGACGAGAAGCAGGTCGTGGACTTGGCGAAATTCATCATTCCAGCCCTCATCGGGGGGGACGCCATCATTCGCCACGGCCGCGCGACGAATCCGAACACGGTGCCAAATCCCAACAGTCCCACGGTCTCGTAGAGAGTCGGACAGAGCCTTCGCGGAGGACGGCCAGACGCTCAGCTGCGAATCGGGACGGATGGCGATGCGGCGGATGGCAGTACTCTCACCGTCGCATGGCGCACGTCACCGTCAACGGAATCGAAGAGCTGCGCGGCTTGATCGGACAGACGATCGGTCCGAGTGAGTGGCGCGAAGTCGGTCAGGAGCAGATCAACGCGTTCGCCGAGCTCTCCGGCGACGACCAGTGGATTCATGTCGACGTAGACCGCGCGAAGACCGAGAGTCCTTTCGGCGCGACGATCGCCCACGGCAACCTGACCCTGTCGATGATCGACGGTTTTCGGCTCGAGTTGATCGAGTCGACCGGCTTCAAGCTGGGGGTGAACTACGGCTGGAACAAGGTGCGGTTCCCAGCTCCCGTGCTCGTTGGCTCACGCGTGCGCGCCACCGCCGAGGTTGTCACCATCGACGATGTTGGCAACGGCTGGCATCAGGTCGCCACTCGCTTCACCGTCGAGGCCGAGGGCTCCGAGAAGCCCTGCTGCGTCGCCGAGTCGGTCGGTCGCGCGCTCGTCTAGACGGTGACGAAGCAGGCGCGCTCCCGTCGTTTGACGAGGGCGTGCCTATCCTCAGCTGGCATGCCTCCGACCGTTGAGCAGAGCCGCGCCGAGCGTGTAACCGAGCAGCGCCGTGCGCTACCGGACGCCCCTGGCGTCTATCTGTTCAAGGACCAGCGCGGAAAGGTGCTCTACGTCGGCAAGGCGAAGTCGATCCGCAAGCGGGTCAACTCGCACTTCTCGAAGGCGGGCAACCGCAGCGCGATGGAGATGACCAGCGCCGTCGTCGACATCGAGTTCATCGCGACCGAGACCGAGGCGGAGGCGCTGCTCGCCGAGCAGGAGTTCATCAAGCGCCACCGGCCGCGCTTCAACATCCGGCTGCGCGACGACAAGTCGTACCCCTACATCGCGATTTCGCTCGACGAGGACTATCCGCGCGTCTATTTCACGCGCGAGAAGCACCGCAAGGAGCGGGCCTACTTTGGCCCGTTCTCGAACGCCAAGCGTGTGCGCGAGACGCTCGACCTACTCGGCAAGGTCTTCCAGTACCGCACCTGCGAGGGGAAGGAGCCCGGTCGCCAGTCGGGCAGCCCGTGTCTCGACTACTTCATTAAGCGCTGCCAGGCGCCGTGTGTGGGCTATGTCTCGAAGGAGGAGTACCGCGAGAACATCGAGACGATCGTCGCCTTCCTCTCGGGCCGCTACCGCCAGATCGAGCGCGAGCTTGAGCAGAGCATGCAGCTCGCGGCCGTGGATCAGGAGTTCGAGGCCGCGGCGATGTTCCGCAACCGCCTGCGCGCCGTCCGTTCGCTGCTCGAGCGCCAGCGGATTTCCAACGAGGCGGTCGGAACGCTCGACGCGATCGCCGTCGCCGTCGAGGAGACCGACGCCAACGCCCAGGTCTTCCAGGTCCGAGACGGGGTGCTCGCCGA
>Ga0190265_10001907_pt1 | contig 13815 bp, 12 predicted proteins | sample Popmic124T_FD_133135 | JGI IMG/M metagenome (GOLD analysis project Ga0190265, IMG submission 133135) | Populus adjacent soil microbial communities from riparian zone of Indian Creek, Utah, USA - 124 T | ecosystem: Environmental > Terrestrial > Soil > Riparian zone | place: USA: Utah | collected...
GCACGGTCTGCTCGCAGGTGCCGCAGATGCCCTCGAGGCAGGAGCCGAGCACGCTGACGCCCGCGGACCGCATGGCGTCGAAGACCGTGGTGCCGGGCTCGACCCGCAGGAGGACCACGCGCGTGTCATCGTCGGTGCCGCCGCGGACGACCTTGAGGCTGAAGCCGGGATGGACCGGCTGCCAGGGGAGGGCTTCGATGTCGGGGGAGAGTGAGAACTCGTGCTGGCTCGTCATGGGAAATTCATAGCCCCGCGAGTGGTTCCATGGAAGGTCCAATCTTGACCCGATCAATGGATCCAATCATGCTCCGGCGTCGTGGACCTGCACGTGACCCTGAGCGGAGCCGGCCGCCTGACCGCCGATGTGTACGGGCAGATCAAGCAGGCGATCCTCGACGGGCGGCTGCGACCGGGCGACGCCCTGCCCGCAACCCGCCACCTCGCGCGCCAGCTGGCCGTGTCGCGCAACACGGTGCTGAACGCGTACCAGATGCTGACCGCGGAGGGATTCCTCGTCGGGCGGGTCGGCGCCGGAACGTTCGTGGACGCCGGCGCCGCGCCCCATGCGCGGCGCGCGGCTCGCAAGGCTGCCCTGCACCCGCGCGCGTCGTGGCCCAGGTTCGATGAGGCCAGGCGCCCCGGCGCCGCGTACGACTTCCGGATCGGCTCGCCCGATCCGGCGCTGTTCCCGTGGAGGGCCTGGCGGGCGCTGGTCGCCGGCCAGCTGCGCGGGCGCCAGCTCCATCGCGGGTACCCGCCGCCCGAGGGCGAGCCCGCGCTGCGCGCCGCGATCGCCCGGCACGTCGGGCTCGCGCGCTCGGTGCAGGCGGACCCGGACGACGTCATCATCACCAGCGGCGCGCAGCAGGCCTTCGATCTGATCGGGCGCGTCCTGGTCGAGCCGGGGGACATCACCGCCGTCGAGGATCCGGGCTATCCGCCGGCCCGCCACGCCATGGAGGTGCTGGGGGCGCGCGTCGAGCCGGTGCGCGTCGACGCGGAAGGTCTCGTCGTGGACGCGATCCCGGCCGGCGCGAGGCTGGTCCACGTCACGCCGTCGCATCAGTTCCCGCTCGGGAACGCGATGTCACTCTCGCGCCGTATGGCCCTGCTCGCCTGGAGCGAGCGGCACGGCGCCGCCATCGTCGAGGACGACTACGACAGCGAGTTCCGCTTCGACGGCCGGCCGCTCGAGCCGCTGCAGAGCCTCGACAAGGGCGGGAGGGTGCTCTATGTCGGCACGTTCTCGAAGGTGCTCCTCCCGACCCTGCGGGTCGGCTTCATCGTCGCCCCCTCCTCCCTGGTCCCGGGGCTTCGCGCCGCCAAGCTGTTCGCCGACTCGCACGGTCCGCTCGACACCCAGCGCGCCCTCGCCGAGTTCATCGATCGCGGCCTGCTGGCGCGGCACATCCGCCGCATGGCCCGCGTCTACCACGATCGCCGCGAGGCGCTGCTCGGCGCGCTCGATCGACACCTGGGGGACCGGGTCGCGGCGGTGCCGTCCGCGGCCGGACTTCACACGACCGTCCACTTCCGCGACCGCGCCGTCAGCGCCGAGGACCTGGCCCACCGCGCGCTCGAGGCGGGTGTCGCGGTGCAGCCGCTCCGTCCCTACTACCGGAGGCGCCACCGCGCCGGCCTCGCCCTCGGATATGGACTCATCACCGCCGCGAGGATCGACGAGGGGATCCGGCGCCTGGCCGGGGCACTCGGCACGGCGCGCTGACCGATCCCCCCTCGCTCGAAACACGCGACCTGTCGGGATTCGCGAAGGTGCCTCGCTCGACTTCGGGCTAGACAGGGACGGCTCAGGCGGGCAGATCTGACGGATGAGTCTTCGTCTCTTTCATGCGCCTCTCTCTCGATCGAGCGGCGCTCTCTGGATGCTCGAGGAGCTCGGTGTCCCGTTCGAGATCACGGTGGTCGAGATCCGCCGCCGTGATGGATCGGGCAAGCTCGACGAGCGCAATCCGCACCCGCACGGGAAGGTGCCGAGCATCGAGCACGACGGCGTGCTGGTGCACGAGCAGGCGGCGATCGCGGCGTACCTGGCCGACGCGTTCCCCAAGGGCCGGCTGGGACCGCCGGTGGGCGACCCGCGTCGCGGCCCCTTCCTGACCTGGCTGGCCTACTACACGGGGATGCTGGAGCCGTCGGCCACCTCCAAGTTCCTGGGCTGGGAGGTGCCTCGCGGGTCGGCCGCGTGGGTCGACCTCGACGAGGTGCTGCCTCACATCGACGCGACGCTCCAGCGACATCCGCACATCGCCGGAGAGGAGTTCACGCTGGCCGACGTGTTGTTCGCCGGGGCGTTCGAGTTCTTCGGGCGCAACCCGCAGTTCCCGCTGACGCCGGCGATCCGGGCCTACGTCGAGCGCTGCGTGTCCCGGCCGGCGCGGGCCCGGGCGCTCGCGCGCGACAGCGGCTGAGCACCGCGCCCCTGCGCCGTGCGATCTTCGTTCGACATGCCGGGCCTCAGCCGACCCGGGTGCGGCCGAGGAAGCGGCGCAAGAAGATCGCGCCGGTCAGGGTCTCGGCGGCGGCCGGGCCGAGCCACAGGGCGGAAGGCCCCAGGTCGAGCGGAAAGGCGAGCAGCCAGCTCATCGGGAGCGCCAGGGCGAACAGCATCGGGATGCTGACGCGGGCGGCGAAGCCCATGTCGAGGAGGGCGAAGATGCCGGCGGCGGCGGTGACCGCGAAGCTGGCGGCCACGTGGAACAGGGCCGCGGTGCGGAGGATGCTGGTGGCAGCCGCCGCGACCGCCGGATCGTCGGTGTAGAGGTGCGCGATCGGAGCCGCGAGCGCGGCGAGAGCCAGCGCGACGGCGGCGGAGGCCACGGCGCTGATCGTCAGCGCGAGGCGGAGGGCGGCGCGCGCGCCGCGCGGATCTTTTTGTCCCAGCAGGCGGGCCAGCAGCACCGACACGCCCCACGCGAAGCCGATCTGCGCCGTGTTGGCGACGGCGAGCAGGCTGAACGCGATCTGGCCGCCGGCCAGCGCGCTCTGGCCGAAGCGCGCGGTCAGCGCGATGACGGCGGCGTACGTGACCTCGCGTGCGGCGACGCGCACGCCGGTGGATATGCCGAGCCGGCCGATGCGCCAGGTCTCGCCGCGCGCGGCGGAGAGCGGGCCGCGCAGAGAGTCGCGCAGCTGCGGAACGCGGAGCAGGTAGATCGTGACGGCCAGGAAGCTGGCCATGCGCACCGAGGCGGTGGCCCAGGCCGAGCCGGCGCTGCCCAGCGCCGGGGCGCCGAGATGTCCGTGGATCAGCACCCAGTTGCCGGCCAGGTTGACGAGGTTGGCCGCCGCGATGATGACGAGCGCCGGCCACATGCGGCCGTGCCCCTCGACGAAGAGGCGGTGGGCGTGGAACAGGAAGAAGGCCGGCACGCCCCATGCGAGCGCGCGGCAGTAGGCGGCCGCCTCGGCCAGCAGGGCCGCGTCTCCCTCGCCGGCCAGCAGGCCGAGGCCCGGCCCGGCCCAGAGGTGAAGCGCCGTCACCGGCAGCGCGGCGCAGAGCGCCAGGACCAGCGACGAGCGGTGGATGCGGGCCAGTGCGGCGCGATCGCCGCTGCCCAGCGCGCGCGCGATCATGAGATCGACCGGCGCCAGGACGTGAATGGCGAGGATCGAGAGCGTCGCGGAGTAGGCGGTGGCGAGCGCGAGAGCGCCGAGCGATCGGCTGCCCAGCGGCGCGACCATCGCCACGTCCACCGCGCCCATCAGGACGAAGCCGAGCAGCGACAGCGAGCGCGGCAGGCCGGCGACCAGGACCGGGCCGAGCTGACCGCGAGGCGCGGTCCCCGGGGGCTCGGTCAAGCCCCCACCCGGCTCAGCCACGGCGCGGACACAGCGTCCTGAGCTCGAAGCAGTAGCGGCCGCCGGCCTCGCGCCAGACCAGCTGCTCCGGCGTGGGCAGCATCTCCACCACCTCGAGCTCGCCGAAGCGGCGCAGGCGGCGCGCGAAGATGTCGAGGTAGACGTACGACTCCAGGTCGATGCAGACCGGCTTGATGTCCTTGTCCGACAGGCCGACGCCGTCGGGGCGGGCCAGCACGCCCACCGGCGGCCGCACGAACACCCAGCGCGGCAGGCCGCGGGACGCGCGGAGCCGCTCGATCGCCACGACCAGGTCGGCCGACACGCCATCGCCCCCGGCCTCGCGCAGCTCGTCGGCGCGCACGCGCCAGGTCTGGCGCTGCACGACCAGGTCGCCCAGGCGCAGGCGCGGCGTGTGCGGCTCGAGGTCGACCGGGTAGAACGAGCTGAAGCCCTGCGCGACCCAGAACGTGCGCACCAGCGAGCCGAGGTCCTCGCCGGTGCCGCGCCGCCGCACCCGGATATCGCGCTCGCCGTCGAGCACGATCACCTCGGTGTCGGCCGGCGCGATCATGCGCCAGCCGGCGCGGCCGCGCACCGCGGTCGCCACCGACCCGCGCTCCACCACCTCCGGCAGCGACGCCAGGGTCACGTGCACCGGCGTCTCGAGATAGCCCTTCCTGTCGCCCAGGAGCCACGGCCGGCCGCCGGCGAAGCCGCGGAAGGCGCGCCGCAGCGCGTCCCGGTCGGGGCAGCACCAGTCGAGGATGAGCGCGGTGATCATGAAGTGCACCTCGCCCAGCACCCAGGTGAAGTCGCCGCGCGCGGCCGCCTCCGCCGAGTCGGCGGCGATGAGCACGTCGGCCGACGCGGCCGCTCCCTCGTCGATCGGCGCCAGCCCGGCCACATCGCCGCGCAGCACCCGGCAGACCTCGCGATCCAGCTGCCACTCGGCCGCGTCCTCGCGCCCGGCCAGGGCGGAGGCGAACCCGCGCTTGACCCGCTCGAACGCGCGCGCCCCCCAGCGCGCCGCGCCGTCGGCGCGCAGCCAGATGCCGCGCGCCTGGCAGCGCGCGTCGAGCTCCGCCAGCGAGAGCGCGCGCGGCGCGTCGGCGCAGATCTCGCGCAGCTCCAGGAAGCCGTACTCGGCCGCCAGCGTGACCGTGTCGCGGTAGAGATCCAGCCAGGGGGCGAGGTCGTGCAGGAGGCGCGCCGACGCATCGCCGCCCAGCACCGCGCCGCACTCGCGGTAGCACTCCTCGACCAGCGCGTTCTTGCCCTGGTAGAGCGCGCGCCCGCTCGGCGCCTCGCCGCCCAGCGCGCTCACCCGCTCGCGCACGGACTGCGAGATGGCCAGGCGGGCCTCGGCGTCGTCGGCCGCATCGGCGAAGCGGCGCGTCAGCCCGGCCAGCTCGCCCGCCCGCTCTGCCCAGCGCCGCCGCGCCGCGCCGTGGCGCCAGCCTTCGATGTCGCGCACCAGCGTGTCGAGCGGCGCCGGGTCCCACGCGACCGGCTCCACCTCGGCAACGAGGACACCGCGCGCCGCCAGCTCGGCGATCGCATCCGGCTGTCCCAGCTGCCCGATCGACGCGCTTCCGTCGCAGCGCTCGAGGATCTCCATGTCGCGGCGCGACAGCTCCATGCGCGCGCCGGTGTCGTGGCGCTCGAACGCGTCTCCCTCGAGCCGCCCGTTCGGGTGGCGGTGCGGGAGCACCTCCGGCCAGACCTCGGGGTCGCGGTTGATGGCGTCGATCATCGCGCGCACCGCCCAGCGCTCCATCGAGACCTGGCGGCGCGCGATCCCGGGAGCCGGCGCGATCGAGAAGCCGCGCGCGCCGCCGTCGAGCCGGCCCCAGCCGACCGGGCCGAAGCGCGAGAAGGTCTCGTTCTTGGCACAGACGCGCTGCAGGTACAGCGCGAAGCGGCGCGCCTGGCTGCGGTCGTCGGATCGCGCAGTCCCCGCCGCGCGATGGCCGCGCCGGCGCAGCTCGGCGTATGACGACTCCGACTGGATGACGAGGTAGTCGGGCAGCACCCGGGCCGCCGCCTGCCACACGCGTTCCACCGATGCCTGTACATCCGGCGCCAGCGCCTGCTCCAGCCGCGCGCGCGCGGCGTCGAGCGAGTCGAGCGCGTCCCCGTACGCATGATCGCCCTCGACCCGGTGCCGCCGCTTGATCGCCCGCCGCAGCCGCCGCTCCTCCACCCGCGCCAGCTCCGCGCCCGCCAGCAGGGCCGCACCGGCCTCGTCCACATCCCGCTCGGCCGCCAGCACCTCCCGGCCCAGCCGCGACAGCGCCGGCGTCGCGAGCGACTCCAGCACCTCGAACGGCACCCCGGTCAGCCTGACGCAGTAGACCGATCCCAGCTCGTAGTCGCCGTCCGTCCGGTCCATCAGCTCCCCGGGCGCGTCCCCCGCACCAGGATGCACGGCACGCTCAGCGCACACGCGCCGCCGTCGATCGGGTGGCGCGCCGCCGCGTCGACCATCTCGCCGTCGATCCGCCGGCGCACCTCCGGCGACAGCGAGCTCAGGAACACGCGCGAGCGCCCGGCGGTGTCGACGATGTCGAGCACCTGCTCGGGCCGCTCCATCTCCGCGCGCAGCACGATCACCCGCGCCGTGACGTCCGCGAAGCCGCGCTCGCGCAGGATCCGCTCGCAGTCCGCCGCGCTCCAGAAGGCGCGCGGCGCCGGCGCGTCCGGCCTGTGCGCCGCGATCGCCGCCTGGACCAGGCGGAACAGATCGTCCTCGGCGTCGCTGTCGCAGAACGTGGTGAAGCCGAAGTGGCCGCCCGGCCGCAGCACGCGCAGCGCCTCGGCCACCGCGCTGCCAGGACGCGGCAGCATCTGCACACCGAAGTTGCACGTCACCGCGTCGAACTCCTTGTCGCCGAACGGCAGCGCCTCGGCGTCGGCCACCTGCGCCGTCACCCCCGGGTTGTTGCGCCGGCACTCCTCGACCATGCCGCTCGCGTAGTCGGTGGCCACCAGGTCGACGCCCCGCGAGAGCACCAGCGGCACCCACTCGCCCGGCCCGCATGCCACGTCGAGCAGGCGCACGCCCGGGCCCGCCCGCACCGCGTCGAGCAGCGCGAACCCGACCGTCGCGGTCACGGTGAAGATCGTCGTCCCGGGCCGGGCCGCCAGGGTCGTGGCCACCAGCTCCCAGTCGCGCACCCGCGCCGCCTTGAGCTGGTCCGGGTCGTCGCTCGGGTGCGTGGTCACGGCAGCTCGGCCACGCACTCGATCTCGAGCAGCAGGTCCTCGCGCGCCAGGCCCGCCACGATCGTGGTCCGCGCCGGATAGCGGCCGGCGGCGAAGTAGGACCGATAGATCTCGTTCATCTCGCGGTAGTCCTCGGTCCGCACCAGGATGACGTTGGTCTTGATGACGCGATCGAGCGAGGTGCCGGCCTGGGCCAGGATCGCCTGCAGTCCGGTCATCACCTGGATCATCTGCGATCGGAAGTCGGGCGCCACCGAGCGGTCCTGTCGCATCGGGTGCACGCCGGAGACGAAGACCAGGTTGCCGCACTTGACCGCGTGCGAGAGCGGCACCTGCGGCGGCGTGATCTCGTCCGACACGATGAACTCGAGCGGCATCGTTCCTCCTCTACGGCGGAGCGCCGTGGATCTCGTCCAGCGGCGAGCCGGTGACGCGGATGCCGAGGTCCTCGCGCTTCCCGCGCACGGCGATCGCGTTCGACGAGATCACGCTGCGCGCCGCCAGCACCAGCCGCGGCCCCACGCGGCGGCCCTCGGCGATCGCCGCGGCCAGCGACACGAGCGCGTCGGCCGGCCCCATGTGGCCGAAGACCGGGATGGTGAAGAGCGTCTGCGTCACCGGATCGAGCCCCAGCTCGGCCAGCGCAGCGGCCTGGCCGTGCACGTCGATCGGGGAGCAGACGAAGAAGTCGATCTCCTCGAAGCCGGACAGGCGGCGCAGCGCGTCCAGGTTTCGCCGGTCCGCGGTGCGCATGAAGGAGACCACCGTGGCCAGCTGCGGCAGGGTCATGCCGCTCTGCCAGCGGTGAAGGCCGGAGTCGAGCGCCTCGCCGGTCAGCGGCATCCGCGTGCCGCCGGCGCGCGGGATGTTCTGCGAGTGCAGCTCCAGCTGCTTGTTGGTGTTGTGCGTGAACGCGACCAGCTCGTTGTCGGCCTGCCGGCTCACCACCGCGGCGGCGCCGCCCGCCGAGTACATCGCCTCGCCGACCACGTTGGGCACGCGCGGTGGCCCGAGCAGGTGATCGAAGCGGTCGCCGGTGCAGACCAGCGCGGTGCGGTGGCTGCCGGCCGCGATCAGCTGAGCCGCGACCCAGAGCGCGTCGAGCAGGCCGGGACAGCGGGCCGACAGGTCGAAGCCGTTCGCCTGCGCGGCGCCCAGCTCGTGCATGACGCCGAACGCGGTGACCCAGGGGGATGGATAGTCGTGGGTCATGCCGCAGAAGATGACCAGGTCGACCTCCTCCGCGCTCAGCCCGGCCGCGTCGAGCGCGTGGCGGGACGCGGCCGCCGCCATGCCGGCCGGGTGATCGCGCTCGCCCGGCGCGGTCTGGCTCACGACGCCGAAGTCGACCAGGGTGCTCTGCGCGATGCCGGTGCGCGCCGCGATCTCCGCGACCGAGCGCCGGCGCTGGGGCAGGTACCATCCGATGGACAGGATCCCGGGCATGGCTCGCCGCGGCTCAGCTCTTGAAGAGCGCGGCCAGGTTCGCGCGATTTACCTTGCCGCGCGAGGTCTTGGGGATCGCGTCCATCAGCCGGATGCGGTCGGGGCAGTGCTGCGCGGTGAGCCGTTCGCGGCAGTGAGCGATGAGCTCCGCCTCGCTGACCTGCGCCTCCGGCCGGATGACCACGCACGCGCCCACCGTCTCGCCCAGGATCGCGTCCTCCACCGCGCAGGCATACGCCTCCGCCACCGCCGGGTGCTCCATGAGCGCGGCGTCGATCGGAGCCGGATAGATCTTCATGCCGGCGCGGTTGATGACCTCGCGCAGGCGCGCCATCAGGTACACGCGGCCGTCCTGGTCGACTCGGCCCATGTCGCCGGTGCGAAACCAGCCGTCGGCCAGCACCTCGCCGGTCAGCTTCGGATCACCGTGATAGCCCAGCATCACCGCGGGGCCGCGCACGCACAGCTCGCCGGGCTCGCCCGTCGCGAGCTCCTGCCCGGCGTCGTTGAACGCGCGGATGTCGCAGCCGTAGGCGATGCCGACCGAGGCGCTGTCGCGGCCGGCCTCGCGCGGCGAGAACGCGGTCCAGCTGGCGGTCTCGGTGATGCCGTAGCAGTTGAGCAGCTCGACGCCGAATCGCTCGGTGAAGAGCTCGACCTCCTCCGGTCGCAGCGGCGCCGACGCGCAGGTGACGAAGCGCAGGCTGCTCGGTCGCGCCCCCGAGCGCCGGCGGTCGGCCAGGAGCAGCAGCCGCACCACCGCCGGCACCGACGAGAACGTGGTCGCGCCGCAGACCGCCACCACCTTCCACAGCCGCCTGACCAGATCGATGTCGAATGGGTGGCACAGCACGACCGCGCCGCCGGCGTGCATGTGAGCCAGGCAGTTGCAGATGAGCCCGTGGCCGAAGTGGGTGGGCAGGAGGCAGAGCGCGCGCGTGTCCGGCTCGAGCCGGTACCAGCTCCGGATCAGCTCGAGTCGGGCCAGGATGGTCGCGTGGCTGTGCATCACGCCCTTCGGCGTGCCGGTGGTGCCGGAGGTGTAGAGGATGAGGGCGAGCGCGCCCGGGTCCGGATCGGCCGGCGGCTCGTCGGTCGCGTCCTCGGCCACCGGCCATCCGGGGGCCGCGCCGAACGCGCGCACCGCCAGGAGCGGCAGCCCGGCGAACGCCGCGCGCAACCGCGTCCGGTCGGCCTCGTCGCGCTCCTCCTCGTGCTCCTCGCCGTCGACCAGCACGCAGAAGGGGCGCGCGTTCTGCACCACGGCGGTGAGCTCGCGCAGCGACAGCTTGGAGTCGACCGGCACCGCCACGCCGCCGGCGGCCAGCGTGCCGAAGAAGGCGATGAAGAAGTGCGGCGTGTTGTTGAAGGCGATCAGCACCCGATCGCCCGGCCCCAGACCGGCGTGGCGCAGCGCGAGCGCGGTGTCGGCGGCGCGGTCGGCAAGCTGCTGGTGGGTCAGCGCCACCGACCCGTCCGGGTTGACGATGGCGGCCTCGTCCGGCCGCGCGGCGGCGTTGCGCGCCGGGATCTGGCCGAGCAGGCCGAGCCCTTCCAGTCTAGGCACCGGCTCCATCAGTGCGGCTCGCCTTCCCCGTTCCCGTCGCGCACCCGCGAAAGGTAGAGCTCCTCGATGTAGGACTGGAACTCGGCGAAGCTGGTGCTGGCGGGCGCCAGCGAGTTGAGGTCGTGGGATTCGCGCAGGCGCGGCAGCCACTCGCGCATCGCGCGCGCCACCAGGAACAGGGTCGGGGTCGAGTAGAGGATGATGCCGAACCCGAGCTGGTGCAGCTCCGGGGCGGACAGGATCGGAGTCTTGCCCCCGAAGATGAGATTGACCTGCTTGATGCCGGGCACCTCGCGGCCGATCAGGTGCAGCTCCTCGAGCGACGAGACGCCGTCGATGAGGGTGACGTCGGCGCCGGCGGCGTGGAAGGCGCGCGCGCGCCGGACCGCCTCGTCGATCGGCGACACGTCGGTGCGCGCCACGATCACCATCGAGGTGTGGCGGCAGCGCAGCGCGAAGTCGAGCTTGCGCAGGTAGACGTCGAGCGGCAGCACCTTCTTGTTCGGGGTGTGGCCGCAGCGCTTGGGCAGGATCTGGTCCTCCATCACGATCCCGGCCACGCCGGCCGACTCCATCTCGCGCACCGTGCGGATGACGTTGTCCTCGTTGCCGTAGCCGTTGTCCACGTCCACCACCACAGGCACGCGGATGCGCTGGATCATGCTGCGCGCCATCGAGGCGGTCTCGCTCAGCGTGGTCAGCCCGATGTCCGGGTTGCCGAACGCGCTGGCCGCCGCGCTGTAGCCGCTCAGGAAGACGGCGTTGAAGCCGGCCGTCTCCGCCATCATGCCGCTGAGCACGTCGTGGCATCCGACCAGCTCGATGAAGTCCGAGCCGGCCAGGAGCTCGCGCAGGCGCTCCGCCATTCCGTTGATGGAGGCTGCCATCGGATCAGGGTGCGGCGCCCAGCTCGACCAGTCGCCGGCACAGGCAGGACAGCGTTGCCATGTCGTGGGAGTGGAGCTCGTCCATCGACACTCCGAACTCGCTCTCCAGCTCGAGGGCGAGCTCGATCGAGCGCAGCGAGTCGAGGATGCCGGCTCGCACCAGCTCCTCCTCGCAGCGCCCGAAGCGCCTCCGGATCATCTCGATGACGCGCGCCTGGACGCGGCTCTCGCCGCGAGCGGGCGCGAAGTCGACAGCTGTTTTCATGGACGGCTCCTGGTCACGAGACGACAGCCCCTTCCTCCAGCCAGCGCCGGACAAGCGGGACGAGATCGAGATCGGTCTGGCCGAGCTCGCGCGCGATCGAGTCGATGGTCCTCTCCCCGTCGAGCGCCTCGAACAGGGCGCGGGCGGGCGGGTCCAGGCGCATGATGCGATGCGCGTCGGCCAGCGACGGGACCCAGAGGAGCGCGGCGACCGGTCCGCCGGTGGCGCGCGGCTCACCCTCCGGCCGGGCCAGCCAGTCGAGGATGTCGACCGTGAGCTCGACCACCTGGTGGACGGGGCCGCGGCGCGGGCGCAGCCCCGCCACGTCCGCGTCGCTCGTCAGCGGCCAGGCGTCGGGCGGCACCTGCGCCGCCGCGCGCAGGAGCTCGAGCGCGGCCAGCTCGAGGCCGAGCACGGTCTCGAGGTGCTCCGGCGGCCGCCGCCGCTTGGCGATGCGCTGGCGCACGAAGCCGGCGAAGCGCTGGCACTCGCCGAAGCGCTGGTGGTGGCCCAGGTCCTTCCACTGGTGGTAGGCCAGGTACTCGTAGGCGAGGTCGCGCATCCAGTCGTCACTGCCCCGGGTCAGCAGCTGGACAGTGCCGGGCAGGTGCCACTGGATCACCCGCGCGACCATGGTGGTGCAGCGGAAGCGCAGGTTCTCGACGTGCCAGCGCGTGCCGGGCTGAGCGCAGAGGTCGTCGAGGACCAGGATCTCCTCGTCGCTCATGCCGCGCGCGCGCGCCGCCTCACCGTGCCGTCCGGCCAGCATGGCGTCGTAGAGCTGCTCGTCAGCCACCAGCCGCAGCCAGACCTCGAGGGTCAGCTGGGCGTCGAACACCTTGCTCGGCTTATAGGGCGCCAGCACGCGTCCCCTCCCAGATCGACCTGGCGCGCAGGATGTCGGCGCCGGCCATCGCGGCCCAGTCGGCGTCGATCGGCCGCGACTGGGCCGTGTGCATGGGGCCCTGCAGCTCCAGCGTCACCCCGCGCACGTTCCGGGCGCGAGCCAGGACGAACTCCAGCATCTCCCAGACCGGGTCGGGCACCGGATGGTTGTGGAGGTCGTGGTACCAGCCGTCGATCCACTGTCCGCCTGCGATGTGGAGCTGGATCACGCGGTCGAGCGGGATCGTCTTGAGGTAGCGCCAGCAGTCGTAGCCGTCGAAGTTGACCGAATTGGCGTAGATGTTGTGGAGGTCGAGCAGCAGGTGAGTGCCCGATTTCTCGACGATGCTGGCCAGGAAATCCGCCTCTTCGATGTCCGAGCCGGGACACAGGGCGTAGATGAAAGCGTTTTCATGAGCCAGCGGGATGCCCAGCAAATCCTGTAGCCGAGCCGCCCGCTCGGCGACGCGAGCCGCTTCCTGCCGCGAGAACTGGATCGGCGTGGACCAGAGGTAGCCGGTCGAGTCGGTGCCATAGAACATGTGGTCGGCGACCCAAGGCGACCCCATCTCGCGCACGATCGGGGCGTGCCTGCGCACGAACGGGGTGTCCTCGAGAGGCTTGAACCCGTACTGCTCGCCGTAGTTCGAGTGCGCCACCAGAGGGTGAGCCGCGCGCAGTTCATCGAACCACCCTCGATGGCGAGGGTCGATCAGGTGCGGTCCGTCGAGGGAGCCAGAGACCGTGTCGCAGAGCAGCTCGACGTAGTCGAGAGGAACGCCCCTCTCGACCAGCGCGCGAAAAATTGGCGCCGTATAGAAGTTGAACTGGAAGCCGATTCCCTGGCCCATCTAGTTTCGCCACCAGAAAGTGCCTACTCACAGCGACATAGGCGACTCTACAACTAAGCAGATTCGGCAGAAAAGTTACATTACAAAAGCCCGTCGGCGCGTTGCGTGACCGTTGGACAGACCACGGAGTGAGGCGCACATGATGGGTCGCACCAGCGGGGCGCGCCTCGGGAGGGCGCAAAACTTGTCCGATTATCGAGTCACTCCGCTGTTCGTCGTGCGGCTCGCGGGTGTGGCCTTTGACCACCTCGACCGAGTCGCCACTCCGATCAGCGTCGATGTAGCGCGAGAGCTTCTCTGCAACGAGGAGACGCTGGCGAGCGCGGCGCACGCGGCCCTCGCCGCGCTGCGCGCGCCGGGTCTGACGATCGCTCCGCGCGCTCTCGATCGCGCGCGACGCGCCGTCGGTGAGCGGCGATCGCTGCCGCGCGAGCTCGCAGAGAGTGACGCGGTGACAGAGCTGAGCAGCTATCAGGCGGCCTTCGCGCTCGTCGAGTCGACCTGGCAGCGACTGGAGGCGTGCCTGGGCGAGGAGATCGATCGAGCGCGCGCCGCGCTGGAGGCGAGCGCGCGCGACGTGCTGCCCGGCTTCGGCGTGTTCGCGGCCTCCGGATCGGTGCGCGACCGGCTGGACGAGGCTGGCGACGAGGGCGAGCGGCGCGGCTGGCGCCAGCGCGCGCGCGACCGCCTGTTCCTGTTCTACCTGCAGCGCGTTTGCTCCAAGAACGACACGTTCGGCGATTTCGGGCCGACCGCGTGGGGGCGGATCGAAGGCGCCGGGCTCGCGATCGCGCCGGTGCCCGGCGTGTCGCGGCGCGAGGCCTTTCTCGAGAAGTGGGTGGTGACGGAGCTCGCCGCGGCGATGAC
>Ga0190265_10001908_pt1 | contig 13815 bp, 13 predicted proteins | sample Popmic124T_FD_133135 | JGI IMG/M metagenome (GOLD analysis project Ga0190265, IMG submission 133135) | Populus adjacent soil microbial communities from riparian zone of Indian Creek, Utah, USA - 124 T | ecosystem: Environmental > Terrestrial > Soil > Riparian zone | place: USA: Utah | collected...
GATCAGGATCGCGTCGGACGGCATGCCGGCCTGGGCGGCGGTGCCGAGCTGGCCGGAGACGATGCGGAGCAGCCGGTTGGAGAGATCGTCGAGGTCGTGCATCCGATCCTGGAGCAAAGCGTCGTCGATCTGGCGCATGCGCTGCTGCATGCGCTGGCGGACGCGCTCGATCGCCGCCTCCGCGGTGAGGCCGGAATCGATCGCCTCGTTGATCCGCCGCGACCAGCCCTCGTCATAAGCGAACATCTTGTAGGTCTCGAGCACCTCCTGGTGCTCGCCGATATTGCCGAACTCGGCCTGGCCCATCATCGCGTCGATCTGCTCGCGCATCCGCGCGAAGGCCGAATAGACCCGGCGGCGCTCGGCCTCGGTGTCCTCGGCGACGGTATGCTCGATCAGCACCCGCGGCTGGTGGTAGACGGCATAGCCCTTGGCCATGCCGACGACCAGCTTGAGGCCGGCGAGGCGCGCCGTGCCGGCGTCGCGGCTGTCGGCGCCGGCGGCGTCCGCCTTGTCGGCGAGGCCGGCATTGGCGATCAGCTCGCTCAGCACCATGGCGACGGTCTGAAGCGCCTCGATCTCGAGCTCGTCATAGGCGCGCGGATCGTCATGCTGGACGGCGAGCACGCCGATCGCGCGCTCCTTGCGGATGATCGGCACGCCGGCGAAGCTGTGATAGAGTTCCTCGCCCGTCTCCGGCCGATAGGCGAACTCGGGATGGTTGGCGGCCTCGTCGAGGTTGAGGATCGCCGCGTCCTTGGCGATGGTGCCGACCAGGCCCTCGCCCATGGCAAGCCGGGTGACGTGGACCGCCTCCTGGTTGAGGCCGATTGTGGCGAACAATTCGAGCACGCCGTCGCGCAGCAGATAGATCGAGCAGACCTCGCTCGCCATCGCCTCGGCGATGATCCTGACGACCTTGTTCAATTTCGCCTGGGCGCCGAGCTTCGACGCCATCACGTCGTGCAGGCCCGTCAGGATCTCGCGGGCGGACGTGGCGGAGGCGGTCGGCATGGCCGAGCGCTATCAGAAAGCGGAAGGGGTTTCCAATCGCCTCCACCATGATCGTATCGGGCTGATTCAGCCCGACACGTGAATCATGGTCTCGTTATGACAGGAGCCTGATTCACGCCTTACGCCGAAACGCCATGGGCGTTTCGTCTTAAAGACGATCAGGCTCTGCGGGGGAGGCCGACGCCGCCGACCGGCTCGGTCTCGGTGCCGCTGTCGAAGCCGGCGATGAGCGGGCGGGCGCGGGCGATGGCGGCCCGGACCGCGGGGAGCCGGAGCGAGGCGCGATGGCTCGCTTTGCTGTCCCAGACCTCGGTGATCCAGATCGCGTCGGCGTCGGCGGGGTCTTTGGCGACCACGTAAGAGAGGCAGCCGGGCATCGCCCCGGTGCCTTCGAGCAGGATCGCGATCAGCGCGTCGCGCTGGCCGGGCGCCGCGCGCATCCTGCCGATCAGGCCGTGCATGCCGGCTCCCGTAACCCCCAATGCCTCCGTCGGCAGGGCCGCGACCACGGCGGCGGCGGCGGCGAACGTCCTCCTGTTGATCTCGATCATTGTTCGGTCCGTTTCAGCGTGGCGATGTCTGCCAATTCGAAATCATGCAAAAGCTTGACATCAGGATAGATCCTGGCCGCCTTGTGAACCAGCTTTCGATCGCAGGTTGCCAGCGGGCAGGACAGTTCGATGGCGAGCGCCAGATAGATACAGTCTTTCAGCGGATGGCCGAGAGCGACGGCAAGCTTGCCCGCCTCATACAGGCGTCGCGGCGTGACACGGTGAGGCCGGACCAAGTGCTCGCTCCAGGCGACGGTCCATTTTTCGAGCGCCTTCAGTGCGTCCGGCGCGATTTCCTTCCTGGCATTCGCGCGCGCTACGATTGCTGCCGCCACCTCGATGAAAAGCAGATCCGGACCGCATAAGCTTCGATCTTTGTGATAGAGGAATCGAAGCGCATCGCGCGTGTCCGTTTCCCATAGCATCCATTTCGCCGCGAGGCTGGCATCGACGACGACGACGATCATTCGTCGCGCCGCATTTCCCTGATCAATTCGGTGCTGTCCGGAAGGAAGCCGTGCTTTGCGACCATCCGATCGTGGAAATCCAGCAAGTCCTCGACAATGGCGGGCAGGTCACGCGTCCGATCGTCGAGCAATTGGCGCGCCTCTGCTTCCAGCGAGCGCTTATTGGCGCGCGCACGTTGCTTGAGCCGGTCGTATACCTCGTCGTCGAGCTGTCTGATGGTCAGTGTGGCCATGATCACCTCCAGCCGCCTGATAGCGGCCTTGCCTGCATAATGCTAGCAATTTACGCCGAGCGCCGCTCCAGCGCGTGGGCGGCTTCGTCGACGAGCTGGGCGAGAATATCGGCGACCGGGGCTTCGTCCTTGACCATGCCGACCGACTGGCCGGCCATCACCGAGCCGGTCTCGACGTCGCCTTCGATCACCGCGCGCCTGAGCGCGCCGGCCCAATAATGCTCGATCTGGAGCTGCGCCTCCATCATCTCGACCTCGCCCGCGTCGAGCCGCGAGGCGACCTCGCGCTGCTTGGCGGCGAAGCTCTCCATCTCGCGATTCTTGAGCGCGCGGACCGGGATGACCGGCAAACGCGGGTCGATCTGCACCGAGGTGATCGCGTCGCGCGCCGAGGCGCGGATGAACGCCTTCTTGAAATTGGGATGGGCGATGCATTCGGTCGCGCAGACGAAGCGGGTGCCGAGCTGGACTCCGACCGCGCCCATTTCGAGATAGCCGGCGATCAGCCCGCCATGGCCGATGCCGCCGGCGACGAAGATCGGCACTTCGGAGCTAAGCGGCGGCAATATCTCCTGGGCGAGCACCGAGGTCGAGACCGGGCCGATATGGCCGCCCGCCTCCATGCCCTCGATGACCAGAGCGTCCACCCCCGAGCGGATCAGCTTCCTGGCCAGCGCGAACGCCGGAGCGAAGCAGATCAATCTGGCGCCATTGCCCTTGATCCGCTCGATCGCGCCGGGCGGCGGCAGCCCGCCGGCGAGGACGACATGGCTCACCGCGTGCTTCGCGCAGACGTCGATCAAATCGGAGATCATCGGGTGCATCGTGATCAGGTTGACGCCGAACGGCTTCGAGGTCCGCTTCCTGGTCTCGGCGATCTCCGTGTCGAGCAGATCGGGGGTCATCGCGCCGCAGGCGATGACTCCGAACGCGCCGGCATTGGACAAAGCGGAGACGAGGTGGCGCTCCGAGATCCAGCTCATCGCCCCGCCGAGGATCGCGACCTCGCAGCCGAGGAAATCGGTGCCGCGCTTCATCAGCCGCGCGAGGCGGTCGCGGCCGATGGTGGAGGTGGCGTCGTTCATCATCCCTCCGTCACCCCGGCTCTCTCCGTCACCCCGGCGCAGGCCGGGGTCTCGTGACAAGAAGTCACGGCGTGGCTCCACGAGGTCCCGGCCTTCGCCGGGATGACGGGAAGGGTCAAGCCGCGTCCTCCGAGTCGAGGTCGAAGGCTGTGTGCAGCACCCGAACCGCCAGCTCCATCGCTTCCTCAGGGATCAGCACCGAGACCTTGATCTCCGAGGTGGCGATGGCGAGGATGTCGATCTTCCGCTCGGCCAGGGTCGCAAACATCCTGGCGGCGAGCGCCGGATCGGACCGGATGCCGACGCCGACGATCGAGACCTTGCAGATGTCGGTATCGGTCGAGAGCTCGTCATAGCCGATCGCCTCCTGCGCCTTTTCGAGGATGTCGGCGGCCAGAGCCAGGGTCGCCGCGGGGACGGTGAAGGTGAGGTCGGTCGGCGACCCTTGAGCGATCATGTCGTAATTGATCCCGCCCTCGGCGAGCGGGCCGAAGATGGCGGCGGCCGTGCCGGGCGCGATGGGCAGGCCCGAAAGCGAGATCCGAGCCTCGTTCCTGTCATAGGCGATTCCGGTGATCAGGTTTCTTTCCATGCGATAATCCCCAAGCGCGTCCTCGCGCACGATCAGAGTCCCGGGCAAGTCCTCGAACGAGGAGAGGACCTGGAGCGGCAGATTGTAGCGCAAAGCGAGGCCGACGCTGCGGGTCTGAAGCACCTTGGCGCCGACGCTCGCCAGCTCGAGCATCTCCTCATAGGTGACGATCGGCAGCTTGCGCGCCCGCGGCACGAGCCGCGGGTCGGTGGTGTAGACGCCGTCGACGTCGGTGTAGATGTCGCAGCGATCGGCCTTCATCGCGGCGGCGAGCGCCACCGCGGACGTGTCGGAACCGCCGCGGCCGAGCGTGGCGATGCCGCCGTCGGCGGCGACCCCCTGGAAGCCGGGGATGATGGCGATGCCGGATTCGTCGAACACCCGTTCGAGCACGTCGACGTCAATCCCCTCTATGAGGCCGGCGGCGTGGCCCGAGGCGCGGATCGGCAGCTGCCAGCCCATATAGGAGCGGGCATTGAGCCCCATCCCCTGGAGGGTGATGGCGAGCAGGCCGCTGGTGACCTGCTCGCCCGAGGCGACGACGACGTCATATTCGCGCGGGTCGTAGATCGAGGCGGCCTCGCGGCAGAACTGGATCAGCCGGTCGGTCTCTCCGGCCATCGCCGAGACGACGACGGCGACCTGGTTGCCGCGCTCGGCCTCGCGCCGGACGAGGCCGGCGACATGGCGGATCCGCTCGCTCCCCGCCATCGACGTGCCGCCGAACTTCATCACGATGCGAGGCATAGGGCTCCAGCAAAGCCGATGGGAAAATGACGGCCGCACTGTTAGGGAGCGGCCATGGCCCATGCAAGCGATCCACCGCGGGTCGCTGCCAGGAAAACGATTCCTTCTTTCCGACTCGCGTTCGTTGAAGTAGACCGGGGGATCATCGGCGCTTGGGGGAGCGAAGGCGATGACACGATGCTATCGCGCCGCGATCTTCCTGGCATTGCTGTCCAGCGCCCCCCACGCGCGAGCCCAGGACGATGAGCCGGTGGCAGGGGTCGTCGTCGAGGGCCAAGGCTTTGAACATTACTATCCGGTGCCGGTGTGGATCGTGCGTCGCCGCTCGGGATCGATCAACGCATTCCTGGAAAGACGTAGAAGGCTTCCCCCTTACAGCAGAGGTCGCGCCTATCCCCTTCAGGTCGGGGTTTCCTATTACCTCTTCCCGCTCTGCTATCGGTGGAATCGGCTGCGATGGGACAATCCTGCTCCCTATTATGTTCCGCGGCGCCGATCGACGGTGACAATCACATGCCCCCGCTGAGAGAGAGGGTCGCGCTGACCGCTTGGCTGATCAAGGGGGTCGGCGCGATCGTCGGCCTCGTGGCACCGACCGCCGCCCTTGTCAGCCTGGGTGAACTGCCGGATTATTTAGCGGGAACGGCGATGATCATCCTGCCGGCGCTTACGGCAGTCCTCATCATCGCGATCGTGATGCTTGGCGACAGGATCGCCCAACTCAGCAGGAAGAAGGCAGCCACCCTGATCCTGGCTTGTGCCGCGGGCGGAGCGATGCTGACCATAGCCTACGGCCTGTTCACGCAAGGTCAGGTGGTCGGTAATGAACATGTGGATGGCGATGTGGTCGAATATGTCACGCGGGATATCAAGCCGCTAATCCCCTCCCGGGAGATTGTGGCAATCCTTGATTCCTATGGCGGCTACCGCGAGGCGTTACTAAGCCCACAAGCGGAAGAGTTGAGGGGCTATATGCGCGCCGACGACTTTTCCGCGATCATGCTAATCCTGGCGATGATGACCCTTGCCCAGCTGATGATCGTTTCGGCTATAGTCGGGGGGGCGTGGTGGCTCGCCGAACGCCATGGTGCGACCGCGCCCACCGGATCGCAACCGGCACCTTCAGACGAAGAATCGGTCGAGATCGAAGATATCTAGCCCGCCCTTGGGCAAGGTTGGCGATCTTGCTACAAGGCGTCATGGCACATGCAAGCGACCATGCGACCACCGTCGACCCCAGGGAGGCCGCGCATTTCGGGGCGCTGGCGGCGGATTGGTGGGACCCCCGGGGCAGCTCGGCGATGCTGCACAAGCTCAATCCGGTGCGGCTGCGCTACCTGCGCGACCGGATCGACGCGCATTGGGGGCTGGACGAGCATGACCTGAAGCCGCTCGCCGGCCGCCGCGCCGCCGACGTGGGCTGCGGGGCCGGGCTGCTCGCCGAGCCGCTGGCGCGGCTGGGAGCGGCGGTGACGGGGATCGACGCGGCGGCGGAGAATGTGGCTGCGGCCCGCGCGCACGCGCTCGGCCAGGGACTGGAGATCGACTATCGCGCCGGCGGCGCCGAGGCGCTGGCGGGGCAGTTCGACCTGGTGACCTCGCTCGAGGTGGTCGAGCATGTCGCCGAGCCGGCGGCGTTCGTCGGGACGCTGGCGGCGGCGGTGGCGGAGGACGGGCTCTTGATCCTGTCGACGCCGAACCGGACGGCCTGGTCGCGGCTGGTGATGATCACGGTCGGCGAGGGCATGGGGCGGATCCCCAAAGGCACTCACGATTGGGACAAGTTCGTCAACCCCGACGAGCTGTGCGCTTTGGTGCGCGCGGCCGGGCTCGAGGTGGCGGACGTGACCGGGCTCGGCTGGTCGCCGGCGCGCGGCTTCCAGCTGACCGAAGATGTGTCGCTCAACTATCTGGTGACGGCGAAGCGGGGTTAGCGTTCCCCGGCGAAATTGAACGGGTGCGGAGTGCGGGGCACTCCGCACCCGTTCAATGGGCCCCAGCGGCGATGGCGGTCGAACTGGACCCCGGCCTTCGCCGGGGGAACGGTTAATTGCTTTCCCGAGTCAGCCGCGTGATCAGCACGGCGGCGCGCTTGGCCTGGCGGGGGATTGTGTCGAGATCGACCCATTCGCCCATCGCGTGGGCGTTGCCGCCGCCGGCGCCGAGGCCGCCCAAAGTGTCGACGTCGGCCGCGACGAAGCCGCTATCGGCGGCGCCGCGCCGGGCGGGATCGTATTCGGCCATTTCGGGCAGGCCGAGATCGCGATTGGCGGCGTTCAGGCGGGCGAGCAAAGCGCGGTTGCCCGCACTCGGCGCCATCGGCGGATAGCCGTCCTCGGCGAAAACGAGCTCGGCGTCGGTGCGCGGCAGGTGCTGGGCGACGATCGCCTGCATTCGGGCGCGGATGCGCTGCTCCTGCTCGGCGGAGAGGGTGCGGATGTCGCCGCGCGCGATCGCGGTCTCGGCGACGATGTTGGTTTTGCCCGAGGCGGCGGCGCGAAACCCCGCCTCGTCGATCGTCGCCGGCGTGCCGCCGGCGACGACGCCGACATTGTAGGTGAGGTTGGGCTCGGGCAGCTCGCGGCGGAACGCGTCGAGGATCCGCGCCATCTCGTAGATCGCGCCATAGCCGAGGCCCTCGCCGAACACGCCCGAGCTGTGGCCGGTGCGGCCGGTGGCGCGAAGCGTCCAGCTGGTCGAGCTGCGGCGGGCGATTGTGCCGAACTCGCGGCCGTCGTCGCGGGCGAGATTCTCGAATTCGAGCGCGTAAGCGGCGGCGCGGCCGGCGGCGATCAGATCGCGGCGGGCGATCGCGACCGGAGCGCCCGGGCGCTCCTCGTCGCCGGTGAGGACGATGGTGACATTGGCGTCGCTGAGCGTTCCCGCCGCCTGCATGGCGCGGAGCGCGGCGACGATGACGACGAGCCCGCCTTTGTCGTCGCCGATGCCGGGGCCGGTGGCGCGGTTGCCGGCGCGCTCGAAGCGCTGGAACGGGCTGTCGGGCTCGAACACCGTGTCGAGATGGCCGATCAGCAGCACGTTGCGGCCGCGGCCGCGATGGGCCGCGACGATATGGCCGGCCCGGCCGGTCTCGCCCATCTCGACCCAGCGCACCTCGAAACCGAGCGGCTCGAGCTCGGCGCGCATCATCTCGGCCACCGCGGTCACGCCCGCGAGGTTCAGCGTGCCGCTGTTCCGGTTCACCAGCCGCTCGAGCAAAGCGACGTGGCGGTCGGCCTCGCGGTCGACGGCGGCGGCCATCGCCCGCTCCTCGCGGGAGAGGCGGGCCTCGGCCGGGGCGGCGAGGGCGAGCAAAGCGAGCAAAGGGAGGATGCGCATCCGGGCCAACTCCGCCTTCACGCGGCGCGGGTCAAGGCCGAACCCCGGATCGGGGGTCGTGCGTTGAGGCGCGGAAGGAGAATGACGATGACCGACCCGCGCACGCCCAGGACCAAGGAAGCGCAGCTGCCCGACGCGCTCGATCAGCAGCCCGGCGAAGCGCCGCCGGCGGCCGAGCGCGGATCGGAGGACGCGCAATTGCTGGCCGGCGCCGCCGCCCCCGAGGGCGACGTCGAGGCGCCGGCGCTGCAGGCCAATGACTGACAAGGGGACAGTCCCCGCCTCTCCCGAGGGGACTGTCCCCCCTGAGGGGACTGTCCCCCCGAACGCGCTAGATATTGAACTCGAAGAACAGGCCGAGGCCGCCGGAGAACTGGTCGCGCGAGCCGAAGCCGCGGACGATCGGCGAATCGGCGGCGTCGCCGATCAGCCGGTCGTAGCCGACATAGCCCTGGAGACCCCAGTTGCGGCCGAGCTTGTGGGTAATGCCCGCGACCGCGCCGATCGCGTAGAAGCCGCTGCCGGGATCGAAGGCGGCGAGGCCCGAAGCGGGGATCGCGACGGGGACGCCGAAATAGGCGTCGTGATAGTCGTTGTCGGCCCAGCGAGCGCGCGGGCCGATCGAGAAGATGGTGCTGTCCGCGTCGCGCACGACGAGGTCGGCGCCGATATCGCCGGTCAGGCCTTCATGGCCGCCGAGGCCCTGGCGCAGCTCGGCGCGGATCCGGAAATTGTCGGACGGGAAGATTTCGACGAAGCCGCCGACCTCGACGGTGAAGCCGACGTCGCCGACCGGCGCGCCGACATCGTCCTGCTCGCGCTTGTTCTGAAGCCGGATCGCGGGGCCGAAGTTGAAGGCGCTGTCGCGGCCGAGGAAGCCGAGGCCGATGCCGTCGTCGGGCGCCTCGAACGGCATCGGCGTCCCCTCGCGGCGGAAGCCGAAGATCGGCAGCGGGTTGATGCCGTAGGAATCGGCGCCCGGATATTTGGGATAGGTCTGGGCGCCGGCGCCGACGGTGATCGTATAGCCGCCGCCTTCGCCGTCCTGGGCGGCGGCCGGCGCGGCGGCGAAGGTGAGCAGGATCGCGCCAGTCAAGGCAGCGAGGCGGAGCGGAGCGGGCTTCGTCATGGTCGCCAAACCTTCCTTCGCCGGATTCGTTGCGGGGGCAGGACAGAAACGCAAGCGATGTGCCTTGGCGGTAACGATTTTCTATTCGAATTCAAGGATTACGGCGTCGACCGCGAGGCTGTCGCCGGGCCGGGCGTTGACCGATTTGACGGCGCCGGCTTTCTCGGCGCGCAGGATGTTCTCCATCTTCATCGCCTCGACCATGGCGAGCGGCTGGCCGGCCTCGACCCGGTCGCCCGCGCCGACGTGGAGCGCGGTCAACAGGCCGGGCATCGGGCAGATCAGATATTTCGAAAGATCGGGCGGGACCTTCTCGATCATGTGGCGCGACAGGATCGCGACATGCTCGGGCAGGACGTCGGCGAGGTGGGAAGCGCCGCGCGTCGTCAGCCGCCACTGGCGGCCGCGCCGCGCCAGCTGGACGATGCGGTCGCGGCCGTCGATCGTGCCCTTGAACAAAGGCTCGCCGGGGCGCCAGCGGCCGACCAGCTCATGGGGACCGCCATCGTCCAGATAGACGAGGCTGCCGCCTTCGAACGGCTCGAAGCGGACGCGGTGCTCGGCGCCGGCGAGGCGGACGACGCGCAGCTCGGGCGCCGGGACGGGGCCCGAAAGCTGGCCGCTGACGCTGCCGGCCACGGCCTCGGTCTCGCGGCCGGCAAAGGCGGCGACGATGGCGAGATCGGCGACGAGCTCGGCGTCGGCCGGCGCGCCGGTGAAGCCTTCGGGATATTCCTCGGCGATGAAGCCGGTGGTGAGATCGCCGGCGCGGAAGCGCGGATGCTGCATCAGCGCCGACAGGAAATCGACATTGTGGCCGATGCCTTCGATCGCGAAGCCGTCCAGCGCGGTGACCTGGCGGTCGATCGCCTCGGCGCGGGTGGCGCCGCTGGTAATGAGCTTCGCGATCATCGGATCGTAGAATATGCTGACCTCGCCGCCCTCGGCGACGCCGTCGTCGACTCGCACGCCTTCCTTCTCGCGCGGCGGCCGGTAGCGGACGAGGCGGCCGGTCGAGGGCAGGAAGCCGCGATAGGGGTCCTCGGCATAGATCCGGGTCTCGACCGACCAGCCGTTTAAGGCGACGTCGTCCTGGCCGAAGCCGAGCTTCTCGCCGGCGGCGACCCGGATCATCTGCTCGACGAGGTCGAGGCCGGTGACCGCTTCGGTGACCGGATGCTCGACCTGGAGCCGGGTGTTCATCTCGAGGAAGTAGAAATTGCGGTCGGCGCCGGCGATGAACTCGACGGTGCCGGCGGAATGATAGCCGACCGCTTTGGCGAGCGCGACCGCCTGCTCGCCCATCGCCTTGCGCATCTCCGGAGTGACGAACGGCGAGGGCGCCTCCTCGACCACCTTCTGGTGGCGGCGCTGGATCGAGCATTCGCGCTCGCCGAGATGGAGCAGGGTGCCGTGACGGTCGCCGAGCAGCTGGATCTCGATATGGCGCGGGCCGGTGACGAACTTCTCGATGAACACGCGGTCGTCGCCGAAGCTCGCTTTGCCTTCGCGGCGGACCGAATCGAAATTTTCGCGGACGTCGGTCTCGTCATGAGCGAGCCGCATGCCCTTGCCGCCGCCGCCGGCCGAGGCCTTCATCATCACCGGATAGCCGATGCCGCCGGCGATCTCGACCGCATGTTCGGTGCCCCTTATCTCGCCGATATAGCCGGGGACGACGGAGACTCCCGCCGCCTCGGCCAGCTTCTTCGATTCGATCTTGTCCCCCATCGCCGCGATCGCCGCGAGGGGCGGGCCGATGAAGGCGATGCCGACGCCGGCGAGCGCCCGCGCGAAGCTTTCGCGCTCGGAGAGGAAGCCGTAGCCGGGATGAACCGCCTGCGCGCCGGTGCCCAAGCAGGCGTCGATGATCAGCTCGGCATTGAGATAGGATTCCGACGCCGGCGGCGGGCCGAGCCGGACGCTCTGGTCGGCTAGCTTCACGTGCGGCGCGCGCGCGTCGGCGTCCGAATAGACGGCGACCGTCGCGATCCCCATCCGCCGCGCCGTCCGGATGACGCGGCAGGCGATCTCGCCGCGGTTCGCGATCAGGATCTTCGAAAACATCAGCGCGGCTGACCCTCGGCAAGCCGCTGCAGCGACAAGGTGAAAATGCGGGGATCGTCGTTGGACGGCAAGTAGACGAGCTTCAGCGACGTCGCCGGATCGGCCGATTCCAGATCCCAGGAGAAGCCGAGAATCTCCTCGGCCGGGCGGGACCGGGGGGCGAGCGCGGCACCGATCGCCGCGACCAGGGCGGCCGGCTCCAGCTGTTCCTCGACCGCTACCCAGAAGTCGCAGCGCGCCAGCCAGCGCCGGCGGGCGCCACGGCCTGCGCGCCGGTCGCGCCGCGCGTCGTCGTCGCGCCCCCGCGCCTGCCGAAGGATGATCTGGCCATGGCGCGAGGTCCACTCCTGCTCGCCGCGCGCCGCGGATTCGCTGCGCACGAAGCCGAGATCGGACGCGGCCGCCGCTTGGTCGAAAGAAGCGGCGTCGGGAAAAGTCGCCATGCAGATGCCGCCGAACGCGTCCAGGGCACGCGCCGCCGGCAAAGGTGCGAGCCTGACCGGCTGGCGCTCGGAAAACGGAGACTCCTCGAGCGGCTCGCCCGCCAGCTGCGAAGCGATGAGAAAAGCGCCGGCGATCATCGCCCCGATCGTCATTTACTGCTCCGCCTCGGCGGCGCCGGTGAGCTGGCGGATGCGCGCGCGGGTCAGCGCGGCGCGGCAGCCATGGTAGAGCATCGGCTCCATGCTGCCGCCGCGCGATTCATAGGAATCATAGGTGCAATGCGCGTCGCGAAAGACGATCCAGGCGCGCTGGGCCTCGCGCAGCTTGGCTTCGCTGGCCGGTCGGCGATCATGGTCGCGGTCGATCTCGCGGTCCGCCTCGCGCGCGCCGGCAATCACCTCGCGCCAGGCGGCGTTGAGCTCGGCGTCGGCGCGCTCGAAGTCGATCGCGGCGCACGCGTTCATGTCCATCTGGGCCATGGGCGCATCGCAATCGTGCTCGCGATGGCGCGCATCGAGCGCACCCTGCAGGGCCAGGGCCAGCACGAAGGCGATCATTCCGCCGTCTCCTCGAGCGGGGGGAGGTTGTGGCCGAGCAGCTTCAGCACCTCGCCGGCGGCCGCGACGAGGTTGGTGCCGGGCCCGAAGATCGCCTGGACGCCGGCCGCGCGCAGCATCTCATAATCCTGCGGCGGGATGACGCCGCCGACGACGACCTTGATGTCGGGGCGGCCCATGTCGCGGAGGTGGCCGATCAGCTCGGGGACGAGCGTCTTGTGGCCGGCGGCGAGGCTGGAAGCGCCGACCATGTCGACTTGCCGTTCGACGGCGAGCCGGGCGCTCTCCTCGGGGGTCTGGAAGAGCGGGCCGGGGACGATGTCGAACCCGAGATCGGCGAAGGCGGAGGAGACGAGATTGGCGCCGCGGTCGTGGCCGTCCTGGCCCATCTTGGCGACGAGCATGCGCGGGCGCCGGCCGAGGCGGCGCTGGATCGCGCTGACCCCGTCCTGGGCCCGGTCCCAGGCCGGATCGTCCTTCCAGGCGGCGCCGTAAATGCCTCGCACCGGGGTCGGCACGGTGTCGTAGCGGCCGAACGCGTCCTCGAGCGCAGCGGAGATTTCCCCCAATGTGCAGCGGGCACGAGCGCATTCGACCGCGAGCGCGAGGAGGTTGGTCTCCATTCCTCCCCGGAACGGGGAGGGGGACCGCGCAGCGGTGGAGGGGCCGGCCGCTTCAACCCCTCCACCAGGCTGCGCCCGGTCCCCCTCCCCGTTCCGGGGAGGATTTAGAAGAGCGCCGTTGCGTAGATTATCGAGAGCGTCGGTTGCGGCGGCCTCGTCGCGTGACGCGCGGGTCTTCTCCAACCGCCGGATCTGGCCGGCGCGGACTTTGGCGTTGTCGACCTCGAGGAAATCGAGATGCTGCTCGTCGGCGAGCCGGTAGCGGTTGACGCCGACGATAACCGTCTCGCCGCGGTCGACCCTGGCGGCGCGCGCCGCGGCGGCCTCCTCGATACGGCGCTTGGGCATGCCTTCCGCCACCGCGGCGGTCATGCCGCCCAGGCCCTCGACCTCCTCGATCAGCGCCCAGGCCTTGCCGGCGAGCTCCGCGGTCAACGCCTCGATATAATAAGAGCCGCCCAGGGGATCGGCGACGTTGGCGATGCCGCTTTCCTCGGCGAGGACGAGCTGGGTGTTGCGGGCGATGCGGGCCGAGAAATCGGTGGGCAGCGCGATCGCCTCGTCGAAGCTGTTGGTGTGCAGCGACTGGGTGCCGCCCAGCACCGCCGCCATCGCCTCCACCGTGGTGCGCACGATATTGTTATAGGGGTCCTGCTCGGTGAGCGAGACGCCCGAGGTCTGGCAGTGCGTGCGCAGCATCTTCGATTTCTCGTTCTGCGCGCCGAACCCATGCATGATCCGGTGCCAGAGCAGCCGCGCGGCGCGCAGCTTCGCCACCTCCATGAAGAAGTTCATGCCGATGCCGAAGAAGAAGGAAAGGCGCGGCGCGAAGGCGTCGACGTCGAGCCCCTTGGCGCGGGCGGCGCGGACATAGTCCATGCCGTCGGCCAGCGTGAAGGCGAGCTCCTGGACCGCGGTCGCGCCGGCCTCGTGCATGTGATAGCCCGAGATCGAGATCGAGTTGAAC
>Ga0190265_10001909_pt1 | contig 13814 bp, 16 predicted proteins | sample Popmic124T_FD_133135 | JGI IMG/M metagenome (GOLD analysis project Ga0190265, IMG submission 133135) | Populus adjacent soil microbial communities from riparian zone of Indian Creek, Utah, USA - 124 T | ecosystem: Environmental > Terrestrial > Soil > Riparian zone | place: USA: Utah | collected...
CAGTACGACCTGCCCGACGAGGTGCGATTCACGCCAGACGAGTTGGCGCTGCTCGGTCTCGCGGCTGAGGTATGGCGCGAGGCTTCCCTCTCTGCCGACTCCCAGCGCGCGCTGACCAAGCTCCGTTCGCTGGGTATCGAGCCGCGCGATCCGGTGATCGGGTACGCGCCGCGACTGCGGGTACGCGACAGCGCGTTCGAACCGCTGCGACAAGCACTGGACCGCCGCCAGACGGTGCGGTTCCGCTACTTCAAGCCGGGCGAGGCAGAACCTGGAGCGCGCACGGTCGACCCGCTCGCTGTCGTGCTGCACGAGGGGCGCTGGCACCTGCACGCTTACGATCATGCGGCTTCGGCACCGCGCACGTTCCTGCTGTCCCGCATCACCGGGGGAGTCGAGCCGGTTCCCGGCAGCACCTTCGACCCCCCGCCCGCCGGCATCCAGGACCGGATCCTCGCAGAGCTCGATGAGCTGCGCCTCCGCAATGCCGCCGACCTGGCGGTGACGGCCGGCAGCGACGCCGAGGTGCGACTCGGCAAGCGCGCCGTGCTGCGCGACGAGGACGCGGGCGTCATCCGGTTGCATTACACGGATGCCGCCGTGTTCGCCGATGAGCTCGCCGCCTACGGGCCAGAGGTGCGGGTACTCGGCCCCGACTCGCTCCGTGCGGCGGTTCGAGGGCGGCTCGCGGCGGTCGTCGCGGCCCACCGTGACGAGGAGTCGGCATGATGGCCAAGCGGTCGAAACCCCTGAAGGCGCCAGACAAGCTCGTCTTCCTCCTCTCGTTCGTGCCCTACCTTCTCGAGCAGCGGGTCGTCGACGTGGCGGAGGCCGCCCAGCACTTCGGGATGAGTGCGGCGGAGATCCGCGATGCCGTGCGCCTCATCGCGACCTCCGGGTTGCCGGGCTCGACCGGTACCTACCAGCCGAACGACCTGTTCGATATCGACTGGGACTCCTTCGAAGACGACGACGTGATCGTCATCGTGCATCACGTCGCCATCGAAGACGCCCCCAGACTCTCTGCACGCGAGGCCGCCGCGCTCATCGCCGGACTGCAATACCTCTCGGCGTCGCCCGAGAACGCCGACAGCGCTTCGCTCGCATCGTTGATGGCGAAGCTCACGCTTGGCGCGTCGTCGGCCCCGAGCCGGCTGGCGGTCGCCGAGACCGAGGCGGATGCCTCGCTCGCCGTCGTCCGCCGAGCTGTCGCCGAGGGCCGGCAACTGGAGTTCGACTACCTGAACGCACGTGGCGAAGCCGGTCGGCGCCGCGCCGACCCGCTCCGGATCATCTCGCAGGACGCGGACTGGTACCTGCAGGCGTACTGCCACACCCGGGAAGACGTGCGCAACTTCCGCGTCGATCGGATGAGTGCGCTCAGTGTCACCGACGAGCCCATCGGCGACCATTCGCAGCTCACCGTGCCGGAATCGCTCTTCACGGGGTCCGACACCGATCTCGACGTCGTGGTCGACGTCGCACCAGAGACGCTGCCGCTGCTCGCCGACTACCTCGCCGACTCCCGTACGAGCGAAGTCGACGGTCGGTTGCGGGTCACACTGCGTCTCGCACACGTGCACGGGCTCAAGCGGCTCGTGGCAGGGCTCCCGGGGCTCGTCACGGTGGTTTCGCCGCCAGAGGCGCGCGCTGCAGTCGTGGAATGGGCAGCCGCCGGCCTCGCAGGCTACGCGGGTGCGGAGGCATCCGTCGGCCCGGGTGAGACCGATGGCGGGCCGAACAGGTAGACTGACCGCGACGCTCACGCAGAACGGACCCCGATCATGCTTCAAGGCCTTACCGGATGGCACTTCCTCATCATCCTGGTCATCATCCTGCTGCTCTTCGGTGCGCCGAAACTCCCCGCACTCGCGCGCAGCCTCGGCCAGTCGATGAAGATCCTGAAGAGCGAGACCCGCTCCGAGAAGGACGACGCGACGGCAGAGGCGGGTGACACCGTGGCAGACGAGAAGCCGAAGCCCGGTGCAGGCTCGTCCACTCCGAGCGCCTGACACAGATGTCCGCGACGACGACTCGCGGGGGCAAGAACCGAGAGAAGCGGATGTCCCTCGGGGCGCACCTTCTCGAGCTCCGCAAGCGACTCTTCATCTCGGCGATCGCGATCGTCGTGGGCGGTGTTGCCGGCTGGCTGCTCTCGGAATGGGTGTGGGACGCGCTGCGCGAACCCGTCACGCTGATCATCGAGACGCAGGCGCGTGACGCAGAGATCACGTACCCCACGATCACCGGCGCCTTCGACCTGCGTCTGCAGATCGCCTTCACGCTCGGCGTCGTGATCTCGGCGCCGGTCTGGTTATACCAGATCTTCGCGTTCCTGGTGCCTGGTCTCACGTCGAAGGAGCGGAAGTTCACCTACGGGTTCCTCTTCACCGCCGTGCCCCTCTTCTTCGCCGGTTGCGCAGCCGGATGGTACGTGCTCCCGAACATCGTCGAGCTCATGACGAGCTTCGTGCCGAAAGAAGATGTCAGCTTCCTCGATGCGAAGATCTACTTCGATTTCGTGCTGAAGCTCGTGCTAGCCATCGGCATCGCGTTCGTGCTGCCGGTCTTCGTCGTGCTCCTGAACTTCGCCGGCGTGATCTCGGCCGCCTCGATCATCAAGTCCTGGCGCGTCGCGATCCTCGTGATCGTGCTCTTCACGGCGTTCGCCACGCCCGCGGCCGACGTCATCTCGATGTTCATGCTCGCGGTGCCGATGATCGTGCTGTACTTCGCGGCCTGGTTCATCGCGCACCTGCACGACCGGCGCGTTGCCAAGCGCAATCAGCTCGAGTTCGGCGCCCCTGTCTAGTCTGGAGGGGTGATGAGCCTCTCACCGGCCGAGCGATACGCCCGGTCGCGCGACCTTCGACGCCAGCCGCGCATTGCCGATTTCGCGTCGAAACTGGGGTTCGACCTCGATCCGTTCCAGCGCGCGAGTTGTTCGGCCCTCGACGAGGGCCGAAGCGTGCTGGTGGCCGCGCCGACTGGAGCCGGAAAGACCGTCGTCGCCGAGTTCGCCGTGTTCCTCGCCATGCAGGAGCGGGCCGACAAGGTCTTCTACACCACGCCGATCAAGGCACTGAGCAATCAGAAGTACCAGGAGTTCGTCGACGAGTGGGGAGCCGACACGGTCGGGCTCCTGACCGGTGACACGAATATCAACTCGGGGGCGCGCATCGTGGTCATGACCACGGAGGTGCTTCGGAACATGCTCTATGCCGATTCGCCGCTGCTCGACCGTCTGGCATACGTCGTCATGGACGAGGTGCACTACCTCGCAGACCGGTTCCGCGGTGCCGTGTGGGAAGAGGTCATCATCCACCTCCCAGAAGAGGTGCGCCTCGTCTCGCTGTCGGCAACGGTGTCGAACGCCGAGGAATTCGGCGATTGGCTCCAGGCCGTGCGGGGCGACACCGACGTCATCGTGTCCGAAGATCGTCCAGTGCCGCTCGAGCAGCACGTGCTGGTGAGGGGCAAGTTCCTCGATCTGTTCGACTCCTCGGGCCAGGCAGCCACCAACCGGGTGAACCCCGAGCTGCAGCGACTCGCACGGTCAGGCGGGCGTTCCATCTCGACCCGTTCGGTCCGCGGTCGTCGCGGCGGCGACCGTGGCCGGTTCCATCAACCGTCACAGGCGAGCGGCCGGCTCGATCGGCCCGACGTCGTCGAGCTCCTGCACGGCAAGCACCTGCTCCCGGCCATCGTGTTCATCTTCTCGCGCGTCGGATGCGACCAAGCCGTGCTCCAGGTGCTTCGCTCCGGCATCCGCCTCACCGATGGCGCGGAACGCGATGAGATCCGGGTCATCGTCGAGGAGCGGGTCCGGATGCTTCGCGACGAAGACCTGGCGGTCCTCGGGTACTGGGAGTGGCTCGAAGGCCTCCAGCGCGGGGTCGCGGCACACCACGCCGGCATGCTTCCGGCGTTCAAGGAGGTGGTCGAGGAGCTCTTCCAGCTGAAACTGCTGAAGGTCGTGTTCGCCACTGAGACCCTTGCGCTCGGGGTGAACATGCCCGCACGATCCGTCGTGCTCGAGAAGCTCGAGAAGTTCAACGGCGAGGCACGGGTGCCGATCACTCCGGGGGAGTACACCCAGCTCACCGGTCGAGCGGGTCGACGCGGCATCGACGTCGAGGGTCACTCGGTCATCCAGTGGGTGGATGGGCTAGACCCCGAGGCTGTCGCCTCTCTCGCATCGCGGCGCAGCTACCCGCTGAACTCCAGCTTCAAGCCGACATACAACATGGCGGTGAACCTCATCGACCAGTTCGGCCGGGAGCGCACCAGGCAGATTCTCGAGCTCTCCTTCGCCCAGTTCCAGGCCGACCGCGCGGTCGTCGACCTCGCCAGAACCCTCCGCAAGCAGGAGGAGTCGATGGCGGGGTTCGAGGAGGCGATGCGCTGTCACCTCGGCGACTTCGGCGAGTACGCCGCCATCCGTCGTCGGATCGGTGAACTCGAGCGTCAGGCATCCAAGGGCAATCCGACGCATGCGCAGCGCGAGCGGATGCAGCGTGAGCTCGCCGGCGCCCGCAAGGCGATGCGCGCGCATCCGTGCCACGGGTGCGCCGAGCGGGAACAGCATTCGCGATGGGCAGAGCGGTGGTGGCGCCTGAAGCGGGAGCACGACCAGTTGTCGCGACAGATCCACACCCGCACCGGCCAGGTCGCCAAGCGGTTCGATCGGGTGGCAGAGGTGCTGGAGCGGCTCGGCTACCTCGAACGTGATGCGCACGGAACGCTGGTCTCGGCGGCGCCGGGGCGAATCCTCAAGCGCATCTACGGCGAACGCGACCTCCTCGTGGCCGAGAGCCTGCGTCTCGGCCTCTGGGAGGGCCTGGATGTACCGTCGCTCGCTGCGATGGCCGCTGCGCTGGTCTACGAGCCACGGCGTGACGAGAGCGGCGAGCAGTTCCGACTGCCGCGTGGCAGGTTCCGAGACGCCTTCGACCGCACCACTGATGTCTGGAGCGAACTCGACGACCTGGAGCGGGAGCATCGCCTGGCAGGCACCGACCAACCCTCACCCGCACTCGCGATGGCGATGCACGCATGGGCCGGCGGTGCCGGGCTCGGCGCGGTGCTCGCCGACACCGAGCTCGCCGCGGGCGACTTCGTGCGACTCACCAAGCAGGTGGTCGACCTGCTCGACCAGATCTCGATCGTGGCCGACGCGGAGCTCGGCGCCACAGCGCGAGCCGCGATCGACGCCGTTCGACGCGGAGTGGTCGCATACGGCTCCGTCGCGTGAGCACGCGGATGGTTCGCCTAGGCTGATCTGGTGCCCGAACGCGAACCGCGACCCCTGTTCCCGCTGTGGGTCGCCGTGCCGGTCGCGATCGTGGGCGGGCTCGTCTACGACCTCGGGTTCCCCGGTGCGAGCGTGTGGCCGCTGGCATTCGTCGGGATCGCGCTCGCACTCATCACGCTGATCGGGCGCTCCTCCTGGGCCGCCTTCCATCTCGGCCTCGTCTTCGGGCTCGCGTTCTACCTGCAGCAGGTGTCGTGGACCGCGCTCTATCTCGGACCGGTGCCGTGGATCGCCCTCTCGGTGCTCGAATCGTTGTTCATCGCTGGCGGCGCCGTGTTGATCGCACTCGCGTACCGGTGGGTTCCGCGCGCGAACCGGTCGCGCTGGGTTCGCCTGGTCGGCCTGCCGCTCCTCGTGGCGGGTCTCTGGTGCGCGCGTGAAGCCGCGAACGGGTCGATTCCGTACGGTGGGTTCCCGTGGGGTCGCGCCGCGCACAGCCAGGCGGAGAGCCCGTTCGCCGATGTCGTCTCCTGGGTGGGCTCGACGGGTCTCGGCTTCGTGATGGTCGCGATCGTCGCGGGTGTCATCGAATGGGTGCGGCTTCGGGGATGGGAAGACCTGCGCACGGCCATCCCCGTGACGTCGCTCGTGATCGTCGCCGTCCTCGTGCCCGCGTGGCCGACGACCCCGGTGGGCGAGCTCCGCGTCGCGAGCGTGCAGGGCAACGGCCCGGCCGGGTACTTCGACGAACGCGAACCCGGTGACGTGCTGGCGGCGCAACTGGAGGCGACCGAGCCGATCGTCGACGAGCCCGGCATCGACGTGCTGCTGTGGCCCGAGGGCGGGTCCGACATCGACCCCACGCGCAGCGCGTCGGTGGCCCGCATCTTCGACCGCCTCGGTGAATCGCTCGACGCGCCGATCGTGTTGAACACGGTGACGACGCGCGACGACCAATTCTTCAACACCTCGCTGCTGTGGCGTGCCGGGGAGGGGGCCGTCGACAGCTTCGACAAGCGCAACCCGGTTCCGTTCGGGGAGTACGTGCCCGATCGCTCGTTCTGGGAGCCGTTCGCGCCAGACCTGATCGGATTGATCCAGCGCGGCTACACGCCCGGCACGAACGCCCCGATCTTCGACCTGGGCGCCGCCGTCACCGGGCTCGCGATCTGCTTCGATGTGATCTACGACGAACTGATCTGGGAGGGCGCGCGCGACGGCGCTCAGCTCTACATGTTCCAGACGAACAATGCCGATTTCCGCGGCACCGACGAAAACGAGCAGCAGCTCGCCATTGCGAGGCTCAGGGCCATAGAGACGGGACGCTCGGTGGTGAACATCTCGACCGTCGGCACGAGCCAGGTGATCGACGCTTCAGGGCGCACTATTGAGACGCTGCCCGCATACGAGCCCGGGGCGATGGTCACCGATGTCGAGCTGCGGGAGGGCGCAACACCCTCGATCGTGCTGGGGGGAGCCGTTCCGCTGGTGATCGTCCTGGCCACGCTCGCAACCTTGGTTGCCGCGGGCATGATGGCGCGACGAACCCGCTCGCGAGCGAGCGCGAACGACCCTGCCGATGACGGCGAGGGAACGAATACGGCTTAGGCGCCGATCTTCTGCTGACCGCGACGCGCCCGCAGGTAGTTCAAACGCTCTTCGAGGATCTCCTCGAGTTCGGCGCGGGTGCGGCGTTCCAGCAGCATGTCCCAGTGGGTGCGCGCGACCTTCTCACCCGAGCGATCAACTTCGACCGGCTTCGAATCGACGAGCAGGGTTGCGTTGCCGCCGCAGAAGCGACACTCCCACGTCTCAGGGAGCTCGGCTTCGGTCGAGAACGTCATCACCGTCTCACGGCTGCACACCTCGCAGCGGTACGTGTAGTCGGCACGGTCGGCGAAGACCACGCCGTCCTCACTCTGCAGGCTCTGGGCACCGATACGCATGCCCCGAAGGCTCCGGTCCGCCATGGCGTACTCCTCTCGCTCGTCTCTAGGTATAAACGATCAAGCTGGGCATTCCCTTGCCGACGGCTGGGTGATTGCCGGGGAATTCTCAGTTTCGTTCGGCGATGAGCGCGACGGCGAGGTCGGCCCTGTCGGTGACGAGGCCGTCGACGCCCAGGTCGAGCAGGCGGGTCATGTCAGCCGGGTCGTTCACCGTCCAGACGTGCACTTCGGCACCGGCACGATGCACGGCATCGACGAAGCGACGGGTCACGAGCGTCGTCGGGCCGATGCGCTCGGGGACCTGCAGCGCATGAGCCCCGCGCATGGCCCGCTGCATCCGGCTCGGCGCCGAGAGCCTGGCGCGGATGACGCCGGCACGGCCGGCAGAGGTCACCGCGTCGGGAACGAGGGCGCGCACCCGACGCGTGCGTGCATCCGAGAAGCTCGTGAGCAGCACCCGCGATGCCGAGCGCGTCCGCTCGAGTGCGGCTGCGGTGGGAGCAACCGCACCCTCGACCTTGACGTCGATGTTGAAGCGCAGGTCGCCGAACGCGTCGAGCGCCTCCTCGAGTGAAGCGAAGCCCTGCGCTTCGCCGAGGTCGATGCGCCGCAGCTCCGCCATCGTGAGCTTTGCGACGTCGACGTCACGTCCGGCCACTCGCCTCAGGGTCGAGTCATGCGAAACCACGGCGACACCGTCACGACTGACATGCACGTCGGTCTCGATGTGCAGCGCCCCGGCCGCTGCGGCGTTCGCGAAGGCGAGCAGCGTGTTCTCGGGTGCCTCGAGTGCGAGACCGCGATGCGCGAGCACCCGCGGGCGCGGCGGATCGAAGTACGTCGACGCCACGTGGTCTCCGTGCTCAGGGTTCGGCGGTCGGAGGCGTCGCCGGTGCATGACGCGTGGCCGCGGCATCCGTGGGGCCGGCTGTCGGCGTGAACGCCTTGCCGATGCCCTTGAGTGCCTCGGTGAGCTCGCTTGGAACGATCCAGAGCTTATTCGCCTCGCCCTGCGCGATCTCGGGGAGGGTCTGCAGGTACTGGTAGGCCAGCAGCTTCGGGTCGGGGTCGCCCTTGTGGATCGCGTCGAACACGGTGAGGATCGCCTCTGCCTCGCCCTGAGCGCGCAGCACGGCGGCCTTGGCGTCGCCCTCGGCCTTGAGGATCGCGGCTTGGCGCTGCCCTTCCGCGGTGAGGATGGCGGACTGCTTCGTGCCCTCTGCCGTGAGGATGAGCGCGCGCCGGTCGCGCTCGGCGCGCATCTGCTTCTCCATCGAATCCTGGATGGAGTGGGGCGGGTCGATCGCCTTGAGCTCCACTCGAGAGACCCGGATGCCCCACTTGCCCGTCGCCTCGTCGAGCACGATGCGGAGCTTGCTGTTGATCTCGTCGCGCGAGGTGAGTGCTTCTTCGAGGTTCAGGCCGCCGACGACGTTTCGAAGCGTGGTGGTCGTGAGCTGTTCGACCGCTCCGAGATAGTTGGCGATCTCATAGGTTGCTGCCCTGGCATCCGTCACCTGAAAGTAGACCACCGTGTCGATCGAGACCACGAGGTTGTCTTCCGTGATGACCGGCTGCGGTGGAAACGAGACGACGGTCTCGCGCAGGTCGACGAGCGGTCGCACCCGATCGATGAACGGCACGAGGATGTTCAAGCCCGGCATGAGCGTCTTGTGATAGCGACCGAGGCGCTCGACGACACCGGCGTACGCCTGGGGGATGATCCGGATGGCGCGAATCAGGGTGACGAGGACGAAGATCGCGATGACGACGAGCAGGACGATCACGAAGATCTGGCCGACGAATCCATCGATGTTGATCATGGGAGCTCCTCTGCGTGAGAACGGGTGTGTGGCGTCAAGCTTCGTCGGGTACGACGGGAATGATGACGACGGTGGCTCCGTCGACGAGGACCACCCGCACCGAGGCGCCCGTCTCGACGGTCGTCGGGCTCGATCCGGGTGCGAGCCGTGCCGTCCAGGTCTCGCCGTTGGCGAGCTTGACGAGCCCGGTCGTGTCGCCGATGGGGGAGACGACCCGACCCGACATCCCGTCCAGCGCTGCGATGTTGCTGGGCGTCGGGTCCTCGCCCTTGCGCATGTACCGCAGCAGGACCGGTCGGATCGTCAGGAGGAGCAGCACCGAGACGGCAGCCGCCGTCAGGATCTGGGCCCACCACTCCCAGCCGAGAAGGTAGCTGCCGAGTCCGGCGACCGATCCGAAGGCGACCATCAGGAACGTGAATTCGAGCGTCAGCAGTTCGATGATGACGCACACGAAGATCAGGATGAGCCAGACGATCCAGACGTACTGGGTCAGGTCCACCATACGATCGCCCCTTCGACGTGCTCTGCCTGAAACCTATCATCGGAGCGGCAGCGGAAGTCAGGCATCGGTATTGCGCTCGATGGCGACGACGACGGCCGTGGCCCCGTCGATGCCGGTGACGAGCACACTCGCCCCGATCGGCACAGCGGTCTGTTCCGTGATCGGTGAGAGGCGAGCGATCCAGACGTCGCCGCTCGCCAGGCGAATCCTCCCGCCCGTCGGCGTGACCTCGCGCATGACGGCGCCTTCGCTGCCGATGAGCGCGTCGATGCTGTTGCGCGAGGGGTCGCCTCGCAGCATCCGGAGCAGTCGTGGTCGCAGGGTCAGGATCAGTGTGCCGGAGACGACGGCCGCAACGATGAACTGCACCCACCATGGAATGCCGAGGAGGCCCGACACGAGGCCGGCGAGGCTGCCGACGGCGAGCATCAGGAATGTCATCTCGAGGGTGAACACCTCGATCGTCGCGAACGCGATGATGAGCACCAACCAGACGATCCACGCGTACTGCGTCAGCACGTCCACGTCGGCCTCCTTCTGCACGTGGCCCGCCTTGAAACTAGCAGCACGGATGCCCCGCCGCCGGAGTTGATAGTCTCTGTTCGGCGCACCGCCAGGGCCTCCGGGTCCGACCCAGAGAGCACACGAGGAGTTCCCGCAGTGACCAATCCGCTCGCATCCGGATCGCTCGACGGTCGTGTCGCCCTGGTGACCGGCTCATCGCGCGGGATCGGTGCCGACACCGTGCGCTATCTCGCAGACGCGGGCGCCGCAGTCGTCGTGAACTACCGCAGCAAGGCGCCCCGCGCCGAGAAGGTCGTGGCAGAGATCACCGCGGCCGGCGGCAGGGCGATCGCGGTCGGTGCAGACCTCACCGACGCGTCATCCGTTGCAGCGATGTTCGAGCGCACCGTCGACGAGCTCGGGCGCATCGACGTGCTGGTGCTGAACGCCTCCGGGGGCATGGAATCGGGCATGGGTGAGGACTACGCGATGCGGCTGAACCGCGACGCGCAGGTGAACGTGCTCGAAGGCGCCCTGCCGTACCTCGCCGAGGGTGCCCGCATCGTCTTCGTCACGAGTCATCAGGCGCATTTCATCCGCACCACGCCGACGATGGCCGAGTACGAGCCCGTTGCACGTTCGAAGCGTGCAGGCGAAGACGCTCTTCGGGCCAAGCTGCCCGAACTCGAGGCGGCCGGGTATGAGTTCGTGGTGGTGTCGGGAGACATGATCGAGGGAACCATCACCGCGACACTGCTCGAGCGGGCGAATCCCGGTGCGATCGAGGCACGAAAGCAGGACGCCGGTCGCCTCTACAACGTCTCCGAATTCGCCGCAGAGGTGGCGTCGGCCGCCGTCGACCCGGTGCCGGTCGACCACACGCGCTACGTGGGCGATACCTCCGGATTCGTGCGCGAGGGCTGAACCGATCGTTCGCACCGCAAACGAAGAGGCCGGTTCCCCATCTCTCCTGGGATAGGGAACCGGCCTTCGACATCCACTTACGCTGCGGCGGTCTTCTTCGCCCGACCGAACGTGAACGCGCGCACGATCTGCATGATGCCGAGCACGATGAGACCGATGCCCACGATCCACCACAGCACGACCACGTAGAGCGGCGAGAACAGCAACACGATGCCGGCGATGATGCTGATGATTCCGAAGAAGATCGCCCAACCACGCGACGGAGCGTCGCTGGACTGCACGAGTGCGACGATTCCCTCGACGATCCAGAGGATGCCGATCAGGACGCCGAGGAAGATGCCCAGGATGACGGCGCTCTCGGTGGGGTTGGTCACTGCCAGTACGCCGCCGATCACGAACAGCACGCCGAGAATGATATCGAGCGCCCTGGCACCGCCCGAGATGCCCTTCGAGAAGACCCCGAGGCCCACGTACGCGAGACCGGCGATGATGAGGTAGATGCCGAGGATCACTGTGAGCGCGACCGCCGAGTTCTTCGGCCAGAACGTGATCAGGAGGCCGACGATGAGCGCAACGGCGCCCGAGATGCCGAGCGTCGTGCGCACCACGTTGGTAGCTTCCTTCGACAGGTTCGCTGAATCCAGCGAGAACGAGGCGAAGAGCGTGTTGGACGGGGAAGACATGAGATGTCCTTTCTGAGGCGACGACGAGGTGCGTTGCACGACACAGGGTATTGCTCAGCATCGCCTGAGTGTTGGATGTGAGCGCGGCGCGTCATCACGAGTCTCGCGCTCATCGGCTTCGCCGGCGGGGGAGTGGTGGCGTTCCTTTCAATGCGTCTAGCTTATATTAGTCGGAACTGATATACTGAGGTCATGCACGCGTTCGATGTCCTCGGCGATCCCGTTCGGCGGCGGATCCTCGAGATGCTCGTCGTCGACGAGCGATCATCGGGAGAGGTCGTCTCGGTGATCCGCGACGAATTCGGCATCAGCCAGCCGGCCGTCTCGCAGCACCTCAGGGTATTGCGGGAGAGCGGTTTTGCTCGAGTGCGCGCAGAGGGCACCCGTCGCCTGTACTCGGTGGATGCCGGTCCACTGCAGGACGTCGACGAATGGCTTCAACCCTTTCGGCAGTTCTGGGACCAACGGCTCGATGCATTGGGCACCGAACTCTCACGCGAGCGCCGGACTCGGCGTTCCCAAGGCACAGAGGAGGAATGAACGATGTTCGACATGCTCGAAGAACTCGCCGCGATCCACCGTCGCGTGGCTCGCGATACCGCCGTCCAGACGGTGTCAGTCTCAGTGACGCGCGCCTACGACGCCGATGCAGCAGAAGTGTGGGACGCGCTCACCAATCCGGAGCGCCTTCCGCGCTGGTTCTATCCCGTGACCGGTGACCTCGAAGTCGGCGGAACCTTCCAACTCGAGGGCAACGCCGGTGGCGACATCCTGCGCTGTGAACGCCCGGTCAGGCTCGAGGTGACGTTCGGGGGACCCGACAGCATCCTCGACGTGCGTCTTGCCGAGGCGTCTGGCACGACGACCTTGGAGCTCACCCACACGGTGCCGCTCGCAATGGCGGGAAGCGGCGCAGGTGCGCTGTTCGTCGGACCCGGATGGGACGGAGCATTGCTCGGCTTGGGTCTGCATCTCGGCGGGGTCACGACGGGTGACCCGCTCGAGGCCGCGAACCTACCCGAGGTAATCGAGTTCAACCGCGGCTCCATTTCGAGGTGGACCGAGGCGATCGAGTCGTCAGAGACGGCCACGGAGCGCGAGATCGCCGATGCACGCGAAGCCGCCGTCGCCCAGTACACGACGCTCCCCGCCTGACACGGCCCGCCGCTCCGGCAACGGGGGAGCGGCTGCCGCGACCGGGATGGCATGAACCCCGCGTGCGGATCGGCGCAGTCGCGCTGCTGGACAATAGCGATACGCCGTGGCAGCATCGCGCAGGTGACGAGCAGACCCGCGGCCGCATCGAATCTCGACGACCTTGCGAGGCTCCGCCGCGTTCGCGACCGGATCGACCGCGAGTACGCACAACCGCTCGATGTCGAAGCGCTCGCACGCGGTGTGAACATGTCAGCCGGACATCTCAGCCGGCAGTTCAAGCTCGCCTACGGCGAATCGCCGTATTCGTACCTCATGACCCGCCGCATCGAGCGTGCAATGGCGCTGCTGTCGCGTGGTGACCTCAGCGTCACTGAGGTCTGCTTCGCGGTCGGATGCACGTCGCTCGGCACGTTCAGCACACGATTCACGGAGTTGGCGGGAGTACCGCCGAGCGTCTACCGGCGGCCGGCGGCCCACGCGTTGACAGGTGTGCCGTCGGTCGTTGCGAAGCGCGTGACCAGACCGGTCAGGAATCGAGAAGCGCGACCAGCTGACTCGCCGCTAGCGTGACGTTCATGGATATCACGATTCAGTACACGTTCCTTCCGCATTCCGACCCCGAGACGTCGTTGAACTTCTACCGCGACGCGCTCGGCTTCGAGGTGCGCAACGACGTCGGCTACGACGGCATGCGCTGGATCACGGTCGGCCCGGTGGATCAGCCGGGCACCTCAATCGTGCTCCACCCGCCGGCCGCCGACCCCGGCATCACCGACGACGAGAAGCGCACCATCGCCGAGATGATGGCGAAGGGCAGTTACGCCAGCATCGTGCTCGCCACCACCGACGTCGACGGCGTGTTCGAACAGGTGCAGTCGACCGGGGCAGAGGTCGCACAGGAACCGATCGACCAGCCGTACGGTGTCCGCGACTGCGCATTCCGCGACCCTGCGGGCAACATGGTGCGCATCCAGCAGCCCTCGAGTTGAGCCATCACGAACGGAGAAGATCACG
>Ga0190265_10001910_pt1 | contig 13813 bp, 14 predicted proteins | sample Popmic124T_FD_133135 | JGI IMG/M metagenome (GOLD analysis project Ga0190265, IMG submission 133135) | Populus adjacent soil microbial communities from riparian zone of Indian Creek, Utah, USA - 124 T | ecosystem: Environmental > Terrestrial > Soil > Riparian zone | place: USA: Utah | collected...
AAAACGGGCAGTTGTTCCAGGCTCATGCGGACAGGCGCGTCACGTTAGCCCACAGTTCGAACGTGCCCAAGGTACTCCGCCATCGTCACACTCCACATTGACGGACGAGGTCATACGAGCTTCCCGAGCGGAATCCCCCTGAGACGCGTTCCTGTTGCGTCATAGACGGCGTTGGCCACGGCGGCGAGGATGGGCTTGCAGACCGTCTCACCCGCGCCGTAGTGCGGGAGATCAGCGCGATTCGGGTTCGGATCGCCGTTCACCAGGATCACATCAATCTGCGCCGGCACGTCGGCCATGGTCATGGTCGGCGAGGAGACCCAGTCCACCGAGGTCACCTTCTCGGTATCGAACTTCACCTGCTCGTAGAGCGCGCGAGAGAGCGAATGCAAGGTGCCGTTCTCGAGCACGCGCGTCAGTGTCTCCGGATTGATGACCAGACCGCAGTCGTGAGCGATGACGATGCGCTTGACCCAGATGTGGCCGGTCTTGCGATTGACCTCGACCTCGCAGATCTGCGCCACCACGGTCTGGCTGCGATACGCGTAGCCGACGCCGCGGCCCGTCAGGATGTCGCCGGTGCTCCGTTTCGGATTTGGTGATGGGCGTGGATCCCAGCCGAACTTCTCCGCCGCCGCCTTGAGGCACGCGATCGACCGCGCGCGCTTGAAGCCGCTGTCGTCCTGCGTGCCCGCCTGGATCAGCTTCAGCCGGAACTCGAGCGGATCCGTCTTCGCCGCCGCGGCGAGCTCGTCGATGAAGCTCTCCGACGCGAAGGTCACCTGCGGACCATCGGGGTCGCGCAGGTTGCCGGTGCGAAGCGGCGTCTCGAACGGCATCGGCAGCGGCACCACGCGCGTGGTCTGCAGGCGATTGGGGATCGCATACATGTCCGACGGCAGCGACGCGCGGCCGGGAGAGACCTTCGCCCGGCGCGTGCCCATCAGCTGCGAGATCAGCACCGTGTCGTGCTCGTTGTAGCCGAGGTGATTGTGATCGGCGGCGCAGGCGTCGTAATGCAGCGCCACCAGGTTCCCCTGCGCATCGAGGCCGCCGCGCATCTTCACCGCATACGCCGGGCCCTTGGTGTCCCACACCGTTTCTTCCTGGCGGGTCCACTGCACGCGCACCGGGCGGCCGATTTCCTTCGCGATGTAGGCCGCTTCGAAGCCCGCGTCGTCGGCCGCGGTACGGCCGTAGGCCTGCGGGCCTTCCATCCAGATCACGCGCACGCGGTCGCGCGGCATCTCGAGGAACTGCGCCACGCTGTTGCGCATCCCGTACGACTTCATGTCGTTGGAGTAGATGGTGAGCTGGTCGTTCGACGGATCCGCCATGGCATGCGCGGGACCAATCGAGGTGTGGCCCTGGAACGGCACGTCGTACTCGGCTTCGATGACGGTGGTTGCCGATGAGAATGCCGCATCGGGATTGCCGGTGATCACCGGCTTGCCGGTCGACGACGGGGTCGCCGATCGCATGTACTTGAAGAGATCCTCGGAGGCCGGGAATGGCGCGGTGGCCGGCTTCCGCCACTGCACCTTCAACTGCCGCGCGGCGCGAATGGCGTTCTCCTCGCGCTCGCAGACAACGGCCACGTAGTTGCCCTTGCTGACCACCTTGATGAAGCCGGGAATGCTCTTCGCAGACGACTCGTCGATGCTGACGAGCGTGGCGCCGGCAAACGGCGGGCGCACGTTGCGCGCGTGCACCATCCCGGGCGCTTTCATGTCGACCGCCCACTTCAGCGATCCGTCCACCTTGGGCGGAATGTCGTAGCGCTGCGGCGACTTGCCGACGTTCTTCATCCGCTGCACGGACTTGAGCGGCGCGGTGCCGGTGGTGGTGTCGGTGTTCTTGCCGGTGAGGGTGACGTTGAACTTCCTGCCGCCAATCAGCTCGCCGTAGGTGATGCTGCGATCGGCGGTGTCACCGGTTTTCGTACTGACGACGCCGTCACTCACCGCGAGCGCGGTCGGCGGCACGCCGAAATGCTCCGATGCCATCTCGAGCAGCACGCGGCGCGCTTCGGCGGCCACGCGGCGCATCGGATAGCCGTCGGTCTGCAGCGCGTCCGATCCACCCGAGCCGCCCTGGTCGACGGTGACGTCGGTGCGCCCCATCACGCAGCTGGTGTTCTCGAACGCGATGTCGAGCTCGTCGCTCATGATCTGGCGGAACGCCGTGCCCGTGCCCTGGCCGAGATCGGTCTTGCCGACGAAGAAGGTCGCGCTGTTGTCGGCGCGGATCACGATCCACGAATCGAGCTGTCGGAAGTCGGGGTCGGGATACGGGCCCGTGGCATTCTGGCCCCCCGTAAAGGGGGGCCCTACGAAAGCCGCGATGGGATCACTCGCCGCAATGCCGACAACGAGCATGCCGGACGTCTTGAGGAATTCGCGGCGGGTACTCATGAGCGCTCTCCGTCAATCGCGGCGGGACTGAAGTCCCGCGCACCCGGTGTCGGCGGCGACTTCATCGTGCTCGCCGCCCTTTTCACGGCGGCGTTGATGCGGTAATACGTCATGCAGCGGCACAGCGCGCCCTTCATGCCGTCGCGAATCTGCGCGTCGGTGGGGTTCGGCGTCTTGTCGAGCAGCGCCTTGGCGCTGAGGATCTGGCCGTTCTGGCAAAACCCGCACGCCGGCACCTGCTCCTCGATCCACGCCTGCTGGATCGGATGGAGCTTGCCGTCCTGTGCCAGCCCTTCGAGGGTGGTGATCTCGACGTTCTGCACCTGCGACACCGGCCGGATGCACGACCGCACCGCCTCGCCTTTGATCAGCACCGTGCAGGCGCCGCATTGGCCGAGGCCGCAGCCGAAGCGAGGCCCGCTCAGATCGAGGTCGTTCCTCAGCACATACAGCAGGGGTGTGGACGGCTCGACGTCGACGCGATGCGCCTTGCCGTTGACCCGCAAATTGATGACAGCCATGGGTGCATCTTACCGATCCTGACGCCGCACTGGAACAAGTCCTGCATCGAGACCACCCGGAGAACAAACATGATTTCCGATGCTGAGCTGTTGGCGCTCGAAAAGCACTTCTGGACGGGCGATGCGCCCTTCTACGACCAACACTTATCGGCCGACGCGACGATGGTGTTCCCGGCTCCGGCTGGTGTGCTGCGGCGCGACCAGATTGTCGCCTCGATCGCCCAATCGCCGCGTTGGCGGGAGGTCCGGATTAATGATCCGTTCATCACGAGGCCGTCGGCCTCCTTCGCAGTGCTGACCTATCAGGCAGAAGCGATCCGCGGTGACCAGCCGCCATACTCGGCCCAGGTCACCAGCGTCTATACGCTCGACGCCAACGGCTGGCGCCTGGCATTTCATCAACAGTCGGCGCCCGTCGGGGCGATGGGCCGGAAGAGCGCCGCTCGATCCGTCGCACGCATCGCCAGATCCGCGATTGGCGCCGCCGCCATGGGCGCGCTCGCGACCGGCGCGTTCGCCATCGGCGCCCTGGCCGTGGGCCGCCTCGCCATCGGCGCGCTCAAGATTGGCCGCGCGCGCGTCCGTTCGCTGACCATCGACGAACTGACCGTGCGCCGCGTTCGCTTCGGGCCGGCGGAATCGGGCCGATGAGCCAACCCCGACGTAGTTGCCACGACCTCGCTGGCCAGTAACGGAAATCTACAGAAGGTCCTTGCAACCTTCTTACCTTCTGTAGATCCTCAGGTCGGCGATTCGCGCGAGAACGCGTGGAATAATGTCCACGATGGCGCTCACGGCAACGATCTTCAACTTCGATATCGAACTGGCGGATACCGATCGCAACGTCTACGAGTCGCTGGCGCTGCGCGTGGCGCAGCACCCGTCGGAATCCGACGAGTACCTGATCGCGCGTCTGATGGCGTACCTGCTCGAGTACCGCGAGGGCATCGAGTTCTCGCGCGGCGTGTCGGATCCGGACGAGCCGACCATCTCGATTCGCGATCTGACCGGGAAGCTCACCACCTGGATCGACATCGGCACGCCCGACTCGGCGCGGCTGCACAAGGCGTCGAAGACCACGCCGCGCGTCGTGGTGTATTGCCACAAGGAAGGGATGCAGTGGCTGAAGGGGCTCGCGGCGGCGGGCATCCATCGCGCCGGCGAGCTCGAGCTCTATACGATCGATCGCGGCTTCATCGCCGAGATGGTGGCGCGTCTCGATCGCCGCATGGCGTTCAGCGCGTCGATCAACGATCGCGAGCTGTATCTGTCGATTGGCGCCGACAACCTCACCGGTCGAATCGCGCGATTGGTTCTCTAACGCGCCCCAGCCAGGAACTCCCGCAGTGCCGCCATGAATTCCTGGCGGCGCATCACGCCCTCGGGGCCGCCATGTTGGGCGCCCTCCACCACCACCGTGCGGATCCGCGGGTGAAGCTTGTTGAGCTCTGGCACGCCGGCGGCGTTGATGTCGGCGCTGCCGGTAATGACGATCGACGGGACGCGCACCGCCGCGAGCTGCGGATCGGAAATCGCCAGCGTCCGGTAGCCGCGCCACAGCGCGGCGAACGCCTTCACGTCGTTGGCCGCCACCAGCGGCGCCATCGCCGTGCGCATTTGATCTTCCGATGGCGGCTTCGCTCCCGGTGGCTGTAACGCGGCCACCAGCGACTTGAACGGCAGGTCGCTCTCGAGCTCTTTCACGGAATCCCTGGCAAACGTGTCCAGGAAGGACGCGTCTCGCAACGGCAAACCGGCAATGTAGACCACGCCGATCAGCCGCTCCGGCTGCAGCGTCGCCACGCGGCCGGCAACAAATGCGCCGAGTGAATAGCCGGCGACGTAGGCGCGTTGAATCTTCAGGTGATCGAGCAGGCGCACCACGTCGCGCGCCATCTCTTCGCCGTAAGCCTTGGGGTCGTGCGGCTTGCCGCTCTTGCCGTGACCGCGGAGATCGATCGCAATCGCGCGATGGTCCCGCGCCAGATTCGCGAACACGCCGTTGGCGATGAAGTGCCGATCGAGCGTCCCGGTATAGCCGTGCATCAGGACAATCGCGGGACCCTGTCCCTGCTCGACATACCTGATGCGAACGCCGTCGGAATCGAAGAACTGATCGGGCGGCGCAGCTGGTGGCTGGGCCGCAGCGGCAACGGACCAGACCAGCAGCGCCGCGATGCCGATGAAGCGACGCGCGAGAGCTGCCATGCGGGAAATAATACCCGTGTTAACCGCCGGCATCATCATGCGAGGGACGAATGGCAACCGACAGCACAATGGACGACTTTGACTGGGTGTCCGCACAGGCCGGATGCCGCACTGACTTGATGTTTCAGCGTTTGCTCGAAGGCGCGCGCAAGGATGTCGAGCGACGAAACGCCGCCGGCTTCGGCCGACAGGACAAGTGGCGATTCGAGGTCAACGTCGACGGCGACAGCGCCTTCGAAGTCGCGCGGATCGCCGAATCCTCCCGTGACAGCGCGCTGGTGACTTTCGAACGCGAGGGCCCGCGGATCAACATCTCTGGCGACGGCGTCGAGGTGCAGCTGACGGCGATCACCAGCGTCAACCCCTCAGGCAATTGCCGCTATTTCGTCGGGGAACATGAGTTCCTCGGCTGGGAAGTGAGAAAGCTCGCGCTCGAGCCACTGTTCTTCGAGGAGATGGACGAGGAAGACTGAACGGCTCCGGCCAAACTCGCAGCGCGGCCGTCCTTAGTGATCATGCCGATGCTGCATCTCATCGACCGCCCGAGCGACGTGGACTATGGGGTGGAGCGGCGGCAGGGCGTGGGAGCCCTCGCGTCGGGCGTGTCGCACGCGGCGGCGGCCTCGCTGATCTTCATGGCATTGCAATTTGCACCGGTGCCAAAGGCCGCGGACCACCAGATCCCATTTGACACGCAAAAACTGGTTTGGTGGCCCAACCCCGGGGCCAATGGCGGGGGCCGGGCCGGCGGCGGCAATCAAGCGACCCAACCTGCGCGACACGCTCAACTGATCGGTGAGCAGCCGATCACGATTGCAACGAGCCCGCAGCCGTCAACCGATGCGATCGCGGAGCCTCCCATCGAGCCGTTGGCGATCACCGCGCAGCCGGCGGCGGATGCGAATCAGATGCTGGTCGGGACGGTGACGAGCAATTCGACGAGCGACGCCCTTGGGCCGAACACTGGACCAGGCGGCGACGCCGATGGTCCAACACGTGGGCAAGGCAACGGGCCGCGCGACGGCATCGGCGATGGCGTGCGCAGCGTCGGTCCCGGCGTGACCACGCCGATCGTAATCCACCAGGTGAAGCCGCAGTACACCGCCGACGCGATGCGCGCGAAGGTGCAGGGCTCCGTCTGGTTGGAATGCGTCGTGATGCCCGACGGCACCGTGGGAAACCCGCGCGTCACGCGATCGCTGGACGCGGTGTTCGGCCTCGATGAAGCCGCCATCGTTGCCGCGAAACAGTGGCGATTCAAGCCGGGGATCATGAATGGCCGGCCGGTGCCGGTGGCGATCACGATCGAGTTGACGTTCATGCTGCGCTGAAACTTGACAGGCCTTTGCGCCAGTGGCACCCTAACGGTCGGCGCTGGCCTGGCGCCTCACTCCGACTCGGCCTCCCCTCGCGGGGCTGTCATCGGGGCAAAGGGGTCCACAACCTCGGGCTACTCAACGTGGGTTCTTCACGGTCGCGCGACCAGCAGGCGGGGGCTGGGGGTCGTGTGGCCAGAGGAGAACCGTCATGACCCGCGCAAGAGCTCTCAAGCAAGTTATCCGCGCCCGCGCCGCCAAGACCGGCGAACGTTACACCACTGCTCGCCGGCACATTCTTCGCGAACTGAAACCCAACTCACCCGCCGCACCTGTTGCACCCGTCGCACCCGCGAAAACAACGAAGAGCGTCATGTCCGACGCTGCGTTCCTGAAGAAGACCGGTCACGGCCTCGATCACTGGTTCGCGGTGCTCGATCGATTCGGCGCCGTTGAGAAAGGCCACACCGCCGCAGCCAGGCATCTCCATGAGACGCATGGCGTGGACGGTTGGTACGCGCAAGGCATTACCGTGTCTTACGAGCGCGAGCGCGGCGTGCGCGCCGTGCATCAGCGTTTGAATGGTCAGTTCGAAGTATCGGTGTCAAAGACGCTGAACGCCACAGCGAAGCAGGTGGCAAAGGCGTTCAGCGACGCACGCACGCGCGCCGCGTGGATCAGCGAGGCCGACGCGACGCTGGCAGCGGCGCTGGCCAAAGGCCTTGCCGACAGGAAGTCAAAAGGTTTCGTGATCAGGCCGGACGGCCTCGGGCGATTCCGCTACAAGTGGAACGACACCACCGTGCAGCTCTACCTGACCCCGAAGTCGAAGGAGAAGATCTCCGTCGTCGTCACACAGATGAAGTTGCCCTCCGCCGACTCGGTCGAACTGCAGCGGCGACAGTGGAAGACGGCGCTAGGCCTGCTCGCCGATCACTTCAACGCCTGAAGAAAGAACTCGTGCGTCTTGCGCACGAATGCCAACCCCTCTGCGGCGGTGCCCCACCCGGGCACCGTCGCAAAGGTCTTCGGATCATCGTCATCGCGCTTGTAGCGATTGAAGTAGTCCGCCATCCGCTTGCGGTCGGCATCGGTTAACTGATGCGTCGGCTTGCCGTCGGCGCCGACTCGCGAGATCACGACCTTGGAATCAAGCCCGGTCTCGTCCTCCATGTGCATGAGCCCGACGATGACGCCCTTGACCGGCTGGCCCGTCGGAATCGCCGGACCGAGCACGAGCACGTCGAATGGATCGCCGTCGTACGACACGGTCTGCGGGACGATCCCGTAGTTCACGGGATAGCCGCCGACCTTCGCGGGGATTTCGCGATCGAGGGCCGGCGCGTTCTTCGCCATGTCGAGCTCGAACTTCTGGCGGCCGCCGAGAGGGATCTCGATGTAGCCGTTGAGCAGCGTCCCGTCCGCCTCCGCTCGCGAGCCTGCGGCCGAGCTACGGCGCGACAAGTCAAATGGCGGCGTGTCGCGCCAGACGTGCTGCTTGTGCACCGAAGCCGCCTTCAGGCTGGCGCGTAACTTCGTTGCCGCGGCCCGGGGGAGCGGAGCCGGCGGAGCAATCGCCGTCTGCAGCGAGAAGACGACGGCGATTATGGCAAGAAGACGCATGCGCTCCCCCGGCACCCCGTAAAGGGGTGCCCTACGTGGCTACGACTGCCCTACGTGACTACGACAACCAGTGCCCTACTTTCCCAACTCCACGATGGTGATGGCGTTCCAGTCGTTCATCGGGATCACGAGGCGATTGCGTTTCGAGTCGTAGGTCATGGACGCGGCGGTGGGGATGCCTTCAGCGATTCGTTCCGCCTTGAGCCCGGGACGAATCCGCGCCACCGTGCCGAGGCGCACGCTGCTCACGTATTTCGTGCCGTCGGCCAGCACCACGATGCCGTCGTTGCCGGGGTCGGTGGATTCCTCGGTGGTCAACAGCTTGCCGTCAGTTGAGAACGTCTGCACGGCGTTGCTGCCGATGTTGACGACCACGAGATTACCTTTCGGATCGAACGCGATGCCATTTGGCATACTGAGCGGCGCACCGGTGACGAGCACCGTGGCCTCGCCCTTCGGCGTGATCTTGTAGACGCGCCACGACGTGGCATCCATGGTGCCGGTCTGCGTTGCGTAAATGGTGCCGTCGGCGGCAACTTCGATATCGTTGAACCGCGTGACGCCCGCCACCGGGATGTTGCCGCGGGGCTCACCGGTCTTCATGTCGAACCAGCGCACCGTGTCGATGTCGGCGACGTAAAGCATGCCGTTGATGATGTCGCTGCCGAGCGGATGATTCAGCGTGAGGCCGTTGCGGTTGACGCCGATCCACTTGAGCGTGTGGGCGGTGCCGTCGGGATTGACCAGCGAGATGTAGCCGTCGTTGGGAATCACTTCCTGCGCGATGCCGGCATTGACGGCCACGTAGAGATCGCGTTCGGCGTCGTAAGAAACGCTCTCGGCGAACCGGAAGCCGCCGTAGGTCTTGACGTTGGGCTGTTGCTTGAGCGGAGTGCCGGCGACGAAGGGCTGGGATGCGGCATTGGTTGCCGGCTGCGGCGCCTGCGCCCCCAAGTCCCAAGACCCAAGCCCCAAGCCCATGACCGCGAGCGCTGTGATGAAGACGCGAGTCTGAAGTATTCGCATCTGCCTAGAATACCAGCGATGAAAGCGCACGAGTGTTATCACTGCAAGCAGTGGGTGGAAAAGGACGAGCCGCACGATTGCTGGACCACCACTGAGGCAGCCTTGACGAAGGATCTTTCGGAGGATCTACGGGACGCCTACGCGCGCCTGCGCGAGGCTGCGGTCGAGTTGGGCGACCAGCGCATCTACGCGTCTCACAGCTCGATCATGTTCTCGCGCAAGGCGTGTCACTTTTTCGTCAAGCCCAAGCGCAAGCATCTCGAGCTGGTGATCTTCCTTGGGCGCGCCGTCAAGGCGCCGCAGATCAAGAAGGTCGTGGAGTCATCGAAGGTGAAGCGGGCACACCTGATCCAGGTTCGTCATAGAGATGAGGTTGAAGCGCCGTTGACGGACTGGATGCGGGAGGCGTACGAACTGCAAGATCAGCTGCCGACGTTAAAGGCACAAAGCACAAGGCAAAAGGCAAGAAAGAACGCCGCCAAACAGCGGACTCGAACGCGCGCAAAGCGATAGCGCGGTCTGACGTAAGCTTTATGGCATGAAATATTTGTGTCTCGTGTACCTCGAGGACGACAAGCTCACCGCGGTACCCGATCGTGAATGCCTGAATTCCAGTGACGAGATGAAGAAACAGGGGCTGCTGCTCGCGGCCGAACCCCTGTTCCCGGCGAAGACGGCCAAGACGGTGCGCATTCGCGAAGGCCGCATGTCGATCACCGACGGACCGTTTGCCGAGACCAAGGAACAGCTCGCCGGCTTCTACCTGATCGACGCCGCCAGCCACGACGACGCGCTGCAGATCGCCGCGAAGATTCCGCCGGCCCGCACCGGCAGCATCGAAGTGCGGCCGGTCCGCGAGCTGCAACCGTAGCGGCCGATGCACATGCTCGGCGTGATGATGTTGGTGGCCGCGCAGGCCACCAACGCCACACCACCCTCCCCGACCGAAGAGCAACCACCGGAGATCGAGGTCTCGATCACCGTCAGCGCCACGCGTACCGGCGGCCGGCTCGAGGACCAGCCGCTGCGCGTGGAAGTGCTCGAGCGCGAAGAGATCGAAGAGAAGATGCTCATGACGCCCGGCGACATCGTCATGATGCTGAACGAGATGGGCGGCATGCGCGTGCAGGCCACCTCGCCGTCGCTCGGCGCGGCGAGCGTGCGCGTGCAGGGCATGCGCGGACGCTACACGCGCTTCCTTTCTGACGGGCTGCCCCTCTTCGGCGAGGTTGGCGGCCTCGGCCTCCTGCAGATCCCGCCGATGGACCTCGCCCAGGTGGAAGTGATCAAAGGCGTGGCGTCGTCTCTCTATGGCGCCGGCGCCATGGGTGGCGTCGTCAACCTGATTTCACGACAGCCCGGCGGCGAGCCGGAACGTGAGTTCCTGCTCAACCGCTCGACGCGAGGCGGCACCGATGCGGTGGCGTTCTTCGCCACCCCGCTCTCACGAGGTTGGGGGCTGACGTTCCTCGGCAGCGGACACTGGCAGGAGCGCGTGGACGTGAATGACGACACGTTTTCCGACCTGCCGAGGTACGCGCGCGGCATTGGCCGGCCGCGGCTGTTCTGGAATGACGACAAGGGCAATCGTTTCTTTGCCACTGCCGGCGTCACGATCGAGGATCGCGAGGGCGGCGCACCGTCGCACATCGAGGCGCTCGATACGCGCGGATTCGATGCGGGCTTTCTCGATCAGCGAATCGTGTCGGGCCAGTACGTCGTCACCACGCGAGCGGCGTGGTCGCAGAAGGGTCACGACCATCAGTTCGGCGATGTGGCGGAGCGCGATCGTCACTCGACGGCATTCGGTGAGCTCACCGTGCGCGGCACGGCTGGCTCACACACGTGGGTCGCCGGCGCGGCGGTCGAATCCGATCGCTATCGCGCCACCGACGTGCCTCGATTCAATTACACATTCACGACACCCGGTGTGTTCGTCCAGGACGACGTGACGATTGCGCCGTGGCTGTTGATCAGCGGGAGTGCCCGGCTGGATCATCACAGCGAGTACGGGACCTTCGTGAGCCCGCGCGTTTCCGCCTTGCTGCGGTCCGGAGAATGGAACAGCCGGGTGTCATTCGGAACCGGGTTTTTCGGCCCGTCGGCGTTGACCGAGGAAACCGAAGCCGCTGGATTGACGCGCTTGTCGATGCCCTCGCCTTTGCAAGCGGAACAGGGACGCAGCGCCTCGTTCGACATCACGCGCTCGGCGGGTCCGGTCTCGACGACCATGACCCTGTTCATGTCGCAAGTAAGGGATGCGGTCAAAGTCGATCGAGACACTGCCTACGTGATTCGCAACGCCGACCGGACGACCAACACCGGCGTCGAGCTGCTCGGGACCGTTCGCCATGCACCCTTCGCATTGACGGGCACCTACACCTACGTGCGCTCACGAGAACACGATGGCGGCGTCGAACTGGATGCGCCACTCACGCCACGGCACAGCGCTGGCGTGGTCGGCATGTGGGAGAAGGAAGACGTCGGGCGCGTCGGCGTGGAGTTGTATTACACGGGCACGCAGCGGCTGGAGGTCAATCCGTTCGCGGATGCAAGCGAGCCATACGTCATCCTCGGACTCCTTGCCGAGCGCCAGTTCGGACGGCTGCGTCTGTTCATCAACGGCGAGAACCTGACCGGCGTCCGCCAGACGAAATGGCAGCCGATGGTCCTGCCCTCCCAAGGCGTCGACGGACGCATGACCGTTGACGCGTGGGCGCCGCTCGAAGGCCGCAACATCAACGGTGGCGTGCGCCTGCGCTTCTAACGGAGCGTGCGGAAGGTGATCGAGTAGCGCAGCGCGTCCACCGGCGGGATGCTGTGCTCGTAGGCCTGCCGCGACTGTCCCGACATCAGGTACGCCGACCGCGGCTGCAGCTCGATCTCGTGAGTAGTCCTGCGTCTCGCCGAAGGAACCATCGTCTCGCCGGCGCGAAGGCGGATGTCTTTCGGCGCCAGGTAAGGGCGAAACTTCATCCAGGCCGGAGACAGTAGTGAGAAGCCGGCGACGATGTCGTATTGCGGCGCGTCGCGATGCCAGCCAATCGGCGCGCCGGGCCCGTATTCGTTGATGAGCGCCATGGCAAACGCCTGCGGAGCGACGCTGGCCCACTCTGCGAATCGCTCGCGCAACGGAAAAAGAAATTCTGGAATTGGCCGCTCGGGTCCGCGCGCGGCGTCGTAGGAATGGCCAAAGAACGCCACGCGGCGCCTGGCGACAACTCCGCGCATTTCGAACGTCCCGAACTCGATGCGCGTAATCGCATCCGCCAGCTGTGAGTGTTCCTCGACGGAGACGAACGCATCGCGATGGTGAAAGCCCGGCGGTAAGTCCGGGCCAAACAGCTCCACTCCTACATTCTTATTTCACCGCGCCCGCATTGGAGCTCGTGCGTGCTGCGCCGTCGAGCGTCAGCCGGAACGCCGCCATCTCCTCGCCGTTACGGACGAGCAGCGTGCTACCGACGAGCACGGGATGGTTCCAGCTCTTCCCGTCGAGTGCGTTGAACTTCGCAATCTCGCGGTAGCCATCGGGAGTGGCGCTGACGAGCGCGAGCTCGCCGTCTTCGGATAACACCAGCAGCAGGTCCTGCTCGGCCAGCAGGATCATCTGGCCGTTGCCGTAGCGGCCGCCCTTCCAGTTGCGCTTGCCGTCCTGGAGGTTGATCGACGAGAGGATGGCGCCGTCGAATCCGAACGCGTGGCCTTTGTGCACGACGAAGTCGTTGAAATACGGCTTCAACCCGTTGGTGGTCCACCGCTCCTCGAGGTTCCAGCCTTCGGCGCCGCGCGTGACGTGAAGCCGCCGGGTGCCGATGCCGCCGGTGGCCGTGATCGCGTTCACCAGGAGATCGCCATCATCGGTGATGCCGGGCTGCACGATCGGGCCCGGTTCCCACTTGTGAATCCAGAGCACCTTGCCGTCGGCGGGCGACACGCTGATTGCGCCCGGCCCGCCCAGCAACACGATCTGATCGACACCGTCGAGCGTGACGCGATGCGGCGAGCTGTAGCTGCCGCCGTACGAGGGGCCCTTCCAACGCAGCGCGCCGGTGGCTTTGTCGTACGCCGCGAGCGTGCCTGAGGCGGCAACGACCACGACGTCATCCACGACAAGCGGCGAGCTCGCAAAGCCCCACATCGGAAGCGCGCGGCCTGTGTCGGCGGCGGCATTGTGAGACCACAGCACCTTGCCGGTGGCGGCATCGAGCGCATTGATGACACCGGTGGCGCCGTGCGAGAAGATGCGATCGCCGTCGATGGTCGGCGTGGCGCGCGGGCCGGCGCCGCCGTTCGATTCATAGAACCGCACGGTGTCGCGATGACGCCACACCGGTTCGCCGGTGGCGAGCCGGTAACACGAGACGATCTCTTCCTCGCCGCGTTGCTCCTGCGTGTAGAACAGGTCGCCGCGGACCGAGAAGGACGACCATCCTGGACCGACCGGCCGCCGCCACACTTCGGTGGGTGGTGATGCCGACCAGTCGGCATCAATGCGCACGTTGCGAATGACGCTGTCGCGAGCAGGACCGCGGAATCCCGGCCACTCGGCTTGGGCGGGTGCAGCGGGTGCGACGGGTGCAACGGGTGCGGCGGGTGCGGCGGGTGCGACGGGTGCAGCGGGTGCAACGGGTGCAACGAGTGCTGTGGTGATCGTGCCGAATGGCGGTGGTCGCACGGTGACCTCGACGGACCTAGATGCGTG
>Ga0190265_10001911_pt1 | contig 13813 bp, 14 predicted proteins | sample Popmic124T_FD_133135 | JGI IMG/M metagenome (GOLD analysis project Ga0190265, IMG submission 133135) | Populus adjacent soil microbial communities from riparian zone of Indian Creek, Utah, USA - 124 T | ecosystem: Environmental > Terrestrial > Soil > Riparian zone | place: USA: Utah | collected...
CGCCAGGTCGGAGAGGAGGCGGCCCTTGCGCTCGAGGAGCGTGAGCGGGGTGCGGCCCTCGTCGGCCCAGCGGGACCGCAGCGATCCCCAGGCCACGCCGTGGAACGTGCCGGCGGTGGCGTCTCCCCGCAGGCCGAGCCGGCCGAGCCGATCCCCGAGCTCTCCGGCCGCCTTGCGGGTGAACGTGAGGGCGAGCACGTGCCGCGGGTCGGACGCGCCCGTGGCCACCCGGTAGGCGATCCGCCGGGTGAGCACCCGCGTCTTGCCGGAGCCCGCCGGCGCGAGGACGACGAGTGGCTGCGTCGTCGACGTGACCGCGAGGCGCTGCGCCTCGTCGAGTCCGTCGAGCAGCGCCTCGGGATCCATCGCGGCCGAGGGTAGCCAGCCCTGATCGCCCCGGCTGACCCTGGTGGCTGGCGGTACCCTGCCGCCGTGGCGTTCTCGAGGAAGCTGCTCAACGACGACGAGGACATCGTCCTCGACCTCCATCCGCACTGGGTCTACTTCATGCAGCCCCTGGCCGCGCTCCTCGCGTCGAGCGCCTTCGGCATCTACGTCCTGACCCGTGACGATCCGCCCGCGGCGGTCGAGCTGATCGCAGCCGTGCTGGTGCTCGTCAGCCTGGCCTGGTTCGCGCTCACCTACGCCAAGTGGGCCACCACCAACTTCGTGATCACCACGGATCGGCTCATCTACCGCCACGGCGTCCTGGCCAAGCACGGGATCGAGATCCCGCTCGAGCGGGTGAACACCGTCTTCTTCTCGCAGTCGATCTTCGAGCGCATGCTCGGCTCCGGCGATCTCATCATCGAGTCGGCGGGGGAGATGGGGCGCCAGGCCTTCTCGAACGTGCGCAAGCCCTCCGCGGTGCAGAACGAGATCTACCGCCAGATGGAGGCGAACGAGAACCGCAAGTTCGATCGCATGGGCCAGTCCGCGGGGCGAGTTGATGCGTCGATCCCCGAGCAGATCGAGCAGCTCGACGAGCTGCGGCGGCGCGGGGTGCTCACGGAGGCCGAGTTCCAGGCCAAGAAGGCGGATCTGCTCGGCCGCATGTAGCTGCGGGGCATCTTGACCGGTCGGTCAAGGAACGCCAGGATGGCCCGATGCCAGGTGAAGCGATGGTGACGGCCAACGGCATCGAGCTCTGCTACGAGACGTTCGGCGATCCGGATGGCGAGCCGCTGCTCCTCGTGATGGGGCTGGGTGCGCAGCTCATCGTGTGGCCGGTCGAGCTTTGCGAGGGCCTCGCCGACCGCGGGTTCTTCGTCATCCGCTACGACAACCGCGATGTCGGCCGCTCCACGAAGCTCGAGGACGGCCCGGGCGACTTCCTCTCCAGCTTCGTGGCGGCCACCCAGGGCGAGCCGGTCGAGGTGCCCTACCGCCTGACCGACCTGGCCGCCGACGGCGCCGCCCTCCTCGAGGTGCTCGGCATCGACTCGGCCCACATCGTCGGCGCGTCGATGGGCGGGATGATCGCCCAGGCCATCGCCATCGAGCACCCCGCCCGGGTGCGCTCGCTCACGTCGATCATGTCCACCACGGGCGAGCGCGACGTCGGCCAGCCCACCCCCGCAGCGATGGAGCGGCTCCTCACCCCGCCTCCGACGACGCGCCAGGAGGCGATCGACTCCGGCGTCGACACCCGCCGGTTCCTGGGCAGCCCGGACGCGTTCGACGAGGAGCTGGCCCGCGTGGCGATCGCGGAGTCGTACGACCGGTGCTTCTACCCGGCCGGCACGGCCCGCCAGCTCCTCGCCATCGTCGCGTCGGGCAGCCGGGCCGAGGGGCTGCGCCAGGTGACGGTGCCCACGCTCGTGATCCACGGCGACATCGACCCGCTCGTCACCCCGAGCGGAGGCCAGCGCACTGCTGAGCTCATCCCGGGGGCGGCGCTCCTCATGCTCGAGGGCATGGGCCATGATCTGCCCCCGGCCTACCTCGGCCCGATCGTCGAGGCCATCACGGGGCTCGCCGCCAGCGCCGCCCCGGCCGCCTGATCCGCCTCACCACCGAAGGACACCACACGATGCCCGGACCCCTCGCAGGCACGAAGATCATCGAGATCGCGGGGATCGGCCCCGGACCCTTCTGCGCCATGATGCTCGCCGACATGGGCGCCGACGTGGTCCGCGTCGACCGGGCCCAGAACGTCACCGGCGGGAACCCCGCGTCGCCTCCCTCGGATGTGCTCATGCGGGGCCGTCGCTCGATCGGCGTCGACCTCAAGCACCCCGACGGCGTCGAGACGATCCTCGCCCTGATCGAGTCGGCCGACGCCATCATCGAAGGCTTCCGGCCCGGCGTGATGGAGCGCCTCGGCCTCGGGCCCGACGCGGCCCTGAGCCGCAACCCGCGCCTCGTGTACGGCCGCATGACGGGCTGGGGTCAGGACGGGCCCTACTCGTCCACCGCGGGCCACGACATCAACTACATCGCGCTGGCCGGCGCGCTCGACGCCATCGGCAACAAGGGCGGTCCGCCCGTGCCGCCGCTCAACCTGGTCGGCGACTTCGGCGGCGGCGGGATGTTCCTCGCGTTCGGCGTCGTGTGCGGGATCCTCAACGCGCAGCGCACCGGCGAGGGCCAGGTGGTCGACGCCGCGATGGTCGACGGGTCCGCGGTCCTCATGATGATGTTCCACGCCTTCCGGGCGATGGGCATCTGGGAGGACGCCCGCGGCAGCAACATGCTCGACACCGGCGCCCACTACTACGACGTCTACGAGACGGCCGACGGCAAGTACGTGTCGATCGGCTCGATCGAACCGCAGTTCTACGCGGAGCTGCTCCGGCTGACCGGGCTCGAGGGCGAGTCGCTGCCGTCCCAGCACGACAAGGGACAGTGGCCGGCGATGAAGGACCGCCTGGGCCAGATCTTCGAGGCCAAGACGAGGGACGAGTGGTGCGCGCTCATGGAGGGGACGGACGTCTGCTTCGCTCCGGTCCTCTCGATGGTCGAGGCGCCCGAGCATCCGCACAACGTGCACCGCAACACGTTCCTCGAGCTCGACGGCGTGGTGCAGCCGGCCCCGGCCCCGCGCTTCTCGGGCACCCCCGTGTCGGTGCAGCGGCCCCCGTCGCACGCCGGCCAGCACACCGACGAGGTGCTCCTCGAGTGGGGCCTCGACGCCGACCGCGTGGCCAAGCTGCGCGACGCCGGCGCGGTTGCCTGAGCCGGCTCGTAGCCTGCTCCCCATGGCCACGCTCGTCTCGTTCCACGCGCACCCCGACGACGAGTCGATCTCGACCGGCGGCACCCTGGCCAAGGCCTCGGCCGACGGTCACCGGGTCGTGCTGGTGTTCGCGACGAGGGGGGAGCACGGCGAGGTGGCCGAGGGCTTCCTCGACCCGGGGGAGACGCTGGGCCAGCGCCGCGAGAAGGAGTGCCATCGGTCCGCAGAGATCCTGGGCGCGCCGCGCGTCGAGTTCCTCGGCCACATCGACTCGGGGATGATCGGCACGCCCGAGAACGACCTCGACGGCTCGTTCTGGACCGCGCCCGTGGAGGAGTCGGCCGCGCGCCTCGCCGAGATCCTGCGCGAGGAGGACGCCGACATCCTCACCATCTACGACTCCGACGGCGCCTACGGGCATCCCGACCACATCCAGGTGCATCGAGTCGGGGTGCGGGCGGCCGAGCTGGCGGGGACGCCGAGGGTCTTCGAGGCGACGATGAACCGGGACCACCTCAGAAAGGTGATCGAGATCGGCCGCGAGGCGGGCCTGATCCCCGCTGACGAGGTGCCGGACGTGGGCGAGGACTCCACCTTCGGGCGCCCGGAGGCGGTCATCACCACCTGCGTCGACATCCGGCACCTGATCTCGACGAAGCGGGCGTCGATGGCCGCGCACGCCAGCCAGATCTCCGAGACGTCCTTCTTCCTCCTGATGCCCGACGAGGCGTTCGCGCAGAGCTTCGGTTGGGAGTGGTTCATCCGGCATGGCGTCGAGCCGACCGGTGAGATGGACGACGATCTGTTCGCCGGGCTCGACTGACCAGTGGCCCGCCTGCATCTCGTCCGCCATGGCCGCGCCGCGGCCGGATGGGAGGACGACCACGATCCCGGCCTCGACGCCCTCGGCCGGCACCAGGCCGAGCTCGCCGCGGCCCGGCTGGCGCCGCTCGGGCCGCTGCCGCTCGTCTGCAGTCCCCTGCGCCGCACGCAGGAGACCGCCGAGCCGCTCGCCGCGCTGTGGGCGACCCCGCCCACCATCGACGACCGGGTGGCGGAGATCCCCAGCCCCACCGACGACCTCGCGGAGCGCGGCGCGTGGCTCCGTGGCGCGCTGGCCGGTACCTGGACCGACCTCGGGGCCGACCACGTGGCGTGGCGGGAGCGACTGCTCGGCGCGCTGGCCGGGATCGAACAGGAGACCGTGGTGGTCTCGCACTTCGTCGCCATCAACGCCGTCATCGGCGCCGCCACCGGTGACGATCGGCTCGTGGTGATGGCGGTGGGCAACGCCAGCGTCACCGTGGTCGACCACGACGGCAGCGCGTTCCACCTCGTCTCGGCTCCCGACGTCGAGTCGACCGAGGTCATGTAGGCCGCGGCCCTACGCTCCCTGCGTGCCTCCCACCTGGACCCACACCGCCCTCGCCCAGCAGATCGTCTTCGGTCCCGGCACCGTCGATCGCCTGCCGGAGCTCGTGCGGGCCGTCGGGGCGCGGCGCGTGCTCCTCGTCACGACCGACGGCCGGCTCGAGTCCGGCGACGGCCAGCGCATCGTCGAGCGGCTCGGACGGTCGTTGGCCTCCACCTTCAGCGAGGTGCGCTCCCACGTGCCGACCCCGTTGGTGCAACAGGCCCTGTTGCAGGCCCGCCGTGACGGCATCGACATCGTCGTGTCCTTCGGAGGGGGCTCGTGCGCCGACCTCGGCAAGGCCGTCTGCTTCTTCCTCGAGCAGGAGGCCGGCGTGCCGGGGGCCAGCCACATCGATCGCCCGGCCGTGCCCCACATCAGCATCCCCACCACCTACTCGGGGGCCGAGCTCACGCCGTTCTTCGGCATGACCGACCCGGGGACGCGGCAGAAGCAGGGTGCCGGGGGACCGACGTCGGCGCCGGTCATCGCGATCTACGACCCCGTCCTCACGCTGTCCACCCCGCCGGAGGTGAGCGCGGAGACGGGCATGAACGCGCTCGCCCACTGCGTCGAGGCAGCGTGGTCCCCGAGGCGCACGCCTGAGGCGGAGGCGATCGCGCTCGCCGGCGTCACGGCCATCGCACAGGCACTGCCCGCGGTGGTCGCGGCTCCCGAGGACCTCGAGGCCCGGTCGGCCATGTTCGCGGGTGCCTGCCTCGCCGGGCGGTGCCTGCACAACGCGGGCATGGGAGCGCACCACGGTCTGGCGCAGCTGATCGGCGGTCGGACGGGCATCCCCCACGGGCTCGCCAACGCGGTGCTCCTCGCCCACGTCGTGCGGTTCAACGAGCCCGCGGTGCCGGAAGCTGTGTCCCGCATCGGCGCCGCGCTCGCTGCGTCCGACGCGGCCGAGGCCATCGACCGGCTCCGGGAGGGCCTCGGCCTCCCCGGTCGCCTGTCCGACGCCGGCGTAGCGGAGGAGGAGCTGGAGGCGGTGGCGCGCCTGTCGCAGTCCAACCACAACGTCGTCGCCAACCCGCGTCCTGTCAGCGAGGACGACGCGCTCGAGCTCCTCCGCGCCGCCTGGTGACCGCACCACCGTCGGCGACGGGGCGGCCGCTGTACGGTGCACGCCATGGTCGTGGCCGGGGGTCTCGGCGCCCTCCTGTTCTTGCTCCTCCTGTGGTTGGTGCTGTTCCCCCCGCGGGGGGCCCACCGCTGGCGGCGTCGCACCCGGTTCCTGCGCAAGCGGCTGCGACCTGGTCACTACCGCGGCTGGTGAGCGGCGCGTGACGCTGCGCTCGCTGCACGCCGACTTCTCGTGGGTGGTGGTGGTCACCAACGCAGCAGTGGGCCTCTGGGCCCTTGGCGCGCACTACGACGAACGGTTTCGCCGCCCGTCGCTGTGGCGCTGGACCCTGCTCGCCGAGCTGACGATCTTCGTGCAGGTCGCGCTCGGTGTGGCCTTGGTCGCCGGCCAGGACCACGAGGTGGCGCAGTTCCACGCGTTCTACGGCTTCGTGGCCATGGCCACGGTCGGGATCGTCTACAGCTACCGCCAGCAGATCGCCCCCCACCGCCACCTGCTCTACGGGCTGGGCGGGCTGTTCCTCATGGGCCTCGCCCTGCGCGCCATGACCATCTCGCCGATGCCGGCGTAGGTGCGCCTAGAGGTGGACGACGGGGCAGGTGAGCGTGCGGGTGATTCCGTCGATCATCTGGACCCGGCTCACCACCATCTTCCCGAGCTCGTCGACGGTCGGCGCCTCGGCCCGGGCGATCACGTCGTAGGGCCCGGTGACGTCCTCTGCGGACACCACCCCGTCGATGGCGTCCACCTCGCTGGCGACCGCAGCGGCCTTGCCGACCTCGGTCTGGATCAAGATGTACGCGCTGACGGCCATACCGCCTCCTCGTCGTGCTGCCGGAACCGCATCGTAGATGGGGATCAGCCGGAGAGGCGCTGTCCGAGGTCTTCGAGCTCTGCCCGCAGCTCGGCCGGGAGCGTCTCGCCGATGCCGGCGTAGTGCTCCTCGATCTGCGGCAGCTCGTCCTGCCACGACGCGTCGTCGATGGACAGGAGCTCGGACAGGGTCGCCTCGCTGATGTCGATGCTCGAGGTGTCGAGCGCATCGACGGCGGGGACCCGGCCGATGGGGGTGTCGACGGCGGCGCCGTCGCCGCTGACCCGCTCGACGACCCACTTCAGCACCCGGCTGTTGTCGCCGAACCCGGGCCACAGGAACTTCCCGTCGTCGCCCTTCCGGAACCAGTTCACGAGGAACAGCTTCGGGAGCTGCGCGCCGGGACGCTGGCCGATCTCGAGCCAGTGGGAGAAGTAGTCGCCCATGTTGTACCCGCAGAACGGGAGCATCGCGAACGGGTCGAACCGCAGCTTGCCCACGGCGCCGGCCTGGGCCGCGGTCGTCTCCGAGCTCATGATCGAGCCCATGAACACGCCGTGCTGCCAGCTGAACGACTCGGTCACGAGCGGGACGTTGGTGGCGCGACGGCCGCCGAAGAGGATCGCCGAGATGGGCACGCCCTTCGGGTCCTCCCACTCCGGTGCGATCGACGGGCACTGCGCCGCGGGGGCCGTGAAGCGGGCGTTGGGGTGCGCGGCCGGCGTGTCGGAGTCGGGCGTCCAGTCGTTGCCCTTCCAGTCCGTGAGGTGCTCCGGCGGGGTGGACAGGCCCTCCCACCAGATGTCGCCGTCATCGGTGAGGGCCACGTTGGTGAAGATCGAGTTGGCGAACAGGGTGCGCACGCCGTTGGGGTTCGTGGTCTCGCCGGTGTTCGGCGCGACGCCGAAGAAGCCCGCTTCGGGGTTGATGGCGTAGAGGCGGCCGTCGTCACCGAACTTCATCCACGCGATGTCGTCCCCGATGGTCTCGACCTTCCACCCGGGCAGGGTGGGCACCATCATCGCCATGTTGGTCTTGCCGCACGCCGACGGGAACGCCGCGGCGACGTAGGTCTTCTCGCCGCCGGGCGGCGTGACGCCGAGGATCAGCATGTGCTCGGCCATCCAGCCGTCGGCACGCGCCATCGTGGACGCGATGCGCAGCGCGAAGCACTTCTTGCCGAGGAGCGCGTTGCCGCCGTAGCCGGAGCCGTAGCTCCAGATCTCGCGGGTCGCCGGGAAGTGGACGATGTACTTGTTGTCCGCGTCGCACGGCCACGGCACGTCGGGGCGCGTCGTGCCGTCGGCGAGGACGAGCGGGTGCCCGATCGAGTGCAGGCACGGGACGAACTCGCCGTCGGGGCCCAGCTCGTCGAGGACGGCCTGGCCCATGCGCGTCATGATCCGCATGTTGGTGGCGACGTAGGCCGAGTCGGACAGCTGCACGCCGATGTGGGCGATGGGCGAGCCGATCGGGCCCATCGAGAACGGCACCACGTACATGGTGCGGCCTCGCATCGCCCCCGAGTAGAGCTCGAGGAGCTCGGCCTTCATCTCCGCGGGCGGCCGCCAGTTGTTGGTCGGTCCGGCCTCGTGCTCCTGCTCCGAGCAGATGTACGTGCGGTCCTCGACGCGGGCCACGTCACCGGGGTCGGACAGGGCCAGGAAGCTGTTCGGGCGCTTGCTCTCGTCGAGGCGGGTGAAGGTGCCGCCGTCGACGAGCAAGGTCGTCAGGCGATCCCACTCCTCCTCCGACCCGTCGCACCACTCGATGGCGTCGGGCTGGAGCACGCCGGCCCAGTGGTCGACCCAATCCTTCAGCTGCTGGTTGCTCGTGGTGCCAGGCATGACAGGTGCCTCCGGGGGCGGGGGAGTGGGTCAGTCCGTCTGCGGTGGGATCTCGGGGAGCTCGCCGAAGCCGGGAGTCCCCATGTCGACCTCGGAGCCGAGGCGCAGGTGCGTGGCCCGCGTGTCGGCGTCGACGTCGAAGATCACTCGCTGGCCCTGGCGCAGCATCCGGAAGACGGATCCCACGAGGGCGTCCGAGGCGAGGTCGTACTCCTGGTAGTCGGTGTCGCAGAGCACCACGCCGTCGCCCGAACCTGGGTCGTACGACTTGATCACACCCTGCATCGGCCACCGGCTCCTTCGACAGGCTTTCTCGGGTAGCCGGACACCGTATCGGAGCCGCGCGAGGACCGGCGAAATCGGTCTCGAAGCGGAGCTTCTCAACCGAGCTCTGAGGTGCGGCCTGCGGCCGCGCTCATTTTCGGCTCGGGACCGGCGAAGCTCTTCGACCCCGATTACCGGACGGCCTTGGTGACCTTGCCGGCCTTGATGCAGCCGGTGCAGACGTGGAGGCGCTTCGGCGAGCCGTCGACGATGGCGCGGATCTTCTGGATGTTGGGGTTCCAGCGACGCTTCGTGCGCCGATGCGAGTGGCTCACGTTCATCCCGAACGACGGGTGCTTCCCGCACACCTCGCACACTGCAGCCATGACGTGGACCTCGCTCAGGGGGACCGGCCGTAGGAACCGGTCGTAGGACCCGGTGAGGTTAGCGGTGCCCCTGTGGACCCGCCAACCGAAGGGTCTACCCGGCCAGCCTAGGATCCCGGCCCAATGGGTTCTCTCACGCGCCTGGGCGCCGACGAGCTGCGGGCGGTGGTGATCGGCTACCGGGATGCCCTGCGTGCCCATCAGGAGGGGATCAACCGCCTCAACGTCTACCCGGTCCCCGATGGCGACACGGGCACGAACATGGCCCTCACCCTGGCGGCGGTGTGCGAGGAGGTCGACCGGGCCGATGTCGACCTGGGCGCGGTGTGCAAGGCCATCAGCCACGGCTCCCTCATGGGGGCGCGCGGCAACTCCGGCGTGATCCTCTCGCAGGTGCTCCGGGGCGTGTCCGGGGTGGTGGCCGAGGCGGACGGGATCGACGGCGCCAGCCTCGCCGTCGCCCTCGATGCGGCGTCGACCGCGGCGTACGAGGCCGTGATGCGGCCCGTGGAGGGCACGATCCTGACGGTCGTCCGGGAGTCAGCGGAGGCGGCGTCCGCCAAGGCGGCCGACGGCGGGGGCCTCGTCGAGGTGCTCGACGCGGCGCTGGCCCAGGGCACCGACGCGCTGGCCCGGACCCCGGAGATGCTGCCGGTGCTGGCCGAGGCCGGGGTGGTCGACGCCGGAGGCACGGGCTTCCTGCTCCTCCTCGACGTGCTCCTGCACGTGGTCGACGGTCGCGCCGTCCCCGAGCCCAGCGAGGTGGAGGGCCCCGTGCTTCCGGCCTCGCTCCCTGGCCACGGTGAGGGCGGGCACGGCGACATCTCGGACCTGCGCTACGAGGTCATGTACTTCCTCGAGGCGCCCGACGAGACGATCAGCGCCTTCAAGGACGTGTGGGCGGGCATCGGCGACTCGATCGTCGTGGTGGGCGGCGACGGCCTGTGGAACTGCCACATCCACACCGACGACATCGGCGCGTCCATCGAGGCCGCCACCGACATCGGCCGGCCCCGCAACATCCGGGTGACCGACCTCCTGGAGCAGGTGGAGGAGGAGCGGTGGGTCCGTGACGCGGCCGACGCCGGCGCCATCGACGAGGTGCCCGAGCACCTCCGCACCCCGGTCACCTGCGCCGTCGTGGCGGTGGCCACCGGCGACGGCATCCGGCGGATCTTCCACTCGCTCGGCGTGCAGGGCATCGTCACCGGCGGGCAGTCGATGAACCCGTCGACGGCCGAGCTGCTGGCCGCGGTGGAGGCGGTCCCGGCCGATCACGTCGTGATCCTGCCGAACAACAAGAACATCATCCCGGTGGCCGAGCAGGTCGACGCCGAGACCTCGAAGACGGTGATGGTGGTGCCCACCAAGGGCATCACGGAGGGCTTCGCCGCGCTGCTCGCCTACGACCCGGAGGCCGATGCCGCCGAGAACGCGGCGGAGATGCTCGAAGCGGCCGACAACGTCGTCGCGGGTGAGGTCACCCAGGCCGTGCGCGCCTCGAGCTGCGATGTCGGTCCGATCGCGGAAGGCGACTGGCTCGGGCTGGGCCGCGACGGCATCCGCGCCGTCGAGGGGCAGCTCGCCGACGCGGCCACCGTGCTGCTCGAGGTCCTCGTCACGGAGCGCCACGAGATCGTGACGATCATCGAGGGCGAGGGCGCCTCTGCCGCCCACACCAGGCGGATCACGGAGTGGCTGTCCGAGCACCGCCCCGGCGCCACCGCCGAGGTGCACCACGGCGGCCAGCCCCTCTACCCCTACCTCTTCGGCGTCGAGTGATCGCATAGTGCCCAAGCGGCTTCGCGAGCTGGACGACCTGCCGGTCACGCTGCTGAAGGGGATCGGTCCGGAGCGCGCCAAGGTGCTGGCCCAGATCGACGTGGCGTCGATCTTCGACCTGCTGACGCACTACCCGCGCCGCTACCTCGACAAGACGAAGCAGACGTCGATCCGCGACGCGCGGGTCAACGAGTCGGCCTGGGTGTTCGGGCGGGTCGTCTCGTCCGCGACCGTGCCGGGCCGGGGGCGGGGCAAGGCCCGCACGGAGCTCAAGGTCTCGGACGGCTCCGGCTACCTGGGGATCACCTTCTTCAACCAGCCGTGGCGGGCCCGGCAGTTCCCCGAGGGCTCAGAGGCGATGTTCTTCGGAAAGCTCACCGAGTACCGGGGGAGGCTGCAGCTGGCCAACCCGGAGGTCGACCTGCTCGACGAGGAGGATCGGCTCCAGATCACCGCCATCTACCCGCAGTCGGACAAGCTCCGCCTGTATTCGAAGGACTTCCGCGGGTGGGTCGCAGAGTCACTGCGCCGCTCCACCGAGCTCGTCGAGCCGATGCCCAGCTGGGTCCTCGACCAGCACGACTTCGTGGACCGCACCGCCGCGTTCCACGGGATCCACGTTCCCGAGACGATGCGGGAGGCGGAGGAGGCCCGCCGGCGCCTCGTGTTCGACGAGCTCCTGCGCATCCAGCTGGCGCTGGTCATGCGGAAGCGCAAGATCGAGGCCACGAGCCAGGGGATCGCCCACGATCCCTCGGGGGCGCTCGTCGACCACTTCCTCGGACGGCTCCCGTTCGAGCTCACCGGCGACCAGCGGACGGTGATCGCCGAGATCGGCGCGGACCTGAGCCGATCGGTGCCGATGCACCGGCTGCTGCAGGGCGACGTCGGCTCGGGCAAGACGGTGGTGGCAATCGCGGCCCTGCTGACCGCGGTGCAGGGTGGCCACCAGGGCGCGTTCATGGCGCCCACCGAGGTCCTGGCCGAGCAGCACTTCGCCGGCATGCGCCCGCTCCTGGCCGACATCATCGTCCCCGACTCGGGTGCGTCCCTCTTCGGCGAGCGTCCCCTCACGGTGGAGCTGCTCACCAACAAGGTCGCCGGCAAGGAGCGTCAGCGCGTCCTCGCCGCCCTCGCCGCGGGCGAGGTCGACCTGCTGGTCGGCACCCACGCGCTGATCCAGGAGGCGGTGGCCTTCCAGAGCCTCGGCGTCGTGGTGATCGACGAGCAGCATCGGTTCGGCGTGGAGCAGCGGGCCGCCCTCAAGGACAAGGCGGGCGGGGGAGCAGTGCCCGATGTGCTCGTCATGACGGCCACGCCGATCCCGCGCACCGCGGCGATGACCGTCTACGGCGACCTCGACGTGTCGGTGCTGAAGGAGAAGCCGGTGGGCCGGCAGCGGATCGAGACGGTGTGGGCCAAAGGGGACGAGGAGGAGCTCGCGGTGTGGGCGAAGGTTCGCGAGGAGGTCGCCGCCGGCCGGCAGGCCTACGTCGTGTGCCCCCTCATCGGCGAGAGCGAGAAGCTCGAGGTGGCGTCGGCCGAGGAGACCTACCAGCGACTCGAGGCCGACGAGCTGTCCGGCCTCTCCCTCGGACTGCTCCACGGCCGGCTCCCTGCCGCCGAGAAGGAGGCGACGATGGCGCGGTTCCGCGAGGGCGGGGTCCAGGTGCTGATCGCGACCACGGTGATCGAGGTGGGCGTCGACGTGCCCAACGCGACGGTGATGGTGGTGCTCGACGCGGACCGCTTCGGCATCGCCCAGCTCCACCAGCTCCGAGGACGTGTCGGCCGCGGCGCCGACGCGTCGCACTGCTACCTCGTGACGAGCGCCGGGGGAGCGGGGGGCGACGAGGACGAGCGTGTGGCCGGGAACGCTCGGCTCGAGGCGCTGGTGCGCAGCGACGACGGCTTCGAGCTGGCGGAGGTCGACCTCGACATCCGCGGCGAGGGCACCGTGTTCGGTGAGCGCCAGAAGGGGCGCAGCGACCTCAAGCTGGCCTCGCTGCGCCGCGACCGCGAGGCCGTGCAGCACGCCCGCGATGCGGCCGAGCGCATCGTCGATGCGGACCCGACCCTCTACGACCACGTCGAGCTGGCCGACGAGCTCCGCCTCTTCCTCGACGCCGAGGACGAGGCCTTCCTCTTCAAGAGCTGACGGTCAGGTCCCGAGGTGGGCGAGGGCCAGGAGGATGAACGCGGGGCCGGTCATCAGCCAGGTCTCGAACAGGAACTGGATGCGGCGGACCTCGAACGAGCGGGGGTCCTCCTCGACGGCGACCAGGAAGGTGCGGTGGCGCAGCTCGACCAGGACGGCGCTGAGCAGGGCGGCGATGAGGGCGGCGGTGAGCATGTCCCGATCATCCGGTTCGCGCACCCCTGTCCGCATGAGGCGAACGGCCTATTTCAGCCGATGAGGTAGATCCGGTCGGTGTCGGACTCGAAGGCGTCGAGGATGTCGGCGGGCTCCCGGACCTCGACGGCGGGCGGGCGGCCGAGGGCCTTGGCGACGGCTCGGGCGGTGCGGTCGACCTCGGCCGCCGACACCCGGACGAGGAGCCAGCCGTCGGCGGGGTCGTCGACGAGGGGATCGACCGCTGCGGGCTCTGCGTCGTCGTCGATGCGCTCTGCGACCGGGCCGAGGAGGTGGATCCAGCGGCGCTCCTTCTGGCCGGGGCGGCGATCGAGCTCGGTGACGAGCGGCTCTTCACGGCCGGCCAGTGCCGCGAGCGCCCGTTCGAGCGCGTCGAGGTCGTCGAAGTGGTGCAGGCGATCGGCGCGCGAGCGGAGCTCACCGGGCGTGTGGGCGCCCCGCAGGAGGAGGAGCGTGAGGATCGCCCGCTCGTCACCGTCGAGGGTCAGCCGCTCGTCGAGCACCTGACGGAACTTGATGACCCTGGCCCCGGCGCCGGCGTGGACGAACCGGGCCAACCCGTTCGCCTTGAGCCGGTCGAGCGCGAGGGAGATCTCCGACTCGGACAGATCCATCACCGGGTCGCGGCCGGACGACTGGTTGCACGCCGACCGCAGCGCGTTCA
>Ga0190265_10001912_pt1 | contig 13811 bp, 13 predicted proteins | sample Popmic124T_FD_133135 | JGI IMG/M metagenome (GOLD analysis project Ga0190265, IMG submission 133135) | Populus adjacent soil microbial communities from riparian zone of Indian Creek, Utah, USA - 124 T | ecosystem: Environmental > Terrestrial > Soil > Riparian zone | place: USA: Utah | collected...
CCAGGTCGCAGCGTGGGTCGTCAGCGCCGTGATGCTGTATGCCGCGCCCAACTACCTCGGCGCCGTCGATCTCGGCCACTACGAGTTCGTGCTCACGTACACGGCGTTCTTCACGCTCGTCGGATTGCTCGGGACCAACTCGTACCTCGTCAAGACGACCGCCCGCGACCACGCTCTCGTCGGCCCCCTCGTCCTCAACGGGGTGATGTTGAAGTTGGCGATGAGCGCCGCGCTGAGCATCGTGGCATTCGGGCTCGGGGTGGCGCTCGGGTTCGAACGCGAGGAGTTCCTGCTGCTCGGCGCGGCATGCCTGGTGATGACGCTGAAGCTCATCAACGACGTGCTGGTCGCCGGCCTGAACGGGATGGAACGGATGGCGCGCCCGGCGATGTGGGGCGTCGTGGCGCAGTACGTCGGCGCCGGCCTCGGTCTGATCGTGATCGGCCTCGACCAGGGCCTCGTCGCCTACGCGTACGCATTGGTACCGGCCCTCGCGATCCCGATCGTCGCCAACCTGCTCAGCCTGCGTCCGAACTTGCGCGACGGCGGATCGAAGATCGACCTGCAGATGTGGAAGACGATCGCGATCGGTGGCCTGCCGTTCCTGGCCTGGGCGGCGATCCTCTTCGTCTACGGCAGTGTCGACGTCGTCATGCTCCGCCCTCTCACGGGCAGTGCAACCGTCGGCTGGTACGCGCTGGCGCTGAAATGGATCGCGCTCCCCGTGCTCATCGCCGGCACCGTGCTCACCGCCCTGTTCCCCGCCCTGTCCGCGAGCGTGTTCTCCGACCGCGAACGCTTCTCGCGGGTGGCGAACAAGGCGCTGATGCTCGTCACGTTCGTCGGGCTCCCGGTCGCGGCAGGCATCGCGATCGTCGCCGAGGACATGTTCGACCTGCTGTACGGAGACAAGTTCGACAACTCCGTCATCCTGGTGCAGATCATCGCCTTCCACATCCCGGTGGTGGCGATCGACATGATCCTCGGCATGATCCTGTTCGCCAGCGACCAGCAACGGAAGTGGGTGCTCGTCGGCTGCACCGCCGCCGTGCTCAACCCGATCCTCAACGCCTTCGCCATCCCGTTCACCCGCGATCATTTCGACAACGGCGCGATCGGCGCCGCGATCACCACCATCGCCACCGAGACGGTGATGATGTTCGGCGGGTTCTACCTTCGCCCGACCGGCGTGCTCGACCGGTGGACCGCCGGCTATATGCTTCGCTGCGTTGGTGCAACGGTCCCGATGGTCGTCGTCGTGCTGGCGCTCGGCGATCTCCCTCTTCCCGTCAAGATCGTCGTCGGCGTCGTGGTGTTCGCGGCATCGTCGGTCCTGTTCCGCACCGCCTCGCGCAGCAACCTCGGCGAGCTCACGGACCAGGTGTTCGAGTCGATCAGAGCCCGCGGCCGCACGAATTCCCGCACCACACCGGAGTGAATGAGATGTCGACACCGAGCCCTGCCCAGAACGCCGTCCACGTGTCAGCGGTCATCTGCACGCGGAACCGCCCCGACAAGATCGGTCAAGCGGTCGCCAGCGTGCTGGCGAACGTCTACCCCAACTTCGAGCTCACGGTGATCGACCAGAGCACGACCGATGCGACCGAGGTGGCGATTCGCGACCTGCTCGACACCGATCCCCGCCTGCACTACGTCCACAGCGACGAGCCCGGGCTGTCGCGTGCATACAACAACGGCATCGGCCGCACGACCGGCGAGATCATCGCCTTCACCGACGACGACTGCGTCGTGCCAACGGACTGGATCAGCACCATCGCCGCGGCATTCGAGTCGGAGCCTGACGGCGACCTGCTCTACGGCCAGGTGGTCCCCCTCCACCTCGACGCCGAATCAGGCCTGACGCCATCGCTGCCGATCACGGCACCGACGCGGCTGAGCCGCAAGGACGGGTTCCGGGTGTTCGGCATGGGTGCGAACTTCGCGGCCCGCCGAAGGCTGTTCACGCGAGTCGGCGAGTTCGACGTGATCCTCGGCGGCGGCGGGCCACTGAAGTCATCCCAGGACTACGACCTCGCGTATCGCACGTATCGCGCCGGAAGTGTGATCCTGCTCCGCCCCGAGGTCACGCTGCGCCACGACGGACGGCGCGAGGCCGAGGACTGGCCGGCGCTGCTGACGGCGTACGGAATCGGCGACGGCGCGTTCTATGCCAAACACGTGCGTTGCCGCGATCCCTACGCGTTGTGGTTGCTCACTCGGCGGCTGGTCGACGCCTTCGCCCGCGTGATCGTCCGCGCTGTGCGTCGCCGCCGGCTCGGCGGCGGCCAGTACGCGCGGGGCATGCTCGTCGGCATCCGCGACAGTTTCAAGTTCGGCGTCGACCGCCAGACCCGGCTGTACCGAGAGAAATCGAAAGGCGACCGATGACCGGTCAGATCACCATCCTGGGTGCCGGTCCCACTGGGCTCGGCACGGCGTACCGCCTCGCCGAGATGGGTCACGACCAGTGGGACATCTACGAGCGCGACGACCACGTCGGTGGGCTGGCGTCGAGTTACACCGACGAGCACGGCTTCATCTGGGACCACGGCGGACACGTGATGTTCAGCCACTACACCTACTTCGACGATCTGGTCGAGAAGATGCTGCGCGGCGACTACGACCAGCACATGCGCGAGGCGTGGGTGTGGATGTGCGGGCGGTTCGTGCCGTACCCGTTCCAGAACAACATCCACCGCCTGCCGTCCGACGTGTTCCTCGAGTGTGTCATGGGGATCATCGAGTCGCAGAAGACGACGCTGCCGCGCGAGCACTTCGCGCAGTGGATCAACGCGATCTTCGGCGATGGCATCGCGCGTCATTTCATGCTGCCGTACAACTTCAAGGTGTGGGCGCACCCGCTCGAGATGATGTCGACGTCGTGGCAGGGCGATCGGGTGCCCGACGTGAACGTGGAACGGATCCTGCAGAACCTGCTCGCCGACCGCGACGACGTGTCATGGGGGCCGAACAACATGTTCAAGTTCCCGCTGCTCGGCACCGGGATGCTCTACGACCGGATGGCGGAAGCGTTGCCGAAGGAGGTCAACCTCGAACGACGGGCCGTCGAAATCGATGTCTCCGCCAAGGTGGTGACGTTCGCCGACGGATCCACCGCCGGGTACGACAAGCTCGTCACCACGATGCCGCTCAAGGAGCTGGTGAAGTGCATTCCCGACTGCCCACCGGAGGTCGTCGAGGCCGTCGGTGACCTGCACCACACGTCCGGGCTCTTCGTCGGCATCGGCGTCGCCGAGTCGTGCGACAGCACCAAGTGCTGGATGTACTTCCCGGAGTCGAACTCGCCGTTCTACCGGGTCACCTACCTGTCGAACTACTCGCCCCAGGTCACGCCCGGACCGGACCACTTCTCGTTGCTCGCCGAGGTGTCGGCGTCGCCGTACAAGCACGAGAACGCCGACGACGTGATCGAGCGGACCATCCAGGGGATGGTGGCGAGCGAGCTGCTCACGCCCGCCCAGGCGGCCGACAAGATCGTCAGCAAGCAGCTCCTACAAGTTCCGTACTCGTACCCGGTGCCGACGATCGGACGCGATCGTGCCCTGTCGGTCATCCAGCCCTGGCTGATGTCGCACGACATCTACTCGCGCGGTCGGTTCGGTGCGTGGCGGTACGAGATCGGCAACACCGACCACTCGGTCATGATGGGTGTCGAGCTCGCCGACCACCTCGTCAACGGGCTTCCCGAGACCACCTGGGCGTTGCTCCCGGGTGAGGAGGCGCGTGCGACGATCTCGTGAGCGCGTCGGCCGTTGGCGACGACGATGCGTCGTCGCCGGCGTCGTGGTGGTGCTGGCGTCGACCGGGTGCGGATCGGACCCGTCGGCCACTTCGACCCCGTCGACATCGTCGGGCACGCCGGCCGAGTCGCCGCCGCCGACGAGCACCGTCGGCGTTCCCGACGGCACGCCACCGGGCGACGGCGTGCGGTGCGTGCTCCGCCTCCACGGCAAGGGCGGCACCGGCGGCGAGACGTTCGAAGCCGACGGGTTCACCGAGGTCTCCCCGACCGGCAACGCCGACGGATGGGGCGCACGGCAGTGGCTGTACTTCCCCGACGACGCGTACGTCGAGGCGCGCGACATCGTGGCCACCGCAGCCACCGAGGCGGGGTGCACCAGGCTCGTGGTCAACGGGTTCTCGAACGGGGCCGCGTTCGCCGCCAAGCTGTGGTGCCGCGGCGAGACGTTCGACGGCCGCTTGGCCGGCGTCGTCATCGACGATCCGGTTCCCGACAACGGCGTCGCCGAATGCAGCCCGCCGACCGACGTTGCCGGCGCGCTGTATTGGACGGGCGGGTTGGAATCGGACGCCCAGCCCGACGCCGACTGCGCCCTGATCGACTGGACGTGCGAGGGCGGCACGACGGTCGGGATCGAGGCCTACGCCGCATCGCTCGGTCTCGACATCCAGCCGAGCCCGTTCACCGAGCACGAGTGGTACGTCGACGCGCCCGAGATCGGCGCCTGGATCGCGAGCTGAGCCGTGACGCCGGAGCCCGGCGGAGCGCGAGACGACCGCCGGTCGTGGCACACTGCGGGGCGTGCCGTGGTTGGTGAGCGACGCCCGGGTGTTCGCGTCGGCGGACGTGGCGTCGAACCGTTCCGCACGGCGCAACGGCCTGCTCGGACGCGACGGCTTCGAGGGTGCACTGGTGCTCCGCCCGTGTCGATGGGTGCACACGATCGGGCTCCGATTCCCGCTCGACGTCGCCTATCTCGACGACGACGGGGTGGTCCTGAAGGCGGCCCGGATGCGACAACGTCGAGTGGGGATGCCGGTCTGGAACGCGCGGACGGTCATCGAGGCCGAAGCCGGGGCGTTCGAACGGTGGGGACTCCAAGTCGGTGACGTCATCGAGGTTCGGGACGACGACGCGTGACCGGGGCCGGCCCCACGCTTCACCTCGTCGCAACTCCGATCGGCAACCTCGGCGACCTGCCCCCACGCGCGATCGACGTCCTCCGGGACGTGGCGCTGGTGTGCTGCGAGGACAGCAGGCGGACGGGCAGGCTGCTGCAGCACGCCGGTGTGAAGGCCGCCCGCCTCGCGGTGTGCAACGAGCACACCGAGCTGAGCCGCATCGCAGACGTGCTCGACACGCTGTCCCGTGGCGACGATGTCGCGCTCGTCACCGACGCCGGAACGCCGGGCATCTCCGACCCCGGTGAACGGCTCGTGCGGGCCGCGCTCGATGCCGGCTTCCGCGTGTCGGCCGTGCCGGGTCCGGTCGCCGCGGTGACGGCGCTCGTGATCTCCGGACTCCCGACGTCGCGCTACGTGTTCGAGGGCTTCATCCCGCGCTCCGGCAAGGAGCGCACGAACCGGCTCGCCGAGATCGCGGCCGAACCGCGAACCGTCGTGATCTACGAGGCACCCCATCGCATCCAACGCACGTTGCGCGACCTCGCCGGCGCGTGTGGGGACGACCGGCAGATCACGATCGCCCGGGAGCTCACGAAGCTCTACGAGGAGGTCACCCGCGCCACGCTCGGCACGATCGACGTCGGCGAGCCGCGCGGCGAGTACGTGATCGTCCTCGCCGGGTCCTCGAGCACAACCGAGCCGCCCGACGACGACACGATCCGGAGTGCGCTGCGGGCCCACATCGACGCCGGGGCGACCAGGCGGGATGCCGCGACCGCGGTAGCGGGTCAGTTGGGTGTGCCCAAACGCACTGCGTACGCGCTCGCGACCGGCATGTCACGCGCCGGTACCCTCACGGGCGAGGTCAGCGAGCACGGGACCTGAACGGGCACACGGAGGATTCGAGGTGAGTGAGTACGTCGGCGTCGCGAGCTCGGGACCGAGCGCCGCGTTCTTCGACCTCGACCGCACACTGATCTCCGGGTCGTCGGCGTTCACATTGGCGATCGCCGGACGCAGCGCCGGGTTGATCCCCACCCAGGAGCTCGTGCGCGACACGCTCGGCGCGGTCCTGTTCAAGTTGCGCGGTGCCAGCGACGGCACAACCGACGAGATCCGCGACCGGGTGCTCGGGTTCGTGAAGGGCAAGCGTCAGGACGACCTCGTGAAGCTCAACGAGCGCGTGCTCCCGACCCTGCTCGGCAAGATCCGCCCCGAGGCCCGACGACTGCTCGACCTCCACCGCGACGGCGGGCGCGCCACCTACATCGTGTCGGCCGCACCGCACGAGATCGTCGAGCCGCTCGCCCACGCGCTCGGAATGACCGGGGGCATCGGTACCCGCGGTCAGGTGGTCGACGGGATGTACAACGGTGCCCTCGAGGGTCCGTTCTGCTACGGCGCCGGCAAGGTCGAAGCGATCCGCGAGCTCGCCAGGTGGGAGGGCCTCGACCTGGCCCAGTGCTACGCCTACAGCGACTCCGCCAGCGACCTGCCGATGCTGCAGGCCGTCGGTCATCCCGTCGTCGTCAACCCCGACGGCCGTCTCGAACGCCACGCCCGGCGCAACGGTTGGCCGGTCGTGCACTTCAGCCAACGCACCAAGCAGGTGATCCGGCGCACCGCGGCCGGGGTGGCGACCACCGCGATCGGCGGTGCGGCGTTCGTCGCCGGCGCCCGGGTCGGCGCCAGGCGACGGTCGCGGTTCATCCCCTGGGTGTGACGGGGTCGGATGTGACGTCGCGCGGCGTGAGCGCGAGCTGGCGGCTCTGCGCCACGAGCACGTCACGGGAGTCCCACATCTCGGCATCCTCTTCGAGCAACCCGCCCTGGATGAAGCGGCTCCGGTAGACGCATCGCAAGGGACCCGGCGACGGGACCCCCCGGACGTGCACGGTCAGCTCGAGCGTCGGGACCCACCCGACCGGCAGGCCGGTGTTGAACACCGGCGGCGGGAACGCGTCGGCCACGAAGAGCAGGGCGACGGCGTCGATCGGCTGGGTGTCGGAGAACGCGAACCAGCCCGCGATCTCGGCGCGCCCGGTCGGCACGCCCAGCCGGAATCCCTCGTCGCCCGGACGTAGCCGGACGGCGAGCCGGTCGAACAGGGCCGGGGCGAAGTCGTCGGAGGGCGACCTCGGGATCACACAGTCGTCGAACGGCGGAAGCTCGGGCGGGGCGCCGGTGACCAATGTCGGACCGTCCCCCTGCTGATCGAACGTCTGGTGCCCGAACGTGCCGAGCACGCGCATGACGTCGCGTCCGTCCTGGCGCAACGTCGCGTTCGCCGTCGCCAGTCGCCGACCGTCGCGCACCGTCTCGACATCGACCGTGCCCGGCCCGCTCGGAGCCGGCGCGAGGAAGTGGGCGGTCACGGTGAGCGGCGGACGACCGACGTGGTCGGCCATCGCCCGACCGCAGATCGCCATGAGGAACCCGCCGTTGGCGTTGCCGCCGATGTCCCATCCGTGCGTGACGGTGGCCGAGTACGAGCCACCGCCGAGGTCGCGCACCGCCGTCGCCAGGTCGAACTCGCCCTTCATCACGGGAAGGCTAAGGCCATCACCGGCAGGCTAAAGAGCCGACGATCGGTAGCGTGCCTCCGGTGAGTCGGTTCTACGTCACGACCCCGATCTACTACGTGAACGCCGAGCCCCACCTCGGACACGCCTACACCACCATCGTCGGTGATGCGTTGACGCGCTGGCACCGCCTGCTCGGCGACGACGTCAAGTTCCTCACCGGCACCGACGAGCACGGGCTCAAGATCCAGCAGGCTGCCGAGGCCGCCGACACGTCGCCGCAGGCGTTCGCCGACGGCATCGCGCCCAAGTTCGTCGAGGCCTGGCGGCGCCTCGAGATCGCCAACGACGACTTCATCCGCACCACCGAGCCGAGGCACAAGCGAGCCGTCGTCGAATTGCTGCAGCGCTGCTACGACGCGGGCGACATCGAGCTCGACCTGTACAGCGGCAAGTACTGCGTGTCGTGCGAGGAGTACTACACCGACGACGAGCTGATCGACGGCGAGCTGTGCCCGATCCACAAACGGCCGGTCGATCACTTCGAGGAGGAGAACTACTTCTTCCGCCTGTCGAGGTTCCAGGACCGCCTGCTCGAGTGGTACGCGGCGCATCCGGGCGCGATCGTTCCGGACTTCCGCGGCAACGAGGCGCTCGGGCTCATCCGCGGTGGCCTCCGCGACTTCTCGGTGAGCCGCACGAGCCTCAAGTGGGGCATCCCGTTGCCGTGGGATCCCGCCCACGTCGCGTATGTGTGGTTCGACGCACTCACGAACTACCTCGCGGCGGTCGGCTTCGGCGACGACAGTGTCGACTACACCCAGTGGTGGCCGGTCGACTACCACCTGATCGGCAAGGACATCATCCGCCACCACTGCGTCTACTGGCCGGCGATGCTGATGTCGGGCGGCGTCGAACTGCCGAAGGGTTGGGCGGTCGGCGGCTTCCTGCTCACGGACGGCGAGAAGATGAGCAAGACCACCGGCAACGTGATGAGCCCGCTCGATCTCATCGACACCGTCGGCGTCGACGGGTTCCGGTACTTCGTCCTCGCCGACACGGCGTACGGGCAGGACGGCGACTTCACGGTCGACGGGCTGATCGGGCGTTACAACTCCGATCTCGCCAACAACCTCGGCAACCTCGTGTCGCGGGTCGCCACCGTCGTGGACAAGAAGTGCGGCGGCGTCGGCCCTGCTCCGAACCCGAACAGCGCGCTGGCGGAGGCCGCCCAGGTCGCATACGGCGGTGCTCACGCGGCGTGGGACGTCGTCGCGCCCAGCCGGGCACTCGAGGCGACCTGGCAGCTGATCCGGGCGACGAACGCCCACCTCGAGGCGAACGAACCGTGGCGCGCCGACCCCGGGCCGGTGGTCGACGCCGTGATGGGCGACGCGCTCGAGGCGCTGCGGATCGTCTCGATCCTCGGCTTCCCGGCGATCCCGGCCACCGCCCAGGTGGTGTGGGAACGGATCGGGTTCGACGGTGACATCTCGGCCCAACGGCTGCCGGCGGCGGCCGAGTGGGGTCAGTACCCCGGGGGACTACGCGTCACCAAGGGCGAGCCGCTCTTCCCGCGTATCGCGACCTGATCCCGTGACCTGGGTCGACTCGCACTGCCACGTCCACGACGAGCGGATTCCCGACGGGACCGCGGGTGCGGTCGCCTCCGCCCGCGAGGCCGGCGTGACGACCTTGATCACGGTCGGCTGCGACCGGCCGACGTCGCTCGCCGCGATCGCCACCGCCTCCGCCCACGAAGGCGTGTTCGCCACGGTCGGGCTCCATCCCCACGAAGCTGCGGCCGGCGTCGAATCGATCGTCGATCTGCTCGACACGCCGGGGATCGTCGCCGTAGGCGAGGCCGGGCTCGACTACTACTACGACCACGCTCCGCGCGCAGCGCAGCGTGACGCATTCGCGGCCCAGATCCAACTCGCCAACAGCCGTCGGCTCCCACTCGTGATCCACAGTCGCGACGCCTGGGACGACACGTTCGACATCCTGGCGGCCGAAGGCGTCCCCGACCGGACGATCTTCCACTGCTTCACCGGCGGGCCCGACGAGGTCCGGCGGTGCCTCGAACTCGAAGCATTCGTCAGTTTCTCGGGCATCGTCACGTTCAAGGGCGCCACCGACGTCCAGGCCGCGGCGAAGCTGTGTCCACTCGAACGACTGCTCGTCGAGACCGACAGCCCGTACCTCGCGCCGGTCCCCCACCGCGGCGCGACCAATCGCCCCGCCTGGGTGCCCCACGTCGGGCGGTTCATCGCCGAGCTGCGCGGTCTGACCACGGAGCGTGTCGAGGCGTCCAGCGCCGCGGCCTCCGGTATTGCGTTCCCGTTGATCGATTCCTAGCCTGGATAGCCCACCGCGCTCCGGCCAATCCGGGTTCGGGCGCGTGCGGGCGGAACCGTGTTCAAATTCGACCTGACCGACCAGCGGCGACTGGCGGTGGCTGCCGCCATCACCGTGATCGCGCTCCCGTCGCTGTGGCTGATGAGCCGCAGCGAGGAGGCCGGCGCGCCGAACGTCGCGACCGCGGGCGTGGCGATCGCCCCCGAGTCGGAATCACCCACCACCGCCGACCCAGGCGCCGTCGATCCGATGGGCTCGCCCGGCGCGGCGTATCTCGACGGGCCGCCCACAGCCACCGCGACCGGCGTCGTGGTCATCGCCGTCGCGGGCGATCGACCCGGGACTTCGGTGTCGGGCACCGCCTCGTACCGCAGCACGCTCCCCTCCGAATCGGTGTGTCAGGTCAGAGATGCGCCGTTCGGGTCGAGGGTCACGGTGACGAACCTCGACAACAGCCGCTCGATGACGTGCATCGCGTCGGTGTCGCCGGCCGGCATCTTCGACGCGGCCGTCGTGCACACCGAGGCGTTCTTGTCGATCGCCGACCTCTCCGACGCGCCGGTGCCCGTCGAGATCAACTGGTGACCCACTCGCGTCAGGCGATCCGTGCCCTGCTCGACGGCATCGGCACGGCGCCGCGGCGCGGTCTCGGCCAGAACTTCGTGGCCGACCCCAACACCGTGCGCCGGATCGCCCGCCTCGCCGGCGTCGGACCGGGAGACCGCGTCGTCGAGATCGGCGCCGGTCTCGGCTCGCTCACCCTGGCACTCGCCGAGACCGGCGCCCAGGTCACCGCCGTCGAGGTCGATCCGCGGATCGCCGACGTGTTGCGGGACGTCATGTCCGGCACTCCCGTGACGGTCATCGAAGCGGACGCGATGACGCTCGACTGGTCGACCGTGCTCGGCGGCGACGACCACTGGACGCTCGTCGCCAACCTTCCGTACAACATCGCCACTCCGCTCGTGTGCGACCTGCTCGATGCCGTGCCCGCCATCGATCGGTTGCTCGTCATGGTGCAGCGCGAAGTCGCCGAGCGTTTCGTCGCCGATCCCGGTTCGAAGCAGTACGGCGCGGTCAGCGTCAAGATCGCCTACTGGGCCACGGCCCGGCTGGTCGGCATCGTGCCGCCCTCGGTCTTCGTCCCGCGGCCCAATGTCGAATCGGCGCTCGTCGAGATCGTCCGACGCAAACCACCCGCGACCGACCCCACCGCATTGTTCTCACTCGTGCGGACGGCGTTCGGTCAGCGCCGCAAGATGCTGCGCCGTTCGCTCGCCGAGCGCGTCTCGTCCGAGCAGTTCGCGGCCGCCGCGATCGCGCCCGAGGCGCGACCCGAGCAGCTCGACGTCGGCGCCTGGTGCCGGCTCACCGAGGTGGTGTCGAGTTGACGATCGAGTTGGTCGCCCCGGCCAAGCTGACGCTCGGCCTGCGGATCACCGGCCGGCGCGACGACGGCTACCACCTCATCGACGCCGAGATGGTGAGCCTCGACCTTCACGACATCCTGACGATCGATCGCGCACGGGAGGGCCTATCGGTCCATGGCCCGTTCGCGGCCGGTGTGCCGGTCGATGCGTCCAACCTCGTCGCCCGCGCGCTCGCGCTCATCGGCTGCCGCGCTCATCTAGCGATCGACAAGCGGATCCCGCCCGGCGGTGGCCTGGGTGGCGGCTCGACCGACGCCGCCGCGGTGCTCCGGTGGGGCGGTGTCACCGACCCGGCGGAGGCAGCCGGCGTCGGCGCCGACGTCGGGTTCTGCCTCGTCGGTGGCCGCGCCCGCGTCCGCGGGATCGGTGACGTGGTCGATCCGCTGCCGCACGTCGAACGCACCGTCACCCTGGTGGTGCCGCCGCTCACCGTCAGCACACCCGAGGTGTACCGGGCGTGGGACGACCTCGGCGGGCCGACCGCGCCCGGCCCGAACGATCTCGAGCCGGCGGCGATCACGGTGGCACCCGAACTGGCCCGGTGGCGCGACCGGATCGGTGAGCTCAGCGGCGAGCAGCCGGTCCTCGCAGGAAGCGGCGCCACGTGGTTCGTTCACGGCGAGCACAGCAACGCCCTCGCCGTACTGAGCGACGAGGGCGCAATGGTGGTGACCGCACGCACGGTGCCGGCGGCCGGAATCCCGGCGTGACTACTTGCGGCGCTGATGGCGCGTGCGACGGAGCATCTTCTTGTGCTTCTTCTTCCGCATGCGCTTGCGACGCTTCTTGACGAGCGAACCCATAAGGCTGGACACGTTACCGGCCGGCCGCTTGTTCTGGAACGCCCGGCGCGAAACACTTCGGCGCTACCGTGGCCGCAGCGGCACACACCCGCACCAGGTCGAGAACCACCGTCCGGGGTCGTTCAATGGTAGGACAGCGGGTTTTGGTCCCGTTTATAGGGGTTCGAATCCTCTCCCCGGAGCCGTGAGGCGCCATCCCCTACACCGTCGGAGGTCAGCATGACAATCTCCGCCATCATCCTCGCCGCCGGCGAGGGCACCCGCATGCGTTCGAGCCGGCCCAAGCCCTTGCACCGCATCTGTGGGCGACCGATGGTGGTCCACGTCGTCCACGCCCTCGAGAAGCTCCATCCGGCGCGCACCGCGGTGGTCGTCGGCCACGGCGCCGAGCTCGTCACGAAGAAGGTGCTCGAGCTGGCGCCGCCGTGGTCGAACATCGTGTTCGTCGAGCAGCCGGAGCAACGTGGCACCGGCGACGCGGCCGCGATCGGGATGGGCGCCCTGCCCGGCGACGACTACGACGACTCGATCGTCGTCGTGTTGCCCGGCGACACACCCCTACTGCGTCCCGAGACGCTCGACGAGCTGGTGGCCACCCACAGCGCCAACGGCAACGCGGCGACGCTGCTCACCAGCGTGATGGACGACCCGACCGGTTACGGCCGCGTGATCCGGGCATCCGACGGTCGTGTGCTGCGCATCATCGAGCAACGCGACGCCACCCCTGACGAGCTCGACGTGCACGAGGTGTGCACCAGCATCTACGTGTTCCGGCGCGACCTGGTCGGGCCGGCGTTGCGCAACCTCACGACCAACAACTCCCAGCACGAGTTCTACCTGACCGATGTGATCGGTGGGCTCGCCGTGATGGGTCACCGGATCGGCTGCGTGCAGGCGCCCGCCGGCGAGACCCAGGGGGTCAACGACCGCTGGCAGCTGGCGCTTGCCGAGCGCGAGCTGCGGGCCCGCACCAACCGCCGCTGGCTGCTCAACGGCGTCACGATGCTCGATCCCCGCCAGACGTTCATCGACGTCACCGTGCGTCTCGGGCGCGATGTGACGATCTACCCCGGCACCATCCTGCAGGGCCAGACCGTGGTCGGTGAGGGATGCGAGATCGGACCCGACACCCGCCTCGACGACTGCGCGATCGGCGCCGGTAGCCGGGTCGAGCACACCGTCGGACGCGACGCCGAGGTCGGCGAAGGCGCCATCGTGGGACCGTACGCATACCTCGCACCGGGATCTTCGGTTGCAGGGGGAGTCACGACCGGAGCGTTCTACAATGGGAGCACGGAAGATCCGTGACAACGGCCGTGGGGAGAGGCAGTCGATGGAGAAGGTGACCACCAAGCGCCTCGCGCTCTACTCGGGTCGTACGCACCCCGAGCTGGCCGAGGAAGTGGCCACCCACCTGGGGATCGAGCTCGGTCATCCCAACATCGTCGAGTTCGCCAACGGCGAGATGCGCCCACGGTTCGGCGAGAGCGTTCGCGGCACCGACGTGTTCGTGATCCAGAGCCACTACGGCGTCGACGGTCACTCGATCAACGACTCGATCATGGAGCAGCTGATCATGATCGACGCCGCGTCACGTGCGTCGGCGAAACGCATCACCGCCGTGTGCCCCTTCTACGGCTACGCCCGCCAGGATCGCAAGGCCGAGGGTCGCGAGCCGATCACCGCCCGCCTCGTTGCCGACATGTTCAAGGCCGCCGGCGCCAAGCGGATGATCTCGATCGATCTCCACTCCGGCCAGATCCAGGGGTTCTTCGACGGGCCCGTCGACCACCTCACCGCGATGCCGGTGC
>Ga0190265_10001913_pt1 | contig 13807 bp, 10 predicted proteins | sample Popmic124T_FD_133135 | JGI IMG/M metagenome (GOLD analysis project Ga0190265, IMG submission 133135) | Populus adjacent soil microbial communities from riparian zone of Indian Creek, Utah, USA - 124 T | ecosystem: Environmental > Terrestrial > Soil > Riparian zone | place: USA: Utah | collected...
CTACTACCAGTATCGCGAGGGCCACCTGATTCAGATCTCACGCGATCAGACAATGGCGCAGGAGCTGCTCGACAGCGGAACGTTCGCCAAGGCGGTGACCGCGAATTCCCCCTATGCGAACGTGCTGACCAGCTCGATCGGTGGGCCGTTGAGCTCGCCGGTCGTCAAGCGCCTCCCCAACTCCTGGTCGACCTCCCACCTGCTGTGCAGCGACGGATTGACCAAGCACGTACCCGACACTCGCATCGCCGAGCGAATCGGCACGATGATGACGGCGCGCGAGGTATGCGAGGCGTTGCTGCAGGACGCGCTCGACGGCGGCGGATCGGACAACATCACGATCACGTTCGGGCGGGCGACGGCGGTCGATTCGGAACAGCTTTAGCACGGCGACGGTTCCCTTCGTCAATACTAAAGCGGGGTGCTCAAAGCTTTGGCAGCGGGTAGCTGTCTAGCTTGAAAGGCGAGGGTCGAAGCGGGATGATGCTGGAGGCCGAAATGTTTCAGCGCATCATCCATCGTGAGCGATTTCAGGAAGCTTCAGGTATGGCAGAAGGCCCACGCTCTCGCCGTCCGCGTTCATCGCACGGCGACGAGGATCCGACGCACACACGATCTATCGTTGCGGAGTCAGCTTGTTCGCGCAGCAATGTCGAGAGGCAATGAAAGCTGCCAAGCTCTCAGCTACCAAAGCGATGAGCTCCCCGCTTCAGTATTGAAAGCACCAGTTACCCCACCCGTTCCCCGGAAACCCCCTCAAAGAAGTGCGCCTTCTCCAGATCGAACGCCAACACGATCTTGGACCCGAGCGGCGGCAGCTCCAAGGGCGACACCCGCGCGGTGACATCGTGACGACCCGCGCTGGCGTAGATGAACGTCTCGTTCCCTAGCGACTCCACGAGATCGAGCTTCGCCGATGCAGTCGCGACTCCCGGCTGCGGGCCGGCCACCACTGAAACATCCTCGGGCCGGATTCCCATCGTGATCGCGCGTCCCCTCGCTGTCCCGAGCCTCGACGAAACGGATTGCGGCAGGTTTATCTCCCACTCCCCGCCCTCAGCCACGAACCGCGGATTCACCGAGCTCTCGATCGTGCCGTTCGCGAAGTTCATCGCCGGGTTCCCGATGAAGCCCGCCACGAACTTGTTCTTCGGCCGCTCGTAAAGATTGAGCGGCGTGTCGATCTGCATCACGTGTCCCTTGCTCATCACCACGATCCGGTCGCCCAGCGTCATCGCCTCCACCTGGTCGTGGGTGACGTAGATCATCGTCACCTTGAGCTCCTGGTGCAGGCGCGCGATCTCGCGTCGCATCGAGACTCTCATCTGCGCGTCGAGATTCGACAGCGGCTCGTCGAACAGAAATACCTGCGGCTGCCGCACGATAGCCCTGCCAAGCGCCACGCGCTGGCGCTGGCCGCCGGAGAGATTGCGCGGCTTGCGGTCGAGATAATCCTCGAGACCCAGCGTCGCCGCCGCGGAGCTGACGCGCGAATCGATCTCGGCCACGGGCATGTTGCGCAGCCTGAGCGCGAAGCCGAGGTTCTCGCGCACCGTCATGTGCGGATAGAGAGCGTAGTTCTGGAACACCATCGCGATGTCCCGCGCCTTGGGCGGCACCGTGTTCACCACGCGATCGCCGATCGCGACGGTTCCCTCGCTGATCGTCTCCAGACCGGCGATCATCCGCAGCGTCGTGCTCTTCCCGCAGCCGGAAGGCCCCACCAGCACCACGAACTCTCCATCCGCGACATCGAGATCGACTCGCTCGACGGCGACGTGCTCTCCCCCTTCATGATAGATTTTGCGGACGCCATCGAGCGTTACGCGCGCCATGTCCCCGCCTCGTCTCCGCCATCCACTGAATGAGCGATAAATACCGGTTCCCCGACGACTTCCTCTGGGGAACAGCCACTTCCGCCTACCAGATCGAAGGATCCCCCACCGCCGACGGCGCCGGGCCGAGCATCTGGCACCGCTTCTCCCACACACCGGACAACACTTTTCTCGACCAGACCGGCGACGTCGCCTGCGACCATTACCGGCGCTACAAGGAAGACGTCGCTCTCATGTCCGAGCTCGGCACCAACGCCTACCGCTTCAGCATCGCGTGGGGTCGCGTTCTGCCCGACGGAACGGGCAAGGTCAACAAGAAAGGCCTCGACTTCTACTCGCGGCTCGTCGACGAGCTCCTCAAGAAGGGAATCAAGCCGAACGCCACGCTCTTTCACTGGGACCTGCCGGAAGCGATCGACAACCGCGGCGGCTGGCTCAACCGCGACATCGCCGAGTGGTTCGCCGATTACGCGGTAACGATGTGGGACGCGCTCGGCGATCGCGTCGAGATGTGGGCGACGCTCAACGAGCCGTGGGTCGTAACCGACGGCGGTTACCTGCACGGCGCCCTCGCGCCCGGCCACGCCAATCCGTTCGAGACCGCGCTCGCCTCCCACAACCTGCTGCTCTCTCACGGGACGGCGGTCGAGAGATTCCGCTCGCACAAGGCCGCGAAGAAGGGAAAGATCGGCATCGCGATCAACCTCGAGCCCAAGTATCCGGCTTCGAAGGCGGCGGAGGATCTGGAGGCGACGAAACGCGCCGATGCCTACATGAATCGACAGTACCTTGATCCCATTTTCCGCGGCCACTATCCGAAAGAGATGCGTGAAATATTCGGTGAGGCCTGGCCCGAATGGCCTGACGAAGACATGAGGATCATCAAGCAGCCGATCGACTTTCTCGGACTCAACTACTACACGCGGAGCGTCAACCGCTACGACCGCGAGCGGCTGCCCGTCCGCGTCAAGGGAATTCCGCAGCCCCAGCACATCACCACCCAGACCGAGTGGGAGGTTTTCCCCGAGGCTCTCACCAAGATTCTCCTCTGGGTAAAGGAGCGTTACGGGAACCCGCCGGTCTACATCACCGAGAATGGCGCGGCGTTCTATGACCCGCCGCAGCCAATCGACGGTAAGGTCGAGGATCCGCTGCGTGTGGAGTACTACCGGCAGCACTTGCGGGCGGCGCACGACGCCTTGAAAAAGGGCGTCGACCTGCGCGGGTACTTCGCCTGGTCGCTGCTCGACAACTACGAGTGGGCGCTCGGCTACTCGAAGCGGTTCGGCATCGTTCACGTCGACTATGAGACGCAGAAGCGTACGATCAAGTCGAGCGGGCGGTACTACGCTGCCGTCATCTCCAGCTCCGGGACCATCCTGGCTAAGTAGGTTGCGCTTCGAATGGCATCTCTGTTTGGGGTCGGCGAGGGGGTCCTCGCTGCCGACGACGCTCGCTGGTCGGAGCCCTGAACGCCCCTTCGCGCTCCGCGCTCCGGGGCAGGTCTCCTCGGGCGCTCGCTTGAACGTCGTCCGCGAGGACCCCCTCGCCTCCCAATACAGATCTGTCATTCCATCACTTGGCGTAGCGGATGGTCACCACCGCCGGGAGTTTTTGGACGCGTATTTCCGACTCTCGTACCGCCGTAGGACTTCCATCAACTGCAGCCGACAGGATCGGTTGCTCGAGTGGCGACCACACTACGATTCCGCCGGGGGGCATCCTTAGACCCGCTCTGAGGTTCAGCGTTACGGTCGTCCCCACTGCTCTCGCGTCGTAGTTGAGTGGGCCGTAGTGGGTTGAGAGGTTCGTTACGCGTATGCCGGGCGCGTCTCTCAACCACTCATCCTTCGTGCCGGCTGTGATCACGAGCGAGCTGTCGCTCTCCCGCTCGAAGGCGAACATGTCGATGAAGCTGCGCATGTAGTCGCTGCCGACCCAGGTGTGCGGCATGTCGCCGATGAAGCTCGGCTTCTTGGCGTCGTTGAATACCACTTCGGCCCATTGATGCCAGGCGGCGGGGCGCTGGTGACGGAAGAAGAAGTCGAGCAGCTCGTGTGCCCGCGCGCGCTGGCCCAGCTGCACGTGCGTGCCGACCGTGCGCAATTCGTACGGCGTGTAGCCGTCCCACGGCTTGTAGCCGAGTGAGCGCTGGCGCGCGTCCTGGAAATACTTGTCGAAGGTGCGGTGGAGTAGGGGACCGAACAAGCTGCCAGACTCGCCGCCGGGTGAGACCGCGACCGTCGTGGACGTCGCGTCGAAGTCCGCCAGCTCCACCGAGCCCGGGATGTAGTCGATTTTCCGCTGCATCACGACCACGCGGATGGACTCGTAGAAGTTCGCGCGGAAGCTGTTTCTGAATTGGGCGAAGGTCGTGCTCTCCGGCTTCGCCAGCTCTCGCGCGATGAACGCGGCATCCTTGAATCCCCTGAGCGCGAAGAAATCATCCCAGTAGCTGTGCATAGGCTTGGCGCTGTAGCCTTCGTGGCTGATCGATTGCGGCATCAGGCCGAGGAAAGCGCGGTTGGCGCCGGCCTGGTATTGCTCGGTCAGGCGGGATTGGCGCAGCGAGTCCATGTACGCCACGGTCTTCGCGACGTGCGGCCACATGCTCTCCAGGAACGCCTTGTCTCCCGTGTGGCGATAGTACTCGGCCACCACATAGATGAACTGGCCGTGGCTGTCGTTCTCCGGCACCGGCGTCGCGCCCTGCTCGTCCACGCAGCATGGGATCTTGCCGTTCGCGTACTGGTGCTTCGCGAACCACTCCACGAATTCCTTCACCGCCGGCGCGTGTCCCACGCGCAGGAGCGCGGTCGAAGTCAGCGATCCGTCGCGAATCCACGAGCGCGAGTACGCGCGCGAGCCGGGCTGGATCGCCGGGCCGTCGCGGTTGATGAGGATGTAGCCGAGGTTGGCGCGGAGGGTTTGCGTGTAACGTGTTCCGGAAGGTGGCAGCTCGATCCGCGCGCGATTCAGCTTCGCACGCCAATCGGAGCGCGCCCTCTCGAGCTGCGCCGCGACCGCCACCTCGGATGCGCCCGCCAAGAGCGTCGTGGGCGGCGGCGCACCCTGACGACGCGAAGCCGAGGTGAGGACGCCGAGATCGAGCGGCCCTCCGCGCAGCGGAATCGCCAGATCGATCGGGCTCGACGTCGCGCGCGCGCCGAGCTCGAGGCCGTACACGAACGCGGCAGATGCGGAGCCGGTGGGATCGGTGACTGAGATCGGAACCGGCAGCTTGCCGGCGCGTATCCAGTCCACGATGTTCCCTTCGTCGAACGTCACCGCGCCAAATCCACTCGGTGACGTGAGCGAATGGACGAACTTGTTTCCGCTGACACGGACGGCCGATCCCTGCATCGAGATCGTGTCGACGCGAGCGACTCCTCCGGGGCCGTTGAGGAATTGCCACGGCGGATTCACCTGGAGCGGCCGGAGCGCGAGGTAGAGAAAGACCTTGCGGTGCCCGCGCGTGTTGTTGGTGACACGATAGCGAGCGTAGAGTACGGCCGAGTCCGGTGGACCGGCGGCGAATGTCGTTACCGACAGCTCGAGGTCGCCGGGCGCAGGTGTAGTCGCGGATTGACTGGCGCGCGTCGTCGTCCTCGCGACAGTACCGCCGACACTCCAGTTGACCCGTGGAAGTGGAAGCGCCTCGGGATCGCCGAGGGCTGACACTCTCGCGTCGTTCCAGGTGATGAGCTTGCCATCGGCGTAGAGGAACGGCTCGATCGAGAATTGCCCCCGCCCGACCTCGATCATTCCATCCTCGTTGATCAACCCTTCGGCGCTGTCGCGGTCGGCACCGATGACTGTCCAGTACGACTGCTCGTTCGACAGATAGCGTGGATAACTCCCGCGAGGCGCGTCGCGCGCGATCGCGAGGAAGAGATCGTTCTTCGTCGGCGCCCACTCCAGCGGCTTGACGCTCAGGTCGCGAATTCCGTAGCCGCTCGACCCCTGTGGGTAGGTGAGCGCCAGGCGCAGAAAGCGCACGTCGGTCTCGGGCAGGTGGAGATAATCGCGCGTTCCCGACCACGTAGTGGCAGCAGCTCCGGTCCGTGCGACCGCCGCCGCGGGCGGAGATGCGGTGCGTATAACGCCGTAAAGCTTCTGCCACGTCTGCCCGTCGACGGAGCCGTGCACCTCGTACGCGGTCGCACGGCGGGTCGGCTCCCAGTCGATGACGAGGCCGCCGAATTCGCGTCGCCTCAGGAAGTCGATGTTGATCGTGTCGGATGGCGCGACTGCCGTCGCGCCCGGAGCGATCCCACGGTTGCTGCGCCAGGCCGTCGTGAGCGTCGCGTCCATCGCCCGCTCGATGCCGTAACCCTCGGCGCGCGACGTCGCCGTGATCTGCGGCGTCATCATGTACGGAACGGGCGGATCGAGCCGCGTCAGCGTCAGGTCGTCGAGCCAGACGCTTCCCTTTCCGCCCGAGCCGGCCGTGATCGCGATCTCGATGGCCGCGATGCGCCGCATCTCCTTGTCGGCGATCGGGCCCCACGCAAACGAGATGTGCCGCTTCTTTCGCGTGAGCGTGGTCCACTCACGCGGAAACGCAAAGTTGGGCGTGTTGGCCCACCAGACGTTCTCGCCGGTGGCATCCACCATCTTGAACTCCAGGGTGTTCACCGGAGCATCGCCTTTGATGGCGAACGAGAACTCATAGTTCGGCGGCATGGTCAGGTTGACGGGCCGCCTTACTACGGCGTAGCCGCCGTGGCCCTGGAAATCGAAATCGATGCGCATTCCGCGGCCGTGGGCGCCGCTGTCGGGATGCACAGACACCGCGATCCCGTCTGCGAAGGCTGGAGTCCAGTGAGAGACGGAGTCAAAGGAGTCGACTACTATAGTATTGGAGGACGTCGGTCCAACGACTGCGGGCTGTTGAGCGGAGACACTCGCGCTCACCACCGAAGCTATCGTCGCGGTAATCAGTCCGGTGATCACTTGTGTTTGCGTGTAGCGTTGTCCGTTGTTGCGTTTTCCGTTGTCGCGTGAGCTGTCAGCTATACGCAAAAACGGATAACGCGAAAACGGAAAACGCTGCACGCGCTTCCAGAACCTCATCCCTTGACACTCCCAGCCATAACGCCCTGGATGTAATAACGCTGCAAGAACAAAAAGACCGCGAGAACCGGAATAACAGTAAGCACAGAGCCCGCCATCATTAACTCAGTATCCTGTACGTGCTCCCCCGACAGATTCGCCAGCGCGACCGGGAGCGTGTAGTGCGACTCGTCGCTCAGCACGATCAGCGGCCACATGAAGTCGTTCCAGGTGGCGAGGAACGTCCAGATCGCCAGCGTCGCCAGTATCGGGAGAATCCCCGGCACCACGACCTCCCAGTAGATCCGGAGCTCCGACGCGCCATCGATGCGCGCGGCGTCCAGCATGTCGTCCGGAATCGAGAGAGCGTACTGCCGGATGAGAAAGATACCGAAGATGCTCGACATGCCGGGGATGATCACGCCCCAGTAGGTGTTTATCAGGTGCAGATTCTTCATCAGCAGGAAGAGCGGCAGCATCGCCACCTGCACCGGGAGCACCAGGCCGAGAGAGAGCAGCTTGAAGGTGCGGTCGCGCCCGCGGAAGCGGAGCTTGGCGAAGGCGTAGCCCGCCATCGAGTTGATCACCAGCGAGATCGCGGTCACTGTCAGCGCGATGAACGCGCTGTTGAACAGGTAGCGGCCGAGGTTGAGCCGGGTGAACAGCTCGCCGTAGTGGGAGAAGGTGACTTTGCTGGGGAAGAACCGCGGCGGGTACGCGCTCGCCTCCCCCGTCGGCATCACTGAGGCCGACAGCATCCACAGCATCGGGGTCAGGGCGATCATCGCGCCGATGATCAGCAACGCGTACAGAACGATCTTCGTGACAAGAGTGCGATCGACCTCAATGGCCGCGAACGAGCCCGGAGCCCTGAGCGGGCCCGCCGACGGCCCCGGGCCGGTAGTCTTCCGTTGCGGCTCATTTAGGATCATGTCCGGTCCTTTTGCAGCCGAAACTGCAGCAGCGTCGCCAGCAGAATCACGATGAACAGAACAAATGCAATTGCAGCGGCGTACCCCATTCGCCACCACCTGAACCCCTCCTCGTACATCAATAGAACTACACTCGTAGTTGCCCGCAGCGGCCCGCCCTGCGTCATCACGTACGGCTCGGCGAACAGCTGGAAGTATCCGATCATCGTGATCACGCCGACGAAGAGGAGCGTCGGGCCGAGCAGCGGCAGCGTGACGTTGAAGAAGCGGCGCACGGGGCCCGCGCCATCGATCTCGGCGGCATCGTAGAGCTCCGACGGAATCGCCTGGAGCCCGGCGATGAAGATCAGCATGTTGTAACCGAAGCTCTTCCACACGGCCATGAGAATGATCGCCGGCATCGCCCAGTTGGGATCGCCGAGCCAGTCGATCGGGCCGATGCCGATGAAGCCGAGCCCGTAGTTGAAGAGGCCGTAGCGCGTGTGGTACAGGTAGCGCCAGACGATCGACACCGCGACGAGCGTGGTGACGAAGGGAATGAAGTAGATGGTCCGGAAGAATCCCTTGAACCGAACGAGCTTGTGATTGAGCAGGAGCGCCGTCGCGAGCGAGAGCGCGATTGTGAGCGGTCCGCCGACGAGCGCGAAGTAGAACGTGTTCCGCAGCGCCTGCCAGAACTCCGGCGTCTGGAGGAGCTTGCCATAATTCTTGAGGCCGACGAAGCGCGTGCTACCCGGATCGGCGATAGCGTAGATGTCGAAATCCGTGGCGCTCAGCACGAGCGACGCCAGCACCGGCAGGAAAAAGAAAACGAAAATGAGAACGAGCGCCGGCGCCAGGAAAAGCCACGCCGCCTTGCCGACGCCGGAAGGAATTTCAACGCGCGGGCGCGCATTAAGCTGGCCGCTCGCGGCATGCATAACAGTCGTCGGCTCGAGGCTGGCAGCCATCAGGTACCACCAGGGCTTGGCGCCATCACGTACCACGATCCTTTTGCGCCAGGAGGTATCGTCGTTTCTCGAGCATTGCGTCGACATCCCGATCCAACCCCGCGAGTGTCTCATCCACGGTCGCCACCCCCCGTATTGCCCGTTCCCCGTGCTCGTAGATCGTGGTAGCGATCTCCTCCCACTCCGGCACCTGCGGCAGCGGCACCACCCGCTCGAGCTGGTCGCGAAACGCTCTCGCGTGGACATTGTTGGTGAGCGACGTATCCGCCCACGCCGATCTGCGCGGCGGCAGGTCGCCTGTGAGCCGGTAGAACTCGAGCTGGACCGCCGGGCGAGAGAGATACTCGATCAGCTTCCACGCCTCTTCCTTGTGCTCCGAGCCCGCAAAGAGCGAGAGACTCGATCCGCCCGCCATCCCCGCGCCCGGTCCGTCCTTGCCGGGCATCGGCGCCGTCATCCACTTGTCCTGCACGCTCTTATCGAGGCGGTTGCGGAACTCGCCGATGTACCACGGCCCTGAGATGTACATCGCGATGTTGCCGCGCTCGAATTCCTGAAACAGGTTGGAGATCTGGGAGCTGCTCACCGGAGGTGCCAGGCCCTCGCGGAAGAAGCTGAGATAGAACTCGAATGCCTCCCTGAACTTCGGGTCCTGGAACGCGCCGTAGCGTCCGCCATCCTTCAGAATCGGCGAGCCAGTCTCGAGCGCGAATCCGACCAGCTGTGGCCACTCATTGGTGGGCATCAGCATCGGGTACTGCGTCGGCGACATCTGCGCCTTGATCCTCTTCATCGCCGTCTTCCACTCGGCCCACGTCTTCGGCATCTCTCTGTAGCCGGCTCGGGCGAGGATGTCGGAGCGGTAGTAGACGAGCCGCGTGTCGACGTACCACGGCACGCCGTAGGTCTTTCCATCGACGACGTTGGTCTTCCAGATGCCGTCGAAGAAGTCGTCGCGGCGCAGCTCCTTCGATCGCGCCACCATGTCGTCGAGCGGCGCGAGCGCGTTGAGCGCGACGAACTCGGGGACCCAGGTGTTGCCGAGCATCGCGATGTCGGGCGTGGCTTCACCGACGTAGGCGGTGAGGAGCTTCTCGTGCGCGGCGGTCCACGGAATCTGCTGCACCTCGACGTTGATGCCGGGGTGCTCCTTCTCGAACGCGGGGATGAGCTCGGACACGACTTCGCCCTCGCGGCCCATTGCCCACAGGCGCAGCGTAACCTCGTCGCCCGCCTCGACATCCGAGCACGCGAGCAACACGAAGCTGATCAGTGCAGCGGCCGCACCTCGGAAAAAGGGTAGCGTCCTACGTGTACGGTGGGCTATCGTGGGACTACCCTCATCATGGAGCGTCGAATGCGACTGCCTCGTTCGATCGGAGTTGTTGTCGCAGGTCTGGTTGCTGTGAGCTGTGGAGATTCCACCGCACCGCCGGAAAGAGTCAACGCATTGTACGTGCTCGAAAGCATTGGAGGGCAACCACTCCCCGCCACGTTCGCCGCCGACCCCCTCGAGACCGCGACAGTCTTCTGGGCGACGCTCAACCTCGACCCGGCCGGCAACGCCACGTTGGCGGAACGTCGTCGCAGCGTCTGGCAGACCTCTCAACAAGAACGCACGATCGCGATCCAAACTGATTACGAGATCATTGGCGAAGACATTTCCATAGGGCCTCCGTGCCGCCACCACCCGCTGGCGCTGTGTGTGCCCAAGCGTGTCGGGAAGCTCCAGGGCCAGACGCTCACACTCCGCTATGATTTCGAGGAACCACATCTCACGTACACGTATCGTCTCGCTGTCGGTAACTGAAACCACAATTATTGGAGCTGATCATGCGCCTGCCATGTCAAAAAGCCTTGCTACTTGTCGCGCTCGCTACGATTGGTTGCAGCGATACCACAGATCCATTACGGGCCGGAGACGCTTTCGTGTTGCACAGCGTCAACGGCCGGACGCTGCCGACCCTGCTGCCCACGCCCATACCCGAGGCACCAACGATACTCTCCGGAAGCATCACTCTGCATGAAGACGGAAACGCTACCCTGGTGGAGCGGCGTCGGGGCTGGGGTATTCCGAGTGACCGGACGTCCACTGAGGTCGTGCGGTACAACCTGAACGGCGACGAAATCGGCATCGAGCCGAAATGCTCTGACACGGGGATCTGCGCACTCATCAGAGGAGTGTTGATCGACGGCGTGCTGAGCATCGACTTCGATCCGACCCCGCAGCATGACCTCATTTACGAGTATCACCTCGCGACCGAGTAGCGCTGCGATTGTTCGCTGCCTTCACCACAACCATCGGAGCCAATCATGCGCCTTTCCTGTCAGAAGGCTTTCTTTCTTCTCGCTGCCGCTACGCTCGCCTGCAGCGACGCGACGGGTCCAACCACAATCCCCGGCGTTTTTGTCTTGCGCAGCGTGAATGGCGAGAGCGTGCCAGACGTTCCGGAGCCCACGGACGACCCGAGCTTCATCGTGCTTTCCGGAACCGTAACGCTCGCGGTGGACGGGACTGCCGTACTCAACGAGCACCGGGTCGATTTTACCCAAACTCCCGCTGCCCAGGAAACCATCACTCGTGTACTGAGTTACGAGCTCGACGGGCATCGCATCATCATCAATCCCGACGATTGCCCGCCGAATGCCACCTGTTTGCCCATCACTGGCATTCTGATCAACTCGACGCTCAGCCTAAATTCACCGTTTGGGGGCGATTTCACCTATCTGTACCACCGCGCAGAGGAGCATGACGGTCCCTCGACGCAGTGACTGACCCGCTCGTCTGCTTATAGCTCTCCGCCACGATGTAGGGATTCCTCTTCGCCTCCCAAAGCAAGTTCGACCGGTAGCTTTCAATCATCGCGATGATCAGGAGCTGTAGCGAGTTGTACCAGGTCTGCGTCACCTACCTGTACCAGCGCGTGACACCGTAGTGGTCCTGTACCTTGTAGAGATTCGCAGTACGAAAGGAGCTTAGAAAGGGAAATCTCAGAACTGCGCCAATGTTCAGCACCAACTTCCGCGCAGTTCTGAGATTGTGCCAACTACTACGGTATCGCGGGATACTTTGTCACATGTGCGGTTCTACCCTGAGTATCGGTAACCGTTAACGTCACCTGGGGATTTCCTCCGCTGTTGTACCATGCTGTTACACGATCCCCCGACTGGTAAGTAGACGGGTACGCGCCAGGCGTAAACCACTGATAGCTGGTTATTCCCTCGTCATCATAAGAACTTCCTACCGAATAACTACCCCAGGGGACCGCCCAAAAAGAGCAATAGTGCGTTCCACAATCCCGCACCATGAAATCGGCGTAGGGCGTATCGTTCGCGTACCACGAGAAGAGCAACTTGTTGGGCGAGCCTGTTCCGGGATTCGGGATAGCGCCAACTGTTGCCGCTTCCAACAGCTTTGCGGTAGCGGCGGCGGGAGCCGCTGAAGGAAACTCTTCCAGGTACTGCGCAATCGTCCCGGCAACATGGGGAGTCGCCATGGATGTTCCGCTAATCGTGTTGGTTGCGGTGCTTCCGCCAATCCATCCCGCGGTGATGTTCGCGCCTGGAGCGAAGAGATCCAAACACGGCCCGTAGTCTGAAGACGACCAACGCACGTCATTGCCTTCCGTCGCCCCAACAGTAATCGCATCCGGCGCACGCGCAGGAGATATGCCGCAAGCGTCAATAGCAAAGTTGCCGGCGGCCGCGACCACGGTGATACCGTTTGCGATCAGCTGGTTAACGGCATCGTCGATCGCAGCGTCTGGCGCATATTGCAGGCTCATGTTGGCGATAGCCGGACGTGGTGAATTGGCAAGCGTCCAGTCGATTCCGGCTATGAGCTCCGAAGGAGCACTCTCCCCGATACAGTCGACCACTCTAACTGAGTGTACGGTAGAGCTCTTAGCGACACCATACGCGCTCCCGGCAGCGATTGTACTGACGTGGGTACCATGACCATGGCAATCGTCGGCGTTCCCGCCAGGCGTAACTACATCAAATCCGTTTCCGATGCGCCCGGCCAAGTCCGAGTGATTGGAAATCCCCGTGTCAAAGACATAAATGTGGACGCCTGAGCCGCTTCTCTCATAGTAGTAGCTCAAGTTGAGCGGTCCCACGCGCTGGTCGATTCGATCGAGCCCCCAGTTCGGGGGATGGCTTTGATTGATGGCCAGGACGTTCTGCCGCGAATTGTCGCTGAGGTACGCGACGTCCGGGCTGGCACGGAGCACAGCCACGACTGACTCCGGCAGATCCGCTGCAAATCCGTTCAGCGCCCGAGTGTAGATGTAGCGTAAGGTGCCGCCGGCATTGTTCACGATCTGACTCGCTCTGGCCGGCACGTCACGAACCTCCGGCTTGAATACAACGATGTAGGACTTCATTCCGCTCGAGTTCTGAACTCCGCGTTCCATCGTTGAACCAGGGCCCCTCGGTGCAGTAGGGACAACTTTATCGGAGCAGGCTGATCCAGCGATGATACTTAGCGCGGCCAGCGTGGTTCTTAGAACAACGCTTGGTGAGCTATAGAAGCTTATGCGCGATACGGGCTTGCTTTTCATGAAACCCCTCAACTGTTGGGCCTGGATATGAGGGGGTGCAAAATAGGGACCTTCAAGCGTTGCAGCTGATGAGATTCGTGCCCGTCACGGCGGCGCGAGCTTCATCTTCACGTTTGCAGAAGCTCTTCAATTCCGGACGAACGCCTATGGCCTCTGATCTCCAAACAATCCGTCATTATCGCTACGGGCACGCGCCGCAGTGTTATTCCTTGATCGAATCGCTGGCTTCATCGTGATGCTCGAATCGCTAAGCCAGCCTCCGGTGAAGCCCGCCTTTTTTAGCCCTGCCACTATATACGGATTTTTTTTCATCGTGCTCCAGATCAGGTCGGACCGGTAGTTCTCGATCATCGCGATGATCGGACCTTGATCGATGCCGAGGTAGTCGGTGTCGAACCAGCCCACGCCCGGCACCACTTTCCCGTGCTGCGGCTTCATGTTCAACTGAAATGTCGGGTTGAACGAATCGAGAA
>Ga0190265_10001914_pt1 | contig 13804 bp, 8 predicted proteins | sample Popmic124T_FD_133135 | JGI IMG/M metagenome (GOLD analysis project Ga0190265, IMG submission 133135) | Populus adjacent soil microbial communities from riparian zone of Indian Creek, Utah, USA - 124 T | ecosystem: Environmental > Terrestrial > Soil > Riparian zone | place: USA: Utah | collected...
GACGATCTCCTCGCACTTGTCCTCGTGCAACAGCTTCGCGCAGTCGATGGCGAACTGCTTCGCAGCGTCGGCCCCGCGCGCGGGTTTCACGCGCTTGGTGTCCTCGGTCGTGGTGGGCTTGATGCCCTTGCGTGAGATGCTCTTGAGAAGATCTTCCTTGCCTGTCATGGGTCCTGCGTCAAAGAGTTCTTGAATGCCCGGCAAACGGCCGCGCAAAAAAACCGGCCTGCGGCGTCATTGCACCACAGGCCGGCGTAATTCTAGTCGTTTAGAGAGGCCGTGGGTACACCGGACCCGCATTTCCCCCAAAAATCAGTGTGCCGAGGCTCGGCGTGCCGTCCCCGGGACTTGGGGAATTCGCATGGCATAGAACGATCGCCATACAAAGATCAGGGCAATCGCCAGCATGATGACGCCGAACACCAGAGTGTAGTCATAGCTGTCGCGCTCCAGAGCGGCATGCCGAATCTTTACGGCGATTTCAACGGCGAGCAGCCCAAAGAGCGTGGAGAACTTGATGATCGGGTTCAGCGCGACCGACGTCGTGTCCTTGAACGGGTCTCCGACGGTATCGCCCACGACGGTCGCGGCGTGGACCGGCGTGTTCTTTTCCTTGAAGTCCACTTCGACGAGTTTCTTGGCGTTGTCCCACGCGCCGCCCGCGTTCGCCATGTAGATGGCCTGAAACAGCCCAAACACCGCGATGGAGATCAGATAGGCGACAAAGAAATTGGGATCGAAGAACGCGAACGCCAGTGTAATCGCCATCAGCGCGATAAAGATGTTCCACATGCCTTTCTGGGCATACTGGGTACAGATTTTGACGACGGTAATCGAGTCGTTGATATCCGCGACTTTCTTATCGAGGTTCAGATTCTTCTTGATGAACTCGACCGCTCGGTAGGCGCCGGTCGTCACGGCCTGCATCGAAGCGCCGCCGAACCAGTGAATGACCGCCCCGCCGCACATGAAACCGAGCAAGACGGGCGCGTCCGTCAGGCTCAGCCTGAGCAGCCCATCCTTTTCCAGAAGCAGGATGATAGAGAAAATCATCGTGGTCGCCCCGACGACCGCGGTGCCGATGAGCACCGGCTTGGCCGTGGCCTTGAAGGTGTTTCCGGCCGAGTCATTCGCTTCGAGGTAATGCTTGCCACGTTCGAAGTCGGGCGTGAAGCCGAAGTCGCGCTTGATCTCTTCCTTGATGCCGGGAATGCTCTCGGTCTGGGCCAGCTCGAAAACGGACTGGGCGTTGTCGGTGACCGGGCCGTAGCTGTCGACAGCGATGGTGACCGGACCCATGCAAAGGAAGCCGAATGCCACAAGCCCGAATGCAAAGATGGAGGCGTGCGGACCCATGACGCTCGCCATTCCCTCAAGGCTCACGAAGTAGGAGCCGGTCATCAGCCCGACGATCAACATGCCCATCCAGAAGGCGCTGAAGTTTCCGGCGACGATACCGGAGAGGATGGTCAGCGACGCCCCGCCCTCGCGCGAAGCCGTGACGACTTCGTGAACGTGCTTCGAGTGCGAGCTGGTGAAGATTTTCGTGAACTCGGGGATCAGCACCGCGGCCAGCGTGCCGCAACTGATGATCAGAGCGAGCTGCCACCAGAGCGCGGGCAGCATGGTTGCGACGGTGTCGCCCGGTTTCGTGACAGAAATATCGCCGATGAGCAGCCAGCTCATGAAGAACGAGGTCGAGATGCACAAAGTGGCGGCGATCCAGATCAGGCGCGTCAGCGGCGCTTCAAAGTTGAAATCCTTGAGTCCCCGGTATTTGGCCTCGGAGATCGCCTGGTTGATGAAGTAGGAGACACCGGACATGCAGTCCATGAGAAAGCGCATCGCGAAGATCCACACGATGAGCTTGGCCTGCAAGTCGAGGTAATTCACGGCGACGCGGTCGGTGATCGCCAGGGTGATGAAAGCGATCAGCGCGACGCCGGTGACGCCGTAGGTCTCGAATCCATCGGCGGTGGGACCGACCGAGTCACCCGCGTTGTCGCCGGTGCAGTCGGCGATGACGCCGGGATTTCGCGGATCGTCTTCCTTCACGTTGAAGACGATTTTCATCAGGTCGGAGCCGATGTCGGCGATCTTGGTGAAGATTCCGCCGGCGATGCGCAGGGCCGACGCGCCCAGCGACTCGCCGATGGCGAAGCCGAGGAAGCAGTAGCCGACGATGTCGCGCGGAACGAACAACAGGATGACGACCATCATGATGAGTTCGAGGGAGATCAGGAACAATCCGACCGACATGCCCGCGCGGAGCGGAATGTTCACCACGTCCCACGGCTCGCCCCGAAGTGAGGCGAAGGCAGTGCGGCAGTTTGCGTAGGTGTTAACGCGAATGCCGTACCAGGCGACCCAGTAGGAGCCGACGATGCCCACGATCGAAAACAACAGCACCAGGCCGGCCGTGCCGAAATGCTCGCCCTTCAATCCCACAAAGTAATAAGTCATGGCCGCTGCCATGATGAGGAACAGCATGGCGATGAACTTGGCCTGCTGGATCAGGTAGGTCTTGCAGGTCTGGAAGATGATTTCCGCCACGTCGAGCATCGACTTGTGGGCGGGGAGCTTCTTGATCTGGCCCCGCAGGGTCAGGCTGATTCCCAGGGTGATGGCGATGATGAAGGCGCCGCCGAGAAGCAGGTTCCAGCCGTTGATGCTCGTGCCAAAGAGATGAAATGTCGTCTCATGCAGGTCTGGGATGGCAAGATCGGCTTCGCTCGCCTGAGCCAGATTCCCCGCCAGGAGAACCACTGCGGCTGAAAGTAATAACGACAGGCAGGAAGGCGATGGGAGCCTTCGACCTCTGAATCCAAGTCGATCCAACACAAACAACTCCTGTTATAAAAAGGTTCTTCCACTTCGCGGCGGATGAGGACCGAGCCGCATTCACCCCGGCCGGGAAACCGCGCCTGGCCGGACGGGGCAAACCGATGCACGCCGCATTCGCGACAACCCATGTTGCCGACAACGAGTTACGATTCGATCAGTGCAAATCCGACCGCACTGACGAGCCAAGCAATATAGAGGAAAGTGTCGGCGTCCGGCAAGTTGCGAAAAAACGGGAAAGCAAGGTTCAATGGAAATTGAGTCGGCTGGACGTCCAGATCCCGGCGAAGAATGCTAATTATATACGTCTTAAATACTTACGGCGCTGCTGCCGCGCTCGGAAGTTCGTGACTCCTTCCGTTCTGCGGGGCGCCTGAGTACCATCCCGCCCCGTACTGCCTCAAATCCTGCTCGGAGGAATTCTCATGCGGCGTTGCCGATTCCATTTTTTTCTTTCGATGAGCCTGTTGGTCTCTGCCCCGACCCCTCTCTTTGCGGATGACGTCAAGATCATCACCGCGACCGGGCAGGCGGCCGGTTCGGACCTGAACGCGATGGAGCAGGCCAAGCAGGATGCGCTGCGAAAGGCGGTCGAGCAGGCGTGCGGCACGTTCATCTCGTCTCACAGCAAAACGAAGAGCTACGAGGCCGTGTATGACAAGGTGTTGTCGCTCGCGCCGGGCTTCGTGAGTGAATATGAAGTGCTTGAGCGGAAGATCGAAGACGGCATCAGCCATTGCAAGGTTCGCGCCCACGTTTCCACCGTGGCGTTCGAGAAGGAATGGGCCCTGATGCTGCACACGCTCGAGATCGAGGGAAATCCGCGCTGCGTGGTCGTTGTCGTCGAAGACAACAACACCGACGACACGACGCCGCCGAGGACCGATGGCGTGGCCCAGAGCGTCCTCGAACAATTCTTCCTCGATAAGAACGTGCAGCTCATGGATCAGGACGCCTCCGACAAGTCGAAGGCCCGCGACATGGATCTGGCGGCGCGGAACAACGAAATCGAGAAGCTCGCCGCGATGGCGGCGTCGTTCAAGGCGGACGTGGTCATTCGAGGCGCGGCCGACGCGAAGATGGTCGGAGTGAGCGAGATCAGCGGGCGACCGCTGTTTAAGTGGTCGGCGACGTTGACGATTCGGGCGTATCACACGGACAGCGCCCAGATGCTGATGTCGGCGGTGTATTCCGAGACGAAAGCGAGCGTGAATGAGAACCAGGGCGGGGACGACGCGATCCGCGCCTGCGCCGAGAAGTACGCCGGAAAAATACTGGGAGACATCGGCGAGGCCTGGCGCAAGCGGCAGAACGTGCGCCGGACGATTCAGGTGACGCTCGAAAACTGCTCGCGGCGCGATTTCAAGGAATTCGAGAGCGCCCTTTCAGCCGAGCGCGGCGTGCAGGCGGTGCGGATGCGCGAGCTGGTGAACAACGTCTGCCAGACCGAGGTGGATTGGGAATATGACCTGGAGCGCCTGGCGGCGCGGATCGAGTCGATCGAGATCGATGGGGCGACGCTTGAAATCGTGCAGCAAACGCACGATCGCATCACTGCGCGGCTTGGGAATCGCGCGCCGTCCTCGCGCCCCGATGAATCGGATGGCGATTAAGCCGATCTGGCGCCGCCAAGGGATGTTCCCCCCTGACGCAGGCTTGAAAACAGGCCCGTCGCACGAAGCGCCGCCGGGTCTCCCGGCAGTCAGACTCCGTTCAACGGGCCTGCTCCAAAACCACTTCACCGATTCATTACTGAATCAGCGGATTGAGGTCATCGGCATCGCAGGCGGCGCCGGCGCTGTCGAGGTCGTCGTTTTCCTGATCCGGATTGCTGTCGGACGGGCAGTTGTCGCATTCATCGCCGACGTCGTCGTTGTCCACGTCGCTCTGGCTTGGGTTTGAGTCTTCCGGACAATTGTCGCAGGCGTCGCCGACATCGTCATCGTCGTCATCCGCCTGGCTTTCGTTGGCGACGGTGATGCAATTGTCGGCGTTGTTGAGAACGCCGTCGTTGTCTCGGTCGTTGTCGAAGAGATCCTGGAACGCATTGCATGCGGTGAGCGAGAAGACCATGAGAAGGCAACAGAAGCAGATTCTGAGTCGTGAGAAGGCAGCCATGTTCAAATTCTCCTTTTTCGAGTGAATTTCGCGAGTGCCGTTTCGTCCCCCGGGTCAACGGCGTCAAGTTAACGAACAGCAACTCGGATGCCGGAACGCATGAAAGTACGCTCATGCATCCGTTCTGAAGCCGGCGTGTAAAACAATTGTGCCCTCATACTGGCACAAACACGCACGGCGGCACCCTAAATTAATAATGGGGCGGGCTGATTTCCTGCTATACAAGAGATAAATTGACTGTAATTCCCCGCGCGGTTTCGGACGTTGGGAATTTTCCCCCATGCATCTCTCCCCACTTTCAGCCTTGATGTTACGAAATGCAAATCGCTTCCGAAGATGGGAGGCAAGCAGTCAATTTCTGATTGCTTTGAATGCACGCAGGCAAATGAGTCGGCTTCAATCGAAAAACTATCGGGCGACGTGTTTCGTTCGTACAATGGATTGGAATGCGAGCGTTCAGCACTATTCTGGGGATCGGGCTTTTCCTTGTGACCGTCCCGTCGCCTGGCTGCGGCACATCCCAGCGCAGCGTCCCCCACACGAGAGAAGAACTGCAGTCCGTCTCGTCCAGTCTGCTCTCCGGCTTTGACACCCTGCTGGAGGCCCCGGGCGGGTTCGGCGATGGCGCTGAGACGCTCTATCACGTCGATATTCAGCACGGCCGCACGACGGAGAATTTTTTCCTTCGGTTGCGCCTGCACGAGATGGATTTGCGGAAAATCAAGCGGGTCAGAGTTAACCCGGGCGGCGTGGCGCCGGTGATGGACACGGATGTCATCATTCGAGATGAAAAGCAGCCGTCATATGACATGAACGTTCAACTCTGGCAGTTCTTTTTGACGAGCGCCCCTGACGCCAAGCCGGCGCCGACGGTCCCGGCATCTTCAGGCACTCCGACGTCGCAGCCTGCAACCAACCCGATCGTCAACGAACCCCAGAAACTGCAATCCGATTCGCTGCTGGCGTGGGTGGGACTGTATGACGCCGGCGGGGAACTGCTGAACGCCCGATATGTGTTGCTGCCGGAGGCGTGCCTGCGCGGCGGATTCGTTAAGCCGGCGCTGTATGAACTTGCCAGCCTCGGAAAATCGGAACCCGATGCAGCGCTCAAGATCCGAATTCACCGTGCGCTGCTTGAGGCGCATTCCGCGATGAGCATGTTGTCGACGATCGTGCTTTCGACACCGCTGCTCAAGCCCATCGTCCGCGAGTTTGTTCCGCTCTGGGTCAAGCTGTCGGTCATCTTTCGCCGGCCGAAGGTGCTGCTTTCGATCGGAAAGGTGGAGCGATTTGAGGGGGACATTCCGGGGCTGCCGCCGGAATACGTGAGCGATGCCTGCCGAATCTCGTACGCTCTTTCGGTGAACGAGCACGAGATCATTCGATCGTCGCTGGTGGCCGCTCCTCCGAAATCTCCCATTCATCCCGGTGCCGGCGTGCTTCAGATGGAGGGCGAAAGCTCATCCGATTCCTCGCGGCGGGTGCGTATTCGGCTGATCGCCGCCCGGCGCACCGGCGGCACTTCGGTTTGCCCCGAAACACTCTCCGGAGAATTGCCCCTTCCGCCGGCGATGGAATGAATCCAGCGCCATGGCAAAGCGTGCATTGGGTCGAGCGTGATATGATTGCGATTGTTTGATGGCGGATCATGAGTTCCTACGCTGAATTACTTCGTGCGCTTGTCGATGCCGTCCGCCGCGGCCGGCGGGTGGCGTTCTGCACCGTGGTTGGCTCGCACGGCTCAACGCCGCAGGCCGCGGGCGCTTCGCTGATTCTGAACGAGGATATGAGCACGCAGGGCACGCTTGGAGGCGGCTGCGTGGAAGCAGAGGTTCGCAAGCGGGCGTTCGAGCTGTTGCAACAGGGGAAATCGGAGCTGCTCACGTTCACGCTCAATCATGACTACGGCTGGGACGACGGGCTGATTTGCGGCGGCACGATGAAAATCGCGGTGGCGACGATCGATTCGCCCGATGCCACGGCTGTTTTCGCGAAAGCGGCCGCCGATCTCGATGCAGGATTCGACATTCGCTTGCCGCTTCATGTAACGAATCAGGCGGGAAGCATCGAAGAATACCGGCTGTTCATTGAAGCGCCCGCCAAACTGATCATCGCCGGCGCGGGGCACGTCGGGGCGGAGCTTGCGCGGCTGGCGGTGAAGCTTGATTTTCAGGTCTGGGTTTTCGACGATCGCGGGGACATGATGGGTCCGGAGCGCTTGCCGGCGCCGATTCAACCGGTCGTTGGCGACAGTGGCGGACGGCTTCGGGAGTTCGCCATCGACGGCAACACCTATGTGGTGATCGTCACCCGGGGCCATTCGAATGACGAGAAGGCGCTGCACGCGGTGATCCAGTCGCCGGCGCGGTATGTCGGGATGATCGGGAGCCGGCGGAAGGTCAAGCTGATCTTCGACGATCTGGCGGCATTGGGGGTTGACCGCGGGCTGCTGACGCGCGTGCATGCGCCGATCGGACTGCCCATTGGGGCGGTGACGGTTCCCGAGATTGCCGTCAGCATTTTGGCGCAGATGATCGAGGTGCGCCGGGCGGAAAAGCCGGCGCACGTCGAGGGGCCGTTTGAGATCTCGGCCGCTCTGGCGCGCGCGTGATTCTCAAGCGATTCGTGCATTTTTTGAGCATCGAGAATTCGCGAAGATGATTTATTCCTTGAACACAAGTCGCCTTCGTTCGTTTGACGGCTCCGCCGCCCCTCCGGGGCGGAATTCGCCTTTCAGCACGGAATCCACGGGTTCCGCTTCGCTCCACCCGTGGCTACCTCTTGTCGTCCCGTTGGGGCTGGGCCGCGGCACTTCGAACTGCGGCGATCTGGAATACTGCACTTTGCCTGAAACTCACAGCGTGGAAACGGGCACAGGGAGTTGAGCACGAGCATGTCGGCACACCGTGTCTTCGCCGTGATTCCCGCCGCCGGGCGGAGCAGCCGCATGGGGCGGCCGAAGCAGCTCATGCCGTACGGCGAGGGATCGATGCTCGACGCGGTGATGGATGCCGTGCTTGAGTCACCCATCGACGGGTTGGTCCTTGTCGTCAACCGGGAGGTGGGAGCGCGGTACGAGGAGAATGCGGAAGAAGGCCTGTTTATTTCGCATAACGACAACCCGACCAGCGAGATGATCGACTCGATCAAAATTGGGCTGGCGCGGCTCATGGCGGAGTTTTCACTCACCAGCGATGACGGTGTGATGATCCTTCCGGCCGATCAGCCGCAAATCCGTGCGGGTATCGTGACGACGTGCGCTGAGGCCTTTCGAACCCGGCGTCAACCGCCCGGCATTCTGATCGCGACCTACGGCGGGCACCGCGGGCATCCTTCGATTTTTCGGGTGGATATCTTGCGCGAGATCGAAAGCTGGCCGGCGCATCACGGGCTCAACCAGCTGGCGCGGCTTCATCCTGAAGCCGTTCGCGAAGTCCGCATCACGACCGGACCGATGCCGATCGACGTGAACACGCCGGAGGACTATGAGCGCGTAAGGGCGTCGACCCGTTTAGCCCAGCCCCGGCAGGGGCAGGGTGAGCGCGAGTAGCGGCGCCGCTAACCCATCATTGCGTTCGTGCTGCCCTCGCCGGGGCACTTCGTGCCGCGGCTAAACGGGCAACTCCGCGCGACGCGCCCCGCGATTCATCCAGGGCTTCGGCTGCGGGGCCAGGGGCGCGGCGCGGCGGGCCACCAGCTCGACCGACTTTTCTCCGAGGACCGATTCGACCGCCTTCTTGAATTTCTCGCCCGGGCGCACGCGCAGGGATCCGGGACACTGGATCATCGCGGCCAGCTCGCCCAGGCGCTCGACGCGGATGAAGAACGGCCGCGCACCAGGAAATTCGCGGCAGACTTCGCGGAGGCGTGCCAGTGATCCGGCATCGGCGATCGTGGAGCGCACGTGCAGGATCAACGCCTCGGCCAGTTTTTCGGCGGCGTCGTCGAAGGCGATGACCTCGCTGACGCGCAGGGACGGCTCCTCGCGGCGCTTATCCACGCTGCCGCGCAGGAAAACGACCGAGTCCGGTACGATCGAGCCGCGGAATTTTTCCAGCTCCTCGCTGAACACGACGGCCTCGATCGAGCCGCTCAAGTCCTCGAAGCTCAATACCGCGAGCTTCGATCCGGCGTTGCGGCCGTTCTTCGTCGTCACCATGCGCACTTTGCTGATCATGCCGCCCAGGACGATCTGCACGCCGTCGTTGAATTCGCCGATGGCGGCGCAATCGCAGGTTGAGAAGGACGAAATCGTATTCGCATGCGCCGCGAGGGGGTGCTTGGTCACGTAAAAACCAAGCACCGACTTCTCGTGGGCAAGCATCTCTGATTCGGTCCATTCATCGCTGGAGATGGGTGGGCGCGGCGCGTCAGCCCCGCCGCCGCCGAAGTCTCCGAACATGGTCATCTGGCCCGCAGCGCGGTCGCGCTGCTGATCGCCGCCGTTTTGCAGCGCCCGATCGAGAACGCCCATGAGGGCTTTACGCATGGCGCCGGTCGTGTCGAAGGCCCCGGCCTTGATTGTCGCTTCGAGCACGCCGCGGTTGATGCCGGTCAGGTCCACCCTTTCGCAAAAGTCGAACAGATCGCGAAACGGTCCGCCCCTCCGCCGCTCCTCCACGACCGCGCCGACGGCCTTTTCACCGACCCCCTTGATCGCGGCCAGCCCGAAGCGGATCGCGCCCTGCTTTTCGTCGGCGCCCGGCACGGCGGTGAAATCGACCTCGCTGGAGTTGATGTCCGGCGGAAGCACCTCGATGCCCATGCGGCGGCACTCATCGATGTAGTCCACGATTTTGTCCGTGTCGCTCATTTCATAGGTGAGCAGCGCGGTCATGAACTCCAGCGGATAGTGCGTCTTGATGTAGCCGGTTTGAAAGGCGACGAGGGCGTAGCCGGTCGAGTGCGCCTTATTGAAGGCATATTCGCCGAAGGGCAATATCTGGTTGAAAATATCGTTGGCGACCCGTTTTTGCAGCCCGTTTTTTTCGCAACCCTCAACGAACGGCCCGCGCTCGGCCTCAATCATCGACGTCTTCTTTTTGCTAATCGCCTTAGCGAGGCGGAAGGCGCGTTTTCGCTCGATACCGCCGAGCTGGATCGCGAGGCGGGCGACCTGCTCCTGATAGACAATGATGCCGAAGGTTTCCGCGAGCACTTCGTCCATGATCGGGTGCGGCGTTTTCCATTTTTCGCCATGCTTGCGGGCAACATAGGCGTCGATGTTGACCATCGGACCGGGCCGATAGAGCGCGTTGGCGGCGATCAGGTCCTCGATGCGATTGGGGCGCATCTTCATGATGACGTCGCGCATGCCGCCGGACTCAAATTGAAACACGCCCTTGGTCTCGCCCTGCGCGAAGAGCTTGTAGACCCTCTCGTCTTTCAAGTTGAGATTCTCAAGGTCGAGCTTTACGCCGTGGTTCCTTTCGACGAGCTTGCACGCCAGGGCCATGACGCTGAGCGTCCGCAACCCGAGCAGGTCCATCTTGAGCAGGCCGATCTTTTCGACCGTCGGACCCTCGAACTGGGTGATCACCGCGTCCGATCCAGCCGGCTGATAGAGCGGCAGAAGATTGTCAAGGGCTTGCTCGGCGATGACCACGCCGGCCGCGTGAATCCCCGCATGACGTGCCAGGCCCTCGACACGCCGGGCGATGTCCAGTACGCGCTTGATCGTCTCGTCGCTGTCGTACCAGCGCCGCAATTCCGGCTCGCGGTCCAGCGCCTTGTCGAGCGTCATTTTCAGTTCTTCAGGCACGAGCTTGGCCAGCCGGTCGGCGTCGGCCAACGGCACGCCCATGACGCGGCAGACGTCGCGGATGGCGGCGCGGGCCTTCAACGTGCCGAAGGTGATAATCTGGGCGACGTGGCCGTACTTCTCGCGGACGTAGCGGATGACGTCCTCGCGGGCGTCCTGGCAGATGTCGATGTCGATATCGGGCATTTCGTCGCGGTCGGGGTCCATGAACCGCTCGAAGTAAAGCCCGTATTGCAGCGGGTCGGGCTGCGAGAGATAGAGACAGTGTGCCACGACGGAAGAGCAGCCGCTGCCGCGAGCGCCGCAGGGGGCGCCCTGGGAGCGGGCGTACTTCACGAAATCCCAGACGATGAGGAAGTAGCTGGCGAAGCCCTTGCTCTGGATGACCTCGAGTTCGTAATCGATCCGCTCGCGAATTTCGGCGGGCAGGCTGCTTGAAATTTCAAATTTTAGATTTGAGATTTGAAATTTCGAATTCAACGGCTCGGATTTGGGATTTGAGATTTCGGCTTCCGAATTCGGGATTTCGGATTTCGGACTTGAGATTTCGGAATTGGAATTTGAAATCTCTAATCTCAAATCTGCATTCGCCGGCGTTGCCAGGTACCGCTCGGCCGCCCCCTGATACACCAGGTGGCGCAGGAACTCCTCCGGCGATTTTTTCTCCGGCGGATGATAGACCGGCGTGTAGCGCTTGTTGAAATCCAACTCGACGTTGCACATCTCCGCGATGCGCACCGTGTTGTCCAGCGCCTCCGGCGTGGTGGGGAACAGTGCCGCCATCTCGTCAGTGGACTTGAGATAGAACTCGCTGGTCTCGAAGCGCATGCGCTCTTCGTCGGCCTGCAGCGCCCGCGTCGAGATGCACAGCAGCACGTCGTGCGGCTCGGCGTCGTACTTGCGGAGGTAATGCACGTCATTGGTCGCGATCAGCCCCACCCCGCGGCGGCGGGCGATGTCGACCAGCTCCGGATTGATCATCCGCTGCTCGGCCAGCCCGTGGTCCTGCAGCTCGATGAAGAACCGCTCGGGGCCGAAGACGCTCAGATACCAGTCGGCCACGCGGTCGGCTGCGGCGCGGTCGCGGTGGACCAGGGCCTGGGGGATCTCCGCGCCGAGGCAGGTACTGGTGCAGATCAGGCCCTCGCTGTGGGCGGCGAGCACCTCACGATCGACTCGCGGCTTGTAGTAGAAGCCCTCGCGGTAGGCGATCGACGAGAGCTTGAGCAGGTTGCGATAGCCGGCGTTGTTCATCGCCAGCAGCAGCAGGTGATAATTCGACTCCTGCTTGCCGTAGCAGCACACGGTCTCGCGGGCGCGGCGGTCGCCCGGGGCGATGTAGGCCTCCATGCCGATGATCGGCTTCACGCCGGCGGCCTTCGCCGCGGTGTAGAATTCGATGACGCCGAACATGTTGCCATGATCGGTGATGGCGACGGCCGGCTGGTTGAGTTCTTTGGCGCGGGCGACGAGTTCGTCGATGCGGTTCGCGCCGTCGAGAAGGCTGTAGTGGGTGTGGCAGTGGAGATGGACGAAGGATGGGGAGTTGACGGCCATTAAGGGGTGAGCCTCCATGCAGTACGAGCCAGTTCGGACAGCGCTGTATAATACCTGAACTGGGATTAAACGTCAGCCGGGCAGGTTGTTCCGCATCACTACAGGTGTGAATTCTCGTGCCAAAACGCCATACCCGAAGTGAACCTCGCTCTCCTCTCACTCAACCGATGTTCGATACGCATTTTTGCCGGCCGCAACAGCTCTCAGACCCCCATGGCGATTTCGATTTGATGCAGGAGGAACTTGACGCGATCGTACGCAAAGCACCGGGAGAGCTTAAGTGGCGGGATTTCAAGTTCATCTATCACGCTCACTTACCTGCCGCGAGTTATCTGGAGGGAGGGTACTATTTACCGTGGGCCCTTGGTCTCTTGCGCGACCAACCCCTCGAAGCGAGCGAGTATCTGGGCGATCTCATCTGGTGGATTTCGGAGCACGCTGCTGACCTTGATGATCGCAGCAATACCATTGACCGCGTTCGCGGCGCGTTGAAGGATTGCTTTAAGAAGTGGACAGAGTCATTTGAGGTTCTGCCAGACGAGCCCGCATCCTACTGCAACGCAAACGGCCTCGTAATCAACAGCGAGATCGTCTGCAATGTGATCGACGAGTTGCTCCTGCATCAATCGAACACCGGGGTCGCCGTTGAATTCATTGAGAGCATCAAGTGAGGAACTGCCACACCTATTCAATCCGCCTGGTTCCTGGAACTGGTCTACCAGTTTGTGCGCGGTTACCACCGGAGCTGGATGCGGCATTCAACCCTGAAGGAAGTTTTCGGCGATGAGGAGCTTTGGAAACGCCACGCGGCCGTGGTGATCGAAACCATCCTGCCGACGACAAAGTCTCCGACTTATTGGGACCGGACGCTGTTTTTTGTCTGAAGCCCAAAGCAACAAGCCGAGCGGGCGCTCGGCTTTCAATGAGACTCTTGATGTGGAAGTGGTATCGAGAATTGCAGGCGGCGATGGTGTCAGAATGATGTCACTCGACGCGCAGGATCGCGCGGAACTCGCTCGATCGCCATCGCAGCCGGAGCCGCACCCCCTTTGCGACCGCCTCGTCGGTCAGAATCTTGCGGAGATCGCCGACGCCGTGGACGGGTTGGCCGTCGGCCTCAGTGATCACCTGGCCCGCACGCATCCGGGCGAAGAATGCCTCGCGCGTGGGGCTGACCTGCGTCACCACCGCGCCACTTGCGATCTCGGCGTCGAGGCCGTATCGCTCGACCAGGTCCGGTGACAGCGTGGCGGCCTGGAAGCCGGCTTCGTCGAAAGTCGCACTGGGCTCGGTGTCGCGATGAGGATCGGAATCTGATTCGCGATCTGCGTCCGGTTCGCCCACCGAATCCAGGATGGACTCGTCGCTGCCGCCGCCGCCATTACGCTCGAAATAAGCGCCTTCCTGACCCTCCGTCGGCTCCTCGTGACCGTCGCGGTGCGCATTCGGAATGTATTCTCCGAGCGCGCCATTGGTGGAGAATTGATCCGGCTGGCGGCCGATCTTGACCGGCACGGTCTTGACCTC
>Ga0190265_10001915_pt1 | contig 13797 bp, 8 predicted proteins | sample Popmic124T_FD_133135 | JGI IMG/M metagenome (GOLD analysis project Ga0190265, IMG submission 133135) | Populus adjacent soil microbial communities from riparian zone of Indian Creek, Utah, USA - 124 T | ecosystem: Environmental > Terrestrial > Soil > Riparian zone | place: USA: Utah | collected...
CCAAGGTCTATCTCGAGGGCCAGATCCAGACCCGCAAATGGCAGGACCAGTCGGGCCAGGACAAATATTCGACCGAGGTGGTGCTGCAGCGCTTCCGCGGCGAGCTGGTGCTGCTCGACAGCCGCGGCAGCGGCGGCGGCGGCGGCGATTTTGGCGGCGGCGACGAATATGGCGGCCCGGCCCCGCGCCCGCAATCGCGGCCGGCTCCGGCGTTCGATTCGGAGCTCGACGACGACGTGCCGTTCTGACGGCCCCGGCCCGTCACCCCAGCGAAGGCTGGGGTCCATGCTGACGTTGCTTGGATGCCAGCTTTCGCTGGCATGACGCTTCAGGGTTTCAATTTGTCCTTGAGCCCCGCCAGCGCGGCGAACGGGCCGACTTCCTCCTCGCTCTTGACGCCGGCGGCCTGGAGCGCCGCCCCGGCGCCGGGCGCGCGCGGATAGGGATCGAGGTTGAGGAGCAGGGTCTCGGCGACCGCCTCGCCCAGGTCGATGGCGCCGCCGTCGTAGAAGATCACGTCCAGCTCGGCTTCGCCGAGCTCGACCTCCTCGTCGGGGCCGCCGCCCTCGGGCTGGGGGCGGAAGACGAGATCGAAGGGCACGTTCACGACCGCTTCGACCGGCGCGCCGCTGGCCACGCAGCTCTGCGTCACCTCGCCGGCCAACGTCCCGCCGGCGCGAATCTCGTCGCCATTGCGGGTCAGCACCGCCGCGGCGGAGAGCCGGGCGATGGCGACGAGGCCGAAGCGCCTGGCCAGCGCCCCCCGCTCCGCGGCGCTCGCCTCCAGCGCCAACGGGTGCGGCGTCACGCCGAGCGAGTCGGCGCGGACGGTGCGGCTGAATTCGGGCGCGGTCATGCGCTCAGCCTCCCTTCCAGCAAGGCTGCCACGGGCAGGGCATCCACGTCCCGGCTCAAGGCTTCCAGCCGCTGCGCGACCAGTGCGACCGCCGCGTCGGAGGGCGGCGCATCGTGGAAGATGTTGCGGCGGGCGGCGGCGTCGAACGAGCCGGCGCCGCTTCGCGCCGCGCCGAAGGCGGCCAGCCGCCCGCCGAGCGCGCCCATCATCCGGCCGACATGCTTGCCGACGACATGGTCGCCGATGCCGATCTGGCGCAGCGTCGCGTCCATATCGTCGATGAAGAGCTCGGTCAGCAGCCGCGCGGGCTCGCGGCCGGCCGCGCCCTCGGCTTCGAGCCGGAGCAGGACCAAAGCCGCCACCGCCGCGACCATATCGAAACGGCCGTCGATCGTGTCGGGCACCCGGCCGTCGCGATACCAGAGGGGATCGCGCCCGGCGGCGACCGTGGCGCGGTAAAGCGGCTGCAGCGCCGCGCGCTGCCTGGCACCGCCGAAAATCCGCTGCAGGAAGGTCAACACGAACCTCGATCGTTGGAGCCGCTTGCGCCGGTTGGGCGATGTTCATATTGGAGAGGCTAGTCAAGCCCGGGGACGGGCCGCATGAGCGGTGCGCCGGGGACCAGGAGAGTTTAGGCCAATGACCTTCCGGCATGGATCGCGCGCCCTCGTGGCGGTCGCCCTGGGCGCGACGCTCGCCGCCGGCTGCACGCGCATCCGCGACCATCAGGGCCATCTCCTCGACGACACCCTGGTCGCCGCGATCCAGCCCGGCGTCGACAATCGCGATTCGGTCTCCGGCACGCTCGGCCGGCCGACCTTCGTCGGCCAGTTCGACCAGCGCGACTGGTATTATGTGTCGCGCAACACGGCTCAGCTCGCCTTCAACATGCCGCGGCCGACCGAGCAGACCGTGCTCCACGTCCGCTTTGACGAGGCCGGCAACGTCCAGACCGTCACCCGGTCCGGCGTCGAGCTGGCCGCCAATATCGAGCCTTACGGCGATGTGACGCCGACCCTAGGCAGCAGCCGCAGCCTGCTCGAGGAGCTGTTCGGCAATATCGGCGCGGTCGGCCAGCGCGGCGAAAGCGCCCCGACGGCCGACAATCCGGGCTAGGTTTCCGACGCGCCGGCGCGAGACCCGCGAGGGCTCGACGCGCGCGACGTAGTTCATGTCGGTGACGGCGCTTATGCGGTAGGCCGGGTTCGCGGCGCGGATTATCTCGGCGCTTTCTTTCAAGGCGTCGCCATCCAGCGCCTCGAAGAACAGGACCGGCCCGGCACGGAGCGTTTCCGTGGCGCCTTTCAGCACCGCGGGCTCATATCCTTCAACGTCGATCTTTATCAGCGTCGGGGCTTCGCCGAGAGAATCGATCGACACCGCCTCGATGGCGAGGGTCCCGGTCTCGGCGACGAAGGACAGGTCGAGTCGATCCCGCTCCTCGAAGAACAGCCGTCCCGGCTTGTCCGACAGCGCGACCTGCCTCGCTTCGATCCCGGCGCGGGCGTTCTTCTTCAGCATCCTGAACGCACGGGGCGACGGTTCGAAAGCAATCACCCGCGCACCCCGCGACGCGAGGAGCGCCGCCGTGAATCCGATATTGGCGCCGATGTCGTAGACGACATCCTCGGGCCCCGCCGCGGCGCGCAGCCACTCGATCTCCACGGCAGCATGAGGGTAGGTGCCGTATTTCAGCAGCGGATAGCAGACCGATTCCCTGAGGTCGCAGCAGATCGGCCCGGCGACGGTCTCGATCCTCGCTTCGCGGATTCCGAGCCGGCGGACGATTTGAAAGCCGCCGCGGGGAAGGCGGCTGGCGAGACGGGCAAAAGCAAGCACTGCGGTTCGCCTAATGCTGCCATGCATCGCTCCGCAGCGCGGAACGGGGCATGGTCCCCCCCGGGGGACCAGCCCTTATTGCACGATGCGACCGGCGGCAAGCACCGCGAGGGTGACGAGATCGGAGGCGGTGGCCGACATCGGCGCGATCTGGACCTGCTTCTCCATGCCGACCAGCATCGGCCCGATCACCGCGTCGCCGCCGCGCTCGCGCAGCAATTTGGCCGAGATGTTGGCGGTCTGCAGCCCGGGCATGACGAGCACGTTGGCCGGCCCGGTCAGCCGCATGAACGGATAGATTTTGTGCATCGCCGGGTTGAGCGCGACGTCGGGCGCCATCTCGCCCTCATATTCGAAATCGACGTCGTCGCGCGTGTCCATCAGCTTCACGGCGTCGCGGATGCGGTCGAGGAAGCTGCCCTCCGGATTGCCGAAGTTCGAATAAGAAAGGAAGGCGACGCGCGGCTCGTGGCCCATGCGGCGCGCGACTTCGGCGGTGCGGATCGCGATCTCGACGAGCTGCTCGGGTCCGGGCCGCTCGGTGACGGTGGTGTCGGCGATGAACAAAGTATGGTTCTGGCCGACCATGACGTGGATGCCGAACGGCGTGACGCCCTCCTGCGGATCGAGCACGCGCCGGATCTGGCGGAAGCTTTGCGCATAGGTGCGGGTGACGCCGGTGATCATCGCGTCGGCCTCGCCCATCGCCAGCAAGAGCGAAGCGAAGATGTTGCGGTCCTGGTTGACGATCCGGCCGAGCTCGCGGTGCATGTAGCCCCGCCGCTGCAGCCGCTCGTAGAGGAAGTCGGCCATTTCGGGGACGCGCGGATAGGTGCGGCTGTTGAACACCTGAAAGCTCTCGGGATTCTCGACGCCGAGCGCCCGCAGCCGCTCGTGAATGTCGTCGCGCCCGACCAGCAGGGGGATGCCGTAGCCGCCGTCGCGAAACGCGATCGCGGCGCGCAGCACGACGTCCTCCTCGCCCTCGGCGAACAGGACTCGGCGCGGATTGGCCCGCGCCGCCTCGTAGGCGAGGGTGAGCACCGAGGTGGTCGGATTGAGCCGCGAGCGCAACTGGGTGCGGTAGGCGGCCATGTCCTCGATCGGCCGGCGCGCGACGCCGCTGTCCTGCGCCGCCTGCGCGACCGCGGCCGGCACAATCTCCATCAGCCGCGGATCGAACGGCGCCGGGATGATGTAATCGGGGCCGAAGCTGTGCGCCCGGCCGCCATAAGCCGCGGCGACCTCCTCGGGCACGGCCTCGCGGGCGAGCTGGGCGAGCGCCTTGGCGGCGGCGATCTTCATTTCGTTGTTGATCGTCGTCGCGCGCACGTCGAGCGCGCCCCTGAAGATGAACGGGAAACCGAGGACGTTGTTGACCTGGTTGGGATAATCGGAGCGGCCGGTGGCGACGATCGCGTCGGGCCGCGCCGCCTTGGCGTCGGGCGGGGTGATCTCGGGGTCGGGATTGGCCATGGCGAAGATGATCGGCTGCCGGGCCATGTCCTTGACCATCTCGGGTTTGAGCGCGCCCGCCGCGGACAGGCCGAGAAAGACGTCGGCGCCCTTCAGCGCCTCCTCGAGCGTGCGCGCCTCGGTCTTGACCGCATGCGCCGACTTCCACTGGTCGAGCCCTTCGCGGCCCTGGTAGATCACCCCCTTGCGGTCGCACATGATGACATGGTCGTGCGGCACGCCCATCGCCTTGATCAATTCGGTGCAGGCGATCGCCGCGGCGCCGGCGCCGTTCACCACCACCTTGATGTCCTTCATCTTGCGGCCGGTGAGGTGGCAGGCGTTGATCAGGCCGGCGGCGCTGATGATCGCGGTGCCGTGCTGGTCGTCGTGCATGATCGGGATGTTCATCCGCTCGCGCAGGGTCTGCTCGATGATGAAGCATTCCGGGGCGGCGATGTCCTCGAGGTTGATGCCGCCGAAGCTCGGCTCCATCAATGCGACCGCCTCGATGAACTTGTCGGGATCCTCGGTGTCCAGTTCGATGTCGATCGAATCGACGTCGGCGAAGCGCTTGAAGAGGACCGCCTTGCCCTCCATCACCGGCTTGGACGCGAGCGCCCCGAGATTGCCGAGGCCGAGGATGGCGGTGCCGTTGGAGATGACGGCGACGAGATTGCCCTTGGCCGTATAATCGTAAGCGAGGTCGGGATTCTCGGCGATCGCGCGCACCGGCACGGCGACTCCGGGCGAATAAGCGAGGCTCAGATCGCGTTGCGTCGCCATCGGCTTCGACGCGATGATCTCGATCTTGCCCGGCCGGCCCATCGAATGGAATTCGAGCGCCTCGGCCTCGGAGAATTTGACGTTGCTGCCCTCGCTCACGCGCGCTCTCCCCTGTTTCGGGCTTACGCTTAGGGCTTGAGAGGTGACGGGGGCAAGTCAAAGCCTCTCCGCTTCCGCCCACCCGTTCGGACTGAGCCTGTCGAAGCCTTTCGCTTCTTGGCGGGAGAAGAAAAGAAAGCCCTTCGTCAGGCTCAGGGCGAGCGGGCGTGGGGTTCCGCCGGGCGGTCCGAGCCTCTATCCTCCCCCCGTGGCCACGCAGACCAGATCCGAAGGCGCCCCGACGCCGATGATGGCGCAATATCTGGCGCTCAAGGCCGAGGCCGAGGGGTCGCTGCTCTTCTACCGAATGGGCGACTTCTTCGAGCTTTTCTTCGACGACGCCAGGACCGCCGCCCACTGCCTCGACATCGCGCTGACCGCGCGCGGCGAGCATGACGGGGCGCCGATCCCGATGTGCGGCGTGCCGATCCACGCCGCCGACGCCTATCTCGCCCGGCTGATCAAGGCCGGCCACCGCGTCGCCATCGCCGAGCAGGTCGAGAGCCCGGCCGAGGCGAAGAAGCGCGGCGCCAAATCGGTGGTCAACCGCGCCATCGTCCGGGTGGTGACGGCCGGGACATTGACGGAAGAAGCGCTGCTCGATTCGCGCGCCGCCAACTGGCTGGTCGCGATCGCCCGGGTCGGCGAGCGCTACGGCCTCGCCGCCGCCGACGTCTCGACCGGGCGGTTCGAGCTCGCCTCGATCGCGCCCAGCGCGCTCGACGCCGAGCTCGCCCGATTGGACGCGGCCGAGCTGATCGCACCGGAGCCGCTGCCGGGGATCGAGGCGGAGACCTGGAAAATGGGCTTCGACAGCATCGCCGCCGAGCGCCGCCTGAAGGAACGGTTCGAGGTCGCGACGCTGGACGGGTTCGGCCAGTTCGACCGGGCGGCTTTGTGCGCGGCGGGCGGGCTGCTCGCCTATCTCGACGAGGCCGCGCGCGAATCCCTCCCCTTCCTGCGGGCGCCGGTCGCGCGCTCCTCGGGCGACCATATGATGATCGACGCGGCGACCCGGGAGAGCCTCGAGCTGACCATGTCCGCCTCGGGGACCCGCGCCGGCAGCCTGCTCGCCGCGGTGGACCGAAGCGTCACCGGCGCCGGCGCCCGGCTGCTCGCCGCCGATCTCGGCGCGCCTTTGCTCGACCGCGCCCGGATCGAGGCGCGGCTCGATCTCGTCGCCTTGTTCGAAGGGGACGGCGGCTTGCGCGACTGGCTGCGCAAGCAGCTGCGCGCCTTGCCCGACATCGGCCGCGCGCTCGGCCGGCTCGCCGCCGGCCGCGGCTCGCCGCGCGACCTCGGCCAGCTCCGCGACGGGCTCGATGAAGCGCGGCGGCTGCACGACCGGCTGTCGAGAACGGCCGACCAGCCCGATTTGCTGGCCGATCTGCTGCCGGTGCTGACCGGCCATGGCGCGCTGGTCGACCTGCTCGCCCGCGCCCTCGTCCCGGCGCCGCCGATCGACACTGCGCAGGGCGGCTATATCGCCGAGGGCTATGACGCCGCCCTCGACGCCTTGCGTGCGACCGGCGGCGAGGGGCGGCGCGCCATTGCCGGGCTCGAGGCGCGCTACCGGACCCAGACCGGCATCGCCACGCTCAAGATCCGCCACAACAATGTGCTCGGCTTCCATATCGAGGTGCCGGCCAGGAACGCCGACCCTTTGATGGCGGCCGATTCGGGCTTCACCCACCGCCAGACGCTGGCCGGCGTGGTCCGCTTCAACGCCCCGGATCTGCACGAGCAGGCGATGCGGGTCGGCGAGGCGGGCGGGCGGGCGCTGGCCGCCGAGGCGGCGCATTTCGAGGAGCTGGTCGAAACGGCGCTCGGCCGGGCCGAGCCGATCGCCGCCGCCGCCGACGCGCTGGCGCGGCTCGACGTCGCCGCCGCGCTCGCCGAGCGCGCCGCCGAAAGCGGCTGGTGCCGGCCGCGCTTCGACGAGGCGGCCTGCTTCCAGGTCGAGGCCGGCCGCCATCCGGTCGTCGAGGAAGCGCTGAGGGCGAGCAGCGCCCGGTTCGTGGCGAACGATTGCGCCCTTTCCGAGGAATCGCGCCTGTGGCTGGTCACCGGCCCCAATATGGGCGGCAAATCAACCTTCCTCAGGCAGAACGCGCTGATCATCCTGCTCGCCCAGGCCGGCGCCTTCGTCCCCGCCGCCAGTGCCCGGCTCGGCCTCGTCGACCGGCTGTTCAGCCGGGTCGGCGCCTCGGACAATCTGGCGCGCGGCCGATCGACCTTCATGGTCGAGATGGTCGAGACCGCGGCGATCCTCGCCCAGGCCTCCCCGCGCAGCTTCGTCATCCTCGACGAGGTTGGCCGCGGCACCTCGACCTATGACGGCCTCGCCATCGCCTGGGCGGTGGTCGAGGCGATCCACGACAAGAGCAAATGCCGCTGCCTGTTCGCGACCCATTATCACGAGCTGACACGGCTCGCCGAGCGGCTCGACGCGCTCTCGCTCCACCATGTCCGCGCCCGCGAATGGAAGGGCGACCTCGTCCTGCTCCACGAGGTCGCCGCGGGCCCCGCCGACCGCAGCTACGGCATCGCCGTCGCCAAGCTCGCCGGCCTGCCGCCGCCGGTGCTGGCGCGCGCCAAATCGGTGCTCGACAGGCTCGAGAAAGGCCGCGCCGCGACCGGCGGCATCGCCGCCGGGCTCGACGATCTGCCGCTGTTCGCCGCGGCGGCGCAGGACGAGCCGGCGCCCGATCCGGTCCGCGCCGCTCTGGCCGCGATCGAGCCCGACAGCCTGGCGCCGCGCGAGGCGCTGGAGCTGATCTACCGGTTGAAGCGGCTCCAGGCCGAAGGCGGGTGAGCGCCGCCCTCCTCGCGGTGCCGAGCCGGCGCGAGATCGTCGACCGCCGCGCGGTCGCCGAACGGCTCGACGATGCGGACCGCAAGACGGCGGCGGCGATCCTCAAGCAGGCGCTGGCGCTCGGCCGCGCCGAGATCGCGCGGCGGCTCGAGGAGAGGCCCTATGCCGGCAGCGAGGCGGCGTCTGCTTACGCCTTCCTGACCGACCAAATCCTCCGCCTCGCTTATGATTTCGTCACCACCCGGCTCCACCCGCTCGCCAATCCGACGACCTCCGAACGGCTGCTGCTGATGGCGGTGGGCGGCTATGGCCGCGGCGAGATGGCGCTCCATTCCGACGTCGACATCGTCTTCGTGACGCCGTGGAAGGCGACCGGCTGGACCGAGAACGCGATCGAATCGATCCTCTATCTGCTCTGGGACCTCGGCCTCAAGATCGGCCAGTCCACCCGCACCGTCGACGAGGTGATCCGGGTCTCGGCCGGCGACCACACGGTCCGCACCGCGATCCTCGAGGCGCGCTACGTGTGGGGCGACGAGGCGCTCTACGATCAGGTCGCGGCACGTTTCTGGAAGGACGTTGTCGCCGGCCGGGTCGGCGATTTCGTCAAGGAGAAGCTCGACGAGCGCGACGCCCGGCACCGCCGCATGGGCGACAGCCGCTACGTCGTCGAGCCCAACGTCAAGGAAGGCAAGGGCGCGCTGCGCGACCTCCATGCCCTGTTCTGGATCGGCAAATATGCCTATCGCCTGCGCTCGGTCGCCGAGCTGGTCGAGGTCGGCCTGTTCTCCGCCGCCGAGCTCGCCCAGTTCCGCAAGGCCGAGCGGTTCCTGTGGGCGGTGCGCTGCCACCTGCACATCGTCGCCGGCCGCGCCGAGGACCGGCTCACCTTCGATTATCAGCGCGAGATCGCGGCGCGGATGAACTATGCCGACCGGCCCGGCAAGTCGCCGGTCGAACGGTTCATGCGTCACTATTTCCTGCACGCCAAGACGGTCGGCGATTTGACCGGAGTCTTCCTCGCCCATCTCGACGAGAAGTTCGCGCGGCGCGGCGGCCGCATCGGCCTGCCGACCTTCCGCCGCCGCCCGGGCAGGCTCGAGGGCTTCATGCTCGACCGCGGCCGGCTCGCCGTTCCGAACGACGATTTCCTCGCCGAAGACCCGGTGCGGCTGATCCAGATGTTCGCCCTCGCCGACCGCCACGGCCTCGAAATCCATCCGCTGGCGATGCGCGCCGCCGCGCGCCACACCAAGGCGATCGACGCCAAGGTGCGGGCCGACCCGCGCGCCAACGCCCTCTTCCTCGACGTGCTGACCTCCCCGCGCGATCCCGAAACGGTGCTCAGATGGATGAACGAGGCCGGGGTGTTCGGCCGCTTCGTTCCCGATTTCGGCCGCGTCGTCGCGCGCATGCAGTTCGACATGTACCATCATTATACGGTCGACGAGCATTCGATCCGCGCGATCGGACTGTTGAGCCGGATCGAGCGCGGCCTGCTCAAGGAGGATCATCCGCTCGCCACCGCATTGTTCGCCCGGATCGCGTCGCGGCGGGCGCTCTACGTCGCGGTCCTGCTCCACGACATCGCCAAGGGCCGCGGCGGCGACCATAGCGAGCTGGGCGCCGAGGTCGCGCTGGCGCTCTGCCCGCGGCTCGGCCTCACCGACGCCGAGACCGAGACGGTCGCCTGGCTGGTCCGCTGGCACCTGCTGATGTCGGCGACCGCGTTCAAGCGCGACCTCGCCGACCCCAAGACGATCCAGGATTTCGTCGAACGGGTGAAGAGCCTGGAACGGCTGCGGCTCCTCTTCCTGCTCACCGGGGTCGACATCCGCGCGGTCGGCCCCGGCACCTGGAACAGCTGGAAGAGCCAGCTGCTGCGCGCCTTGTTCAACGCCGCCGAGGAGATGCTGCGGCTCGGCCACAAGCAGAAGGGACGCAAAGAGCGGATCGCCGCCATCCAGGCCGAGCTCGGCGGGCGGCTCGGCTGGGAGGAGAGCCGCTTCGCCCGCTTCACCTGGCGGCTGCCGGACAGCTACTGGCTCGCCGAGCCGCCCGAGGTGGTCGAGCGCAACGCCCGCTTCCTCGACGCCGCGGATCGCCGCGCGGGCGAAGGCGGGCAGGTGGAGACCTGGGTCCAGCCCGAGCGCGGCGCGACCCTGGTTTCGATCTACGCCAAGGACCAGCCGGGCCTTTTCTACAGGGTCGCCGGGGCGATCAGCCTGACCGGCGGCAACATCATCGACGCCCGAGTCCACACCACCGAGGACGGCATGGCGCTCGACAATTTCCTCGTCCAGGATGGCGAACGCGGCGCGTTCGCCGAATCCCATCAGCTCGAGCGGCTGACCGCGGAAGTGGCGCAGGCGCTGGACGGGCACGAGCCGTCGGCCGATCGCCTCGCCGCCCGCGCCTCGCCGCTGCGCCGGGCCGGCGCCTTCCGCATCCAGCCGGCCGTCTTCGTCGATAACAAGGCGTCGAACCGCTACACCGTGCTCGAGGTCAACGCCCGCGACCGCGCTGCCTTGCTGTTCGAGCTCGCCCGGGCGATCTACGTGTCGCGCGCCATCATCCACAGCGCCCATATCGCGACCTATGGCGAGCGCGCCGTCGACGTCTTCTATCTGACCGACCTCACTGGCGCGAAGATCGAATCGCCGGCCCGGCTGAAGGCGCTTCGGGCGCGGCTGCTCAAGGCCGCCTCGCCGGCTTTGCCCGGCCGCCAGGCGGCTTAGGGTCCGTCCTGGGCAAGGAAAAGGCCCCCGCCGTCGCCGGCGAGGGCCTCATTCCCGTTTCCCGGTCGATCAGAAGCGGAAGCGGCCGGTGAGGCCGTAGGTCCGCGGCTCGGCGAGGAAGGCGGAGAAGATCTGCCGCCCGCCCGGGAATTGCGGATCCACGAACGGCGCGGAGGTGGCGCCCGCCTGGAACGGCGAGTTGAACGCGACCTGCGCATAATCGGTGTTGAACAGGTTCTGCGCCCACAGCTCGATCGACCAGCGCTGCTCGGCCCCGCGGATGCCGAGGCGGGCGTTGAAGACGGCGTAGCTGTCTTCCGCCTTCTGCGGGAAAAGGTCCGATCCGGTATTATAATCGTCCGTCACGCGCCCATCGATGTAGACGAGGGCCGACAACCCCGAATTTCCGATGGCGGGCGTCCAGGTGATCGCGCCCGTCGCCACGATTTCCGGGGCGTTGGACAGGTTGTTGCCGGGCAGCACGCGGAGCGCCTGATCGAGCGGCACGCCGTTTCGGTTGCCGACCAGATCGTCCCGATATTCGGTTTCGGCGAAGGTCAGGCCGAAGTTGATCACCAGATCGCGCCGCGGCCGCAGGACGGCTTCGAGCTCGATGCCTTGCGAGGTCACGCCGTAGGTCACGTCGTCCGGTGCGCAGGCGCCCGTCGCGGACGCGCCGGCGTTGAAATTGGCGCCCGCGGACGATGCCGATTGGTCGCTGTCGGTCGTGCCGAGGTCCGCCGAGCAGCCGTTGATGGTCTGGACGAGGAACACGGTGCCGTTGAACGTATTGAGCTGGAAGTTGCGGAACTGCTGCCGGAAGGCGGTGAGGTTGAGGGTCAGCGGCCCGCGCTGATATTTCACGCCGAGCTCATAGGCGTCGTTGATCTCGGGGTCGAACTGGAGGTTGCCGACCAGCGCCTGGGCGCCGCCCGGCGTGGCGGCGAACGGCAGGATCGGCGATTTCAGAGCCGAGCGATCGAGATTGAAGCCGCCCGCTTTGTAGCCGCGCGAATAGCTGGCGTAGAGCAGCAGGTCGTTGTTCGGCCGGTACGACAGCACGGCGGTGCCGGTGAACTCGTCCTCGCTGCGCTCGTCGTTGATGGAGACGCCGTTGAGCTCGGCCGTCGAATTGCCCTGGCAGGACAACCCGATCAGGCCGCCCGCCGTCGCCGCGAGCGCGGGGACGGAGAGGAAGGGCACGAGCGCCGCCTGCTGGGCCACGCAGGCGGTATTGTCGTTGCCGAAAGTCGCGTCGAAGCGCTTGCGCTCGTTGGTGTAGCGCAGGCCGAACGTGACATCGAACTGATCGGTGATGTGGATGATGTTGTGGGTGAAGAAGGCGTAGTTGCGGCTGTTCTGGCCGTAGACGTCGGCGGTGCTGCCGCGGTTGTTGATGCCGTCGAGCCGATCGATGGCCGCGAAGATGATCGGCGAGGCGGGCCCGAACAGGGCCGGCCGGGCGGCGAGGCAGCCCGGCGAGGTCGGCGAGTAGAGCGCCCCGAGCGCGCTGCCCGCGACCAGGCGGCAGGTGGCGAAGCGGCCATATTGATTGCCGAACCGCAGATTGTCGGTGACGGTCAGGTCCTCGTCGGCGAAATAGGCGCCGACCAGCCAGTCGAACCTGCCGTCGAAGGCGGTGCCGGCCAGCCGCAATTCCTGGCTGAAGGTCTGGAACTCGCGGACGACGCCCTCGCCGTCGCGGAACAGGATGTCGACCCGGCTATAGTCGATGTCGCCGGGCTGGCCCGATGAATAGTCGCGATAGGCGGTGATCGAGGTCAGCGTCGCGCCGCCCAGATCCCAGTTCACCTCGAGCGAAATGCCCATATCCTCGGTATTGCCGATATAGGAGCGGCCCGGGCTGACCCAGATGTTGCGGCTGTAGGGATCGCTGAACCCGGCCATCGGCTGGCCGAGGTCGCGCAGCACGTTGATGATCGCGTTGCCGTTGGGATTGGGGCCGCCGCCGACGAGAAGGGGGGACGCCGGCTGGTTCAGATTGCCGATCGCCGGATTGGTCTCGCGGTCGAGATAGACCGCGCCGCAGCAGGATTCCTCGCGATTGGTATAATCGGCGATCAGCCGGAAGGAGAGCGCGTCGCTCGGCTCGTAGAGCAGCTGGCCGCGGACGAAGACGCGGTCGCGGTCGTTGACCCGGTCCTCGGTGCCGCCCTGGGGATCGACGACCCTGTAGAAGCCGTCGCGGCGCATGTAGACCGCGTCGATACGTCCGGCGAAGGTCTCGCCGAACGGCACGTTGACCGCGCCGGAGGCGCGGATCGTGTCGTAATTGCCGTAAGTGGCCTCGACATAGCCGCCGAACTCGTAATCGGGACGGCGGGTAATGACGTGGATGAGGCCGGCCGAGGCGTTGCGGCCGAACAGGGTGCCCTGCGGGCCGCGCAGCACCTCGATCCGCTCGACCTCGCCGAGTTCGTTGAGGCCGACGCCGCTGCGCGAGCGGTAGACGCCGTCGACGAACACCGCGACGGAGCTTTCGAGGCCGGGATTGTCGCCGACCGTGCCGATGCCGCGGATTCGGGCCGAGCCGTTCGCCTCGGTGCCGGTCGAGGAGACGAGCAAAGAAGGCGCGAGCTGATTGAGCTGGCGGATGTCGCTGGCGCCGCTATTCTGGAGCTGCTCGCCGCCCACCGCCTGTACGGCGATCGGGACGTCCTGGAGGATCTGGCGGCGGCCCTGGGCGGTGACGATGATGTTCTGATCGTCCTCGGGCACCTCCGTCTCGACGGCGGCCTGCTCGGTGCCGGAGGCGGTGGTCGGCTGCTCATCCTGCGCATAAGCGGGCGTGGCGAGCGCGGCGAAGCCGGCGGACAGCAGCCAGAAGCTCTTAGACATTGAAACCCTCCCCAGAACTTTTTTGGTTGTTTGGGTGAGAGCTATCCCGATTGTGGTCTTTTCGCCAGCGAAAATACCGCAGTTTCCCGTTGGTTTGAGCCCCTTATTGCAAATCCGCAACAGAACAGTTGCAAGCTGCAACCAGTTGTCGCGCCTGCCGTTACGGAATGCGGGATTTCGGTTTCGGCAGCGGCGCCCGGGCCGGGCGCCCGCTCCGCCTATTTGGGCGCCAGCACCATCAGCATCTGGCGGCCTTCCATGCGCGGGTGCTGCTCGACCTTGGCGGTTTCGGCGATGTCGGCCTGGACGCGCTGGAGCAATTGCATGCCGAGCTCGCCATGGGCGAGCTC
>Ga0190265_10001916_pt1 | contig 13787 bp, 11 predicted proteins | sample Popmic124T_FD_133135 | JGI IMG/M metagenome (GOLD analysis project Ga0190265, IMG submission 133135) | Populus adjacent soil microbial communities from riparian zone of Indian Creek, Utah, USA - 124 T | ecosystem: Environmental > Terrestrial > Soil > Riparian zone | place: USA: Utah | collected...
GTCATTGAATTGACGCTCGCGGTCAGCCAACTCGTTCTTGAGTTGCTGATTCTCGGCGGTGAGGTCCTGAATTTTCTGGTCTTTGGCGTTCGGTCCGCAGCCCGTGGCGGATAGAGTAAGTCCGAGCGCAAGCAGAGAGACTGGGGTGATGACCCTGTGTGTCATCCGTGTCATGGCGAAATCCTCCAAGGTTGAAACGTGCGCCAACCAGCGCACGCGCCGTACACACTATTCAGTTGTCGAACGCAGTCAGGCTCGACGCACGCGCGTCACTGAGCCTGAAAACATACGCAGAAATAGCAGAAATCCCGAACGAGGTCAACGGTGAGATTGAATACTTGCAGCGTTTCTCGTTGGGGCGCCTGTGATTTGTTTGCGGTTTGGAAACGAACTCAAACACGCCCGGTCAGTAGAGACCACAAGATATCGCCCGTAGGACCGAACAGCGTCAGAAGCGGCTTGAATAACCAAAGCGTCGCAAACGCGCCCATCGCCAGCCACGGCCCGAACGGAATCGCCCGGCTCGATTTCCAGAACATCGTCGCGATCACGCCGAGGATCGCGAGCAGCGCCGCCAGAAAAAATGTAAAAACCAGCCCCCAGACTCCCATCACCGCGCCAATCGCCGCCATGATGTAGATGTCGCCCGTGCCATAGGCCTCCTTCCCGAATCCCAGCGTTCCCGCGATCCGCACAAACCAGCCGATGGCAGCACACCAGACCAACGCCCCGACGGACGTAATTAGGCCAATCGTCGCTCCAACCACTGGTTCCTTCGGGGGAATTCCGCTAAGCAGCGATGACCAGTCCGAATCGAGCTTGCCGATGGTCCGCCAGTACCCGAACAGCACCAATCCAAAGACCATGGCCGGAATAAATGACGCAGCCTCCCTCAGCGCGACTCGACGGGCGCCGGATCGCTCGGCCTCAATCTCCTCCATGATCTGATGATCGGATTCGCGATGCACCACCGACGCGAGCACAAGCAGCACCATGAATACGAAAGTGGCCACGATGCCCCGCTGCGTCACCGCATCAACGGCCAGGTCCAATCCGCGCAACGGCGAAACCAGGAGCCACGCCGTGAGTCCGATGATCACCAATACGAGAAAGACAATCGGCCACGGCTGAAAACGCTGTTCGCTCGTATTCAAGTATGACGGCGACTGCGGAACCGTGTCTTCAAGCGCCGGCTGCTGTGGCGCGGACTCGGCGACGCGGTCGGCCATGCGCCAGTTTCCAAGTCGGCGCGCCGTCAGCGAACTGACCCACCAGGTGAGACCCATTCCTGTTCCGATGAGCGCGAACGTCGGCGGCAAAATACCTTGTGCATGCGTCGGATTGGCCGCGCTCGACGCGGAAATCAGGGCAATGGAAGAAGCCGGCCCGCTCGGCGTCGCGGAAAACGACCACAAATCCTGACGCATCGCAAACCAGGCCGCAGTGCTCATCACGCCGATCAGCATCCCGAAATACAGCACCCGGACATCGACCATGTACGACTCGACGTCCATTCCCGCGGTCGCCAAGAGACAGGCGAAAAGAACGAAATAGGCAATGGCGATCGGCCAATCCGCGCGCGCATCGCCGATGGCAGGCAGCGTTTTCCCGATGAACAATGCATCGGCCAAAAGCAGGAACAACAACGCCGTGCTCGCCTCAACGACCGGATAGACGATTCCGATCGGCATCGCGCAAGATCGGCACCGCCCGCGAAGCAGCAGCCAGCCCAGCACGGGAATATTGTCTCGAAGCTTGATCTGCGCCTGGCAGTGCGGGCAGAACGACCAGCGCGGCGCGGAGATCGAAAGACCGCGCGGCATCCGAAAAATGACGACGTTGAGAAAACTGCCCACGATGGCGCCGATCACGGAGGATGCCACAACTAAGACACCGTCGTTGCTCAAGCCGGCCTCCCTTCCGCTTTAGTAGGCGTGGGCATCGTTGGCCTGATACCACAGCTCGATCGACTCGACCACTTCGATCGGCGACAGAGACTCGGTGTCGATGACGTGACTGGCGGCGGCCGCGTAAAGCGGCTCGCGCTGCAGGAGCAGTGCCTCCAGCTCCGAAAGCCCCCCGGTGGACGTAAGGTTCGGCCGGTTAAATACGGTGTGGGGGTCCTTGCTGACCCGCGCCCAGAGCACCGCCGCCGGAGCGCGCAGCCACACGACTTTCCCCAACCGGCAAAGCAGACTGCGATTCTCGGGATCGACGAGCGCTCCACCGCCAACGGCCACAAGGTGGTTTTTCAGCCGCCTCAGCTTTTGACAGGCGTCGTGTTCGCGGCGGCGAAACCCCGGCTCGCCTTCGGAGGCAAATATCTCGCGGATGCTTTTCCCGGCCTCTTCGACGATGCGGACGTCGACGTCAACGAACTCCAACCGCAGGCGCTTCGCAGCCACCGGGCCGACAGTGCTCTTTCCGCTCCCCCGACTGCCGACGAGGATGATGTTCACGCCTGTTGTCCGTGCTCCCGGTTAATGATCCGTTTTGCTGCCGGATCAATCTCGATAAGGGCAAAACTTAATAGCTTTGTCGTCTGCCCTGGGTTCACTGCAAGAGTTCTGCCGATCTGCTCGCACCACTCCCCCGAAACCCGCGGGGATTCATGAATATGGCCGTGAAGCGAAAGCATCGGCTGATACACCTCGATTGCCTCGCGAATCGACCTCGATCCGTACGACTGGCCCCCGAACGACTGATCCAGCTTTGATTCGTGCGGCGGCGCATGCGCCACAAAGACCCAGGGTTCGGCCGGCGGCGAAAGCGCCTTCATGTCGGCCTCGATGCTCATCTGCCCGTCATAGATGATCTTCGCGGAGTTTTGAACGGGCCGATTGAACTGAAGGTTCCAGCGCGCCCCGCCAATGAGGGGAGGAACGTCGCCGGGCGAATCGAGCCGCTCGAAGTCTTTCACGTACCAGGGAGTGGGCGGCGTGTACGAATACCCTGTGAAGTTCACGCCTTGCACCTGGGTCGAAGCGGTATGCGTCAGGACCTGAACCAGGCTGTCGTCGGCCAGCTCCTTCATCGCGGCCGTGCTGCTGCCCCAGTCGTGGTTCCCGAATATGACCAGGACGTCGCGCACGCCGGCCCGTTGACGCAGGTCGCCGATGAACTTGCGAAACGCCCCCCGCACGAACGCGGGTTGACCCATTCCCAACGTCTCAGGGTGGGTCGCATTGTCGTCCGGCAGCAGGTCGCCCCCAAGAACCACGATGCTCGGCTTGGCGATTCCGGCCGCGGCGATGAGCCGCCCATAGTGCGGAACGTTGCCGTGAAGGTCTGAGGTAAAAAGCAACCGCATCGAATTTCTCATGGCCGCCTGATGCTGCCTCAACACGGCGAGGAACCTTAAAGTGTCGAATCTTGCCCGCAATGGGCGAAATGGTCAATCCTCGGTTGATCGAGCCCGCAACAAGCTCCGTTGCCCGACAAAACCGCCAAATACAGGCTTGCTCTTTGACGGCCTCTCACCGAGTTTCACCGCGACGAGACAATGCTTGTTCCGCTGCGCCCCGGTAAAACAAAGGTGGAAGTGATTTTCCAAGCCACGCCTGTAACTGTGCCGCCGCCTGATGGCTGAACAGGGTCAACCCGTCAATCACACGGGCCCCGCGCTGCCTCGCATCGCCGATCAACTTCGTTTCCGGGGGATTATACACCGTGTCAAAATAGGTCGTTTCTTCTCGAACGCAATCCGAAGGCATGAGAGATGAGCCAACGTCCGGGGCTTGGCCAACCGGCGTGCATTGAATCACCACGTCCGCGTCAAACGTCTCTCGCGCCTCCCAATCGACGATGCCGCTCCCAAACTCGCCCGCAAGCGAAGCGGCTTGCTCGTGCGTCCGATTCGCGATACTAAGTTCGGCGCCGTGACCTTCCAGAGCAACCAATGCGGCCCGGGCCACGCCGCCGGCGCCCAGCAACAAGACCCGTTTCCCCTGAAGTGATTCGCCCCCTCGAAGCACCCCCCGAAGCGACGACAAAATCGCCGCGCAATCCGTGTTCCATCCGCGCAAGCTTCCATCAGCGGCCAACCCAATCGTGTTCACGGCCTTCGCTCGGCGACCCGGGTCATCGATTTCCGCGCCCTGTTCCGTCAGAAAGCGAAACGCGTTGCCTTTGTGTGGCGCGGTGATGCTTAACCCGTGCAAATCGAGCCACGGCCTCGCGACAACCTCCAGCATGAACGCCTTGAATGATTCGTAGCCAGGGTTGACCCGAAACGGCACATAGACCGCATCGATCCCGGCCTCCGCGAACGCGGCATTATGAACGTCAGGCCCCAGCGAGTGTCGGACAGGGTCGCCGACGACGCCAAACACCCGCGTCGCGTTGTTGATCGCCCGCCACCGATATCGATCGAGCAGCTCGCGAACCACGATCTGCCCCGGCGCGGTTTCGAGACCGGTGCGCAGGCTCGCATAAGTCGCGAAGCCTCCAAATTTCGGCGCGAGGATGCGCGACAGCAAGCCGTCTTCGCCCATGCAAATCGCCACGGTCGGCAGCGGCCCGGATCGCATCAACTCAAACGCCTCAAAGTTGTCCCGGACGCTCCGACAGCGCCACGCCAGCTTCGCGACGGCGCATTCCTCGACCTGCGACATTTTCAGAAGATCGGACAGCAACCCGGGCGGACGGTCCTTCAAGTCGTGTTTCGACAGCACCAGGTGTCGCGGCGACGCTCCTTCGATCACTTCGATGCCGCCTGATTGCGACACCGCGTCGGCCCGCCGAAGCGCGCCGCGGCCAACCTGCCGGTTCGATTCAACCCGATCCCACGTCGCAAGCTCAATATCGATGTACGTCGCCATCGGCCCCAGCGCCGAGAGCCGCTGCAGCCGTTCGGCATCGGTGGCCGGCGATTCGCCGCCCTCCTCAATACTTCGATACGTCAGCAGGATCGCGACCGACTCAGGCAGATCTTTGACCAGCGTCCGCAGCTCGTCGTCGCTTACCTCAGAAATCATGTCGAGACGCAGCTCGACGACGTCAGCCCCGGCTCTAATCGCCGCATCGAAATCATTGCGAATATCCAGAATGGAATCGCCAAAAACCGGCACGACGAGTCGGGTCATGTCCCTAAAATCCATCCGATCGCCGCTTTTCCGAGGCCCGAAGCGCCGGCGCGGCAACCGGTTTCTGAGAGTCTCAAATCTCAAATCAAATTATGCGTGGCCTGCACTCAGCTCGACAAATCTCAGGTCAGTCTGATCCCCAATCCCGCCAGCGCCCGCTCCGCCTGCTCAGCCCAACCCTTGTTCGCCGCCGGACTCGCCGGACTCGGATGCGGAATCCGTCCGATCACCGACCCCATGTCCCCGAGCGCCGCCCGCGCCCGCGACTCGGCAAACGCGCCAACCCCGATCACCATCCGCGGCTGCAACACCTCAGCCAGCCGCCGCAGCGCCGCGTCGCAGACGCCGAACAATCGTTCCCTTTCCGGCGCGGTCAGCTTGTCGGGCGTGCGATTGCGCCCACTTTCCTCCATGAAGCAAAGCGGGCAATAATTCGCCACGAAGAATCGCCGAAAAAACGCCTCCGCATCCCCGAATCGCGACCGCGCCCAGCCCCAAAGCCGGGCGCCGCTCACTTCGCTGCGACCGCATGCAAGTCCCAGCACCGGGCGAGCGGGATGCTGAACTTCCGGCGCTTCGATGGGTGCGTCGATCTTCAGCCAGTCGCGAACAAAACTGCCTTCGCCGAACGGCACCCCCGTCTGCACCATCCCCCACGGCCCGGGGTTCATGCCGACCAAAAGCACCGGAGCTCCTCGTCCCGCGAAGCGTTCCAAATATTGCCGATGCGCGGCCCACGCGTAATCGAGCGGCCGGTAAACGAAAGCGACCGGCTTTGAGAATCGCATTGACCGCGTTCGGTCGCGCAATTCTCCCGCGTTCGCGAGAACCGCATCCAGAACGGCGGACTTTCGACTCTTTGATAGGCTGTCCGTTCCTGGGGCGATGCTTGACACTATTCTTTATTCCTCTTCGCCCCGAAGTGGGCGACGGGCTGTAGTCACGGGTGAAGCGAAGCGCAACCCGTGGATTGGGTTGCACCAGAAAAAGTCCGCTCCGAAGGAGCGGCGGAGTCAATCAGACCGCCATGCGTCAGCGCCTTGTCATACTCCCCTAAATCCTTCTCGTTCATCGCCCTGCATCTGAAAAAAAACATCAGTCCTCATCCTTCAACTGCCGCGCCATCAGCTCGCTCAGCGTCGCGATCACTTCCTTGCCTTCGAACAACACCCCGTGAACCGCCTCGGTGATCGGCATCTCCACCCTGTGTCGCTGCGCAAGAACCATGACACTCCGCGTCGTCGGTATGCCTTCGATGACCGAAGGCGTCCCCTCGATGACCTCCTCCGGCCGCCGGCCCCGGCCGATCTGCTCGCCGGCCATTCGATTTCGGCCCACCGGCGAGATGCACGTCGTAACCAGATCGCCCATTCCCGCGAGGCCGGCGAACGTCTCGGCCCGCGCCCCCATCGCCACGCCAAGCCGCTGAATCTCGACCAGCCCGCGCGTGAGCAGCGCCGCCTTGGCGTTGTCGCCCGCCTTCAGGCCGTCGACGATGCCGGCTGCCAGCGCAATGACATTCTTCATCGCCCCCGCCAGCTCCACGCCGACCAGGTCCGTATTCGTATACACCCTGAACCACTGCGACGCGAAGGTCTGCTGCACCAGCCGCGCCACCTCCCGTTCCTCGCTCGCCGCCACAACCGTCGCCGGCAGGCAGTTCGCGAGCTCGGCCGCGATGCTCGGACCCGACAGCGCCACAACCGGAACGTCGCCGACCACGTCGCGCACGATCTGAGACGGCCGCATCAAAGTCTCGTTCTCGATACCTTTCGCCACGCTCGCGATCGCCACGCCCGGCGGAATGAATTTTCCGAGTTGCTCCCACACGCCGCGCATGTACTGACACGGCACGGCCGACAACACCAGCTCCGCGCCGGCGAACGCGGCCTCGGGATCGTTCGTGAAAGACACGCGATCGGGAATGCGCAATCCCGGAAGGTACCGGCGATTTTCCCGCGTCACCCGCAGCGCCTCGATGTGCTCGCGCGACCGGCCCCACATGCGCACATGGATTCCCCGGTCCGCCAGCATCACGCCGCAGACCGTGGCCATCTGCCCATCGCCGATCACCGCCACCTGTTCGATCATCGCGAGCTATTAGACAACCGCCCGCAATCATCATCAACTATCACGACAACCGCTTACCTTCGCTAAGAAGGAGCGACGGGTTGTGCCACCGCCTGCCCGCCGTGGCGGGCGTGAAGCGCAGCGCAACCCGTGGATTTAGGCGCGTTCATAGTCCGCGCCGAAGGAGCCGCGGAAGTCAGGTTCCACGAAGGATCACCTGAATCGAGTTGGAAGCACTTGCTGCACAGTCCGTAGTGCGTCTACACCCACGAACTGATGGAAAATCACGTCGGCCGCCGAAACGCTTTTGTCGCCGAAATAAATCGTCCGCATGCCCATGCCGGCCGCGATTGAAATGTTCGCTACGGAATCTTCAACCACAATGCACTCATCACCGGTAACCCCCAAGACTCGGGCTGCAACCAAAAATCGATGAACTCCGTGCCGCTTTTCATCTTCGCCATCAACCACCACATCGAACCGGCTGAGCAGACCGATCGCCTTCAGCACCGAGCGTGCATTGCGACTCGCTGACACGGCCGCCACTTTCGCTCCGCCAGCTTTCAGCGCCCCCACAAAGCTGGATGCTCCGGGAACGCAATCGTCGAACGTCAGCGCGCGGATGCCCGAAACATAGAGTTCATTCTTTCGCCGCAAGATCGCATCGAACCGGGCGCTCCCAACCTGTCGGTCGCCCAGAATAATCCTCAGCGACGCCTCTCGCGGGGCGCCGCGCAAGCGATCTGCCACTTCCTCAGAAAAGCGCAGCCCCACTTCTTCAACGGCGCACCGCCACGCATTCAAGTGCATCCCCGCCGTGTCGGCCAGCACACCGTCGACGTCAAACAGGACCGCAATTGCGCCGATGGTTCGCGCTGTCGTGCGCTCGACGATCGGTTTCCGCTGCTGAATCTCGATACTCATACTTATCTATCGTCGATCGTTTAGCCGCAGCCCGACAGGGCCCCGGAGAAGCGGAACAAATCATTGCCTAGCCCGTTTCCGCCTTGACGGCGGCCCCGGGCACATTTGAAATCCTTGCGAATGACCGACACCGCAACCCGCCCCCTGTTTCCTCCGGTCACCCAATACACGCTTCTCGCATTGGTAGCCGCGGCGCTTTACTTCAGTCCACCCGTCTATCGACAGGACCGGCCGCACCCGCGCGGCCAATTCATGCAACTCGCTGCGGCCTTCCTACGCGGAGAATTGACCATTCCCCTGCGAACGGACATCCCGGTGCGAAAGGGCGAGTTGATTCCCACCGGCGATCCCTCGCGCGCATTCTGCCCTTATCCCCCCCTTCCGGCTGTCCTGTTGATGCCATTCGTCCTGATCCTCGGTCCGGACATCACCATCGCTGCCGCGACGCGCTACGTGAGCGTCATCAACGTGCTGCTCTTCCACGCCTGCATCGGCCGGCTGCACAGTCGGCTCGGTTTCGTGCCATTCTCCGCGCGGCAACATTGGACGATCACGGCGTTTTTCGCCTTCGGCACGACGGCTTGGCCCGTGGCGGACACCGGCGCCGACTGGCACCTGGCCCACGCGGTCGCGCTCGGTGCCCAACTGCTGGCATTTCTGGAGTACGCAGGTAAGGGCCGACCCGGCTTGATTGGCGCGTTGGTCGGACTCGCGGCGTTGTCCCGCCCGACCACGATTATCATCGGCATGTTTTTCCTGCTGCAATCTGCCCGGCGCCGAGATTGGGGGTCCATCTCTCTCCTTTGCATCGGACCCGCGATTGCCGTCTTCTTGCTCGGGGCATACAACGCCGCCCGCTTCGGCTCTCCATTCGACTTCGCCTACGACAGAATGCAATTGCGCGGCGAAGGCGCCGAGAACATGCGCCAATTCGGCCAGTTCAGTATCGCCTACCTTCCGCGCAATTTCTTCTGGTTCTTTCTCGCCCCACCCGTGCCCCTTGCCAGCGGGCGATTCCCGTGGATGGGCTACGACCTGCGCGGGATGAGTCTGTTCCTCGCCTCGCCCGCGTTTCTCTATGCAATGATCGCCCTTCGCCGCATTCGCACCAGCACGGTCGTGCGCGACGCCGCCGTCACGCTCGCCCTTTCGCTCATCCCATTGCTCCTCTATTTCAACACCGGCTACGCCCAGTTCGGCCATCGCTTCAGCATGGATTACATGCCGCTTCTGCTGATTCTGATGGTTGCGGGAGTTCAACCACGCCTCTCGCGCGTCGCGACGGGCTTCGTGCTGCTGTCCATCGTTTTCCATGCCGCGGCCGTGTTTGTCCGCCCGATCGCGTCATTGCCGCTCAACATTCCGCCACTGGCGTGGCATTAAGGGCATGCAAGCCGATTCCAAAAAAATCAATTTCTCCCTTGCCGACACCTGGTTTTGGTGTACAATTAGGACGTGAGCAGAGACAGGCTCTGCAAGGGTGTCGATGGAGTCCACAGGGGTCAGCCAGTTTTTCATACCATGAGTTATCATCGATTTATCAAGTAATTTCCCGAGAATTGGCCGCATCGCGGCCGCCCGACTGACCCGCCGGTTTACATCACGCCTCCGCTTCCTTTCGTTGCTCATGACATATTGGTCTTTCTCTCGCATTGCGTACTCGTCGAATGACGGGCATTGCACGCACGGTGGATCGCGCGCAATCCTCGCACATTCATTCGAATGAACGAGACGCAATGGGTGCCGGGGAGACGGTTTGCGCCCACCCCGCGCGGCTGCCAGCGCCGGACTGTCACGACGATGGCATGGCGCCGCGCGGCGCGAACCGGCGCCGCCGATGAGCCGGCCGGCCGTGGGTTTGCCCGCGGCCGGCGGCGGCGCAAATTCCCTGCCCGCCGAAAAGACCAATTGTCAAATCCCGAAGTCCATCGCGCGACGCGAATTCGACGATCCGCCGCGCCTCGTCTGGCCCGCCTTCTCCAGAGCACTCGGGGGGCCAGCGCGGCGGATCGACACGGATGAATCGACCGCTAAGTGTCTTGCAGACGCCCGCGGAAGAGGAAAAAAGCACGATCGCTTTTCGCCGAAGCTCGAGTCGGTAGAAAGGAGGTGCAGGGAACAAAGGGTCAGATGATAGGAACGGCGGCCCACGGCGGTGGACCGCCGTTTTTTTCTGGCGATTCCTCGCACCGCGAGTGAGGCTTTTCTGCCGGCATGAAATAAATCAGACCTGCCGGCTGTTGTAATTAGCGACGAACAGATCGTTCATTCAAGGGAAATCGAAGTCTCATCCCGCTGGCTGGTCGCCGACGAAGACCGGCCGCGATCTCGTCACCAACCGCGAGCCATTTGGTTCGAGAACAAGGCCGACCGCGCTCCAGCGTGAGCGATTGGATCGCCGACCATCCATTCCTTGTTCGCGGCCGCGCGACTGAGCGCCGCCGTCTCAAAACAATTCAAACCCGGCGAGCGTTATTTTCCTCAGAAAGGGAGAAGGAATGAACCTGCGCGCACTGTCTACCACCTTTATCGTCTGTTGGTGTATTGGTTGGGCCAGACCAGCAAAGGCCCAGCCCGCCGGCGACCTCTGCCAAGACGCCCCCACCATTCCCTGCGGCTCGACGACCATTCTCGATAACACGCTGGCGGGTACGGACGCATCCGACCCCGGCTATTCGTGTCACTTCGACGGTCCCGGCACCCAGGGCGTCGGCACGGTCTGGTTCAAGTTCGTCGCCGACGACACGTCGGCCGTCGTCAGCACCTGCGAGAGCACCGATTCAGGCGACACGATCCTCGGCGTCTTCGATGGAACCTGCGGCGCCTTCACCGAGCTGGCGTGCAGCGAGGACGCCTGCGGCGGCACGGACCTTTTGTCCAGCGTCTGCGTCTCGGGCCTGACCGTTGGCAATACGTATTACATCCAGGTCGCCACCTATAGCGAGGGCAGTCGAGGGGAAATCACGCTCGATCTGAGTTGCCCCTGCCCCGCCGCCGACATCTGCGACATCGCGGAGGCGCTCACCCTTCCTTCGGGCGTTATCGCATTCGACAACTCCGTCAACACGCCTGACGCGAATCCCGACGACGGTTCGTGCAACGCGGGAGCGCCCGTGATGCAGAACGACCGCTGGTTCAGCGTCACCACCGGTCCGGATGACTGCAACCTGATCGTCAATGTCGACGCCGTCTCCGGCTACGACCTCATCGCCACCGTTTACAGCGGCGCGGATTGCGATTCCCTGCTGGAGGAAGCCTGCATCGACACCCCCGATGATCCGGGCAATGCCATTATACCGGCGCTGGCCAATTCCACTTACTGGATTCGTGTCGGCGACTGGGGATTCGTCCCGGAGGGCGGCCAGACGACCCTCGAAGTTTCCTGCCCGGTCACGCTGCCCACCGGCGCCTGCTGTTCGACCATTGACGGCACCTGCATCGAGACGACCCTACCGGACTGCGAGTTCATCTCCGGCGACTATCAGGGCGACGACACCCTTTGCGCCGACGGCCCCTGCATCAGTGCCTGCTGCCTCGACGACGGTTGCCAAAGCGTAAACGGATTGGTCACCGGTTTCCCGGAACTGGACTGCGAAGACCCGGTCGAATCGGGCGGCCTCGGCGGAATTTGGCTCGGGCCCGGCACCGATTGCGCCACCGCGGTCTGTCCCCCCGAAAATGACGACTGTGCCGATGCCCAGTCTCTGACGCTGCCCGTCTCAATCGACTTCAACAACGAGGGCGCACTGGCTAGCAGCACCGGCGGCGCGGGATCGTGCAACGTTGAAGGTGCGACGGCCCTGCAAAACGACGTCTGGTTCACCGTGACGACCGGCCCAGCGGCCTGCGACCTTACGTTCGAGCTGTCCTCGACCAACTTTTACGACATGATGGTCCCGGTTTACAGCGGAACCGATTGCAACGATCTCGTCGAAGTCGCCTGTGGCAACGAACCCCAGGACCCGCTTGAGTTCGTCGTGCCGACCACTCCCAACACGACCTATTGGATCCGCGTCGGAGACTGGGGCTCCTTCGCGGGCGGCGGTCCGACCCGCATGACCATCCAGTGCGTCCCACCCTGCGGCACATGCCCCGGCGATGTCAGCGCCGACAATCTGGTTAATGGCGCCGACTTGCAGCCTTTCGTGAATTGCTATCTCGCGCCGGCCGATGGGTGCGGCTGCGCCGACATCGACCGCGACGGCGATACCGATGACGACGACGTGACGCAATTCACTGATCTGCTCCTGAATGAGACGGGCGATTGCCCGGAGTTCCCCACCGATTCATGCGAAGACGCTCCGCTCTATCCCTGCAACACGGTCGTGAGCTTGAATAACGCCAACGCCACCACCGATCCGACCGACCCCGGTTTCTCGTGTCACTTTACCGCTCCGGGCACGCAAGGGTTGGCAACGATGTGGCTGCGATTCCAGGCGAGCGATACCTCGGCCCTCATTGGAAACTGCAACAGCGAGGTGCTCGACACCGAACTGGCCGTCTACGACGGAACCTGCGGCGCCCTTACCGAACTGGCGTGCAGCGAAGATGACTGCGGTCTTGACGGCCTCCTCTCGCGCGTTTGCGTCGAGGGCCTGACGCCAGGCAACATCTATTACATTCAGGTCGCTTCTTTCACCTCCTCTTCACAGGGGTCGATGGAGATTTCAATCGAATGCCCCTGTCCGTTTGCGCCGGACGAATGCGCCGTTGCCGAACCGGTGTCATGTGGATCGTCGATCACGTTCAGCAACGTCCTCGCGACGCCCGATGCCTTCAATGCCCCGTTGCCGACGGATCCCGTGCCCTCCTGTTCCCTGGAGGGCAACCCAGCCCAGGCCACCGTCTGGTACACCTTCACCGGCGACGGTCAGAACTGGACCATTGAAAGCTGCAACACGCCCGACGAGCCGGCCAGCATCGCTGACACCACACTCTCCATATGGACCGGCGAGTGCGGCGCGCTCACGGAACTGGCCTGTGGCGAAGACGATTGCAATGGCGGCAACGTCGCGAATCAGGGCGGCACGCCCCAACCGTGGATGAGCCGCGTCACCGTTCCCACCGTCAACGGCCAGCAGTATTGGATACTCTGGTCAAACGCCTTCGGCGATCGCGGAAAAATTCAGATGGACGTCTCGTGTTCGCCATAACACGACGACGGCAGTTTGCTGTCGCTCCTAAGGAGCGGCGGAAATAATGTTAAGACGCCGCCCGGTCCCATCACGAGACCGGGCGGCGTCGTTCTTGCAGATTGTCTGAGAGCCGGGGGTCACTCGCCAGATTCGTTCGCGGCAGGGAAAATCTCATCCGCCGCCTGGTTCGAGGTCGGCGTCGTTGTTGCCTCAGTCGCCGCCGGCGCCAACTTCAGCGCCTCGACCTGCGGCAAATCTTCCAGTGACGGCAGCCCAAAGGCCTCTAAAAACCGCTTCGTCGTCCCGTACAGAATCGGCCGGCCCAGATCCTCCGCCCGGCCGACGATCTTCACCAGGTTCAGCTCGCGCAGCTTGTTGACCATGTCTCCCGCCGCCACGCCGCGGACCGCCTCGATTTCTGCCCGCGTGCAGGGTTGCTTATAGGCAATCACCGACAGCGTCTCCATCGCCGCCCCGCTCAGCTTCGTCTCCTGCCGAACCCGCAACAGCTTGGTCAGCCACGAGTTGAATTCCGGCCGCGTCAGAATTTGGTAGCCGCCGGCGATCTCCTCGA
>Ga0190265_10001917_pt1 | contig 13777 bp, 14 predicted proteins | sample Popmic124T_FD_133135 | JGI IMG/M metagenome (GOLD analysis project Ga0190265, IMG submission 133135) | Populus adjacent soil microbial communities from riparian zone of Indian Creek, Utah, USA - 124 T | ecosystem: Environmental > Terrestrial > Soil > Riparian zone | place: USA: Utah | collected...
CACGTGCCGATGGTCGACGGCATCGTCACCTGGGCCGGCCGCACCCTCGACGCCAACGAGGATCTGGTCCGCGCCATGGTCCACCAGCGCGCCGGCTGGATCCTGCGCATGGCCGGGCTCGACGAGAAGCTCGCCGACGCGATCGTCGACGGCCTCAGGCGCCTCACCATCGACATGGCGGTCGATCCGCACCATCCGTTGCGCGCCAAGGCCGAGGAAGGCCTCGCCCGCCTGGCCGAGGGCCTCCAGTCCGATCCCGAGATGCGGGCCAAGGTCGAGGCGTGGAAGAACGAGATGATCGACAATCCCGCCGTCACCGACTGGCTCGGCGGCGTCTGGGAGAATAGCCGCGCCGGCCTCTTGAAGGGCGCCCGCGATCCCGACGCGGCTTTGGCGGGCAAGTTCGGCGAGGCGCTGCGCCAATTGGGCGAGACGCTGCAGCAGGAGCCGCGCCTCAAGGACGCGATCAACCAGTTCGCGCGCCGCGCGATCGTCGGCGCGGTCGCCTCTTATGGCGACGGCATCGTCACTCTGGTCTCGGACACGGTCCGTGCCTGGGACGCCCGCACGGTTTCCGACCGCCTCGAAGGCGCGGTCGGCCGCGACCTCCAATATATCCGGATCAACGGCACCCTTGTCGGCGGCCTGGTCGGCGTCGCCATCCACACTCTCGAGGTTGCCTTCTGAAGCGACAAGCCGAGGAATCCCCCACCCGCTCATCCTGAGGAGCCGCTACAGGATGAGCGGAAAAGCTCCATTCAAACCGCTCATCCTGAGGAGCGGCTGAGCCTGGCGAAGACGCGTCTCGACGGACAGCTCAGCCCTTGCTCGGGATAAGCGGGGGGCTTGAACCCTGCCACCTTCTCGGCTTTGGTCCGCGCCATCAACAGGGAAGGACAGATATGAAGCTCGCCCGCCTGCTCAGCGCCGCCGCCGCGCTCGCCCTCGCCGCCCCCGCTCATGGCCAGGCCCAGCCCGCGCCGCCGCCCACGCAGCAGGAGGCGCTGACGATAATCCACGCCGGCACCCTGCTCGCCATCCCCGGCCGGCCGGCCCGGCGCGAGGCCAGCATCATCGTCCGCGGCCGACGCATCGCCGAGATCCGCGACGGCTATGTCGACCTGCCCGGCGCCCGCATCGTCGATCTGCGCAATTCCTACGTCCTGCCCGGCTTGATCGACATGCACGTCCATCTCGGCGGCCTCGACGACCGGCTGCAGGCGCGCCTCCAGGCGCCGACCCGCGATTATGAGGATGAGGCCTATACCGCTCTGCTCAACGCCCGGCGCACCCTGCTCGCCGGCTTCACCACGGTCCGCGAGCTCGGCGGCGAGCCGCGCACCATCACCTCGCTACGCGACGCGATCAATGCCGGCCAGTTCTCCGGCCCGACCATCGTCCCGGCCGGCCGCGGCGTCTCGGTCACCGGCGGCCATGGCGGCGTCAACGGCCTCAACCGCGACCTCACCGAGATCGGCCGCGCCCGGGCGACCAACACCTGCAACGGCGCCGACGATTGCCGCCGCGCGGTGCGCGAGCAGATTTCCGCGGGCGCCGAGGTGATCAAGTTCGCCGCCACTGGCGGCGTGCTCAGCAACGTCGCCGGCGGCCTCAATCGGCAGATGATGGCCGACGAGATGCGCGCCATCGTCGAGACCGCCCACACGTTCGGCCGCCGCGTCGCCGCCCACGCCCATGGCGTCGACGGCGTCAACGCGGCGCTCGAGGCCGGCGTCGATTCGATCGAGCACGGCACCTTCACCAACGACCAGAGCTTCGCGCTCTACCGCCGCACCGGCGCTTATTACGTGCCGACGCTGATGGCGCCGGCCGCCGCGCTCGCCGACGGCCAGCGCGGCGCCCTGACCCCGGCCCAGTATGACAAAGCGCGCCAGGCCGCCGGCGCCGCCGTCGAGAGCCTGCGCCGCGCGGTGCGCGAGAACGTCAACATCGCCTTCGGAACCGACAGCGGCGTCAGCCGGCACGGCGACAACGCCCAGGAATTCGCGCTGATGGTCGACGCCGGCATGACCCCGACGGCGGCGATCCGCGCCGCCACGGTCGGCGCGGCGACCTTGCTCGGCCGCGCCGACACGATCGGCACGATCGAGCCCGGCCGCGACGCCGACATCATCGCCGTCGCCGGCGATCCGACCCAGAATGTCCGCCTCCTGGAAAATGTCGGCTTCGTCATGCGCCAGGGCCGAGTCCACAAAAGCGGCGGCGAGCGCCAATTGACCGACGCGGACTGACCCCGCCGTCACCCCTGGCCCCCACCGTCACCCCTGGCCCCCACCGTCACCCCAGCGAAGGCTGGGGTCCATGCGGAGTCCGAATGGATACCAGCCTGCGCTGGCATGACGAAAGAGTCAGCCGTCGCTGGCGCGCTCGATGTCGGCGCCGACCGCCTGCAATTTCTCCTCGAGCCGCTCGTAGCCGCGGTCGAGATGGTAGACGCGGTTGACCTGGGTCTCGCCCGTGGCGGCGAGCCCCGCCAGCACCAGGCTCATCGAGGCGCGCAGGTCAGTCGCCATCACCGGCGCGCCGATCAGGCCGTCGACGCCGCGCACCACCGCCGAGCGGCCGCGCACCTCGATGTCGGCGCCCATCCGCGACAGTTCGGGGACGTGCATGTAGCGATTCTCGAAGATCGTCTCGGTCAAGAGGCTGGTGCCGTCGGCGAGCGCCAGCATCGCCATGAACTGGGCCTGCATGTCGGTCGGGAAGGCGGGGTAGGGCGCGGTCGACAGCGACAGCGGCCTGATCCCGCCGTCAGCGCTTACCTTGATGCCGCCGTCCTTGAACTCGACGATCGCGCCGGCGTCGGCGAGGCCGGAGAGGATGGCGTGCATCGAATCCTCGCGCGCCCCGACGATCTCCAGCGATCCCCCCGTGATCATCGCCGCGCAGGCATAGGAGCCGGCCTCGATCCGGTCGGGCATCACCGCATAGGTCGCGCCATGCAGCCTCGGCTTGCCGTGGACGGTCAGCGTGTCGCTCTTCAGCCCCTCGATCTCGGCGCCCATCGCGATCAGGCATGAAGCGAGGTCGGTGATCTCGGGCTCGCGCGCCGCATTCTCGATCACGCTCGTGCCGCTGGCGAGCACCGCCGCCATCAGCGCATTCTCGGTCGCGCCCACCGAGACGGTCGGAAAGCTGATCGTGCCGCCGGTGAGACCGCCCGCGGGCGCGGTCGCCTTGACATAGCCGGCGGCGATCTCGATCTCCGCGCCCAGGGCCTGCAGCGCCTTCAAGTGCAGGTCGATCGGCCGGTTGCCGATCGCGCAGCCGCCGGGCAGCGACACCGTCGCCTCGCCCGCCCGGGCGAGCAGCGGCCCCAGCACCAGGATCGAGGCGCGCATCTTGCGGACGATGTCGTAGGGCGCCACCGTCGCGGCGATGCGCGACGCGCGCAGGGTCATCACCCGGCCGAACTCGCCCTTCTTCGCGCCCTCGACCGTGGTCGAGACGCCGAGCTGGTTGAGCAGGTGGCCGAAGCTGTCCACGTCGGCGAGCCGCGGCAGGTTCCTCAGCGTCAGCGGCTCGTCGGTGAGCAGCGCGCAGGGCATCAGGGTCAGCGCCGCGTTCTTCGCCCCCGAGATGGGGATCGCGCCCGTGAGCGGCCTGCCGCCCTTGATGATGATCCGGTCCATGCGCCCGCGTTTAAGCCATATCCCGGGTCGCGCAAGCAGCGCCGGGGCGGCCGTAAAAAACGGCGGCGGATGAATGAGTTCTTGATTTCGATCAGGGCATGGGCGCATTTTGCGGCTTAAGGTTTCGGCCCTAGTAGGTGCGTATCCGGGGGAAGACGGGGTTTTGGGGGGATCTTGCCTAGCCGAGCGGCTCAGCCACTATGTGCGGCTGTCCGATGCCGAGCGGGAGGCGCTCGACCGCCTCGAGGAGCAGCAGCGCTCGTACCGGCGCGGCGCGGTCGTGATCAGGGAGAATGAAGCGCCGCGCGAGCTGTTCGTCGTCCAGTCGGGCTGGCTCCATGCGAGCGCGGTGCTCGGCAATGGCAGCCGCCAGATCATGCGCTTCCACTTCCAGGGCGACATCCTCGGCCTGCCGCTGCTCGCCTTCGCCGATTCTCCCGAGACGGTGACCGCGGTGACCGACGTCACCCTCTGCCCGTTCGGGCGCGAGCGGGTCGCCCGCCTGATCGCCGATCATCCGCGCCTCGGCGCGCTCATCCTCAGCCTCGCCGTCGCCGAACGGGTGTCGCTCGCCGATCGCCTGGCCTCGATCGGGCGCACCTCGGCCCGCGCCCGCGTCGGCTCGCTGATCTGCGAGATCTTCGCGCGGATGCGCCGCCTCGGCACCGCCGACCGCGACGGCATCCAGCTGCCGCTCACCCAGGAGGATATCGGCGACGCCACCGGCCTCACCGCGGTCCATGTCAACCGGATGATGCGCGGCCTGGCCGAGGACGGCATCATCGAGCGCACCGGCAGCCAGATCCGCCTCCTCGACGAGGCCCGTCTGGCGGCCGAAGCGAATTTCATCGACCGCACCGAAATCGAAACCGGCTGGCTGCCCGCGGCGAGGTGAACGCCTCCGCGCTGATCCCCACCCCGCTCATCCTGAGGAGGGACTGAGCCGGCTACTCAAAATGAGCGGGTTTGGTGAGCAGGTTTGGGGGCCTACGCCTTCTCCAGCGTGCATTGCAGCGGATGCTGGTTCTGCCGCGCGAAATCGATCACCTGGGCGACCTTGGTCTCGGCCACCTCATAGGGGAAGATGCCGCAGACGCCGACACCGCGCTGGTGGACGTGGAGCATGACCCGGGTCGCGTCCTCGATGCTCATCTTGAAGAAGCTCTGCAGGACGTGGACGACGAATTCCATCGGCGTGTAATCGTCGTTGAGCATCAGGACCTTGTAGGGCGAGGGCGTCTTGGTGCGGGTGCGCGTCTTGGTGGCGACGCCGAGATCGCTGTCGCCGCCTTGCCGGTCGTCGTCGGAGGCCGCCCGGATGATCGAGTCACTCACGTCCATGTCCATGCGATAAATATGGCAAGGTGCCGGTAAGCCGCAAGACCGATCCTCCCCTGCATTTGCAGGGGAGGGGGACCATGCGAAGCATGGTGGAGGGGCTTCTTGTGCCGCAAGAGGCCCTCCACCGCACTTCGTGCGGTCCCCCTCCCCTCGAAATCGAGGGGAGGAAACGCAAAAAGGGCGGCCGCTCCAACGGGAGGGGCCGCCCTTTCTACAGGTTCGGACTCTCGCGAGTTACGCGGCGAGGGTCTTCACACGCTCGGCCGCCACGGCGTAGCGGCTGTTGATCGGCTCGGCGACGTCGCCGGCCAGCTTCAGCACGGTCTCGGACATGCGGGCGCTCTCGGCGACCGCGCTGTCGAACGCGCTGCGGGCGAACTCGCCCTGAAGCTTGAAGAAGTCGGTCGCCGACTTCACCTCGGTGAAGCTCTTCAGGGCGGCCGAGGCCTCCTCGAAGCTCTTGCGGCTATATTCGGCCGCGTCCTGGCCCAGCGTCTCGACGCCCTTCACGGCGACCTTCGAGGAGGCGACGAGCGCCTCGACATTGCCGCGGGTCAGCTCGGCGAGCTCCTCGGCGATACGCTGGCTCTTCTCGAACGCGGTCTTGGCGCGCTCGTTGACGTTGCCGATCACGGCAGTGAACTGCTCGGTCGCGGCCTGGGCGGTCTCGGCCGTCTTGCGGGTCTGCGTGTTCATGGTCTTCACTCCTGTTCTGATGACTTTGGCGCCGGCGCGGGCCGGCTTGACGATCGCGGCGGCCTGGGCCGCCTTGGCTTTACGGGCCTGGACCGGCTTCTTGCGGGCCGGCTTGGCCTTCCTGGTCTTGCGAGCCGCCCTGACCGGCGCCTTCGCCTTGGGAGCGGCCGCTTTCGCGGCCGGGGCCGGGGCGGCCTTGACCGGCTCGGCTTTCACCGGCTCGGCCTTGACGGGCTCGGTCTTGGCGGGCGCGGCGGCCTGCGCCTTGGGCGCTGCTGCTGGCAGCATTTCCGCTTTGGTTTCAGTAGCTTTGGTATCGATTTGATCGGCCACGTGCGGCGCTCCTTCTATGCTGCAATGCAGCAAATAGGGTGGTGCGGGACGGATTTCAAGCACTTTTTGTGCGGTGCAACAAAGGCGTCATGCGCGGCTTGGGAGAGACCCTCCGGCAGCAAGCTCAGCGCGCCTTCACATAGCTCCCCGGCGCGTCCTCGATCGCCTTGATGCGCCCCTTGCCGGGCACGCGCGCGCCCCTGGCCTTGACCTCGTCGGCGGAGATGCCGCGGATCCAGGCCATCCAGTCGGGCCACCAGCTGCCTTTGGTCTCGGTCGCGCCGGCGACGAACTGGTCGAGCGTGTCGACCTTCTCGTCATTGGCCCAATATTGATATTTGCCCGCCTCGGGCGGGTTGACGACTCCGGCGATATGGCCCGAGCCGGCGAGCACGAAGCGCAACGGGCCCTGGAAATGGTGGGTGATCTTCCAGACGCTCTGCGGTGGCGCGATATGGTCCTCGCGCCCCGCCTGGACGTAGGTCGGGGTCTTGACCGTGCGGAGGTCGATCGGCGTCCCGTCGATCCTGATCCCGCCCGGCTGGACGAGCCGGTTCTCGCGGTAGAGCTGGGTGAGGTAGGCGCGGTGCCAGTTCGCCGGCAGATTGGTCGTGTCGCCGTTCCAGAACAGAAGGTCGAACTGCGGATAATCCTCGCCCATCAGGTAGTTGGAGGTAACGTAGGACCAGATCAGGTCGCGGCCGCGCAGCAGGTTGAAGGTCGCCGCCATGTAGCGGCCGTCGAGATAGCCCTTGTCGGCGGAAAGCTGGCGGATCAGTTCCATCTGCTCGTCGCCGATGAAGAGCTTGAGGTCGCCCGCCTCGCTGAAATCGACCTGGGCGGTGAAGAAGGTGGCGGAGGCCACCTTCGCCGCCTGCCCGCGCGCCTCGAGCAGGGCAAGGGTCGCCGCCAGCATCGTGCCCGCGACGCAATAGCCGATCGCGTGCACCGCCTCGACGTCGAGCGCCTCGCGCACCGTGTCGATCGCCTCGGCCAAAGCGAGGACGTAATCGTCCATGGTGACGTCGGCCATCGACTCGTCGGCCGACTTCCAGGAGACGACGAACACGGTCAGCCCCTGATCGACCGCCCATTTGATGAAGCTCTTCTTGGGGTTCAAATCGAGGATGTAGAAGCGGTTGATCCACGGCGGGAAGATGATCAGCGGCGTCGCCAGCACCGCCTCGGTCGCCGGCGCGTACTGGATCAGCTGGTACATCTTCGTCTGCTTGATCACCTTGCCGGGCGTGGTCGCGATGTTGCGCCCGACCTCGAACGCGCCCTTGTCGACATGGCTGAGCTGGCCCTTGCCCATGTCGCCCAGCATATGCTCGAGCCCCTTCAAGAGGCTCTCGCCCTTGGTCTCCATCGCCCGCTCGATCACCTGCGGGTTGGTCAGCGCGAAGTTGGACGGCGCCATCGCATCGACGAACGCCTTGGTCATGAACCGCATCCGCCCGCGCGTCTCCTCATCCACCCCCTCGATCGCGTCGACCGAGCCGAGCAGCCGCTCGGAGACGAGCAGATAGGTCTGGCGGATCGTGTCGTAGAGCGGGTTTTCGCGCCATTCCGGCGCGGCGAAGCGCCGGTCCTTGTCGGCCTGCTCGGCGAGCGCGCTCTTCTCCCCCGCCGCCGTGCCGCCGCCCAGGGCCCGCTGCCAGATGCCGAGCCCCTCGCTCCACATCCGCGCCTGCGCCTCCATCAATTTGGCGGGATCGCCGAACATGTTCATCCCCGGCCACGCCACGGCCGGCTTGTCCGCGGCCTTCGCCGCCGTCTCGGCCGCCGCGCCCATCTGCGCCGCGACATGCTCCATCATCATCTGCTGGGCGCGGCCCATCACCCAGGTCCAGTGCTGGAGGTCCTCGAGGCTGGGGGTGGGGAACGGCGTGGCGGGCACCGCGGCGTCCTTGGTATCGCTGGAATGGGGCATGATCGGATCCTCGGTGCCCGGCGCTTCTAGACCGCCTGGGCCCGGTCCGGAAGACCGGGCGGTCCGGCGCAGCGCGGGGAGGCCGTCTCCGCGACTGGACGAGAGCCTGAGAGGCTCGAGGCCGGTCGACCGCCGCCGGGCTTAGCGCTGGTCCTCTTGATCCGGCTGCTCCTGTTGCGGCTGCTCCTGCGGCGGCTGCTCCTGCTGCGGCTGCTCCTGTTCCCGCTGCTCCTGTTCCTGCTGCTCCTGTTCCTGCTGCTCCTGTTCCTGCTGCTGTTGCCTTTGGTCCGCAGGCGTCGGGGGAGGGTCGAACAGGGGCTGACGGGAAAGCCATCCGGCCGCGCGGTCCGAGAACATGCCCGACAGGATGCCGATCGCCGCATAAGCCATGACATTTTGGGCGATGTCCACGCCGCTGCCGCCATTGAGCACCGCGACGCCGCTGAACAGGACGACGAACACGCCCAGCGCGACCAGCCCGCCAAGGAATAGCCGTTCCAGATAGGCCGTGGTCGGCGTCAGGTTGGCGGTCTGGTTCGGATAGACCAACAGGATCAGGGTGACCAGCAGCGCCCCGAACAGCCCGCTCGTGAACGAAATCACGATCCCCATCAGCACAGGTGGCATGGCGATGAGCGGCCTGCCTCCTGACAGCCAGCCGTCCCGGAAGACTTCGAGGACTCCCATGGCATCGTTGGCGCGGGTGACCTGGTCTATCTGGCGCGCGAACGCGTCCCGCTCCACGATGAGCGCCGCCACCCTTGTGTCCACCGCTCCCGCCTGCTGCTGAAAATTCTCCAATTCGTCCATCAGGCGCTGGAGTTGCGAGCCGAGGGCTTCCGCATCGCGGGCTCGAGTCACCAATTGCTGATTGGCGGAGTTCTCCGATTGCTGCACGCAGCTCACCGCGGACGCCGCCAGGCCCATCATCGCTATGCGGTCGGCGAGAGTGGATCCCTGGCTGGTGACGGCCTCGCATGCCGCCTGGAGGGTCAGGACCCGCAATTGCCCCCGCAGGTTCTGGAAGCCGATGGCCGCGGCGCGCTCGGCCCGCGCCTGCGACAATCTGAGGCGCGCTTGCCTGTTGGTTTCGCGCTCCACCGTCTCGGCCTGGCGCCGCTGTTTGCCGAGCAACGGCTCCGGATCCCAATAGTGGCGGACCGCCGCACTGTAATCATAGGTGACGTTCTTGGTTTTCAGGCCCTCTACGATACTCTGCTGAGCCGTCCCGACCATGAGCGAGATTATGAACATGTAGAAGATGATTACGACCGGTATTGCCCGCAGAAAGATAGCGAACGTCCTGTTGTAGTCGATTGGCTGCATGGCTGCCTCCATCCCGCATGAAGAATATAACGCTGCCTGAGCGCAGAGTCACTACCTCTTCTCGAGCCCGCGAAGCTGAAGTTGTTCAATTTTGCCGCCCGGCCGGAGATTGGATTCGTTCCCCGATGATGGCGCTGTTCGGAAGGCGAATATCGCCATGACTTGCGGGGTGCACGAACGCGTCGGTCGCGACCATGCCGTGAGCGCCATGACCCTCACCCACCGCGCCGGGCGGACGGCGGCGATGAAATTGAGCTGGCCGTCGCTCCGCGCCGTCCCGGCGCGCGGCCTCAGGCTGGAAAAATGGCGGAGCTCTTCGCTTCGTCAAACCACGTACGGCGGCGCCTCGATCCAGAGCGCGCTTGCGCCGAACGACAAGCTCGCGTTCAGGTCTTCTGCGGCCGTCTGAAGCCCGGCATGTTTTTCCTTGTAGGCGAGCAGCACGTCGGCTGCCTTGAGCACCGAGCCGTCAGCCATGGCCACGTCCGTCGTGGCGTAGATGACGTTCTGCTTCTTCTTGATCTTGTCGCCGGTTTCATATCCGGTCAGGCTCATGGCCAGGAAACCGAGCTCGTCCAGGCCGATCAGCTCGCTGGCATCGGCGACGGCGTTCGAATTGGCGTCCTTCCAAACCCGGAACTGCGCAAAGGCCTCATCCCCGGAATCGAGCGAGCCGTTCCCGTTGCTGTCGAATTCGCGCAATCCTTCGAGGTCGGTGACGAACGGCTGATTCCGGCCCGAATAGGAACCGAAGGAAATTTCGTTCGCCTCCGTGATCTGGCCGTCGCCATTGCGGTCGAGCACGAGAAAGCCGTCATCGGGTCCGGCCCAGCCGGTCTTTTCCCTGCGGCCGTCGCCATCCCAGTCGAAGCGCAATGGGGATTGCTGGAGGGCGATCATCCTCCTCTTTTTATGACAGCAGGAAGCCCCTCCATCCCTGGCGGGACATAGCCTGGGATAGAATCGAGCAACAATGTGTAGATTTACAGGTTGATATCTCTAGTTATTACTTAAGTAATTGTCGATTACCCGAATCGCTAAAACTATAATATAAATATAAGAAGTCCATACCATTGTTATAACGGCAAGCAGTACAATTAATGAATTGTACGGCACTCCTAGCCATTCCAGCCCGCGAGATATTACAAGCACGTATAAGGTAATAGCCGTTGCCAGCGTCGCAATAAAGACGGATTTCCGACCGACCTTCTTAGCCCTCTCCTGTTCCGCATCTGGAAGGGCCTCCATCACCCGCTCGCCCCGCTCCAACATTTTTTCGAGGTAAGTTGCGCCGAAGGAGGCGATCGCCGCGCTGAGCGAAATGAGTCCGAATATCTGGATGGGCGTCAATCCATAGGACCAAAACTCTTGCCAGCCCGGGTCGATCAAGAGCAAGCCAAGCCCCCCGACGAATATCAGCAGGCCGATCAGCAACGGCCGCGGAAAGATGCCGATCCGGCGCATCAGAACAGGCTCTTCATTTTCGGCATGCAGCTCCCCGCCCGTCTTTTGGCCAGGTCACGGTTTCGACGACGATTGACTAACGCGCAGTCTGGAAACAGGCTTAACCAAGACGAAACCTGACAACCCCACCCCAACTCATTTCCTATGTGGCGGACGTTATTGTGCACCTATTCTCATGTAAAGTGTCCTTTTTTAAGATTAGTTCGTTCTGGACTAGTCTAAGAGGCGACGAGTGTCCCAATAGATGAAGATGAGACCCTGCGCGTCGCCTGTCGGCGCTGGCCGGACCTTCCAAAGCCGAGTCGCCCTTATCCCTCGGCGCCGAACAGAGTAGAAACGAAGAAAGAACTTTTTGCTTCCCGCGACGGCGCGGATGGGTTATGCTCCGCGCCTCGATTCGAAGTCGCGGAGGCGCGCGGGCATGAACGGCAAGCGGCACGAGCAAGGCGGCTCCGGCGACGCCTATCCGCTGCCGCCGCGCCTCGCCGCGATGCTCGAATGCCTGCCGCTCGACCGGCTCGCCTTCACGCCCGTGCCCGTCCAGGCGCGGCGCGACGGCTGGAGCACGGCGCGGCAGACCGGGTTCATCCATCGCCTCGCTTTGTGCGGCGACGTCGGCGCTTCGGCGCGCGGCGTCGGCATGAGCCGGGAGAGCGCCTGGCGGCTGCGCAAGCGGGCGGGCGCCGAGAGCTTCGCCGCCGCCTGGGACGAAGCGGCGGGCTGGGGCGGCGATCGGATGACCGACCTCGGCGTCGAGCGCTGCCTCGAGGGCGAGGTTCGGCCTTATTATTACAAGGGCCGCAAGTGCGGCGAGACGATCCGCTACGATGACGGCCTGCTGATCGCCGTCCTCAACCGCTTGCCGCCCCGGCCGCCGTCCGGCGAGGACCCGGTTTTGGCGCTTGACCGCGCGCTGGCCGCGCTCGCCGCGCAGCCGCCACTGAAAACACACGATTTCTCCGGCGATTCCCCGTGACGCGCGTGACTTTCGGCGGGGTCCCCGGCGGCGCTTCCGTCCCGTTTCGGGAGGCGGCGCGGCGGCTGCGCGTCGGGTTCCGGTCCCGTCTTGCCTCCCCCCTCCCCCTGTCTATATTCTTGATCCCCTTGGCGGATTCGGGGCTCGCCCGCCGGTAGCTCGTGGGGAGGACATGCGATGAGGCTTTTATATTATTCCGGGCTGGCGGCGGCCGCGCTCGCCGCGGCGGCGCCCGCGCTCGCGCAGGAGCGCGGCTGGATCATGATCGGCCGCGGCCAGGCGGACGGCAGCGGCCAGGGCACGCTCGACGCGCGCCAGATCGAGCCGTTCCGCGAGATCATGATCTGCGTGCAAGGCGGCGACGTCCGCTTCAACCAGGTCGGGGTCAGGCTGCGCGACGGCGGCAGCGTCGATTTGCGGTTGCGCGCCACGGTCGATAACGGCGATTGCAGCCGCTTCATCTCGCTGCGCGGCCGCCGCGAGGTGGCGGGAATGAACTTCACCCACGATCCCGCCACGCTGGGCGGCGGCACCGCCCGCGTCGAGCTGTTCGCGCGCTAGGAACAGGATCCGGCTGCGCCGGCAAGCCAGTCCTCCGCGCGGATTTCCCAGATGTCGCACGGCTCGCGGAAGGGCGCGAACCGCTCGGCCGTGCGGCGCGCGCCGAGCCCAATCGCGACCCGCTGGCTGGCGGCGTTGCGCGGGTGGATGAGCGAGATGATCCGATCGAGCGCAAAGCGCGCGAACGACCAGTCGATCGCCGCCCGCGCCGCCTCTTGCGCATAGCCCCTGCCCCGCGCGGCTGGGGCGAGCCCCCAGGCGATCTCGAAGCCCGGATAGCCCGGCGGCTGCAGCGGCCCGACCCGGCCGAGAAAGGCGCCGGTCGCGCGCCGCTCGACGACGAACATGCCGTAGCCGAGCAGCTGCCAATGACCGACGAGCAAGGCCATTTCGCCCCAGGTCTGGGCTTCCGAATAAGGCAGTCCCTTGCGGGTGATGAAGCGCGCCGTCTCCGGATCGGCCATCATCGCCGCATAAGGCGCGAAATCCTCGGCCCGCCAGCCGCGCAAGGTGAGGCGGGGCGTCTCGAGGGTCGGAGCGGCGGGGGTGCCGAGCATGTGCGGAGCATCTCACCCGCTTGTGGCGTAATTCGGGCGCGCCCTTCAGTCGATCGCCTCGATGAATCGAAGCTTCGATTTAGCGGAACACGCAGCTCACCCCCGCCCACATAGAGGTGATGCGGGCGTCGGGCTCGTCGCCGTCGAGGACTCCGGCCATGCCGCCGGCGCTGAACTCGGTGCCGAGCGTGGTCTGCTCGACCTCGACCTCGTAGGCCGAGTCGAGCTCGTCGCGGGTGGAGCCCGGGCCGATGCCGCTCATCGTCGCGTGCGCGCCCTCGGCGCGCTCGTCGAGCGCCCAGCCGACGAAGATCGCTTCCTGGAAATTGAGGGTGAGGCCGTCGGCCCAGACCGCATAATCGACCGGGCCGGCGCTGCACTCCTCGTTGGTGCCGCCGTCGGCCGGGCCGCGAAAGGCTTCGAGGATGGCGAGCAGCTGGTCCTGAGGCATGCCGAACGGGAGCGGACGGGAAGCCCCGCTCGCTTCGTCGACCAGGCGCAGCCCCTCCGCCTCGACGACGATCTCGGGGGCGCTCATCCGGCCGCCGGCAGATAGATTTCGCCGCCTTTCTCTTTGAAGGTCTCGCTCATCTCGGTCATCCCCTTCTGCGCGAACTCCCTTACCTCCTGCGTGATCTTCATGCTGCAGAATTTAGGTCCACACATGGAGCAAAAATGCGCCGTTTTGGCGCCTTCCGCGGGGAGGGTCTGGTCGTGGAACGCCTCGGCCGTGTCGGGATCCAAGGAGAGGTTGAACTGGTCGCGCCAGCGGAATTCGAACCGCGCGCGGCTTAGCGCGTCGTCGCGCATCTTCGCGGCCGGATGGCCCTTGGCGAGGTCGGCGGCGTGGGCGGCGAGCTTGTAGGTGACGACGCCGACCTTGACGTCGTCGCGGTCGGGGAGGCCGAGATGCTCCTTGGGCGTCACATAGCAGAGC
>Ga0190265_10001918_pt1 | contig 13773 bp, 8 predicted proteins | sample Popmic124T_FD_133135 | JGI IMG/M metagenome (GOLD analysis project Ga0190265, IMG submission 133135) | Populus adjacent soil microbial communities from riparian zone of Indian Creek, Utah, USA - 124 T | ecosystem: Environmental > Terrestrial > Soil > Riparian zone | place: USA: Utah | collected...
GCCGAGCCTTATGTGATGACCCAGGGCGGGCCGGTCGAAAGCACGGTCAGCGTCCTTTATTTCATGTACGATCAGGGCTTCAAATGGTGGAATCTGGGCTTCGCCTCGGCCGTCGCCTTCGCCCTGTTCCTGATCATGATCGTGTTCACCGCGCTTCAATATCGCTTCGCGGCCAAGCGGGGGATGGCCTGATGCGCGCGTCGCGCGGCAGCGCCGCCTTGCGGCTCGGCCTGCTCCTCTTGCTGGCGGCGTTCGCGCTCTTCCCCTTGCTGTGGATGCTCTCGGTCTCGTTCATGGGCCCGGGCGAGGCGAGCCGGTTCCCGCCGCCCCTCCTGCCCGAGGCGGCGGGGCTCGGCGCCTATCGCGCCTTGTTCGAGACGACGGGCATCGCCCGCTATTTCCTGAACAGCCTGATCGTGGCGACGCTCGGCACCCTGCTGTCGCTCGCGTTCAACGCGACCGCCGGCTACGCCTTCGCCAAATTGCGCTTCAAGGGCCGCGACCGCGTCTTCCAGCTGCTCGTCGCGGCGCTCGTCATCCCTGGCCAGGTGACCATGTTGCCGCTCTTCCTGATGCTGAAGGAGATGGGGCTGATCAACAGCTTCGCCGGCGTGCTGGTCCCGGTCGTAACCAGCATCTTCGGCATCTTCCTGGTTCGCCAATATGCGCTCTCGATCCCCGACGAGCTGCTCGAGGCCGCCCGGGTCGACGGCGCCAGCGAGGGACGGATCTTCCTCCAGATCGTCGTGCCGGTGCTGACCCCGATCCTGATCACGCTCGCCTTATTCACCTTCCTCGCCGTGTGGAACGACTTCATGTGGCCGTTGATCGTCCTGACGGACCAGCACAATTATACCCTGCCCGTCGCGCTTGCGGCGCTGTCGCGCGAGCATGTCCAGGACAATGAGCTGATGATGGCCGGATCGGTGCTGACCATCCTGCCGGTTCTGCTGCTCTTCCTGGTGCTGCAGCGTTACTATCTGCAAGGGTTGCTCGCGGGCAGCGTCAAGGGATGAGGCGGCTCATCCTCGCTTTTTTCGCCCTCGTCGCTCTGGCTGCGCCCGCCGCCGCGCAGCAGCCGCGCAGTCTCGACGATTTCAGCCACCCGGGGCTGTGGCGGGCCGAAGCCTCGGATGGGGTGAGCGGCACAAAGCGGCCGTTCGAGGGCGGTCTCAGGCTCGACTACGACTTCACGCGGGGCTCGGGCTACGCCTTTCTGCGCCGGGAATTGCCGCTGGAGCTGCCCGACAATTTCGAGCTTCGCTTCCGGTTGCGGGGTGGCGGCCCCGCCAATGCTCTGGAGATCAAGCTCACCGACTCGAGCGGCGAGAATGTCTGGTGGCACCGAAAGGCCGATTATGTCGCGCCCGGCCAATGGCAGACGATCCGCGTGCGCCGCCGCCAGATCGAGTTCGCCTGGGGGCCGACCCAGGACCGGACGCTGCGCAGCGCCGCAGCGATCGAGTTCGTCGTCGCGGCGGGCTCGGGCGGCGGCCGCGGCTGGATCGCGGTCGACGACCTCGAGATCGTGCCCTTGCCCGAGCCGCCCGCCGTGCCTCCGCCGATCGTCGCCCGGTCCGATGGCGGGCGCGGCGCTGCGGCCGCGGCGGACGGCGATCGGGCCACCTATTGGACCGCGCCGCCGGGCGCGGCGGTCGACCTCGATCTTGGCTATCTCCGCGAATTTGGAGGGATCGTGCTGCGCTGGGGGACGCAGGCTTTTGCCGCCGATTACGATGTATCGCTGTCCATAGACGGCCACGACTGGCGGCCGGCTTTGGCGTTGCGCGGCGGCGACGGCGATGTCGACTGGCTGCGCATGGCGGAGAGCGAGGCGCGCTACATCCGTATCCGCCCGCTGCGCGCCCGGTCGGGGCTGGTTTCGCTCGGCGAGATCGAAGTCCGCCCGCTCGCCTTCGGCGCCAGCGACAACGCCTTCATCGCCGCCGCCGCCGCGGAAACGCCGCGCGGCATTTTCCCCAGGGGCTTCGCCGGCGAGCAGAATTACTGGACGCTCGTCGCCACCCCGGCCGGCGGCCAGAGCGGCGTGATCGACGAGGATGGGGCGATCGAAGTCGGCCGCGGCGGCTTTTCGGTCGAACCGATGATCCGCGCCGACGGCAATGACTGGTGGTGGCCCGATGCGGCATCGGTTCAGTCGCTGCGCGACGGCGATCTGCCGATCCCCACGGTCGAATGGCGCGGCCCCGGCTGGCGGCTGGCGATCACGGCGATCGCCGAGCCGGACCGGCTGGTGGCGCGCTATCGCCTGCGTAACGAGGCGGCGACCCGGCGGACGCTGCGGCTGATGCTGGCTGTCCGCCCGTTCCAGGTGAACCCGCCCCAGCAATTCCTCGCCACCACCGGGGGCGTCAGCCCGATCCGCGCTCTGGCCTGGCGGGACGGGGTATTGGCGGTAAACGGCATCGAGAGGGTCCGGGCCGATCGGCCGCCCGACACTGTCCGCCTCTATGCCTTCGACCGGGGCCCGATCGGCGGCGCCGAGGTGGCGATCGAGGATGATCGCGGCCTCGCTTACGCCTGGCTTGGCTTCACTATCGCGCTTGGACCCGGCGAGGAACGCGAGATCGCGCTCAGCCTTGGGCTCGACGGCGCCGCGCTCCCGATCGCCCCGGGCGAGGCTGCACGTAGCGAGGATGCGGCGGCGGCGCGGTGGCGCACGGCCCTGGGCGACGTCCGCATTGCCGGCCCGGCCGTGGCCCGGCCAGCGCTCGATACCCTGCGCACCGCGCTCGCCCATATCCTCGCCACGCGCGAGGGTCCCGCGCTTCGGCCCGGCTCGCGCTCCTACGCCCGCGCCTGGATTCGCGACGGCGCGATGATGTCGACGGCGCTGCTGCGCATGGGCCTCTCGGAGCCGGCGATCGATTTCCTCGAATATTATGCGCCGTTCCAATATCCGGACGGCAAGGTGCCGTGCTGCGTCGACGCGCGCGGCGCCGATCCCGTGCCCGAGCATGACAGCCACGGCGAGCTCATCCACCTGGTGGCCCAGCTCCATCGCTACGCACCCGACGACGCTCGCGCCGAACGGATGTGGCCGCGCGTGCGCGCCGCCGCCGACCATATCGAACATCTGCGCCAGTCGACTCGGATCCCGGCCAACCGCCGCGGCCGCAACCGCCCCTTCCATGGCCTGCTTCCACCCTCGATCAGTCACGAGGGCTATTCCGATCGGCCGGCTTATTCCTATTGGGACGATTTCTGGGCGCTGACCGGCCTCAAGGACGCCGCGTGGCTTGCCTCCGACCTTGGCCGGGCCCGGGAGGCGCGGCTGCTCGAGGCGCGCGCCGCCGCCTTTCGCTCCGACATCCTCGCCTCTCTTGCCGCCGCGCAGGAGGTGAATCGGATCGGGTTCATCCCCGGCGCCGCCGACCGCGGCGATTTCGACGCGACCTCGACGACGATCGCGCTGTCACCCGCGGGCGAGCAGCATAACCTGCCGCCGGGCGCGCTCCTGGCGACCTTCGAGCGTTACTGGGCCGAGTTCGTGGCACGGCGCGACGGCGACCGGCCTTGGGACGCCTATACCCCATATGAATGGCGCAATGTCGGCGCCTTCGTCCGGCTGGGCTGGCGGGAACGGGCGGCAGAGGCCTTCGACTTCTTCATGGCCGACCGCCGCCCCGCCCCGTGGAACCAGTGGGCCGAGGTCGTCGGGAGGGAGCCCCGGACGCCCCGCTTCATCGGCGACATGCCGCACGGCTGGGTCGCCTCCGACTATATCAACGCCCTGCTCGACATGTTCGCCTACGAGCGTTCGCGAGACGGCGCCCTCATCCTCGCCGCCGGCATCCCCGACCACTGGCTGGCCGGAGACGGGATCAGCGTGGCCCGGCTGCGCACCCCTTACGGCCTCCTCAGCTACACGGCTCGCGCCGAAGGCAATCGCCTGCGCATGTCCTACCGGCTCGAGGGCCGCCCGCCGCCCGGCGGGCTTGTGCTCGGACTGGGCGGCGAGCGTCGCCTTGCCGGTCTTTCCGGCGAAACCGAGATGATCTTGCCGCCGCCGGGGCCTACAGCCGCAACGGCACAATCCGGAGCCCCGATTCGATGACCGATTACAGCTTTCCCGACGACTTTCTCTGGGGCAGCGCGACCTCGGCCCATCAGATCGAAGGCTCGCCCCTCGCCGACGGCGCCGGCGCGAGCATCTGGCAGCGTTTTGCCCACACGCCGGGGCTCACCGCCAACGGCGATACCGGCGACATCGCCTGCGATCATTACAATCGCTACCGCGACGATGTCGCCTTGATGGCGTCGCTCGGTCTCAAGGCCTACCGCTTCTCGGTCGCCTGGGGGCGGGTGCTTCCGCAGGGCACCGGAACGGTCAACCAGGCCGGCCTCGATTTCTACGACCGGCTGGTGGATACGTTGCTCGAGCACGGCATCCAGCCCTTGCCGACGCTCTATCATTGGGACCTGCCGGCCGCGCTCGACGACCGCGGCGGCTGGCTCAATCCGGACATCTCCCACTGGTTCGCCGATTATGGCGAAATCCTGTTCCGCAAGCTTGACGGGCGGGTGAAGCGCTGGGCGACTCTGAACGAGCCGTGGGTGGTGACCGATGGCGGCTACCTTCACGGAGCGCTCGCCCCCGGCCACAAGAACCTGTTCGAGGCGCCGATCGCATCGCGCAACCTGATGCGCGCGCACGGCGCCGCCGTGCAGCGTTATCGCGCCGCCGGAGCGCACGAGATCGGTCTGGTCGTCAATATCGAGCCCAAATATCCTGCCTCGGACAACGATGCCGATCGTGCCGCCACGGAGCGGTCGGACGCCTATATGAACCGGCAATATCTCGATCCGGCCTACGGCCGTGGCTGCCCGGCCGAGCTTGCCGAGATTTTCGGCCCCGCCTGGCAGCCTTGGAGCGAGGCCGACCTCGAGCTTGCGGCGCAGCCCACCGACTGGCTCGGAATCAATTACTATACGCGCGGCGTGATGACGGACGATCCTTTGAAGTGGCCGGTTCGTGCCGGCTACGTGCGCCAGGCCGGCAAAACCTATACCGAAACCGGCTGGGAGGTTTACGAACAGGGGCTCACCGACACCCTGCTCTGGATCAAGGAACGATACGGCAACCCGCCGGTCACGATCACCGAGAACGGTTCGGCCTTCTTCGATCCGCCCAAGGCCCGCGACGGGCGAATCCGTGATCCCCTTCGGGTCGACTATCTCCAGCGCCACCTTCGAGCCGTCCATGCCGCCATCCAGGCCGGCGCAGACGTCCGCGGCTATATGGCATGGTCGCTGCTCGATAATCTCGAATGGTCGCTGGGCTTTTCCAAGCGGTTCGGGATCGTCCATGTCGATTTCGAGACGCAAGACAGGACCGCCAAGGACAGCGCCAGGTTCTACGCGAAAGTCGTCGCCAGCAACGGCGCTGCGCTTGGGCAGGATCCTTGGTCGCTGGTTGACTAAGCAAGGGCGGCCGATGCCGAGGCCGGGGGCCGACGCCTGCCCTCCTGGACACTCGTAATCCCATGGAGGCTCGGCACCAGGCGCATGCACGGCACCGGTCAATCACCGCGATGTCGCGCGCGGTGAGAGCGAGCCTGGTGCCGATCGTTTCGAACAGTAGCCGTGCGACGATACTCCATTGCATATTACAGCAATGCGCGCGGGGCGGGTGTTGGTGTAGCGGGCCTATCCCTGCGCGCTTTCGCGAGGCCACCCGATTCTCACCAGTGTCCCGGCTGGATCGGAAACGGCAAATTCAATGAGGCCCCATGGCTTCTGTTCGGTCGTGCAGCCCATCGCGGTGGCCAGCGCCTCCACCTCTTCGGTATAGAAATAGACCCCATGGGCGTTGTGCTCCGGAGCGACCGACCCCGACTGGACCCGCGTAAGGTGAATGCTCGCTCCCTTGGCGTCATGAAGGATGCAATAGCCGTGGTGCGGATAGATTGAGGTCGCGTAAAAGCCGAGCTTCTCGTAGAACGCTTGGCTCGCCTGCAGGTCGATGCATGGGACAATCGCCACCGCCGAATGCTTGTCCATTCCAACGCTCCTGGGTGGCATTTCCTATGCTCTTGGATAGTGGGACGCGCACACACAAACCAGATAAATCTGGCCGCGCCCGGAATGTCTGCTTTCGGCCGCGGAAAGCGAACCTGGCTGCAATGCCGAACGAGTGTCCGCTTCCAGCCGGCTATCCAGCCGATCGCCGTCCCGAATGGCGGTTTCGCCCTCCGTTCGGACCCTATGAAGCCTCCGGACCCAGGCGCACTCACGATAAACTGGATCGCGCCGCTGCCGGCGCGGATGGTGCGGACGCAAGCAATCGCCTATGCGGTGGGGCGTCCGCAGGGGTACGTTTCGTGACGGATAAAGGAGCAAGATCGCCATGCCCCGTCGGTTCGTCTTCATGTTCCTGCTCGCCGCTTCCCTGGCCGCGAACCCGGCTCTGGCGGATGATCGCTCGTTCGAGGCGGCGTTAAGCGATTTCCGTGAGCTTCACCGTGCCGAGCTGCGGCGATCGGGGATCGTCGGAAGCAGCTTCTATTTCGTTCGGGACGGGCGCACCCTCGCCGCCGATCATCTGGGCGAGCAGGACGCCGACGCCCATGTTCCCGTCGACGCGCGGACGATCTATCACTGGGCTTCGATCACAAAGACGATGACCGGAATTGCGATCATGCAGCTGCGCGACCGGGGGCTGCTGTCGCTGGACGACCCGATCGTCCGCTACGTGCCCGAGCTCGCCCGGGTGCACAATCCGTTCGGCAATACAGGGGCGATCACGCTGAGACAGCTGATGAGCCACAGCGCCGGTTTCCGCGGCGGCACCTGGCCCTGGCGCGACCAGGAATGGCAGCCGTTCGAGCCGCCCAGCTGGGTCCAGATCGAGGCGATGCTGCCCTATACGGAGGTCCAGTTCCGCCCCGGCTCGCGCTTCAGCTACTCCAACCCGGGCATCGTCTATCTGGGGCAGGTGATCGAGCGGCTCTCGGGCGAGGATTTCGAAGTCTATGTCGACAAGAACATCCTCCGGCCGCTCGGAATGCACGCCAGCTATTTCGACCGCACGCCGCCGCACCTGCTGCGGCACCGGTCGCACAGCTACTACATCCGCGACGGCCGGCGAGTCGCGGCGCCGTTCGACGTCGATACCGGGGTGACCGTGTCCAACGGAGGCCTCAATGCGCCGATGACCGACATGGCGAAATATGTGGTCTTCCTGATCGGCGATCCGGCCCGGCAGGCGGACCATGAGCTCGTCCTCAGGAGATCCTCGCTCGAGGAGATGTGGCGTCCGCAGATCGCCGCGGGCGGCGATTTCACGCAAGGGCGGATGGCCCGGACCACGCAGAGCGGCCTGTCCTTCTTCGTCGATGCGGGCGGGCCGGTTCGATTCGTCGGCCACAATGGCGATCAGAACGGCTTCCGTGCCTATCTCAGCCTTTGCCCCCACCAGCGCGCCGGCAGCCTCCTCGCCTTCAACACGGAAACCCGCGGCGTGCGGAACGACCCCTCCAACCGCACCACCGCCGAGTCGCGCGTGGCGCTGGCCACCGACCGCCTGTGTGCGGCGCTGGCCCGCTGAGCCTTCGCGTCAAGGGCGGAGGATAGTGCGGCTCGCGGCGCGCGCGTCTACGGCGGCGCGGCTGAACAGCATCGGCTGCATCTCGCCGCCTATCCAGGGCGCGTACAGGTCGCGGTAATGGGGCGATCGGGGGTCGTTCGATTGGCCGGGAAAATTGAGCATCAGCGAATTGTCCCAGGCGCCGACGTCGATCACCTGCAAATAGCTCGCGCCACCGCCGACGGTCCAGCCGCTCCCCCGCAGCCAGCGCGCCATGACGGTATAGGAATCGCCGCCCGATCCTTCGCCCTCGATCGCCGGAAAGGCCGCGGCGATGGCTGGGATGCGCCACAGCGGATGCCGAATCCGGATCTGGTGCAGCGCCCCCCAGCGCCAGGCGGCGGGGTCCGGCCCGAGTTGTTCGCGGGCTTGTGCCCAGGCGGCAATGAGCGCGTCGTCGAACAGCGCATCGCGGGCTGAGGCCGGATCGGGACCGAGCCGCCGGTCGGGATGGGCGAGCATCCCGAGCAGCACGGAGGGCGCGATCTCGTCGACCAGTTCACGCGCCCGCTCCGGTACGATCGCGGCGAGGATGCGGTTGCCGAGCTTCCGCCACAGAATCTGGTAGAGGGCCGCCGGGCCGCTGTCGGCCTCCAGCCGCCCGTCCCAGCCGCGCAGCATCCCGAGCGCCGGCTCGGCCCCGGCCGAGCCGCTTGCCGGCAGCAGCGCGACGAGCTGCCGTGCCGGGGTGGAGAGGGTGTCGTGAATCAGCGCGACGCTGTCGGCGAGCCTGTGCCTCGGCTGCGCCGACAGCATTTCGGCGATCCGCTGGTAGCGATAGGGATCGCGGAAGGAAAAGGCGGGAATGCGGTCGCGCGGCCAGCCTTGCGGAAGGTTGTTCTGGTTGGCCGAGGCGAACCAGCCCTTGGCGGGATTGTATTCATTCGGCAGCGAGCGGAAGTCGCGCATTCCGGTCCAGTCGTAGCGGCCGTCGCCGGGCACCGGCATCAGGCCGTCGCCGGCGCGGCGGACCGGCACGAAACCGAGCACCTGCCAGCCATGGTTTCCGTCCACGTCCGCATAATGGAAGTTGGTCGGCGAGGGATGGAAGCGGAATGCGGCCTCGCGCAGGCTCGTCCAGTCCCGGGCCAGGTTGATCGCGATCATCGCGAACGCCCCGCTCGCGCCCGGCTGCAGCTCGATCGCGGCAAGCGCGGTGGCGCGGCGCCGCGCGGGATCGTGCGAAACCACCGGTCCCTGCTCGGCGTAGCGCAGGGTCGCGGCGTGCGGCGCCGCGTCCTTGACCGGGATCGACACCTCGACGCGCTCGAACTGCCGCCACCCGTCGCCGTGACGGTAACGCTCCGGATCGTCGGGGTGCAGCTCCAGGACGAACAAATCCTCCTGGTCGATATGGAAATTGGTGCGGCCGAACGCGAAGCGGTCGGTATGGCCCTGCATGATCCCCGGCAGGCCGGGCGAGCCGCCGCCGATCACGTCCAACCCCGGCGCGCTCAAATGGGCGACGTGGCGCGGCCCGAAGCCGCCGATACCGAGATGCGGATCGTTGGCGAGGATCGGTCGCCCCGTGGCGCTGCGCGCGGGGCTTATGGTCCAGGCGTTGCTGCCGGCATTGGCGGGGTCGTTCGTGCTTGCCGAAGGGGAAGGCGAGTCCGGGGTTGGGACGAGCGAACCAAAAGGCAGCCCGCCCAGGCGGAGCACGCCAAGGTCCGCTTCCGACACGGCAGCGGCGTCCAGTCCATCGGGCACGCTGAGCGTCCAGGCCGGCCGCAGGGGGGCCATCACTGCGTCCAGCTCGAGCAGCCCCATTCCGGCGAGGCGGGCGCGGCGAATCTCGTCTTCGAGGCTCCCGAACCCGCCGCCGCGGGCCAGCACCAGCTCGCGCCAGTCCCACTTCAGCGGACTGACGCCGAGAAGGCCATATTCCAGCGGCAGCAAGGCAGGATCGGCCAGCACCTCGTCGATTCGGGCGTTGATTCCGGCGACATATGCGCGCGCGCAGGCAAGGAGGTTCTCCGGCACCTGCGCCAGCTCTTCCTGCAGATCGCCGCGAAAGAGAAACAGCCGCGCCGAAGCATCATGGGCGGCGAACTCGGGTCCGAACGCTTCGGCCAGCCGCCCCAATTCGCGCCGGTGCGCGAGGTCGATCTGAAACAGCCGGTCGCGCGCGACGACATAGCCCTGGCCGAAAAAGGCGTCGGGGATCGATCGGGCCCGAATGTGCGGGACGCCGAACGGATCGTCGACGATCTCGATGGGTGCCGACAGACCCGCGGAAGCGACCTGACGCGTGCGCGACACCGGCACCGTTCCCGCGGCGCGGCGGTCGACGGGCAACAGCGCCATCGTCGCCGCCGAGCCGAGCAGGAATGAGCGGCGATTGAGCATCGGCAAATATTCCCAGTGCGTGACCGCCAAATTAGCGGCGGCCTTCGGCGGGCGTCGCATCGCAAGCGTGCGGGCGGCCATAAGGACAAGCTATGGCCGCTCCGAAAACCTACGTACCCGCCCTCAATACCGGAAAGAAGGCAGGATCCGGCTCATTTGCTTCCGGCATCTCGCGCCCGCATCATTGCGAGCGGCCGCGCGCGTCGATCGGCCAGATATCGATCAGCGTATCGCCTCTGACGACATGGTAGTGATCGTAGAGATTCACGGTGGGGTCGCAGTGCGGGACGGCGCAGCTGATCGTTGCGCCGATCTCGAGCGCATTCCCGGCGCCGAACTCCAGCCCGCCCTGCTCATCGCCGCGGAACACATAGCGCGTGCCGTCGGGCGCCCCGCCGATGATCCGCGGCAGTCCCGCGTCCGTCGCAAAGGCCTTGAGGCCGGCATCGGTCGTCGCCAGGCCAGGGAAATTGGCGCTGATCACCGTCGTCTGTACGAACAGCGAGGTGCCGAACGGCGCTCGCTCGTCGCCCGTCTCCCAGACGTCATCATATTGGGTATCCATGAACACATAGGACCCTGCCTGCAGGTCGGTGAGCACCCCGGCACGCGGGTCCAGATCGAACGTCCCGGTGCCGCCGCCGGTCACGATCGGGCAGGCAAGCCCCCGCGCTTCGAGCGCCGCGCGCATCCGGGCGAGCATGTCCATCACGGCGGACGTCCCGGCCTCGCGCTCGCGCCGGTTTCCGACATGCATCAAATGCCCGGCATAGCCTTGAATGCCCGCAAGGCCGAGGCCGGGCATGGCGGCGACCATTCCGGCGAGCGCGAGCGCCCCGTCGCCCGGCGCGATGCCCGTGCGATGCTGTCCCACGTCGAGGTCGATCACCACCTTGAGCGGCCTGCCGGAGGCCGAACCGGCGCTGGAGAGGGCTTCCACGTTCGCCGCGCAATCGGTGACGACGATGAGATCCGGGCAGAGCCGGTTGAGCGCCGCGAGACGTCTGCCGCCTTCCTGCGTCACCACCGGCGAGGTGACGAGGATGGACCCGATCCCGCCGGCCGCGAAGACCTCGGCTTCGCCGAGCTTGGCGCAGCAGATGCCGATCGCTCCGGCCGCCAGCTGACGTCTGGCGATCTCGATCGACTTATGGGTCTTGGCGTGCGGCCTCAGCGCGATCGCGCTCTCCCTGCAAAGTCGCGCCATCCTCGCGATATTCTCGTCAAGCAGGTCGAGATCGACGATCAGGCTCGGCGTATTGAGCCGCCATCGGCCGCCCGGAACATCGACGAGATGCCCATTGATCCCGAGAGGGGACTCGCCGGCGTCCCGAACCATTATCGCCTCCCGGCGACTTCCAGCCAGGACGGCACTTTCTCGTCGGCGAGGAACGCCTCGCTACCGCGCCGTGGCCGGACCACCGCCCAGTCGCGCCCGTCGACGAGCACCTCGGGCGTCAGCGCCCGCGAATTGTAGGTCCCGGCCATGGTCGCGGCATAGGCGCCTGCCGTATGGATCACCATCAGGTCGCCCGCCTCGACCCGGTCCAGCCGGCGGGCCACCGCGAACACGTCGCCGCTCTCGCAAACCGGACCGACCACGTCGGCGATCATTTGACCGCTTTTGGGTGAGACAGCGCCGATGGCGTGCCACGCATCGTAGAGGCTTGGCCGCACCAGATCGTTCATGGCGGCGTCGACGATCACAAACGGATTCTTGAGGCCGGGTTTGATGCGAACGACCTCGGTCATCAATACGCCCGCGCTGCCCACAAGCAGCCGGCCCGGTTCGAAGATCAGCCGCACGTCCCAGCCGCGCGTCAGGCGGGCCACCATCGCGCCATAGTCTTCGACGCTGGGCGGCGGCGGGAGCGCCGGATCATATTGGATGCCGAGGCCGCCGCCGAGGTCGGCCGTGGCGATTACATGTCCACGCGAGCGCAACTCGGCGATCATCGCGCCCAGCCTGGCGATCGCCGTCTCGAGCGGGGCGAGGCTGATGAGCTGGCTGCCGATGTGCACCGCCACCCCTTTGAACTCCAGCCCGGGTAAGCCGCGCAACGCCGTGCAGGCGGCCGGCGTCTCTTCGATCGGGATGCCGAACTTGTTGTGGGCGGCGCCGGTCGAAATCTTCGCGTGCGAACCGGCGTCGACATCGGGATTCACTCGAAAGGCCACCGGCGCGGTCAGGCCCATCGACAGAGCGACCTGCGACAGCATCTCGGCCTCGGGAAGGGATTCGAGGTTGAATTGGCACAGGCCGCCGGCGAGCGCGAGCCGCATCTCCTCGGCGGTCTTGCCGACGCCGGAGAACACGATCCTGCAAGGGGCGACCTCGGCCGCAACGGCTCGACGATACTCTCCGCCGGACACGACGTCGGCGCCAAGCCCTTCCGCGGCAAGCGCGGTCAGAACGGCGATATTGGGATTGGCCTTCACGGCATAGGCGATGAGCGGATCCTCCAGGGAGGAAAGCGCGGCGCGCAAGGCGCGCGCCTGGCCGCGCATCGCATTGGCCGAATAGACGAAGACGGGCGTGCCGACCGCCTTCGCGATTTCAGGCAAGGCGACGTCCTCGCAATGGGTCACTGCCCCGCGAAGATGGAAGTGACTCATCGTCCGCCCTCGGTGCCAAGTGCTACGCGCGACGAGCGCGTCGACCGGCAACCGCGGCGGCGCGCCGCGGCTGCGAAGGATCGCCCGCTAACGCAACCGCAGGCGAAGGCCGACGCGGAAGGTACGCCCCAGCAGGTCGCTATAGGTGCTGTTCGCCGCGAGGCCGGTTTCGGGCAGCAATATCGGATCGGCGTCGAACAGGTTGGTGACGTTGATGAAGAACTCCCCGTTGCCGCGGCCGAGGGCCTCGAACCTCGTCGTCACGTTGAGATCGACGTAGAAGGCGCCCGACACGGTGTTGTCGTCATAGGTCGGGAATTGGGTTGTCGAGAGCGGGCAGCCGGTCTGGCATTCGATGCCGTTGGCGGCATATCTGCCCGCGCTGACCCCGCGCCCTACCGCCGTGATCGCATAGCGCGGCGTGTCGTATGTCGCGCTGATCCGATAGATCCATTTCGGGGTGCTGAACTGGCCGCCGTTCACGCCGACCGTATTGAGCGGCACGACCCCCGGGATTCCGGTGTCGGTGATGTTGTCGATGTAGCGGGTCGCGACGCCGCGCAGCGTGATGTTGCCGTCGGCACCGGCGAAGAGGCTGTCCAGCCGCCGCCGGTAGGACACGTCGAAGTCGATACCGCGCACGAGCTTGCTGGCAAAGTTGAACGGCTGATTGCGGAATAGGATGCGCGTCGCATTGTTCGGATCCGAGGTAATGGCGTCGCAATATTCCTGTACGCCCTCGAAGCAGCGATCGATGATGCTCTGGGCGCTGAGGAAGTCGATCACATCTTCCATGTCGATGCGAAAATAATCGACCGAGGCGCTAAAGCCCGGCAGGAAGCGCGGCGAGACGACCCCGCCGATGTTCCACGAATCCGCCTTTTCGGGGCGAAGGTTCGCATTGCCCGTAGCGGTCGCCGAATAGGAGATACTCGATGGATAGGCGATGGTCCCCGGACCGACCACCGTCTGCCCCGGAACGAAGAAGGGGTTGCGCACCGAATCGCTGTTCGACGAGCCGGCCTGGAACAGTTCGTTGAGATTGGGCGCCCGGATGTCGCGCGAGCGGGTGACGCGGAACCGGATATCCTCGATCGGCTGCCAGGTCGCGCCGACGCGCCAGGTGGTCACATAGCCGGCGGTCGAATAGTCGGTGGCGCGCACGGCGCCGTTGAATTCGAGGCCGAAGCCGAGCGGTA
>Ga0190265_10001919_pt1 | contig 13770 bp, 16 predicted proteins | sample Popmic124T_FD_133135 | JGI IMG/M metagenome (GOLD analysis project Ga0190265, IMG submission 133135) | Populus adjacent soil microbial communities from riparian zone of Indian Creek, Utah, USA - 124 T | ecosystem: Environmental > Terrestrial > Soil > Riparian zone | place: USA: Utah | collected...
CCTGCCGCTACCTCGGGGTGCGGCACGTGATCCCCATCCACTGGGGTACCTTCCCGGCACTGACCGGCACCCCGGAAGCGCTGAAGCAGGCGCTGGGGAACTTCGGGGCGTCCTGCTCGGTGATCGTGCTGCAGCCGGGCGAGAGCTACTAGCGCACCGTCAACCTGGAATCTGAGCCGTAGATCCGAGAGCAGTTCCCGTAGGTTCGGGAGTGTCTCCCGTGAGTCCGGGAGTGTCTCCCGTAGATTCGGGAGTGCCTCCCGTAGATCCGGGAGTGTGTCCGGCAGGTCCGGAGTGACTCCCGTAAGTCCGGGAGTGACTCCCGGTAGGTTCGGGAGTGTCTCCCGCAGATCCGGGAGTGTCTCCCGTAAGTCCGGGAGTGCCTCCCGCAGGTTCGGGAGTGTCTCCCGTAAGTCCCGGAGTGAGCCCCTGCTCTCACTAAGCGGCCCCCAAGGTGAGAGGAGACCAGTTTTTCTTCCCCCGGATGGTGGCACTCTTGCCACAGACGGCCTCGCCGCGGTCATGGAGCCCGCGGCCGAGGGCCGCCGGAAGGAAGGTGCCATGGAACGCACGATCCGCCGCATCACCGCCGTCCTCGTCCTCTCCCTCTTCACGGCTGGCGGCGCGGAGGCCCTGGGCCCGGCCGCGCGGCAGCGGGCCGGCCTGCTGGAGGCCGCCTGGGCCTGGCTCGCCTCGCGCGTAGTCGCCGTTTTTGAGAAGGAAGGCAGCGACATGGACCCGAACGGCGCCAGGCTGCACGAGGCCCCGCCGCCTCCCGCCTCTACGGACGCCGGCAGCGACATGGACCCGGACGGTTTCAAGTAGCTCCCGCTTGGAAGGCGCCGGTTCCCGCGACCGGCGCCCGCTTTCGGCTAGACTCTTCTCGTGACGGCATGTCACGAATCGCGCGTCTGCGGCAACATTACTAGACAGAGGGAACATGACGAAGCCCATCGAGCCGGACTCCGAGCCTTGGGACGACGTGCTGGAGCGGCTTCAGCCCGTCCTGGAACGGATCTTCAAGCTGTACGGGCTTTCCGAGCGGCAGGCGGAAGAGACCGTGGAGGAGGCTTGCCGGGTCCTCGTCGGCAAGCGGCTATGGCGCCGTAGCCCCGAGATCTCTCTGCTCCATGTCGTGTTGGAACGATGCGAACGATTGAAAGAGGAGGAGGAGCGTCTTGAAGATTCACCCTCATGACAGGCTGCTGGAGGAGCTCCTGCTGTCGCTGAGCGAAGGTCACAAGGGCATCTTTTTCCTGCTCACCACAACCTGATCGACTATCTCGCTACGTCCGGCCGCTTCCTCGAAGCGAGGGACCGCTACCAGCAAGCTCGGCCCCTCTACCGGAGCTTCACCGAGCCCTGGGTGCAGAACCGGCGCAAGTGGGTGAAGGGCAAGATCGAGCGCGGCCTGGGGAACCCGCGCCGCGCCGAGTCGCTCTTCCTCGCCGCCAAGGACGGCTTCCTCTCCGAGGGCATCCCCTACGACACGGCCCTGGTCTCTCTCGAGCTCGCCACCCTCTACGCCGAGCAGGGGCGAACCGACGAGCTCAAGCGGCTCGCCCACGAGACGCTGCCGGTCTTCGCCTCGCGCCAGATCCACCGCGAAGCGCTGGCCGCCTTCGCCTTCCTGCATCAGGCGATCGAGGCCGAGAGGGCGAGCCTGGAGCTGGTCGCGCGAGTCGCCGGGTTCTTGAAGAGTGCCCAGAACGATCCTGCCCTGAAGTTCGAGCCACCGGCGTGACATGTTGAAGTAGGGGTGGGGCTCGTCCCCACCCTGGGCGGGGCGTTCCGGTGCCGAGCCCCCACCCGGGCGAGGACAAGCCCCGCCCCTACGACAATCCCATCAAATCTGCCTTGACAGAGCACTAGCCGGCTGTCGGCTCAAGGCGGTGGGCGAGCTCCACCCGCCCACTCGACTCCAGCGCCTGGGCGCCGCTGGCGGTGAGTCGCACCCCTTCGCCGTGGCGCTCGATCCAGTCCTCCCGCCGCAGCCGCGCCAGCACCCGCTCGAGCCGCCTTCTGGGCCAGCCGAAGCGGCGCTCCAGGGTCGAGATCGGCAGCCCTTCGCCCCCCTTCTGGAGGTGGAGGAGGAGCAGCTCGCCCGAGAGCCGTCCGCTCATCCGGCGCATGATGACGAGGTGCGCCAGCAGGCCGTGCCCCGGCGAGAAGAGGAGGGCCGCGACGAAGAACAGGCCCGCCGTCGAGGCCATGGCGCCGGCGATCGAGCAGTCCAGCCAGCGGGCGAAGCCATAGCCCCCGACCGCCGAGGCCACGCCGAGAGTCACGGCGAGGACGAGCATCCGCCCCAGCCGCTCGGTGAGTAGGTAGGCCGTCGCCGGAGGGACCACCAGCATGGCGACCACCAGGATGGCCCCCACCGACTCGAAGGCTCCCACCACGGTCACCGACACCAGGCTCATCAACAGGTAGTGGAGCAGGACCGGCGAGAAGCCGAGCGCCGCCGCGATGCCGGGGTCGAAGGTCGAGAGCTTGAATTCCTTGTAGAGCAGGAGCACCGCGAGCAGGTCCACCAGCAGGACGGCGCCGTTGACCCACAGTGCCTTGGGGCCGAGGACGGTGCCGCCCCAGGTGAGCGTGTCCCAGGGCGTGTAGGCGATCTCGCCGTAGAGCACGCAGTCGAGGTCCAGGTCCACCTGCGCGGCGTAGCGGCTGATCAGGATCACCCCGAGCGAGAACAGGGCCGGGAAGACGACGCCGATCGAGGCGTCCTCGCGCAGGCGCCGGCTGCGGTTGAACAGCTCGACGAGGAGCACGGTGATCAAGCCGAGCGCGCCGGCCCCGAGCAGCATCGGCAGCGCCGCGCGGTCGCCGGTGACCAGGAAGGCGATGGCGATACCGGGCAGCACGGCGTGGCTGATGGCGTCGCCCAGGAGCGCCATCTTGCGCAGCACGAGGAACGTGCCGACGAGGGCGCAGCTCGCCGCTACCAGGCTGGCGACGAGCAGGATGACGAGAGTAGGGCTCATGCCGTCCTCCGGGCCGGGATGCGCCGGCCGTGCGGATCGACCTCGGGGTATCCCAGCATGTCTTCGAGCTGGGCCACCGTCTCCTCGGTCAGCGTGTGCTCCATGGCTTCGGCATCGCGGTGGACGTGGTCGCTCGGCAGCTCCAGGCGCCGGGTGAGGTAGACCTCCCAGAGGCGGTGCTTGCGGACCACCCCCTCGGCTTGGCGGCGGCCCTCGGAAGTCAGGCGCAGCGAGTCGCCCGAGCGCTCGGCCAGGTCCTCCCTGAGGAGGGGGCGGGCGCTGCTTTTCAGCTCCCCTGCCGTCTGGCCGCGCACCCCCATCAGCAGCGGCCAGGAGAGGAACGAGTCCCAGTCCTCCCGCCGCTCGCCCTGGAGGTAGAGGTCCTTGAGCAGGTTCTCGCGGCGGATGCGGTCCGCCACCCGCCGCTCGCGCAGCAGGCCCCAGAGCAGGCCGCGGTGCGGCGCGAAGAGGAGCGAGAGGATCAGCACGCCGGAGGAGACCACCACGATCACCGGCCCGGTGGGCAGCCGGGGCACGCTGGCGCTGGCGAGCGAGCCGGCGACCCCCGCGGCCGCGCCGATCCCGGCCGATAGCAGCACCATCGCGCCCAGGCGGTCCGTCCACTGGCGCGCGGCGGCGGCCGGGGTGATCAGGGTGGCGACGATCAGCACCACGCCGACCGTCTGCAGGCCGACCACGACCACGATCACCAGGAGCAGGGTGAGCAGGATCTCCAGTCGGCACATGGGCAGCCCGAGGCTGGAGCCGAAGGCGGAATCGAAGGCGAGCAGCTTGAGCTCCTTGTAGAAGAGGAGCACGGCGGCGATCACCACCGCTCCCAGCACGGCCATCACCTTCAAGTCTTCGGCGACCAGCGTCGCCGCTTGGCCGAACAGGTACTTGTCGAGCCCGCTCTGGTTGCCGGTCGGCAGCTTCTGGATGTAGGTCAAGAGCACGATCCCGATCCCGAAGAAGACCGAGAGGACGATGCCGATGGCGGAGTCCTCCTTGATGCGGCTGAAGCGGACGGTCGCGAGGATCAGCAGCGACCCCAGCAGACCGGCGGCGAGCGCCCCAAGGAAGAGCGGCAGCGGGTTCTTGGCGCCGGTGAGCAGGAAGGCCAGGCACACCCCGGGGAGCGCGGCGTGGGCGAGCGCGTCGCCCAAGAGGCTCTGGCGGCGCAGCAGGGCGAAGCTGCCCAGCGTGCCGCCCAGGGCGCCGAGCATCGTCGCCCCGAGGAGGACGTTCCTGGCGGTGAAGCTCAGCTCCATGGCTGCTTCTCTCCGGGCCCGCCCGCGGTGCCCTCGATCGGCCGTTTCTGCAGCAGGGCCTCCGTCGCCTGGGTGAGCACGGTGAGGCGCCCGCCGTAGGTGCGCTGGAGGTTCTCGGCGGTGAAGGTGGTGGTAACCGGCCCCGCCGCGACCAGGCGCATGTTGAGCAGCACGACGTGGTCGAAGTATTCGGCCACCGTCTGCAGGTCGTGGTGGACGGCGACCACCGTCCGGCCGGTGTCGCGCAGCTCCTTCAAGAGGGTCAGGATCGCCCGCTCGGTGGTGGCGTCGACGCCGGCGAAGGGTTCGTCCATCAAGTAGAGCCGGGCGTCCTGGGCGAGGGCGCGGGCGAGGAAGACGCGCTGCTGCTGACCGCCGGAGAGCTGGCTGATCTGACGGTGGGCGAGGTCGCGCAGGCCGACCTTGTCCAGGCAGGCGAGGGCGGTCTCCCGGTGGCGCTTCGACGGCCGCCGGAACCAGCCGATCTGGCCGTAGAGCCCCATCGTCACCACGTCGAGGGCGCTGGTGGGGAAGTCCCAGTCGACGCTCTCGCGCTGCGGCACGTACCCCACCCAGGAGCGCCGGCGGGCGTACGGCTCGCCGAAGATCTGCACCCAGCCGGTGACGGACGGCACGAGCCCGAGCATCGCCTTGAGCAGGGTGCTCTTGCCGGCGCCGTTGGGGCCGACGATGGCGATGAGCTGCCCCTCGGGGAGCTCGAGGTCGACGTCCCAGAGCACCGGCTGGGTCCGGTAGGCGACGGTCAGGTCGTGGACCTCGACCGCGGGCTTCCGCCGGGCCGGGGCCTCGCGGGGTGTCTCGTCTTCCAAAAGGGTAGTTTTCGAGGGGGTTGCCATGTCGGTTACCTCAGTGCAAAGCGTCTACTTCAAAGCGTTGACGATCGTCTCGACGTTGGTGCGGACCATCCCGGCGTACGTCCCCTGCGGCGAGCTCGCGGCTCCCAGGGAGTCCGAGAAGAGCTGTCCGCCGATGGCCGCCTCGTGCCCGCGCGAGCGCACGGCGGCCTGCACCGCCTCGATCGAGCGGCGGGGCACGCTGGACTCGATGAACATCGCCTTCACCTTCTTGTCGACCACCAGCCCCGCGACGCGGTCCACGTCGTTCAGGCCCGCCTCGGAGAGGGTGCTGATGCCCTGGATGCCGATCACTTCCATCCCATAGCGGCGCCCGAAATAGCCGAAGGCGTCGTGGGCCGTGACCAGGATCCGTTGCGTCGGCGGCAGGCTCTCGATCTGCTGCTTGACCCAGGCGTCGAGGTCGTCCAGCTCCTTGCCGAAAGCGGCCGCGTTCGCCGCATACTCGTCGCCGTGCTCGGGGTCGAGCTTCGACAGCTCCCGGGCGATCGGCTCCAGGGTCCGCCGCCACATCGAGACGTCAAACCAGATGTGCGGGTCGTACTGACCCGCGAACTCCGGCGGCTCGCGCAGCAGGTTCTGCGCGATATCCTCGGTGACGGCGATGACCGGGCGGGTGCGGGCCATCTTGGTGAGGATGTCGCCCATCTTCCCTTCGAGATGGAGGCCGTTGTAGAGGATGAGGTCGGCCTCGGAGAGCCGCCGGACGTCGCTCTCGCTGGCCTTGTAGAGATGGGGATCGACGCCGGGGCCCATCAGGGCCTCGATCTTGGCATGGGGACCGGCGATGCGCGCCGCGGTATCCGCGATGATGCTCGTGGTGGCGACGATGCGTAGCGGCCCCTGCCGGCGCGCTTCGCCCTGATTCTCGCCGCAGGCCCCGAGGACCAGCGGGAAGAGGAGGATCACGAGTGGGAGAAGTCGTAATTTTGACATACCAAAATTATCTTCCCGGCGTGATGAAATGTCAAGTGTGCGACGACGTGCGCCACAGGGGGACCTGAGATAGGCTTGCAGCCATGCCGACTAGCACCGTCGAGGACTACCTGAAGTGCATCCTGCTGGAACAGCAGCGAGACCCGGAGGCCCTGGTCTCCATGCGCCAGATCGCGGCCGCCCTCTCCGTCGCCCCGGGGACGGTGACGGCGATGGTGAAGACCCTGGCGGACAGCGGGCTTCTCGACTATGAACCGTACAGCGGCGTGCGGCTGACCTCCTCGGGCCGGCAGCTCGCGCTCCACGTGCTGCGGCGCCATCGGCTGATCGAGCTGTTCCTGGTCAAGGTGATGGGGATGGATTGGAGCGAGGTCCACTCGGAGGCCGAGGAGCTGGAGCACGCCGTGTCGGACCGCTTCGTCGAGAGGATGGACGAGATGCTGGGCTACCCTTCGGTCGATCCCCACGGCGACCCCATCCCGGACATCCACGGCGAGGTCGAGGAGGTCGCGCTGCCGAGCCTTCTCGCCTGCGGGCTGGACGCGGCTGTACGGGTGGCCCGCGTGGGGGATCAGAGCCGGGAGTTCCTGCAGCTCCTGGAGCGCCGGGGCCTGAAGCCCGGAAGCCTCCTCCGGGTCTTGAACCGCGACGAGGCGGCCGACACGGTCGAGCTGCGGCTCGAGGTCGGCGAGCCGCTCAGCCTGGGCTTCCGGGCGGCCTCGAAGATCTTCGTCGAGCCGGTGTGAGCGCCTCTTGGAGCTCGACGAACCACCTCGTCCGCGCGGCTACCCTACCTCTTCGCTCTCCCAGTCCTCGATGCGCAGTCCCTGAACCCGCGAGAACTCTCCCGTATTGTGGGTGACCAGAACGAGGTCGTTAGCTCGTGCGATCGCCGCGATCATCAGGTCGTTGGGGCCGATCGGTGTGCCGCGTCTTTCGAGATCGAGGCGAATGTGGCCGTACTGATCGGCGCTCTGCTCATCGAAGGGGAGGCAAACGAAGGGAGAGAAGAAGAAGCGGAGAGCCTCAAGGTTTGATTCGACCCGGGAGCTCCGCCGTGCGCCATAGACGAGCTCCGCCCGTACTACGGAGCACAAGCGGATCTCGTCGGGATCGTGCTGGCGTAACCTCGCCGTAAAGTTTCTGGATGTGTCGTTGAGGATCTGAATGCAGGCGTTCGTATCGAGCAGATACATTCAGAGCTTGTCCCTCTCCTCGAAGGGAAGCTGTGGTGGCCGCTCGAGAGGCTCCCCCTGCCAGCTCCCCACGACCTTCTCGAAGAAACCTTCCGGCCAACCGCTTCCGAGCTCCTTTTGGACCATTTCGGCCAAGAGCTTGGGAACTGTCATCCCTTGCTTGTCGGCGCGTCGACTCAGCTCGACCGCCACGTTGTCCGGCACCTGGAAGTGCAATTCGGTCACCTGATTCTCCTTCAAACCCTGTCGAGATTAGCTTTCCAGGATCTCTGGGTCAAACTCTGCTCACATCCCGAACCACCGCGCGCGCAGCAGGAATGTGATGCGCGACCAGACGCCCAGGTGGGGCGGGGCCTGGAGGAGGTTGGCCTCGGGGTCCTCGACCTCGCTCAGGAGATGGAGGGCGGCCAGCAGGGCGAAGACGGCGGCGTGGCGGTAGCCGTGCGGGAGATCGACCATGCCGCGGGGGGCGCGCAGGAGGCGGGGGCGCAGGCGGGCGCACTCGCGGCGCGCGGCTTCGAGGAGCTGCCTCGGGTCGCGCCGGCCGTCGTCCCCCTCGCGGACCTCGCTCGCCGGCAGCGCGCAGCGGTTGCGCGCTGCCTCGCTGCCCAGGTGCTGGAGGGCCCAGAGGCGGACCAGGGCGGTCGCCAGGTCGTTGACCTCGGAGTTCAGGCTCTTCTCCAGAAGCGCCGTGCCCACCGCCCGCGCCAGGGCCGAGGCCTCGAGCTCCGCGTCGGCGATGGTCGACGGTTGCGGCCGGATGGCGCGGCGTCGGGCGCAGGCGGCCAGCTCGTCCAGGGCGTCCACCGGCCAGCGGCGGCGCTCGTTCTCCCGCGCCATGCACAGGAAGATCGGTTGCCCGACCGGCTGCCCGGTGAGCGCCGCCTCCAGGGTGAACTCCCAGCGGTTGATCTGCGCCAGCTTCTCCCCCTCGATGCCGGCCTGCCGCGCGAAGTCGAACAGGGTGTGGGCGTAGGCGAGGAGCGCCTGCGCCCGACGGCGCTCGGTCCTGGGGAGGAGGACGAGCGCCGGGGCGAAGTCGCCCAGCAGGTCGCGGGTGATGCCGGCGCAGAGCAGCTCGGCCTTCGGCTCGTCGAAGTCGTCGACGGGCCGGCTGACCTCCGCGTCCAGCCGGCTGTGCGTGCTGCGGGCGAGCGAGTCGGCCCGCCACTCCCCGCCCTCCGGGTGCCTCTCCCGCACCTCGGGCTCGGCCGGGCCGCCGCCGAGCAGGGACTGGAAGGGGGCCGCGCGAGGCGGGCGGTCGGGCGGGTTCGGCGGCTCCATCCCTGGAAGCCTAGCAGAGCCGCCGCTCCCCGCCCGGCCGGATCGTTACGCCAGCAGCCGCAGCAACTGCCGCTGCGGCTCCGCGCCGGTGATCTCCGCGGCGTCCCGGGTCAGGGCGACGTTGATCTCGCTGCGCACCCCGAAGTCCCCGGAGATGTAGATCCCCGGCTCGATCGAGAAGCCGGTCATCGGCAGGAGCTGGCGGGTGTCGTGGGTCTCGAGGTTGTCCATGTTGGCGCCCTGGCCGTGATCGGAGGTACCGATCGAGTGGCCGGTGCGATGGATGAAGAGGTCGCCGTAACCGGCCTTCTCGATGAAGCCGCGGGCGGCGTCGTCCACCTCGAAGCCGCGCACCGGCTGGTGTGGGTAGCGGCTCCTGACCAGGTCCCAGGCGGCGTCGCGCGCCCCGGCGACGGCCGTGAAGACCTCCTGCTGCCGGTCGGTGGGGGCGGCCGCACAGACGCCCACCCAGCAGATGTCGGCGTAGACGCTGCCCGCCTGCTTCTCCTTGGCCCAGAGGTCGATCAGCAGGAAGTCGCCGGGGAGGATGCGGGCGGTCTTCTCCGGTCCCGGCTGGTAGTGCGGGTCGGCGCTGTGGGCGTTGACCCCGACGATCGGGTCCGACTCGGTCCACAGGCCGGCCAGGTCGAAGGCGTCGAGGATGAAGCGCTGGACGGCGTACTCGTCGATGCCGTCGCCCCGCCGCAGAGCTTCGGTCACCCGGTTGAAGGCTTCGAGGGCGATCCGGTGCAGGTGGACGTTGGCCCGGCGGTGCCCTTCGAGCTGCTCCGCGCTCCAGGTGGCCGCGAAGAGCTGCGCGAGGTCGGCCGAGGAGACGGGCTCGACGCCGGCGGCGCGCAGGAGGTCCACCGTGCCGGCGTCCAGGCGCGAGACGGTGGGCAGCTCGTTGTTCGGGCTGTACTGAACGGCGAGGCGGGGAAAGCCGGAGACGAGGCGGGTGAGCTCCTCGCGGTGCTTCTGCCAGGGCAGGTAGACGGTCTTCGAGCCGGGCAGGTGGTCGAGCATTGCGGGCTCGATGGCGTGGACGAGCTTCCTGGGCTCCCCCTCGCGGGGGATGAGGTAGTAGCAGCGCCGGCTCACCAGCTTGCCCTCGCCGGCCAGGCCGAGGAGGTCGAGCCCGATCGGGTCGTTGTTCTGGAAGCAGGCGAAGAACCAGCCGTCGAGGCCGGCCTCGGCCAGGGCAGACTGAATTTCGGGGATCCGTTCGGCCAGCATGACACCTCCCTTGACAGACCCGGATGCTATCAAAAGGTAGGATAGATGCGTGAAGGCCTTCCACCGCGACCGCTCCAGGAGATCCGAATGACGCTGCGCCGCCGCTCCCTCGTACTCGTATTCTCGCTGCTCGCCGCCTGCGCCTCCGCTCCGGTGCCCGAGGGTCCGGCTCCCGAGGCCTCTCCGCCGCCCGAGCTGGCCGCCCCGCCGCCGCCTCCGGCCCCGGTCGAGCCGCCCACCGGCAGCCTGTTCTGCGGCCTGCCCGGCCTGCGCCGCGTCGCTCTCGCCGACCTCGGGCTGCCCGAGGGGAGCCGCGCCCGGGACGTCGCGCTGACGGCGAAGACGATCTGGGTGCTGGTCGAGCCCGCGACGCTGGTCGGCTTTCCGCGCAAGGCCCGGGAGGTGGAGGAGGTCGAGACGGTCGAGGGGCGCAAAGGCGAGTCCTGGGACGCGCTCGCGGTCGACCCGGTCGACGACTCGGTGTGGATCGCCTCCGGCGTGTCGCCCAACCTCAAGCGCAAGCGCCCGGGGCGGTGGATCGAGACCGTAAAGGTGGCGGCCCCCCAGCCGGCCGGGAGCGGTTTCCGCGGTTTCCGGGACGTTGCGGTCAGCCGCGACGGGGTCTACGCCGTGCCGGCCTGCGCCGGGGCCGCGGTCTGGAAGCTCGACCGGTCCGGCAAGCTGCTGCGTTCCGATTTTCCTGAAGAAGCTCCCGGAGCCTGCCCCGCTGCAGATCTCGAGAGCGACTGGAACCGGGAGGTCTGGGCGCTGCGCTCGGGAGGCCTCTTCTGGCTGGGACGGAGCGGCGCCTGGGAGCCGGCGCCGGACGGACTCGCCGTCCCCCTGCCGGCCGACCCTCGCGATGCCCGATGGTTCTTCTGGAGCGGCCAGCCTCGCGCGCTGGGGCCGTGGCCGGGGGACGAGGAGGGCAACCCGGTGCTCTACCGCTGGGAGAACGGGCAGGTCGCCCTGTCCCGGGAGGACTGCGGCGCCGGCAATCCCCTCCTCAAGGTCGTGGGCGACGGCCGCGGCTGGGTGGTGCTCACCCGCGGCGCGCTGCTGCTGGGAGATTTTCCCGAGCCGGAGCCTCCGGCCCCGGCGGGCTCGGAGTAGAATCCGGCTGCCGCGGCGCGTCCGCGGAGAAAGGCGGGAGACATCATGATCCGACTGCATCGCGCGGCCCTCGCCGCGTTGGTTTTCACGCTGAGCGCTGCCGGCGTCGCCGGCCCGCTCCACGCCGCGGGCGAGGGGCGAATCCTGGGCACCGTCGTGGACGGGACAGGGGCTCCGATCGAAGGGGCGAGGGCCCTCCTCACCCGGCCGGGAACGGGCTACAAGCTGGAGAAGAAGAGCGACAAGAAGGGGCAGTTCACCCTGCTGATCCTGGACGCCACCCTGGAATATCAGATCCGGGTCGAGAAGGAGGGCTACGGCGCCTTCGAAGGGCCGGCCAAGGCTCCACTGGGAGAGATCGCGCGCCTTACCTTCACCCTGGAGAAGACCGCGGCTGCGGATCCCGCCGCGGGGCAGCCGGCCCTGGACGGTGCGGGGCAGGCGATCGAGGCCTACAACGAGGGGGTCAAGCTCCTGCAAGGCGGCGACCTCGCCGGGGCCGCCGGCAAGTTCCAGCAGGCCTCGGAGCTCGATCCCAAGCTGCCGGAGGCGCCCGCCGCCCTGGCCGACGTCCTCCTGGAGCTCAAGAAGCCGGCCGAGGCGCTCACCGCCGCCGACCTCTTCCTGGCACTGAAGCCTGGGGACGTCCGCGGCCTGCGCGCCCGCTACGACGCCCAGAAGGCCCTGGGCGAGAGCGCCAAGGCACGGGAGACCCTGGAGGCCCTGGCCAAGGTCGACCCCAGCCGCGAGACGGCGGTGCGCCTGCTCAACGAGGGCATTGGCTTCTTCAACGCCGGGAAAGCTGCGGAAGCCCTGCCGCTCTTCCAGAGCGCCTCCGCGGCCGACCCGACCCTGGTCAAGGCTCACTACATGCTCGGCTTGGCCTACGTCAACGCCGGAGACCCGGCCAAGGCCAAGGAGCATCTGCAGAAGTTCCTGGAGCTGGCTCCCAACGATCCGGAGGCCGCCACGGCCAAGGAGATGCTGGAGTCCCTGAAGTAGGGGAGCCTCCTACCCGCTCTGCGGCACGACGTCCAGCTCCTGGCGGAGCTTGACGATGCTCTTTTCCGGGTAGATCCCGTTGCGCAGTTGCACCCCGGGGTAGATCTGGGTCTCCCGGCCCACGATCACCCCGGGGTGGAGCACGGAGTTGCAGCCGGTCAGCACGCCGTCCCCCAGGACGGCGCCGAGCTTGCGCCGGCCGGTCGCTATCGTCGAGCCGTCGCCCGCATGGATGCGGATCTCGCCGCCGTCGTGCCGGAAGTTGGACAGCACGGTGCCCGCCCCCAGGTTCACCCCCGCTCCCAGGATGGAGTCACCGACATAGTTGAGGTGGGGGGCCTTGGCGTGGGGGAGGAGGATGGCGTGCTTGATCTCCGTGCTCGCGCCCACGATACAGCCGTCGCCGATCCACACCCCGCCACGGATGTAGGCGCCGGGCCGGATCTCCACGTCGCGGCCGATGAAGACCGGGCCTTCGATGACCGCGCCGGGCCCGATGCGGGTGCCCGGGCAGATCACGATCCGGTCGCCGAGGAGGTGGACGTCCGGCGACAGCTTGATCCGGATGCCGTCCGAGGGGAGGCCGTCCAGCACGTCGTCGAGCGGGTCGCCCAGCAGCGCCCAGGGGGCTGCCGGGTCGAGCCGCCGGGCGAACGCGTCCGGAAGCTCGGCGAAGAGGGGCGGTAGACTGAATTGATTCATGATGTCGTGAAAAGTATAGAGGAGACGCCGGGATGATACCTTCTTGCGCCCTGTGAGTCCTTTCCGTCCTCTCCCCCCGTCCTTCTATCGCCGCCCCGCCGAGGCGGTCGCCCGCGGCCTGCTGGGCCGCTACCTGGTGCGCGACCTGGAGGGCGAGAGGCTGGTGCTCCGCCTCGTCGAGACCGAGGCCTACCTCGGCGGCCCCGACCGCGCCAGCCACGCCTGGGACGGGAGGCGCACGCCGCGCAACGAGAGCCTCTACCTGGCCGGGGGGTACGCCTACGTCTACTTCATCTACGGCATGCACTTCTGCCTGAACGCGGTCACCGGCGAGGCCGGCATCGGCAGCGCCGTCCTCCTGCGCGCCGGCGAGCCCGTCGAAGGGGAAGAGCAAATGGTCGCGAACCGCGCCTGGAAGCGCAGCCCGCGTCCCGGTGACCTCGCCGGAGGCCCCGGCAAGCTCTGCCAGGCCCTGCGCATCGACCGCGCCTTCGACGGCACCCTCCTCGACCGCGGCCCGCTCCGCATCACCGCCGGAGATCCGGTACCTGAAGAGGCCGTCGCCGCCGGTCCCCGCATCGGCGTCGACTACGCCGGAGAGGCCGCCGCCTGGCCCCTGCGCTTCGCCGTGCGCGGCAACCGGCACGTCTCGAAGCCGTGGCCTGTTGCGCCGTAGCAGCCCCTACCGTGCCGGCCGCGCCTGCGGGCTGCTCAGCCGGATGTAGCCGGCTTCCTTGAGCTTCCAGAAGACCATCAGGGCGTCGAGTTGGGGCATGGGGGTGATCTTCAGGATCGACTGGATGTCGTAGCTGCCGTTGATGCGGGTCAGCATGAAGCCCTCGTGGGGCGAGAGGTTCGAGGCGGTGAGCTGCTCCATCGAGGCGGAGAGCTGGGGGATGGAGGTGGGGGCGATGCCGGCTTTCTCGATCACGCCGCGGATCAGCTTCTCGGCCTGGGTGAGGGTGTTCTGGGCGTCGGGGTTGTCCGGCTCCAGGCTGCGGGCGGCCCGCAGGTGGCGTAGCGCCCCGTCGTAGTCCCCCCGGCCGAGGTAGGTGCGGCCGGCTTCGACCAGGACGGTGGCGTTGATCGATCCGTTCAAGGATGCGCCGCCCGCCGCGCTCCCGGCGCCCACGGTTTCTGGGGCCTTCCAGCGCGGCTTGACGAG
>Ga0190265_10001920_pt1 | contig 13767 bp, 13 predicted proteins | sample Popmic124T_FD_133135 | JGI IMG/M metagenome (GOLD analysis project Ga0190265, IMG submission 133135) | Populus adjacent soil microbial communities from riparian zone of Indian Creek, Utah, USA - 124 T | ecosystem: Environmental > Terrestrial > Soil > Riparian zone | place: USA: Utah | collected...
AACGTCGGCGGCAACATGGACTTCTACAACATGCTCGAGCGCGAGCGGCTCGACTCGAAGAAGATCTCGAAGACCAACGCGGTTACCTCGATCATGGGTCACGAGCTGCCCGAGAAGGACGTCCACGTCGGTCCTTCCGACTACGTCCCCTGGCTGACCGACCGCAAGTGGGCGCATATCCGGGTCGAGGGCAAAGCCTTCGGCGACGTGCCGCTCACCGTCGAGCTGAAGCTCGAGGTCTGGGATTCGCCCAACTCCGCCGGCGTCGTCATCGACGCGGTGCGGCTGATCAAGCTGGCGCTGAACAACGGCATCGCCGGCCAGCTCGACGGCCCCTCCAGCTACCTGATGAAGTCGCCGCACAGCCAGCGGCCCGACGACGAGGCGCGCGAGCACACGGAGAAGTTCATCGCCGAGAACGCACGGGGCAAGGCGCCGGCCGAGGCGAAGGTCTCGGCGGGCTAGTCGCCCGTGCCGGGCGAGCCGCTCTCGATAGCGCAGGTCACGCCCCACCGGCGGGCCACCGCCAACCCGGTCAACGAGTTCGTCGGGCAGGTCTCCGAGGAGCTCCGCCGGCGCGGACACGAGGTGCGTCGCATTGGCTCGGGCGAGTCGGTCAAACGGCTGCTCGGCGCCAACTCGTTCGACATCGTCCACGTCCACGAGCCGTTCGCGCCCAGCGTCTCCTCGGCGGCGCTGCGCCACTCCTACTCGCTCAACGTCGCCACCTTCCATAAACCGCAGGAGCGGGTGCTCTCGACCCAGGTGGCCCGGCCCCTGGTCGAGGTCTTCTTCGGTCGCCTCGACGCGCGCACCGTCGCCACCGCGGCGACCGGCGAGTTGCTCGAGCGCTACTTCCCGGGTCCCTACGAGCTGGTCGAGCCGGCTGGTGGGGAGCGCGACTGGGCCGCGGTGGCGGCGCAGCTGGAAGCGATCTACCGTCGCCTGCTCGCCCGCCGGCACGACCCGGTCGGTGATGCCGCGGTGCGGGAGCGGATCGCGGACCGCCCCCTGATCGAGGTCGACCTGCACATGCACACCGACCACTCGCCCGACTGCGCGACGCCGGTCGAGGTGCTGCTGGAGACCGCCCGTGACCGCGGCCTCGGCGCGATCGCGATCACCGACCACAACGAGGTCTCCGGGGCGCTCGAGGCGCGGCGGATCGCGAAGGAGATGGGCGACATCGAGGTGATCGTCGCCGAGGAGGTGAAGACGGCCGAGCAGGGCGAGGTGATCGGCCTCTTCCTCGAGGAGAAGATCCCGCGGGGGATGACGATGGCGGAGACGATCGCCGCGATCCGAGAGCAAAACGGCCTCGTCTACGTCCCGCACCCCTTCGACCGCTTCCACTCGGTGCCCGACTACGAGCACCTGCTCGACATCGTCGAGGAGATCGACATCCTCGAGGTCTTCAACCCGCGGGTGGCGCTGACCGCCTTCAACGAAGAGGCGGAGCGGTTCGCCCGCAAGTACCGGATCGTGCCCGGCGCCGGGTCCGACAGCCACGTCGCCCAAGGGCTGGGCAGCGTGCGGGTGCGGATCCACGACTTCGACGGGCCGGCGGAGTTCCTCGAGGCGATGCGCGACGCCGACATCACCCGCAAGCACAAGAACCTCGTCTACGTGCAGGCGCTGAAGCTGCTGCAGACGGCGGGGCGGCCGAAGGCGCCGAAGCGCAGCGTTCCCGATGCCAAGCCGGTGCGGGGCGGGCGGCCGCGCAAAAAACGGCGTTCGGTCGGGGGGCGGGCCCCCGGCAAGAGCTGATGCATGAGGCGCAGGCGAAAGGAAGCACGGCCGGGCCGTCAAAGAACTCGCCAAGCGTGCCGGCGACCGATGACGAGATAAGAGAGAAGTACCTGGAGCGCGCGATCCGCGAGCTCAACCAGCTGACCCACGAGGTGCAGGAGTGCAAGCACTGCCCGCGGGGCAAGCTGATGCCGGTGCTCGGCTCGGGCCACCCGCAGGCCGACGTCTTCATGATCAAGCACGCCCCCGGCGTCGCCGAGATCGAAGAGGGCGTCGCCTTCTACGGCCGTGCCGGCAATGCCCTGATGAAAAGCTTCAAGCGGCTGGGGATCGACCCCCTGGTCGTCTACGGCACGCTCTGCGTCAAGTGCCCGATCGCCGAGCCCGACCTCGCCGCCGAAGAGTGCGTGCGACGGATGCTCGAGGAGCTGGCGATCGTGCAGCCGAAAATCGTCGTGATCATGGGCGAGCCGGCCCTGCGCGTGCTCAACGGCCTCCAGGTCCCCCTCGCGCGCGAGGTCGAGCCCCGCGAGGGCGAGATCCAGGCCTTCACCCCCACCGTCGATGCCCTCTACACGCCCGACATCGACGAATCGCTCGACGAAGAGGGCGCCAAGCAGCGCTTCTGGCGCTCGTTCAAGACGCTGGGCGACTGGTACGAGGATCTGCCGCCGTATTGAACACTGCCTCGGCTGCTAGTAGAGAGCGCAGCTCTTGCGACGCGGTGGACGGTTGTCGCGCGACAGCTCCTCCGAGCATCGCCTCCAGCGATCGGTCTGGCGGAAGGACGTGTCGCCGGCCCGATCGGTCATCAGCCGGGCGGTGAAGACGCGGCCCCTGATCGCCACCCCGTGCAGCTGAGCTCCCTCCGGGGGCGCGATGCTGACCGTCAGCTGTGGATGGGTCCCGCGACCCCAGGACCGGCCCCCGGGGATCAAGTAGGTCCGGGTCGAGTCGCTGCTCTCGCTCAGCCTCAGCTGAAGGGGGAATCGCGCGCCGGGCTTGCCGAGGCCGATCCCCCAGGCCATGACGCGGTCCTCCTCGCCGATGCCTAGGAGCTTGAATCCCACCAGGCAGGCGCATCCCTTCAAGATCAGCGATCTGACGTGGATCCGGGGGATGACCGGCAGCGGATGGACCAAGAAGTCATACGTAAAGGTCGCCAGCAGGACGCCGCCGAAGCCAATCTGGTCGACGGCGAGGGGGTAGTGGACGTCGGGCACGATCCCGATGCGGCGGAAATGCCGGGTGGGGATGTACTCGCCGAAGGGCGCGAACAGGTCAGACGCGATCGTCGGGCCGCCGGCGATCGCGAAGCGCGCCTCGCGGGCGTCGCCGTCACCGAAGGGCACGACGAGCGAGAAGGGCTGCCCCTCGACGATCTCGATCGTCTCGCCGGGAGCTGGGGAGACGACCTTCGCCTCGACTGCGAGGGCGGCCGGGGGTGAGAACGCGAACGCTGCGAGCAGCGTGCCGACCGCTATCGCAAGTGGGGCGCGCATTCCTACCGACCGGGGTAGTCCGACACCCGCTTCGCCACTTCCGCGCAGCCCGTCGCCGCGCGGAAGTTCGCGCCCGGGGGCGTGCAGAGCAGGTCTCCGACCCGTTCGACAGCGGTATCTCGTGGCCCGCCCCGGCGGTCGCGGACCAGCTCGCCTTTGTAGAGGCGGCCCCAGACCCGGTAGCCGTGCTCGGCTTTCTCGGGAGCGTCGACTTGCACGTAGATCCTCTCGCCGAGGCCGAAGGTGGCGCCGGCCGGCGAGCCTGCCATCTCATAGCGTCGGGTTTCTCCGCGGACCGCGGTGAGGCGCAGTCGCAACGGGCAGAGGCGTGGGCACTTGCGCCAGGCACGGACGCGGGCGCCGGGCGGGATGTGCCTCAGGTTCAGGCCGAACAGCCGGTGGGTCCTGGAAACGATCAGCGGGTTGACGCCGAACTTCGGAACCACCGGATCGGGGTAGACGTCGAGCTGCCAGCGACCGATCTCCCCACCGTTGATCCTCCAGGAGATAACCGTGAGTTCGGGGATGCCGGCGTTGAGGTCGTTCACGTACAGCACTCCCTTGGACGCGGCCTGGGCGTAAGCGCACCCGCCCCCATGCCCGTTGCGGCGATGGTCGACGCACACGTCATAGGTGACGTCGGCGGCGTTGCTGCGGAAGAACGCTCCGACGCGATCGCCCCTGTGGCACAGGTGCGCCGGGGGCGTATCTATGTCCGTTCCGCAACCCCCGTACACGAGATAGTCGGGGTCACCGGACCCACTCGGGAGGCCGTCGGCAGGCGCGAGCACCGGCAGCACGACAAGCGATGCGAGCACAAGCAGCGCCGCAGCCCAGAGTGGCCTGACCCGTCGAGAACCGCTGCTTATGCGCCTAGCCATCGGGCGCTACCGTCACTTCTGGCGTTGGTTCCGGTTCCGGCGAAGGCGTCGGCGACTTTTCTTCTTCCGGTGGGGCTTCTTCAACGGTGGCGCTCGGGGTGAAGGTCGAGGTCGTGCCTTCGTCCACCGTCGTCTGCGCCGTCTGTTCCTGCGCCGCCAGCGCGGGTATGCGCTTGGCCTCGCCCAGGGTCGGCACTTTCACGGAGCTTTGCCGGGTGGCGATCCTGCTCGGGGTCTGGCCATCCGGAGAGGGAGAATCGTCACCGTCGCCGATCGCGCCGCCGGCAAGGAACCCGGCCGCGAGCACGCCGGCGCCGGCGGCAACGGCCAGCGCAGTCTGGATTGGGCTCAGGCCACCCACGAACTCTCCCGCCCCTGCCCGTCCTTCACGTCCGGAACGGTAGCGCAGCGGCATGACTTTGGCCGCACATCGCCAGATTAGACTGCGCCGATGCTACCGGCGGGAACGACCGTGTCCGGTCACCGGATAGTGGGCCTCGTCGGGGAGGGTGGGACGGCGACGGTCTACGAGGCGGTGCAGATCGCGCTCGACCGCACCGTTGCGCTGAAGGTGGTGGCGCGCCGCTTCGGGGACGAGCAGTCCTTCCGCGAGCGCTTTCGCCGTGAGTGTTACATCCAGGCCAAACTCGATCACCCCAACGTAGTCCCGGTCTACGGCGCGGGTGAAAGCGACTACGGCCTCTGGCTGACCATGCGCCTGGTCCGGGGCCCGACGCTGCGCGACCTGCTGACCGAGGGCAGGCTGGCGCCGGAGAAGGCGATCGACCTGCTCGCTCCGGTCGCCGGGGCGGTGGACGTCGCGCACGGGCACGGGCTCGTCCATCGCGACATCACCCCCCAGAACATCCTGATCGACGAGCGGGAGCAGCCGTTCCTCTCGGACTTTGGGATAACCAAGGGCCGTGGGGACCGCAGCCTCACCCGGACGGGACAGTTCGTCGGGACCCTCGACTATGTCGCTCCCGAGCAGATCCGCGACGAGCCGAGCGAGGCCCCGACCGACACCTACGCGCTGGCCGCGATCCTCTTCGAGTGCCTCACCGGGCGGGTCCCCTTCGAGAAAGGGAGCGAAGCGGCGGTTCTGTACGCGCACATCGAAGAGGCGCCGCCGCGGGCGAGCGAGGTCGAGCGGTCCCTGCCGGCGGCGATCGATCCGGTCCTGGAGAGAGGCCTCGCCAAGCAGCCGGGGGATCGCTTCCCCTCGGCGAGCGATTTGATCGTCGCCGCGGAAGAAGCTCTCCAGCCCGAACCAGAGCCCGAGCCTCCGCCCACGCCGGTCCCCGTCGAGACCCCCGCCCCGCGGCCGCCCGCTGCGAATGACTCCCCCGCCCCGCCAAGCCGCCGCCGGCGCCCGCCGCGGCGGCCATTGATCCTCGCTGTCGCGGCGACCCTCTTGGGCGGCGTCGCGCTCGCTCTCGGCATCGCCGCGGCCGGCGACGACTCGAACCCCGACCCGCGGCGCGTCGGCGCCGGCGACCTCGAGATCGACCTGCCCCCGGGGTGGACTGCGACGAAGAGAAAAAGCGGAATCTCGGGCCTGCCCCTCGCCGATTCCATGGTTCTCTCCCCGCGGGAAGGGTCGGGTCGCGAATCGGTGACGGTCGGCGTCTCCGCGGCCGGTGGCGAGACGCTCCTGCCCGCGGCGCTGCAGCGGACGCCCGTAGGGCGGCCGGTGGAGGGCGCCCCGGTATCGCTGGGCTCACTGGAGGCGCTGCGCTACCGGGACCTCCACGTGCCGGGGCCGAGTGAGCACATCGCCGTCTTCGCTGCTCCTACGAGCGTCGGCGTCGCCACCGTGGCCTGTCGGCCGGACCAGCCGGGAACGGAGTTCTCCGAGACCTGCCGGCGCTTGGCCTCGACCCTGGAGTTGACTGCCGGCAAGGACTTCCCGCTCGGCCCGTCGCCGGCGCTGGCGGTGGTCCTGCGACGCCAGGTCTCCGCCTTGTCGCAACGCCGCGGCGAGTTGCGGCAACGGCTTGCCGACGCCGGCGACGCGAAGCGTCAGGCCGCCGCGGCCGCCGGTCTCGCCGCCGCGTTCCGCCGCCCGGCCCGCGCCCTGTCCGGGCTCAGCGTCACCCCCCAGAGCGCCGCCGGCCTTGCCGCGCTGGTGCAGGCGCTTCGCTCAACCCGCGACGCCTACAAGGAGCTCGCCACCGCGGCGCGGCACGAAGACGCCGCCGGCTACGAGGCGGCGGCGGGCAGGGTCAGAGCGCGCGAAGCCCGCGTCGACGATCGGCTGCTGGCAATGCGGCGGTTGGGCTATCGGGTCGGGACCTCACGCTAGGCTGGCGCTCCACGTCGTGGCGAGGATCTTGGTTCACAAAGAAGGCGGTGGCCCCACGTCGAAAGCGATTGGCGATGGTTTGATCGTCGGTCGCGGAGGCCACTGCGATCTCGTCCTCGACGACGACACGGTCTCGACCGATCACGCGGAGCTGACCAGGCGCGGAACCAGCTACCTGATCGCCGACCTCGGCAGCAGGAACGGAACCGTCGTCAATGGTCGCGTGATCGATCGGCAGACCCGCCTCAGCTCGGGCGACGTCGTCGGGATAGGGCCCTTTCGCCTCGAGCTCGAGCTGCCGAAAGTGGTCCCCACCCGCGCGCGACCGGCGATCGGCGTGGCGCTGAGCGATGAGGAGCGGGCCGTGGCGCGGGCCCTGGTCAGGCCCTACCGGGAGGGAGATACCTTCGCCGGCCGACCGGCGACGCGGAGCGAGATCGCCGAGCAACTCCACCTGAGCGAGAGCTCGGTCGGGCGACGCCTCGACTCACTCGCCCACAAGCTCGAATTGACCGACGAGCCACGTGGTGATCGCACCCGCATGATCGCCGACCGGGTTCTGGCCTTGGGCTTGGATCAGGCTTAGCCACCTTCGGGTGGGCGGTCGGCTGCCGACACGCACGGCGAGAGCTTCACGCAGACGATCCTCACCGCCGGTTCCGGTGGCGCCAGCGCGCAGCTCTGAAATCCGGGCGCCATGGTTGAGCCCTCCCTCTTTCGCACCCGAATCGTCGTGCAGGGCGTTTTCGCGACTCGATGCGCTCGCGTCTCTCCCGTCCGGCGGTTGCGCCTCAAGACGATGCGCGCCAGGCGCCCCCGAACCTCAACGCCGTGGCGGAGCGTGCGCTTAGCCGGCGCCACCTCGACGTAGACCTGGGTTTTCTTGCGAGCTTTCACGGTGAATCCGTGGGCGAATCTGTAGATCCGCTTGGACCGGTGCCGGCGTTTGAGTTTCAGCGGAATAGAGAAGACTTCGCCTTCGCTCTTAGGCTCCGAAACACTCCACGCCCTGACCACTCGGTTTCTCGCCACTTTGGAGACCACCAATCCGACTACATGCGCCGTCCCGGCAAGCACCAGAGCAGAAACCTTGGGGGCTCGCACCTTCGGCAGGGGGTAGATCCGGATCGATCCACCGTTGCTCTGGCTCTTACAACACTGTCGCTGGTGGGCGAGGCTATGCCATTTGTAGCGAGCCGGCCGTAGGTCGTAGGTGAAGAGCGTGAACAGAAAGGGCTGAAAGGACAGCATCGACGGCCTTGCTTGCATTTTGAGCGTCATTTCGGGGAATTCCTCGGGAGCCGGGATTACGAGCACGATCGTTTGACCTTTGACCGCGCTCGGGTGATAGGGCGATGCGTTCTGACGAAATGAGGCGTTGGTGACTGCAGCAGAGTTGCCCGATCCGCCTGGTGGGGTACCCGGCCTGCACTGCATCGATTTGATGCAGACGATTGACACAGCGGGCGTGGTGGCTGGCGCCGTAGCGCAGCCGCGACGCTTCGGCAGCTGCTGCGCGCCGCCCTCGCCGCTCCGCTCCGCGGTAGTACACGCGGTGACGGCGCTCTGCAGCGCTCGGGTTGCGCCGGCGCGGGTGCGCCACAGCCGCAGCTTGGCCAGGCGGCCGCGGACCTCTACCCCGTGTCGGGTAGACCGCTTCGCCGGGGCGACCTCCACCTCGATCTCGGCGCCCCTGCCGGCGGTGACCGCAAGACCCCGGGCGAACTCGTATACGCGCCGGGATCTGTGTCTGTGCTGGAGCCTCAGTGGAAGGCTCGTGCTCCTGGCCGAGCCGGGCCGGGAAGCCCAGGCCCTGACCGCCAGGCCGCGCCCCACCTTGGATAGGACCAGGCCGGTCAGGCGGGCCCCGCCAGACGACAGCCGGGGGGCGACCACCGGCGCCCGCACCTTCGGCAGCGGGTAGATCTGGATCGATCCGGCCGTGCTCCCGTACACGCAGCACTGGTCGTCGTAGGCGACAGCAGACCAGCTGTGTTTGCCCTTTTCGAGGTCGGCGGTGGGGAGCTCGAAGTTGAAGGGCGCTTCGTGATCGAAAAGGTTTTCCAGCATCCCGTCTATCTGGAACCTCACGTGCTCAACGCCCGGTATCTGCACTTCGAGCTCGATCGGCTGACCTCTGACAGCACTTGGGTGGTACTGCGCGGCGCTCGCCGGGGGGACGGCCACAGCAGTTGCGCCGAGCGTCCAGGCGCCGCTCGCGAGAGCGAGGCACGCCACAGTGAGAACCCTTGAACCTGCCGAGCCGCGTAACCACATTGGTGCGAGTAGCTAACCAGATCCGGCTGACCCATCAGCGGTCAAATCTGACAGTGGCGGGCCAGTTGCGACCCCTTCCAGGCGCTCTCCTCAGCGGACACTGACAGTCCGATTTCGACCAAGGAGGGCAGGATGCGCAGAACAAGGAACGACAACGAAACCTCACTGAGGATCTGGCTGAAGATCGTGCTGCTGGCGCTGCTGCTCGGTTCGAGCGGCGCCGCGATCGGCCCCGGGCCATTGCCTTCGCATAGCGGGGAAAGCGGCGAGCCGGTCGCCACGGGCGGGTTCCAGCTGATCATCCAGAACGAAGGCAGCCCGATTCTGTACGAGGGAAGTGGGTTCCTGCCGCCTGACCGCAGCGGCGAGCCATGAGCTCAGGGGGTGACCGGTTCGATCGGCCCGAACGGCTCACCGGTTACGCAGTTGACTGGCGGCGGTTGTTCGCCTCCACGCGAGAGGTCCGCGATGCAGAAGTTGCCGCGCCGCGCCCGCAGCACGGTGTCCCCTTCGCTGTTGAGCCGCAGCGCGCCGATATACAGCCGCCCGAGGAGGGGAAGGCCGTCGGCGGTCGCCCCCGGCAGCGGGTTGATGCTGAGGGCGAGGCGGGGATTCCCGGCTGACCGCCATGCCTTGCCGCCCACGACCTTGTAGGTATGCGTATCGGGAGCCTCCTCGAGCTTGCGCAGGGGGAGGGGGTGCCTGCCGGGGCTGCCGAAACCGTGTATCCAGGCTCTCACCTGCACCTCCGTGGTCAGGCCCGAGATGCGCAACCCCCAGAGGAACGCTCGGTCTGCCAGGACGAGCGCGTCCACCTCGGGGCGTGGGATGACGACGTGTCTTTCCCAATCGGCCACAGTTTCGATCGGGACAGCAAGCTGCGCCGCCCGGCTCGCGCCGGACGACCCCGTTGCCCCGGCATGCCCGGCGAGGGTGGCGGGGAGCAGGGCGGCGGTGAGCCCGATTCCGAGCGCCCGGCGGCGGATAGGTCCCCGTCGCGGATGCATCCTCATGATGGGGCGGCGGCGGCCGCAAGCGCGCTCATCGCCCCGGCCTTTGCGCTCGCCAGGCCCCTGACCACGATCGTGTCCAGGGCGGTGTAGGAGGCCAGCTGCTTCTGGGCTGTGTCGGCGTCGGCGGCGGCCACGCCGACCGTGCCCTCGGGCTCGCCCAGGCGGTCGAAGTGGTTGCGGTAGCCGGCGTGCAGGTCGCGGTAGAAGGACTCCTCCTTGGCGAGGCGCTCGGTGGCGTCAGGCCCGACGGCGGTGCGGACGTAGCCGAAGACCGGCGGGCGCTCGCGGCTCGCCTCGCTTGCTCCGGCTTCGACCTGGCTGCGGGCGCGGGCTGCGAACTCCGGCGTCATCCAGTTGAAGAAGACGCCGTCGAACTCGGCGCCGGCCAGCGCGCACATCTTCGGGCCCATCGCGGCGAGGACGAGGCGGACGCCGGGCAGCTGCTCGCGCAGCCCCGGCAGCGACTCGCGCATCCGGGTCAGCGGCTTCTTCGAGAAGCCGGCCCCTACCCCGAGCCAGAGCTTTGCCGGATCGATGCCGAGCCGCTCGACGTCGGCGGCGATCTCCTGCGGGGGCGTGCGGTCGAGCGCAATCACGGCGACGCCGAGGTCTGCCTCGGGCGCCGCGACGGCGAACTCGGCGAGCGTCTCCAGGCCCTTGGCGCCGGGGTGGTCGTTGGACCAGAGCGAGTCGTAGCCGAGCTCGGCGCAGCGCGCGGCGAGCGGTCGCGCCACCTCTGGGTCGAGCCCGGCGGCGACGCCGAAGCCGCGGGGCCCCCTCATCAAGCGCCGCCTCCTCCGCTACCGCGTCCGGGGGCGGCTTTCTCAAGCAGCGCTACGCACTCGATGTGGGGGGTCTGGGGGAACATGTCGACCGGCTTCACGTGGCGCAGGGTATATCCCGCCTCGACCAGCTGGGCCGCGTTCGGCGCCAGCGTCGTCGGGTTGCAGGAGACGTAGACGATCCGCTTTGCCTCACACTCGAGCACGCGCCGGACGATCTTCTGCGAGAGGCCGGCGCGGGGCGGATCGAGCAGGACGACGTCGGGCTTGCCCGCCTCTTCGACCAGGGGCCTCACGCCGGTTCTCGCGCTGCCGGCGAGAAAGCGCGCGTTCTCGATCCCGTTGCGCTCGGCGTTGCGCTCCGCGTCGGCGATCGCATCGGGGACGAGCTCCAGCCCCCAGACCTCTCCCGCGCGGCCGGCCATGGTCAGGCCGATCGTGCCGATCCCGCAGTAGAGGTCGAAGACGCGCTCGCCGCCGCTCAGCCCGGCGTACTCGGTGGCGACCGAGTAGAGCCGCTCCGCCATCTCGGTGTTGGTCTGGAAGAAGGCGTTGTAGGACATCTCGAACTCGAGCCCGCAGAGCTGCTCGCGCAGCAGTTCCTCGCCGAGCACGCCTGTCGGCCCCTCGTTACCGCCCGAGCCGTTGTCGACCACCGTGTGCAGGTCGACGGGCGGCTTGGGCAGTCGTTTCGGTGTGGTCACCAGCCGGGTCTGGATCTGGCCGCTGCGCCTGCCCTCGCGGACGACGAGGTTGCAGAGCACACCGGTTCCGGCGGGACGGTCGTAGGGAGCGACGGATTCCTCGCGCGCCCATTCGCGGACGGCGTTGCGGGCCGCGTTGCCGCGCTCGGAGGCGAGCAGGCAGTCCTCGACCCCGATGACCAGGTCCCAGCGGCCGCTGGCGTGGAAGCCGAGCACGGTCTCCTCGTCGCGCGCTCCGAAGGAGTATTCGAGCTTGTTGCGGTAGCGCCACTGCTCCACCGCCGGCTCGATCTCCTCCAGCTCGAAGCCGTCGAGGCCGCCGATCCGCCGCAGCGCCTCGTCGACCTGCCGGCGCTTCTCGACAAGCTGCTGCTCGTAGGCGAGGCCCTGCCACGGGGCCCCCGGGCAGGGCTCGCCTTCGTGCAGGCAGCGGCTCGCGATCCGGTCGGCGCCGGGTCGCAGCAGCTCGACCGCGCGGGCCTCGGCGAAGCGCTTCTTCGGCTTGGTGATCTCCGCCCGCACCCGGTCGCCGGGTAGGCCGCCGGAGACGAAGACGACGTATCCGCCGACCCGGGCGACGCCGCGCCCGCCGAAGGCGAGCGAGTCGACCTCGACCTCGAGTTGCTCGCCGCGCCGCGGACGCGTCGCCGTCTGCCCGGGCGCGGCCTCCACCTAGCTCAGTTTCTTGCGCGCGCGTCGCGCGGCCTGGGTCGCCTGTTTGCGCACCGGCGCGGTTCGGCCACCCACCTCTTTGCGCGCCTGTTTGACCAGCCGCTCCAGCTCTTTGAGCATGCCGTCGCTCTGGCGGCGCCCGCGTTTGATCAGGTCGGAAACCATCTTCTCGGCATCGCCCCGGGTCATCCGGCCGCGCTTGACCGCATCGTCGACGACCTCCTGCAGGCGGTCGCGGCTGAGCGTGACGCTGTGTTCGAGGCTCTCGCGGAACTGCTCGACGCTCTTGTCGAGGCCGGTGGCGGTGTTCCGGCTCGCCGTTTTTTTCGTCGCTTTCGCTTTTTTGGCGGCTGGTTTGCGAGCGGACGCTTTTTTGGCGCGCGTCCCGGCTTTCGCTTTTTTCGTCGCTTTGCCGGACGACTCTTTTTTCGCGGCCATTCTCAGTTGCCTCCTGTCTCGCTGCGGGGTCTGGTCGGTGAGACTGCATTCGGCATCGCTATTCGATGCCAATTGCAGTTTCGATGAGTGACTATCTCATTACCTGGCTGCTGGCAGGACGAAACGCGCCTCGACAGGGGCGTGGTCGGAGAGTCGCAGGGTCAGCCCGCCCTCCTCGACCTCGCGACGCTCTGGGGGCCACTGCCGGGGCGGCTCGACCACGTCGAGGCCTCGCACGAGCAGGTGGTCGATCGCGCGCGGAGCGGTCGGGGCGGCGAGCCCGAAGCGCTCATGCAGCTCGGCGAACACGGCCGGGCTCTCCTGCGGTCGCAGGTTGAGGTCGCCGCCGAAGATCAGCGGCGCCTCGCCGGCCCACTCGTCGGCCGCGACGGCGGCGCGCAGCACGTCCTCGGCGGTCAGCTCGGGCCGATGGGCGGAGGCGTGCAGGTTGGCGACGCAGAGCTCGGCGCCCCCGTCGCCGCTGTCGATGCGCGTGAAAGCCATCGCCCGTCGCTCGAGGGGCCCCTCGTGGATCGCCAACTCGCGCCGCTCGACGATCTGCTTTCGGTGTGCGTTATCCACATATGAGGTGGATAACGCACACCGGAGCGGATCTCGGACCAGGGTCAGATTCGAGCCACCCTCGCCGGAGGCGATCAGGTCGGGGTTGAGGCGGGCCGCGAGCGCCCGCAGGGCGCCGAACGAGTTGCGCGAGGTCAGCGCCCGGTGCGCCTCGGCGCCACAGGCGCGCGCCAGCGGCTCGGCGAAGCGCGGCGGGCACTCCTGCAGCAGCGCCATGTCCCACTCGGAAGCGGCGAGGAGGCGGGAGAACTCCCCCAGCAGGCCGCGGTTCACCTGGACGTGGGTCGCGTTGCGCTCGCTCACCCGCAACAGGCGCGAGCGCCAGGTGAACAGGTCCGGATCGGGCGGGAAATCCCGCCCGTGGAAGAGGTTCCAGGAAAGGGCCGTGAACTGCACGCACGTAGTATCCGCGGCTTGAAGCGCGACTTCCTCACCGGTGAAGAGCTGGGGGCCTTTGAGCTCTCCGAGCTGCTCGACCTCGCCGCCGAGCTGAAAGCCGGGCGCAGCGAGGGGGAGGGCGCCGGCGACCTCGCAGGGCGCAGCATCGCCCTCGTCTTCGAGAAGCCCTCGACCCGCACCCGGATCTCCTTCGAGGTCGGCGTGGCCGAGCTGGGCGCGACGCCGATCGTCCTGCGCGGCGACGAAATGCAGCTGTCGCGCGGCGAGTCCGCCGGCGATACCGGGCGGGTGCTCTCCCGCTACCTCGACGCGATCGTGATCCGCTCGGGCGCCCACGAGGCGGTCGCCGAGCTGGCGGCGGAGGCCGAGGTCCCGGTTGTCAACGCGCTCACCCCGCTTCACCACCCCTGCCAGGCGCTCGCCGACCTGCTCACCCTGCGCGAGCGCTGCGGCGACCTGCGCG
>Ga0190265_10001922_pt1 | contig 13764 bp, 13 predicted proteins | sample Popmic124T_FD_133135 | JGI IMG/M metagenome (GOLD analysis project Ga0190265, IMG submission 133135) | Populus adjacent soil microbial communities from riparian zone of Indian Creek, Utah, USA - 124 T | ecosystem: Environmental > Terrestrial > Soil > Riparian zone | place: USA: Utah | collected...
CCGAGTACGCGCTCGCTCTCGGGACTCGTCTGCACCAGCGTGACGTGGCCGAGCTTGCGGCCCGGCCGCGGGTCTTTGCCGTAGAGGTGAAGGTGCGCGCCGGGGATGCGCAGCACGGCCTCTGAGGACGGCACGGCACCGATCAGGTTGACCATCACCGACGGGCGCGATTCGGTCGACCCGAGCGGAAGTCCTAGAACGGCGCGCAGGTGGTTCTCGAACTGGCTCGCCGCGGAGCCCTCGATCGTCCAGTGGCCCGTGTTGTGGACGCGTGGGGCGAACTCGTTCGCGAGCAATCGCCCGCCGACGTCGAACAGCTCGAGCGCGAGGACGCCGACGTAGCCGAGCTCGTCGAGCAGTTTCGTCGCGTACTCCTCCGCCTCGGCCTGCGGCGCGCCGGCGGCGGGCGCGCGCGAGGTGCGCAGGATCCCGTCCTCGTGCACGTTCTCGACGAGGGGGTAGAAGCGAGTGTCCCCGTCCCGTCCGCGCACCGCCAAAAGGGACAGCTCGCGGTCGAAAGTGACGCGTTCCTCCAGAACGTGTCCGGGGACAGTCCCCGGACGTGTCTCGACCAGACGCTGTCCCTTCCCGTCATAGCCGAGAACCCGTGATTTCAAGAGGGCTGGAAAGCTCTCGACCTCGTCGTCGAACTTCACCGTCTCCAGTCCGAGACGGCGAAACAGCTGTTTTTCCACAAGCCGGTCCTGCGCCGCTTCGAGGGCACGCGCGTCCGGGAGCGCCCCGACTCTCCGTGCCGCCGCGACCGGGACGTTCTCGAACTCGTACGTGACGGCCGCCGCCCCGTCGGCGAGCCGGTCGAGCAGCTCGGGATCGTCGTACTCGCCGACGAGCAGCTCCCCCACCTCCGCCGCAGGCGCGTCCGGCGAGGGGTCGAGGAAGCGGAACGAGAGCCCGAGCGGGATCCCGGCGAGCGCCAGCATCCGCCCCAGCTGACCTCCCCCGATGACGCCGACCGTCGCCAAGTAACAGACTGTTACTTGGCCGGGTCGGGATTGGCCAGCACCGACTCGGTCTGTTCGGCGCGCCAGCGCGCGAGCCGCCCGCGCACGCCTTCGTCGGAGCGCGCGACGATCGCGGCCGCGAGCAACGCGGCGTTCACGGCGCCGGCACGCCCGATCGCGAGCGTCCCGACGGGCACGCCGGCAGGCATCTGCACGATCGAGAGCAGCGAGTCCATCCCCTTCAGGGTCTTCGACTCGACCGGCACACCGAGGACCGGCAGGTTCGTCTTCGACGCGGCCATCCCGGGCAGGTGCGCTGCACCGCCGGCGCCGGCGATCAGCACCTGCAGGCCTCGCTCCTCCGCCGAGCCGGCGTACTCGAAGAGCAGGTCGGGCGTCCGGTGCGCCGAGACGACTTGCTGCTCGAAGGAAACCTCCAGCGCCTCCAGCGTCTCGCAGGCGTGGCGCATCGTCTCCCAGTCGGAGCTCGAGCCCATGATCACGCCGACGAGCGCGGTCATTTCATGTTCGCGCGCTTCTGGAGCGCAATCGCGACGGCCCGGGCGGTCTTCCGAAGCTCGCCGTCCTGCTCGTCGTCGTCGGCCAGCCCGTTCAAGACGAGGATCGTCTCGCGCTGCGGCGAGCCGTTCTTCAGCACGACGATGCCGAGCCGGCGCACCGCCAGGTTCGGGTCGTTGGTCGCGATCTCGTGCAGGAGCGCACGCATCGAGTTGACGTCGCCGGGGTGGTCGCGCGAGAGCCCCTCGAGCGCGATCAGGGCCGAGCCGCGCGCCGCCGGGCTCTCGTCCTGGAGCCCGCGCCGGACGAGCTCGAGCTTCTGGCGGAAGCGGAACTGCGCGATCGCGCGGTAGGCCTGCGCGCGGATCCGGTAGTCCGGGCTGCGGGCCGAGTGCTCGAGCTCCTCGTCCCACTCCTGGCGCAGGGTCGCGAGCGCCTTCTGGTCACCGGCAGAGGCGAGCTCGTCGGCGCGAGCAGCAGCCTCGGTGAGATTCACGAGATCGACGAGGCCGGACGGGCGCCGGGGCCGACGTAGCGTGCCGACGGCCGCACGAGCCGGCTCAGCTTCTTCTGCTCGAGGATGTGCGCCGACCAGCCGGCCGTGCGCGAGCAGGCGAACATCGCGGGCGCGAGCTCCGGCGGGATCCCGGCGACGTCGAGCACGACCGCCGACCAGAACTCGACGTTCGTCTCGAGCGGCCGGTCGGGCGATTTCTTCCGCAGCGCCTCGAGCGCTGCCGCCTCGAGCTTGTCCGCGACCTCGTAGCGCGGCGCGCCGAGCTCCTTCGCGGTCTTCTTCAGCAGCCTCGCGCGCGGATCCTCGGCGCGGTAGACGCGGTGGCCGAATCCCATCAGGCGCTCGCCACGCTCGATCAGACCCTGGACGTACGACTCCGGGTCGCCCGACTCCGCCGCCGCGTCGAGCATCGGGAGCACCCGCGCGGGCGCGCCGCCGTGGAGTGGGCCCGAGAGCGCGCCGACCGCCGACGAGAGCGCGGCGGCGCAGTCGGACCCGGTCGAAGCGGTGATCCGCGCGACGAAGGTCGACGCGTTCAGCCCGTGCTCGCAGGTGCAGATCCAGTACGTGTCGAGGGCCTGCACGTGCTTCGGATCGGCCTCGCCGCGCCACTCGAGGAAGAAGCGCTCGGCTGTCGTCTGGCCCTGCGAGACCGTCTGCGGCGCGATCCGGTCGCTCTCGCCGTCGGCGATCCTCGCCGACTGCGCCGCGATCGAAATGAACTGCGCCGAGAGGCGGCGCAGATCCTCGCGCGCCTCGTCGTCGGTGATGTCGATCAGCTTCTTGACGCCCCACTCGGCCCCGAGCCGGGCGGTGACCGCCTGCAGGTCGGCCGGCGTGTTCCCGGTCAGGCCGCCCCCCTCGTACGGCTCGGCGGCCGGCAGTCCGGGTGAGAAGCTCTCGTCGACGAGGAGGCCCCAGACCTGCTCGAAGCGGTAGCTGCCGACCAGCTCCTCGATGTCGACGCCGCGGTAGCGAAGCGCGCCGCCCTCGCGGTCGGGCTCCGCGATCTCGGTCTCGAAGGCGACGACGCCCTCGAGGCCGGGCTTGAAATCGCTGCGCCCCGCTCCGCCGCCGGCAGAGCCGGCACCTCCGCTCCTGGGCGGCTCCGTCGAGCCTACGCCGCTCAACGCGCGGCCTCCACCGGATAGTCGCGGCGCGGCTCGCCGACGTACTCGGCGCTCGGCCTGATGATCTTGCCACCGGCATGCTGCTCGAGCACGTGCGCTGCCTGGCCGGCGACCCGGCTCATCTCGAAGAGCGGGATGAAGAGGTCGGTCGGGATCCCAAGCTCGTGATAGAGCACGCCGGAGTAGAGGTCGACGTTGGGCCAGAGTCCCTTCTGCTCGAGCGCCGCCGCCTCCGCCGCCTTCGCGATCTCGAGGAAGTTGGGCTCGATCTCGTCCGCGAACTGCTCCGAGAGCCGGCGCAGGATCGGGGCGCGCGGATCCATCGCGCGGTAGAGCGGGTGGCCGAAGCCGTACAGGGGCTGCTTCGACTCGAGCCTCGCGCGGACGCCTTCCGGCACGCCGGCGACGCTGCCGAACTCCTCGAACATCGCGATCGCGGCTTGGTTGGCGCCGCCGTGCAGCGGCCCCTTCAGCGCCGAGATCGCGGCGACGATCGCCGAGTGCATGTCGGCGTTCGTGCCCGCGACGACGCGCGCCGTGAACGTCGACGCGTTCATCTCGTGCTCGGCGTGCAGGATCATCGCGATCTCGAACGCGCGCGCCTCGTCGGCCGTCGGCGCCTCGCCGCGGAGCATCGTCAGGAAGTTCTCGGCGTGATCGAGCGCGGGGTCCGGGTCGACGGCGGGCTCGCCACGGCGGCGCCGCTCGTAGCGCGCCACGATCGTCGGCAACTGGGCGATCAGGGTGACCGCCTTTCGGTGCTCGTTCTCGCGGTCGATCGCGTCCTCGGCCGGGTCGGAGAAGGAGAGGGCCGAGACGGCAGTCCGCATCGTCTCCATCGGCGACGCGTCCATCGCGTTCCCGTCGATGATCGTCGTCACCGCCCGCGGCAGCTCACGGGCCGCCGCCAGCTGCTCCTTGAACCCGTAGAGCTCGTCCCCACTGGGCAGGTCGCCCTCGAGCAGCAGGTACGCGACCTCCTCGTAGCTCGCGTTCTCGGCCAGCCCCGCGATGTCGTAGCCGCGGTACATCAGAACGCCCTCGTTGGGATCGATCGAACAGATGCTGGTCTCCGCGACGGATACGCCCGAAAGGGCGACGGACTTCTTCGGGGCGGCCATCGCGCAGGACATTACCCGCAACGGCAGGCACCAAGCGTCTTCCCGCTCCGGCACCGGCAGAGCCGGTACCTCCGCTACTTACCGGCTCCGGCAAGCCTACGCCGGTCGGTAAAGTCCGGCGCCGGATGGCGCATCGCGTGACACTGATCCCCGGCGACGGGACCGGCCCCGAGCTCGCCGAGGCGACGCGCCGCGTGCTCGAGGCGACCGGCGTCGAGTTCGACTGGGACGTCCAGCACGCGGGCACCGACGTGATGGACCAGAACGATGGCAACCCCTTGCCGGAGCACGTGCTCGATTCGATCCGGCAGAACGGGACCGCGCTGAAGGGGCCGATCACGACCCCCGTCGGCGGCGGCTTCCGCTCCGTCAACGTCGGTCTGCGCAAGTCGCTCGACCTCTACGGCCAGGTTCGCCCCTGCAAGAGCTACCCGGGCGTCCGTTCTCGCTACGCGAACGTCGACCTGATCGTGATCCGCGAGAACACCGAGGACCTCTACGCGGGCGTCGAGTTCGAGGAGGGCACCGAGGACGCCGACGAGCTGCTCGACTGGCTCGGCGCGAAGGGCTACCCGAACATCCGCCGCGACTCCGGGATCTCGATCAAGCCGATCTCCGAGACGGGGACGCGCCAGATCGTCCAGTTCGCCTTCGACTATGCGCGCCGAAACGGCCGCCGCAAGGTCACGGCGATCCACAAGGCGAACATCATGAAGTTCACCGACGGCCTCTTCCTCCATGTCGCCCAGGACGTCGCGGCCGAGAACGGCGACATCGAGTTCGAGGACCGGATCGTCGACAACCTCTCGATGCAGCTCGTGCAGCGGCCGGAGGAGTACGACGTGCTCGTGCTGCCGAACCTCTACGGCGACATCGTCTCCGACCTCTGCGCCGGCCTGATCGGCGGCCTCGGCCTCGCGCCGGGAGCCAACTTCGGCGCCAGCGCCGCGGTCTTCGAGCCGACGCACGGCTCCGCGCCGAAGTACAAGGGCCAGAACAAGGTGAACCCGATGGCGATGATGCTTTCCGGGATGCTGATGCTCCGGCACCTCGACGAGGGCGCGGCCGCCGGCCGGCTCGAGCACGCGATCGCCGAGGTGATCGCCGAGGGCACGAGCGTCACCTACGACATGAAGCCGGCCCGCGACGACCCGACCGCGGTCGGGACGAGCGAGGTCGCGGACGCGATCATCGAGAAGCTGGAGGTCCTGCCGTGAGGCACAAGGTGACAGTGGTCGGCGCCGGGAACGTCGGGGCCACCTGCGCGCAGGAGCTCGCACGGCGCGACTACGCGGACGTCGTCCTCGTCGACATCAAGGAGGGCCTGCCGCAGGGCAAGGCACTCGACATCGACCAGGCGGCTGCCGTGCTCGGCTACGAGGCGAGCGTGAGTGGCTCCAACGGCTACGAGGAGACGGCCGGCTCCGAGGTGGTCGTGATCACGGCGGGCCTGCCGCGCCAGCCCGGGATGAGCCGCGACGACCTCGTCCAGACGAACGAGAAGATCGTCACCTCGGTCACCGGGCAGGTCGCCGCCGCGAGCCCGGACGCGATCGTCGTCGTCGTCTCGAACCCGCTCGACGCGATGTGCCATGTGGCCAGGAACGTCTCCGGCTGGCCGAAGGAGCGCGTCTTCGGCATGGCCGGGATCCTCGACACCGCCCGCTTCTCGACCTTCATCGCCTGGGAGACCGGCATGTCGATCAAGGACGTGACCGCGATGGTGCTCGGAGGCCACGGCGACCAGATGGTTCCCGTCGTCACGGCGACCACCGTCGGCGGGATCCCGCTCCGCAAGCTCGTCGCCGAGGACCGGATTCAGGCGATGGTCGAGCGCACCGCGAAGGGCGGCGGTGAGCTCGTCAACCTGCTCGGCACCTCGGCCTGGTACGCGCCCGGCGCGGCCGCGGCGCAGATGGTGGACGCGATCGTCCTCGACGAGAAGCGCGTCCTCCCCTGCACCGCCTACCTCGAGGGCGAGTACGGCATCGACGGCCTCTACATGGGCGTCCCGGTCGTGCTCGGGTCGAAGGGGATCGAACGCGTCGTCGAGCTCGACCTCGACGACGCCGAGCAGCAGGCGCTGAAGGCCTCCGCGGACGCAGTCCGCGAGGTCGTCTCCGTCCTCACCAGCTAAGCGGATGCAGCTCGATCTCCGCGGGCGCACGGCGATCGTCTGCGGGGGATCCGCGGGGATCGGCCTCGGTTGCGCGGAGGCGCTCACCGAGGCGGGCGCGAACCTTGTTCTCTTCGCGCGCGGCCGCGAGACGCTCGAGCGCGAGGCCGAGCGCCTCGGCGCGGTTCCGGTGGCGGGCGACGTCAGAAATCCGGACGACCTCGCGAGCCTCGTCGCCACCGCGGTCGAGCGGTTCGGCGGTGTCGACGTGCTCGTCCTCAACTCTGGCGGCCCGCCGCGCACAGGCTCGTTCGAGTTCTCGGACGAGCAGCTCGAGGACGCGGTCGACCTGCTGCTGCTCTCGTCGATCCGGCTCGTGAAGCTCTGCCTGCCTCACCTGGAGGCGAGCGGCCACGGCCGTGTGATCGCGATCACCTCGAGCGCCGTCAAGGAGCCGATCGACGCACTCGCGCTCTCGAGCGCCGTCCGGCCCGGGCTCGTCGGCTGGTTGAAGACCGCGTCGCGGGAGCTCGGCCCGAAGGGCATCACCGTCAACTCGGTCGCGCCCGGCCGGATCGACACGGCGCGGATCAGAGAGGTCTATCCGGACGGGCCAAGCGAGGCCGACCTCGCGACGATCCCGCTGCGCCGGCTCGGCACGCCGCGCGAGATCGGCGACGTCGTCTGCTTCCTCGCCTCCGATCGCGCCTCGTACGTGACCGGCGCGGCGATCGGCGTCGACGGCGGGCTGCTCCGGGGCACGCAGTGAAGAGGCTGATCGTCGGTGGGCTGATCATCGGCGCGCTGACGGTCGGCGCGCTCTGGGTCCTGCCCTCCGACAGCTACCTGCTGCTGCCGGACACGGCCAAGCCGCTCGCCGACAAGGTGAAGGTCGAAGGCGAGAAGCCTCACCCGCCGGGCGCGATCTACTACGTCGACGTGGTCGTGCGCAAGGCGTCGCTGCTCGAGGAGGTCGCCGCCGTGACGCGGCCCGACGGCGCCGATCTCGTCCCAGAGCACGCGCTCGTGCCGCCGGGATCGAACTTCGGCGAGCGACGCCGCCAGAACCTTCGGCAGATGGACCGCTCGCAGCAGGTCGCGGCCGCCGTCGCGCTGCGCGAGCTCGGCTACGACGTCAAGGCCAAGTCGGAGGGGGCGCTCGTCGTCGCGGTCGCGGCCGACGCACCGGCCGCCGGGAAGATCGAGCCGACCGACGTGATCGTCGGTGTCGACGGCAAGGCGGTGAGCACGCCAGACGACCTGCGCCGGCTGATCGGCGAGCACGCACCGGGCGAGAAGGTCAAGCTCAGGGTGCGGCGCGGCTCCACCACCGAGGTGATCGAGGTCGGCACGGTCGCGAGCCCAAACGAGGCGGGCCGTCCGATCATCGGAGTCCAGGTCGAGCAGTCGGCGGACATCCAGCTGCCGATCGATGTCGAGATCGATCTGGCGGGCGTGGGCGGCCCCTCGGCCGGGCTCGCGTTCGCCCTCGACATCGTCGAGGAGCTGCGCGGGGACGTCGATCGCGGGCTCGAGGTGGCGGCCACTGGTGAGATCGAGCTCGACGGGGACGTGCTTCCGATCGGAGGCGTGAAGCAGAAGGTGATCGGTGCACGGCGCACCGGAGCTGACGTCTTCCTCGTCCCGGCTGGGGACAACGCAGCCGAGGCCCGGCGGCATGCAGGGGATTTGCGGATCATCCCTGTGGAGAGTTTTGGACAGGCGTTGCAAGCGCTGGCAACATTGCCGAGAAACCAGTAGTTAGCAGCGTTTTTTCTGGCCTTCGAATCCTCCGGAAATTGCACTGATTTCCTCAAAAGGGGGCTTGAAGGGCCTTAACCGGATCGCCACAATGGCCGAGTCCGGAGGGGACGAGACACGAGCAAGAGGGGATATGGGCAAACGCACTCAAGCAAAATGCAGTGATTGCTACTTCCGTCGCGCGGGGTTGTGCGCTCTCCCCGGCGACAATCCGTGCCCAACGTTCCGTCACGCGACGGCGGGTGTGCTCGAGCCGCCCCGACAGCCACGCCTCGTCCCCCTTCCGGCTGCTGCGCCCGGCTTCGCCGCGGCGTAGGCTTCGCAGCATGGAGTCGCCGCGCGAGGAGTTCGACCGCAGCTGGCAGCCGCGCCTCTGGATCAGGGTCGGAGCGCTCGTGCTGATCGGGGCCTACCTGATCGCGTTCGTCGTCGGCAACGACGAGGAGGCGTCGGTCGACTTCGTCCTGGGCCAAGCGCGCACGTCGCTGATCTGGGTGATCCTGCTCTCGCTGCTCGCCGGCCTGGTCGGCGGCGTGCTGCTCTCGCAGCTGCACCGACGCCGTCAGACGCGCAGGAGCGAGGCGAGCGTCGAGACGCCCGAGCCGATCTCCGACGGCGACGCGTAGCTGAACGCGAGCCTGGCGGAGCGGCGACCGCTGCCGTCCGGAAAAAAGTCCGAGCCCTTGACGAAGGTGACGCCCGCGGCCTCGGCGCGCGCGAGCAGGTCGCCCGCGTCGGCGGGCAGGTCGACCCAGAGGAAGTAGCCGCCCTCCGGCTCGCTCCACGTCGCTACACCGGCGAGCTCGTGCTCGAGCGCAGCCACCATCGCGTCGCGGCGGGTTTTCAGCAGCCCGCGGATCCGCTCCAGGTTCGGCTCGAACGCGCCGCGGTCGATCAGCTCGAAGACCGTCGCCTGGGTGAGGAAGGGCGGCGAGATGTAGTTCGAGACGGCGCGGGCTTCGATCCGGGCGGCCAGCCCGGCCGGGGCGACGAACCAGCCGACCCGCACGCCGGGTGCGACGGTCTTCGAGAACGAGGACGCGTAGGTGACGAGATCGCCCCCCTCGAGCTCGTGCAGCGACGGCGGCGGCTCCCCCTCGTAGCGCACGAGGCCGTACGGGTCGTCCTCGAGCACCGGCACGCCGTGCGCCCGCGCCAGCTCGACGACGAGCCGCCGTCGCTCGGTCGAGAGCGTCCGCCCGCTCGGGTTCTGGAAGGTCGGAATCGTGTAGAGGAAGCTCGACTCCCCCGCGGCGAGCTCATGCTCGAGCGCGGCCGGGTCGAGTCCCTCGGCGTCCATGGCGACCGGCACGACCTCGACACCGAGACGCGCGAGGATCTTCAGCGGCCGGTCGTAGGTCGGCGCCTCGACGAGCACGCGGCCGGGGCGCTCCGCGAGCAGCTCCTCGGCGTAGAAGACGAAGCCCTGGAGCCCACCGTTCGTGACGACGACGCGTGCGGCGTCGACGCCGTGGCGGGCGCCCAGCCAGGCGCGCAGCCGCTCGTAGCCGCCGCCGGGGCCGTACGCAAGCACACCCGGGTCGCCGAGGACGGCTGAGCGCGCGCAATCGGCGAGCAGCTCTGCGTCGAGGCATTCCGGTGCCGGCGCGCCTCTGGCGAAGGAGATCACCAGAACACCCTATTCAGCCGCGCAGGATGAGCATCCGCAGAAGCGAATGCTCATCGCGCAAGATCCCTGAAGGGGCCGCTACGCGGCCCGGCCCGTTAATGAAAACCACCCTATTGGCGGACGCGGCACGACTGATCCTGCTGCTACCGTGTTCCACATGGACGGCGTGGTGTCGTCCTGTGAGGTTTGTTCTTCTTCGGTTTTCCCTGTGCGTTGAGCCAGGCGGTCGAGGCAGGCGGATCTCGACCGAACACGAAGGAGTCAACAACTCAATGCAGTCTTTCCTCGAGCTGGGTGTGTCCCCGCGCGTCGCGCAGGCACTCGCCGAGCGTGACATCCATGCACCATTCAGAATCCAGGGCCTCGTGCTCCCGGACGCCCTCGCCGGCCGCGACGTGCTCGCGAAGTCGCCGACGGGCTCCGGCAAGACGCTCGCCTTCGCGGTGCCGATCGTCGAGCGGCTGAAGGGATCAGAGGCACGGCCGTCCGGCCTGATCCTCGTCCCGACACGCGAGCTCGCCGCCCAGGTGACGGCCGAGATCGGCACGATCGCCCCCGCCCACGACCTCCGCGTCGCGGCGGTGTACGGCGGGATCTCGATCGGCTCGCAGGCCAAGGCCTCACGCGACGCGCACATCCTCGTCGCCACACCGGGTCGCCTGCAGGATCTCATCGAGCGCAGGATCGTCTCGCTCGACGGCGTCCGCATCCTCGTCCTCGACGAGGCCGACCGGATGCTCGACATGGGCTTCCAGCCGCAGGTCGACCGGATCGTCGCCCGCCTGCCGAGAGAACGGCAGACGATGTTCTTCTCGGCCACGCTCGACGGTAAGGTCGGCGAGCTGGCGCGGGCGTACACGACGAACCCCGGCCGCTACGAGGCCGAGCTGACGATCGACCAGCAGCAGGGCGAGATCGACCACCAGTTCGTGCCGGTGACGGCCGACAACAAGGTTGAGACGCTCGCGGGTCTGCTCGCGCAGGAGCGCGGGCTCGCCCTGGTCTTCGTCCGCACCAAGCGCGGCGCCGACCGGCTCGTCCAGAAGCTCGCCCGCCACGACGTCTCGGCGGTCGCGATGCACGGCGACATGAACCAGAACCAGCGCGAGCGGGCGCTGAAGCGCTTCGAGAACGGCACGATCAAGACGCTCGTCGCCACCGACGTCGCCGCCCGCGGCCTCGACCTGGACGACATCACGCACGTGATCAACTTCGATCCGCCGGAGGAGCACACCGCATACGTCCACCGCGTCGGCCGCACGGGCCGCGCCGGCCGCAACGGCACGGGCGTCACGCTCGTCCTCCCGGAGCAGCAGGCCGAGGTCAGCCACGTCGCACGGATGCTCGGGCATACCGAGACGTTCGTCAGCCAGGGCATGACCGTCGCCCCGCCCCGCCTCGTCTACCAGTCGAAGCGGCGCAACTCCAAATGGGGCCCCTCCCGGCCCCGCCGCAAGATCTAACGCGCCCGCACCAGGGCCTAGTAACAGTCTGTTACTAGGCCCTATTCGCTTTCGGCAACCTTGCCGCTGCCGCCAAGTAACAGTCTGTTACTTGGATAGATTCGCAGCGTGGACGCTGCCGCGCGCTCGAGCATCGCCGATCCGTCGCTGGCCCCCGAGGGCGAGCAGCGGATTCGCTGGGTCGCCAAGCACTCGCCGGTCCTGAACAGGCTCGCGCGCGAGCGGCTCGCCGATGGTGCGCTGCGCGGGAAGCGCGTCGCCGTCGTCGTCCACCTCGAGGCCAAGACTGCGTACCTCGCGACGCTGCTCGCCGACGCCGGTGCGCAGGTCGTCGCCTCCGGCTCGAATCCCGGCTCGACACAGGACGCGATCTGCGCCGCGCTCGTCGCGCGCGGGATCGAGGTGCACGCGCGCCACGGCGCCTCACCCGAGGAGTTCGACGGCGACCTGCTCGCCGTCGCCGACTCCCGTCCGGAGATCGTCGTCGACGACGGCGCCGAGCTGACCGCGCGGATCGTCGAGCACCGGCCCGAGGTGGCGGCCGGGCTCGCGGGCGTGACCGAGGAGACGACCACCGGCGTCGCACGGCTGCGTGCGATGGAGGCAGCGGGCAGGCTGACCTTCCCGGCGGTCGCGGCGAACGACGCCCTCTGCAAGCACCTGTTCGACAACCGCTACGGAACCGGCCAGTCGACGCTGGCGGCGATCGACCGGCTCACGAACCTGAGCTTCTCCGGCCGTGAGTTCTGCATCGTCGGCTACGGCTGGGTCGGCAAGGGGCTCGCCCGCGCCGCCCGTGGCGCCGGTGGCCGCGTCACCGTCGTCGAGATCGATCCGGTCGCCGCGCTCGAGGCGCACATGGACGGTCATCACGTCGGCTCGCTCGAGCAGGCGCTACCGGATGCGGACGTGCTCGTCTCCGCAACGGGCGCGATCGACTGCGTCCCGGCCGAGGCGCTGCGATTCCTGAAGGACGGCGTCCTGATCGCGAACGGCGGCCATCACGAGCGCGAGGTCGCGATCGATGGCCTCGGCCCCGGTGAGGAGGTGCGGCCGGGTGTGACCGAGCACGACCTCGGCGAAGGCCGCCATGCGTACGTGCTCGTGGACGGGCGGCAGACGAACGTCGCCGGCGGCGACGGCCACCCGGTCGAGATCATGGACCTGTCGTTCTCCGTCCAGGCGCTCGCGGCGCACCTGCTCGCCCACGGCGGGCTCGAGCCGGGACTGCACCGCTTCCCGGACGAGCTCGACCGCGAGATCGCCCGGACGAAGCTGGCAACGCTCGGCCTCTCGCTCGGCGAGGCGACGGCCAAGCAGCGCGAGTTCGAAGCCCGTTGGTCCGTCTAGCGCCGGTCTAGAGCCGCGCGCACTGGTCTTCCTTGTTGCCGTCGACGCGATTCGAGCCGCCCGTGGGCCCGGGCCGGTTGGACTTGCACTGCAGGTTGCCGTCGACGACGTTCCGCGAGACGACCGAGGGGCCGCGGTTGGAGAAGAGCTGGATGTCCGAGCCGACCGTGTTGCGGGTCAGGCTGATCGAGGCGTTGCGACCCTGCTTCAGCTGGACACTGCCGTCGACGAAGCTTCGCGCGACCGAGATGCGCTTCGCGTTCTCGGCCTGGACGTTGCCGCCGACCCGGACACGTGTCGCGAGCAGCGTGGCGCCGCGATAGATCCTGACGTTGCCGTCGACGCGGGTGGCGTTCAGCCGGCAGGTCGCCCCGCGCGGGACGCGGACGTCCCCGTCGATCGAGCGTGCCCCGATCGTGCCGCGGCAGGTCGTCTCGTCCTGTGTCGCGGCCGGAGCCGCGGCTGCGCCGAGTGCGCCGGTGCACCACAGCGCAGCGAGCGCTACGGATCGTCCGAGGAGCCTCACGATCACAAGGTCTACGCTTCCCCGCGTCACGGCGGCCAAACGCAGACGGCGGCAACTTCCTCGGAGACGGGCTCCGGCGCCTCGAGGAAGGTGAAGTGGCCGCAGCCGGGCAGCACCGAGAGGCGCGCGTCCGGCACCGCGTCCGCGATCCGTTCGGGGAGCTCGGCCGGGATGAAGTCGTGCTCGCCGTGCAGGAGCAAGGTGGGGACGGCGAGCTCCCGAAGCGCAGGGAACAGGTCCCACTCGGCCGAATCGCGAGGTCTCGACGTAGAGACGATGCTCGATCGCCCGTGCGAGCGTCCTCCGTCCAGCCCGCCCGCAGGCGCGCGACGAGCGCCTCGAGCAGGTCGAGTTCGCCGACGTCGGGGCAGAACAGCCCGTGCGCGGCACCTAACCGCGCGCGACTTCGGCGGCGAACTCCGCCACCTCGGTCGGCGAGGTGCCGACGCGGATGCCCTTCGCCTCGAGCGCTTCCTTCTTGCCCTGCGCCGTCCCTGACGAGCCTGAGATGATCGCGCCGGCGTGGCCCATCGTCTTCCCGGGCGGCGCCGTGAAGCCGGCGATGTAGGCGACGACCGGCTTCGTTATCTTCTCCTCGATGAACGCGGCCGCTTTCTCCTCCTCGTCGCCGCCGATCTCGCCGACCATGACGACGTACTCGGTCTGCGG
>Ga0190265_10001923_pt1 | contig 13760 bp, 13 predicted proteins | sample Popmic124T_FD_133135 | JGI IMG/M metagenome (GOLD analysis project Ga0190265, IMG submission 133135) | Populus adjacent soil microbial communities from riparian zone of Indian Creek, Utah, USA - 124 T | ecosystem: Environmental > Terrestrial > Soil > Riparian zone | place: USA: Utah | collected...
CAAGGTGCTGGGCGGCGCGACCCTCGCCTGGCTGCAGGGCATGGCCTTCCTCGCCCTGGCCCCGCTCCTGGGGATCCGGCTCACCCTAGGCTCGGCGCTCGCCGCCGCCGGGGTGCTGGCGCTTCTCGCCGTCGTGCTCACCGCGCTCGGTTTCGCCTTCGCCTGGTCCCTCGATTCCATCCAGGGGTTCCACGCCATCATGAACCTGGTGCTGATCCCCATGTGGCTCCTCTCGGGCGCCTTCTTCCCGCTCTCCGGCGCCCCCTTCTGGCTCTCCGTCCTGATGCGGTTGAATCCGCTCACCTACGGGCTGGCGGCTCTGCGGTGGGTGCTCTACGGCCCGGGCGCGTCGCTGGGCCGCGGCCTGCCCGGCTTGGTACCGTCGCTCGGCCTCACCGCGGTTCTCGGGGTGGTGCTGCTGGGGCTGGACCTCCTGGTGACCCGCGGCGGGAGGGTGGAGTGACCGGGCCGGTGCTGCGCCGACGCCTCCTCTGGGGCCTGCTGGTCGCGGCGCTGCTCGTGGTGACCGCCGCCGCCCTGGTGCAGCGGCTGCGCCGTCCGGAGCAGCCGCCGGTGCTCGGCCGGGTACCGGAGTTCACCCTGATCAACCGCGACGGCCGGACGGTCGGCCGCGGCGACCTCGCCGGGGCACCCTGGGTGGCGGACTTCATCTTCACCCGCTGTCCGGCCTCCTGCCCCATGCTGACGGCGCGGATGGCCCGCTTGAACGGCGACCTCCCGGAAGACATGGGCGTGCGCTTGGTCTCCTTCTCCGTCGACCCGGAGCACGACACGCCCGCGGTCCTGGAGAAGTACGCCGCCTCCTTCGACGCCCCCAGCCACTGGCTCTTCCTCACCGGCACGCGCGAGCAGATCCTCACCCTCTCCCGCGACGGCTTCAAGCTCGGCCTGGAGATGACTCCGCCGCCGGGCATCGAAGCCCCGGAACCCATCCTTCACAGCAACCGCTTCGTCCTGGTGGACGGCCGCGGCGACATCCGCGGCTACTACGAGGCGTTCGACGAGGAGTCGATGGAGAAGCTGCTGGAGGATCTCGAAGCCGTGACCCCCTGATCCCCCTCCGCAAATTTCCCCTCTCCCCCCGGGAGAGGGGGCCAGGGGGTGAGGTGGGGTGAGGGTGGCTTGCGGCTCGTCACCGCGTATCGTAGACTCAGCCGTCTTTTCAGATAGCCCGTTTGGCATGAAGGTTCAAATGCAACGCTCTTGGGCAAGACGCCCCAGCCGGTCCCGCGAAAGGGGTCGAGCCTGCGGTGCGGTTCGTCTTGCCTGTTCCGTCCATCGCTTCGAGGAGACGTCTAGATGGCACTAGTCGACGAGCGGCACGCTCACGGGCACGCCGACGCCCACCACGAAGAACTGGGATTTTGGCAGAAGTACGTCTTCTCCCAGGACCACAAGGTCATCGGCATCCAGTACGGCTTCACCTCCCTCGTGTTCCTGCTGTTCGGCTTCAGCCTCATGATGATGATGCGGTGGTCGATCGCCTACCCGAACCAGCCGATGCCGCTGGTCGGCGGGCTGTTCAAGGCGACCGGCGGCATCATCGTCCCCGAGTTCTACAACCAGCTCGGGGCGATGCACGGCACCATCATGGTCTTCCTGGGGATCGTGCCGCTCGCGGTGGGCGCCTTCGGCAACTACCTGGTGCCGCTCCAGATCGGGGCGCCGGACATGGCGTTCCCCAAGCTCAACATGGCGAGCTACTGGAGCTACTTCGTCGGCGGCGTGATCATGCTGGCGAGCTTCTTCGCTCCCGGCGGCGCCGCGCAGTCCGGCTGGACGTCCTACCCGCCGCTGTCGAACATCGCCCCTCCGGGGCAGACGATGTGGCTCTTCGGCATGCTGGCGCTGATCATCTCGTCTCTCCTGGGCTCGGCGAACTTCATCGTCACCATCGTCCAGCTCCGTGCGCCGGGCCTCACCTGGATGCGGCTGCCGTTTTTCGTCTGGGCGCAGTTCGTGACCTCGTTCCTGCTGCTCCTCGCCTTCCCGGCCCTCCAGGCGGCGGCGATCCTCCAGATGATGGACCGGCTGGCGAAGACGAGCTTCTTCCTGCCTTCGGGGCTGGTGGTCTCGGGCAAGGTGCTCGAGGTCGCCGGCGGCGGCAGCCCGCTCCTCTGGCAGCACCTCTTCTGGTTCCTCGCCCACCCCGAGGTCTACGTGCTGATCCTGCCGGCCTTCGGCATCGTCGCCGAGGTGATCGCCAACAACACCCGGAAGCCGCTCTGGGGCTACCGGTCGATGGTCTACGCCACGGTCTTCCTCGGCTTCATGTCGTTCATCGTCTGGGCGCACCACATGTTCATGACCGGCATGGGCACGACGATGAGCACCTTCTTCCAGACCACGACGATGATCATCTCGATCCCCTCGGTGATCATCTTGACGGCGCTCATCATCTCGCTGTGGGGCGGCTCCATCCGCTTCACCACGCCGATGCTCTTCGCCTTGGCCTTCCTGCCGATGTTCGGCATCGGCGGCCTGACCGGCCTGCCGCTGGGGCTCGCGGCTTCGGACATCCACCTGCACGACACCTACTACGTCATCGGCCACTTCCACTACGTGGTGGCGCCGGGGACGATCTTCGCGATGTTCGCCGGCATCTACTACTGGTTCCCCAAGCTGACCGGCCGCTCGACGAGCAAGCTCCTGGGCCACCTGCACTTCTGGCCCTCGTTCCTCTTCATGAACGGCGTCTTCATGCCGATGTTCATCCAGGGCATGGCGGGCGTGTCGCGCCGGCTCTACGACGGCGGCGCCGCCTACTCGCACGCCCAGGGCGTGCTGCACTGGAACACCTTCATGTCGGTCTCCGCCTGGTGCCTCGGGCTCTCCCAGATCCCGTTCGTCATCAACCTCTTCTGGAGCATCTGGAAGGGGAAGAAGGTGGGCAGCAACCCGTGGGAGGCCACGACGCTCGAGTGGTCGGCCACGACGTCGCCGCCGCTCGCCCACGGCAACTTCGCGGTGATCCCGACCGTGGTGCGCGGACCCTACGACTACAGCCTGCCGGGCTCGGGCCGCGAGTTCGTGCCCCAGGACCAGGCGCTGCCCCAGGAGGCTTGATCAGCGATGATGGACATTCCGTACACGACAGAGCCCCGGCCTGACACCGGGCTCTACAACGCCAAGCTGGGCATCTGGCTCTTCCTCGCCTCCGAGGTGATGCTCTTCGGCGCCCTGTTCTCCTCCTACGTGCTGCTGCGCACGGGGGCGCCCACCTGGCCGCACGGCAGCGAGTTCCTGAACATCCCGCTGGCGACCTTGAACACCGTCGTCCTGATCGCCTCCAGCGTCACCATGGTCCTCGCCTGGTCGGCGCTCAAGCTGAACGACTTCGGCAAGTACCGCCGATACATGGGGCTGACGTTCCTCGCGGGCGTCGGCTTCCTCATCATCAAGGCCATCGAATACAGCACCAAGTTCCAGCACCACCTGTACCCCGAGACCAACACCTTCCTCGCCATCTACTTCACGCTGACCGGCCTGCACGGCCTGCACGTGATCGGCGGCATGGTGATCAACGGCTACTTCTGGGGCCCCGGGGCGAAGATGTGGAAGACCCAGCCCGAGCGGTTCACCAACCGCATCGAGGTGGCGGGCCTCTACTGGCACTTCGTCGACCTGGTGTGGATTTTCCTTTTCCCGACCCTCTACCTCATGTAGGAGATGCCGATGAGCGCGAGCGACGTCGAATCGATCAAGAAGCAGACCCGAACCTACATCGGGGTGTTCGTCGCCCTGCTGGTGCTGACGCTCGTAACCGTAGGCGTCAGCTATCTTCACATCAGCAGCGTGTTCCTGGCCCTGGCGCTCGGTCTGTTGATCGCCTGCGTCAAGGGGGGGCTGGTCGCCAGCGTCTTCATGCACCTGAACCACGAGCGCAAGATCATCTACTGGGTGCTGGCATTGACCGTGCTGTTCTTCATCGTGTTGATGATCATCCCGGTGGCCTCGCACCTGGACCAGCGGGCGATTCAGTGAGGACGGACCCATGAGCATGTCGCTGCGCTCGTTCCACCTGTTCTTCATCGCCGCCTCCGTACTGCTGTCGGCGTGGATCGGCGTGTGGGGGATCGGGCGCTACAGGGCCTCGGGAAGCCTGGGGGATCTGGCCCTCGGGGTGGTCTGCATCGGGCTCGGCATCATCCTCGCCGTCTATGGCCTGAAGGCGCGCAAGAAGCTCCGCGCCCTGGAGCCGGAGGAGTAGTGAAATGAAGGCACTGCGTACGATTTTCGCCTTCGCGGCCCTCGTCTGGTTGCCGCGTGCCGCGGTGGCCTGCGCCACCTGCTACGGCGCGGCGGACTCGCCGATGACGAAGGGAATGAACAACGGCATCCTCGTGCTCCTCGGTTTCGTGGGGCTGATGTACGTCGGTTTCGGCAAGTTGTTCCTGGATTTCCGGAAGCGTTCCAAGAAGCTGGAGGATGCGCAGCCGCGGCTGCGTTTGATCCACGGAGAAAAAAGGTAATGCAGACTCACTATGGGCTCCCCATGGGGTTCCCCCCGGATGCGTCGACCCACGGCCTGCAGCTCGACAACCTGACGGCGATCGTCCACTGGTTCATGATCGTCCTGTTCGTGGGATGGGCGCTGTTCTTCACCTACACCCTGTTCCGCTTCCGCCGCAAGGCCAACCCGGTGGCTAACTACGCCGGAGCCAAGGGCCATTTCTCGACCTACGGCGAGGCCGGCGTGGTGCTGGTCGAGGTGCTGCTGCTCGCCGCCTTCGCGGTGCCGATCTGGGCGAAGCGGGTGGCCGACGTGCCGAGCAAGTCGGAGGCGGTGGAGGTGCGGGTGGTGGCCGAGCAGTTCGCCTGGAACGTCCACTATCCCGGCGCCGACGGCCAGTTCGGCCGCACCGACGTCAAGCTGGTCGACACCCAGAGCAACCCGCTGGGGCTCGACAAGGGCGATCCGTTCGCCCAGGACGACATCGCGACGGTCAACCAGCTCCACCTGCCGGTGGACCGGCCGGCGCTGATCTACCTGAGCTCCAAGGACGTGATCCACAGCTTGTTCCTGCCGATGATGCGGGTCAAGCAGGACGCCATCCCGGGCCAGGTGATCCCGGTCTACTTCACGCCGAAGGACGTCAATCCCCCTGAGGCGCAGTTGCCGGGGTGCGCGGTCAAGAAGACCTGCTGGGAGATCGCCTGCGCCCAGCTCTGCGGCCTCACCCACTACCGGATGCAGGGCTACCTGACCGTCCACACGCAGGACGAGTACACGAAGTGGCTGGCCGACAACGCCCCCAAGCCGGCCGTGGTCCCCGCGCCCGCTCCCGCTGCGGCTCCGGCCGAGCCGGTCGCCGCCCCGGCCGCAGGCTGAGATTCCGCATGGCGGGATTCGATTAGAATCCCGCCATGCTCACCGTCCAAGACCTGCCCGCGCTCAACGCGAGCCTGAACGCACTTTCGGCGCTCCTGCTGATCATCGCCTACGTCCTGATCCGCCGCCGGCGGCCGATCGCCCACCGCAACGTGATGATCGCCGCCCTCGTCTGCTCGACCCTGTTCCTCACCTCGTACCTGATCTATCACTACAACGTCGGCTCCGTCCGCTTCACTGGTACCGGCCCGGCGCGCACCTTCTACTTCACCATCCTCCTCACCCACACGGTTCTGGCCGCGGCCGTGCCCTTCCTCGCCGCGATCACCGTCTGGCGCGCCTGGCGCAAGCAATACCCGCGGCACGTGCGGATCGCCCGCTGGGCGCTGCCCATCTGGCTCTACGTCTCGGTGACGGGGGTGGTGGTGTACTGGATGCTCTACCAGATGACCTGGTGAGTCCTTGAAAGAGATCTGTCATGCAGCCACCCAGCAGGCCTGACCGGCTACCGCTGCCGCCGATCGAGTTGCGCCAACTCGTCGGTGCCACCGAGGACGGCTTCTATGACAATCCTTCCGGAGCCGACCTCTTTCCCGAGCTCCCGCCGCAGGCCTGCGAGCTCGTCTTCGACTGGGGCTGCGGGTGCGGCCGCATCGCCCGTCAATTGATTCAGCAACGTCGCCGGCCGGGAAAGTACGTCGGCGTCGACCTTCACCGCGGCATGGTCCACTGGTGCCAGCAGAATCTTTCTCCTCATGCCGAGAATTTCGAGTTTCATCATCAGGATGTCCACAATCTGGGACTCAACCCCGAGGGCAAAGCGACCGTCCTCCCGTTCCCGGTGCCCGACGCTTCCGTCACCCTCTTTCTCGCCTGGTCCGTATTCACTCACGTCAACGAAGAAGCCGCCACCTTCTATCTGAACGAGCTGAGCCGCGTCCTTCATCCTGCCGGCGTCGCCGTCACCACCTGGTTCCTCTTCGACAAGGCCGGCTTTCCGATGATGCAGGCATTTCAGAATGCCCTGTTCATCAACGACGTCGATCCCACGAACGCGGTCATCTTCGACAAGTCCTGGCTGCGCCGGACCGCGGACCGTGCCGGCCTCGCCCTGTCGTCCATCATCCCGCCCGAGATGCGCGGATTCCACTGGAAGATCTACCTGAAAAAGGCTGCGGCGGGCGTCACCCACGCGGAGTTTCCTCTTGACGACGCGGCGCAGGGGCTTCATCGGCCGCCCCTCATGCCCCTCAACGCCGATCAATTGGGACTTGATGGCCCAGAGGGAGAGACGTGACCCGCCGGGAGCTCTCGCGGTCAGTGGCTTTGTCGCTGTCCTGTTGCCTGGTCCTGGCTTGCAGCCCTGACATCGAGGTGCCGCCTGCCTTGCGGGATTCCATGGTGGTCGCCGTGGACGGCATGGCGCCGGGCAACGGCTTCGAGGGGCTCGGCTCCCTCTTTCTGGGAGACGGTTGGGGAAAGCCGGAAGGCAACGGCGATCCGGGTGATTGGGGAAGCATGGCCTGGGTTATAGGGCATGAGGCCGTCGTCCACCTGCTCCTGCCTCCCGACCAGGCGGTGGATTTTTTCGCCCGCTGCCTGCCCTACCCTTGGGATGCGGAGGCGCCGCTGCAGACCCTGGAGCTACTGGCCGGAGATCAGGTCGTCGGCCGCGTGGAGCTCGTCCGGGATTGGCAGGACGTCCGCCTGCCGCTGCCCGAAGGGCTGTCCAGGAACCAGCTCATCGACCTGCGGCTGCGCTTCGCGCACGCGCTGAAGCCGCCCGGCGACTCCCGGAGCCTTGCCGCGGCCTTCACGCAGGTCGCAGTCATTCCCCGCGTCGTCACGGATCCGAAGACTTTCCTCGCGGCGCATGCTTTTGATGCGGAGACGGGGAAGGTGGTCCTTCCTGCCTCCGGCGGGCTCAGGCTGCCGCTCCCCGCGGCAAGCCGGGTGCGTTTGCGGCTCGCCGGCATGGGCTCGAGCTGCCGGGGCTGCGAGGTCTCCGTGGACCTTGCGGAGCCGGGCGGAGCGCTCAGGCCGGTCAAGAAGAAGTGGCGGCGAGTTTCGCAGGCGATCGAGGTGGACGTCGAGACGGGGCCCCGCGGGGTCCACAGCCTCTGGATCCGGGCCTCCCAATCGCTGTCCAATCCTCTCGGGAGAGTGGAGCTCGTGCTGGAGCCGATCCACGTCGAGGCACGGCAAGGTGCTTCGCCATTGTCGCCATCATTGCCCCACGTGTTCGTCTACATGATCGACACCCTGCGGGCCGACGAGCTGGCTCCCTACGGGGGGAAGCCCGAGCTGGCGCCCCGCATGAACGGCTTTGCCGGCGAGGCGGTCACCTATCGGAAGGCTCGGTCGCCCAGCTCGTGGACCCTGCCGTCGGTGGTTTCCCTGCTGACCGGCCTGTACTCCGACCGCCATGGAGTCATGGCCGGCAAGCAGCAGTACGACCCGCTGCGGCAGCCTTCCTTACAGCAGCTTCTCGGGGAGCGGAGCTATCGCACCGTCGGCATCTCCCATTCCTTCATCATCAGCGCAGCGTACGGGATGGAAGCGGGCTTCGGCGGCTTCTATTTCACCAACCATCTGAACGGTGTGCAGCTGCGCTCCCAGGAAGCCCGGGGGCTGCTCGCGCTCTGGTTGAGCCGGAATGCGGACGGCTCCCCGGTCTTCGCCTACCTCCACACGGTCGACCCGCACGCTCCCTACGCTCCGCCCGCCGGCTTCCGCGAGGCGGCCGGGCCGGGAAAAGAAGGACGACCGCCGCTGGAGGAGGGCCTACCTGATCTGCTGGTGGCCCAGGGGAAGGCGAAGGATCCGGCGGAGATTGCTCACCTGCGGGCCCTCTACGAGGGCGAGGTGCGCTATGCCGACCTCCAGTTCGGCCGCTTCGTCGACCTCCTGAAGTGGCTCGGCCTCTACGATCAGAGCGTTGTCATCCTGGTCGCCGATCACGGGGAGGAGTTTGCGGAGCACGGCGGCTTCGAGCACGGCAAGACTCTCTTCGAGGAGGTGCTGCGAGTCCCCCTGATCGTCAAGTACCCAGAGGGCCGCTGGGCCGGCGAACGGGTCGACACGGCGGTGAGCCTCGTGGACGTCGCCCCGACGGTGCTGGCCGAAACTGCGGGTGCGCCCGGGCCCGCCTTCGACGGCAAGGTGCTGCCGGGGCCGAGCGCCGCCCGGCGCCGCGAGCAGGCGATCTATTTCGAGGTCGCCCCGGCTCATGATCCCGACGTCGAGAAGGGACGGATCGACCTGCGGGGCCTCACCCTGGGAGACGTCAAGTGCATCGAGAACCGTATCGGGGTGGACCCGGAAGGAAATCCCGTGCCCCGGCTCCAGGCTTTCGACCTCTCGGCCGATCCCGGAGAGCGGAAGCCCCTCTCAACCGAAGCCGACGAGACGGTCCGCTGCCGCCAGGTTCTGGAGTCCTGGAGCGCGTCGCGGCAGCGTCAGGCGAAGGAGCAACGCTCTCGCCGCCTGGTGGCGCCCGAGACGCTGGAACAGCTCAAGTCTCTAGGTTATATGAACTGAAAAGCGGGGCGGGTGCCGGCCCGGGCCCGTGAGCCCGAGCCAGCACTGCGGGGTGTCTACTGCTTGGCCTTGTTGATCAGCGCCTCGAGGTCAGCCAGCCGCTTCTCGAGCTCGGTGTTCTGCTCTTTGAGCTTGGCGATCTCGGCGTCCCTCGCGGAGGCCTCCTGGTGGAGGGCCTGGACGGCGGCCAGGCTCACGCCCGCGACGTCCAGGGGTGCGATGCGGCGCTCGTCCTCACCCAGCCCGAAGGCGGCGGCAAAGTCCTGCGCCATCGGTCCGATGTGGGTTGCGTCCTCCCCATGCTTGCGCCAGGTGGCGATCGGCAGGGAGTTCACTTTCGCGAGGATCGAGCCGGAGTCCACGGCCAGGATGTCGGTCTTTGTGTCGCGGTCCGAGTTCTGGGTGAGCGTGCCTGAAATGATCAGGTTGCCCGCGTTGGAAAGCGTCAGCTCGACGCCCGCGACACCCTGGTTGTTGACGACAAAGGAGCTGCCGCTGTTCGAGATGGACCAGCGTGAGGCGTCGCTCGTGTCGTCAAGGATGAACGCGGTGACGCCGAGGTTCTTGAGCTCCAGGAGCTCGCGCGAGGCGTTGGTTGCGCTGGTGTTCTCGATCGTGACCTTGGTGCCGGTCGCCGCGGCGTCGCTGCTCAGCACGTGCAGCTTGGTGCTCGGTGAAGCTGTCCCGATGCCCACGTCGCCGTCGGCGCTGATGTCGATGCTGGAGGTCGGCGCGCCGGGACGGATGCGGAAGGGCAGCCGCGAGCCGCCGGTCACGTCGCGCACGAAGAAGTTGGCCTCGTTGCCGGCCACGTCCCAGGTCTGGGCCGTGAAGCCGCCGGCGTTGGTCTGCTCGAGGCGGATGGACGGGGTGTTGCTGGTCGAAATGTGGACATCAAGGACCGGGGTTGCCGTCCGGAGGCCGATCCGGCCGGTCGAGTCGACGAAGATCGCGTTGGTCGCCGCTCCGGCCGTGACCGTGAAGGGCACCTTTGCACCGGTGATGTCCTCGATCGAGAACTTGTTGGATCCGCCGCCCGCCGAGTCGTTGGCGGTGAGCTGCCAGTCGTTGGTGGGGAAGTTGCCCACCGAGGTGTCCTCGAACTTGATGCGGGTGCTGTTCTCCTTGAGGCGGATGGTGTCGAACCCGAAGCTCTCGTTGTTCACGCAGTCGAAGCCGACGCAGAAGCTGCCCTGGACGATCAGGTCGTCGGGGATCACCTGGTCGGCCGGCCGGGTGGGGTTCGGATCCTGCTGACGCTTGGCGAGCGGCCGCTCGGACCTCGGCTCGACGGCGTCACCCGCGAGGACCGCCCCGCCCTGGACGGTGAAGGAGCCGGACTGCACCTTCTCCTCCGGCAGCCTGCCTGCCTTCTTCAGCTCCGCGGAGACGGCGGTGTCGTTGCCCGCCTCGCGCGCCGCCCGCAGCGCCTCGCGGGTGGCCTTGTCGATCTGCGGCACCGCGCGCAGCTCCCAGGTGTAGGAGCCGTCCGCCAAGCGGTTGCCCTTGGCGTCGAACAGGCCGAACGTGGGGGTCTCCCCCGCCTTGAACTCCCGCCGGACCACGACGCCGTCCGGCTTCGAAACCGTGAGCACCAGCCGTTCGGCGTTGCCGTGGGGCAGCCAGTCAACGCTCGCCGAGCCTGCGCTCAGGCTGGCGACAGCCCCACCTGGAGTGCCCTCGGCGAACACGGAAACCGGCAGGCAGAGCATCCCCGCCAGCAGCATGAACGTCATCCATCGAAAGTGTGACCTGTGCATATGCTCCTCCTCCTCCTTGTTTTCGGGATCGCTGGATCCCGCTGGAACTCAGGGTTGCTGCCTAGGCGCCGGGAGCAAAGATTTTGTATGTACTTGGAAGATGGTCACTTAGGCTCCCTATATTCTAGCACCCTGGAGATCTCTGGCGACGGAAGAGGCGGCTTCGTTACGGTGAAGGAGCGGGCATCTTGAAGCTCGCCTCGTCCAAGGGAGGGTTCAAGCGGACCTTGTCCACGGTCAGCACGCTCAGGCGGGCGCCGTACTCCTTCTCGACGCGGTGCGGGATGACGAGGCCGTCGACCGTACGAAAGTCCGAGAAGAAGGCCCTTTGCTTCATCGCCTCGCCGCGCTGGGTGTAGTCGAAGGTCTTGGAGTCGACCGCCACCTCCAGCCAGGTCTTGGGATCCAGGTGCCAAGTCTCCTCCCAGCCGTCGGCGCGCGTCACCTTGAGGCGAACGGTCTCCTGGCCGTCCACGTCGCCCCGGCCGTCGAGCTCCACCTTGTGCCCCTTCTCCCGGGCACGGATCAGCGCCGGCTCGAACTCCGCATCCTGGGCGATCAGCACCGTCAGGGGGTCTTCGGCCTTGACCGGCTTCATGATCTCGTACATGGGGTAGTGCAGCCAGGGGTCCCTGCCGTCGTGGGCGAGCACGGTCGGCTTCTTCACCATGGCGCTTTCGAAGCGGTAGAGGTTGGGCCGCTGGCGCCGCAAGGTGAACGGGGCCTCCTCGCTGAAGCTCGCGTAGATGCCGGTCATCTCCAGGGACGAGACGGCCTGCCAGCGCTCGAGGCCGCCGCGCGCGGCGGCGTACTTGGCGACCACCTCGTCCAATGTCAGCGGGCTCGGGGGGGGCGCTGGAGCGAGGAGGGCGAGAGAGAGCATCAGTGGGATCATCGGGCGGCTCCTTGGCTATGGGCCTGAAGGTCCAGGCAGGCGATCTCGTCCTGATCGCGCACGTAGAGACGGCCGCCCGAGAGCGTCGGGGCGGTCCACGACTTGCCTTCGAGCGCCTGGAAGCGGCTCTTTTCGACATAGGCGGCGGGGTTCGCCTCGGCCAGCACGACGTCCCCGCGGTCCGACTGGACGATCAGCAGGCCGTCGGCAAGGAGGACCGAGCCCTTGCCGAGGCCGCGCTGCGCCCAGGTCTGTTCGCCCGTCGCCACCGAGATGCACTTGAAGGTCCCGTTGTCGAAGCCGTAGAGGTGCTCGCCGACCAGCACCGAGCCGTGGAAGTGGTTCTTCATCACCCGGTTCTTCCACAGCTCCTCGACGCTCCACTTGCCGCCCTCTGACTTGATGCGGAGGAGGAGCGCGCCGGCGTCGTCGCCCGAGGAGAGGTAGACCCTGTCCGGCGGGATGAAGAGGGGCATGGTGATGTTCGACGGAGGTCCGGTGTGGCTCCAGAGGATCTCGCCGGCCGTCGAGAGCGAGACGATCTTCGAGCCGGCCCGCTGGTTGATGACGTACTGCTTGACGCCGCCGATCGTCATGATGACCGGCGAGGAGTAGGCGGCATCGCCGTCGCCCACCGCCCACTTGACCGCGCCCGTCGCGCGGTCGAAAGCGACCAGGGACTTGCCCGGGCCGCCCACCTCCAGCACCACGAGGCCGCCGTCGACCAGCGGCGAAGAGGAGTAGGCCCAGGTCGGCACCTTGCCGCCGAGGGCCGTCAGCTCGACCGTCCACACCTTGGCGCCGTCCGCCGCCTTCAGGGCCACGAGCGCGCCCTTGGCGCCGAGCACGAAGACGCTGTCGTCGTCGACCGTGGGCGTCGCCCGCGGGCCGTTGCCGAGCTCGTCCAGGAACTTCGGGCCGACGGCCGTCCGCCAGATCTCCTTGCCCGTCGCCGGGTCGAGGCAGAGGGCGAACTCCGTCTTGTCGTCCGAGTCCATGGTGTAGAGCCGGCCGCCGGCGATCGACACCCCCGAGTACCCCTCGCCGATCGGCCGCTTCCAGAGCACCTTCGGCCCCGTGGCCGGCCAGCTTCTCAGCAGGCCTTTTTCAGTCGAAACCCCGTCGCGCAGAGGCCCGCGGAACTGCGGCCAGTCCGCCGCCCGCGCGGCCCGGCCCGAGCCGGCCAGCGCCAGGGCCAGCGAGAGGATGGGAAGGCTGATTCTTCTCAGACTGCGTCTCATGCTGCGGACCTCCTCCGGTCTTTACCAGTCACCACCAAGCGATTGGGACGTATACGGAGGAGAGGGGGTGGGGGTTGCGCCACTTCACTCGAGGTATCGGTACGCTTCCACCGTCAGGAACGGCACGAACTCATCGCCGAGCACGAGGCGGTCGAGGATCTCGGCGGCGTCCCGCAGGCGGTCGTTGCCGACACCGCCGGCTTCGCCCAGGGCGGCGAGCTCCTGGTCTCGGAGGTCGCGGTAGAGGTCGGGGGTGAGGCGGCGGCCGTCGGCCAGGGGGGCTTCGTTGTGGACCCACTGCCAGAGCTGGGCGCGGGAGATCTCGGCGGTCGCGGTGTCTTCCATGAGGTTGTTGATGCCTACGGCACCGTAGCCCTGGAGCCAGGAGTCGAGGTACTGGAGAGCGATCGAGATGTTGGCGCGGACGCCCTCCTCGGTGATCCGGCCGTTTTCGATCCGGAAGTCGAGCAGCTCACGGGCGGTGACCTGGACGTCGTCGCGCAGGAGCTCCTTCTGGTGCGGCCGGCCGCCCAGGCGCTGGTCGAAGATCTCGCCAGCCACCGGCACCAGGTCGGGGTGGGCCACCCAGGTGCCGTCGAAGCCGGCACGGGCCTCGCGCTCCTTGTCCTCCCGCACCTTGGCGAGCGCGGCGCGGTTGACGTCCGCGTCCTTGCGGCTGGGGATGAAGGCGGCCATGCCGCCGATGGCGTGGGCGCCGCGGCGGTGGCAGGTCGCGACCAGCAGGTCCGTGTAGGCGCGCATGAAGGGCACGTCCATGGTGATCTGGGAGCGGTCCGGCAGCAGGATGGGGCTGCTCCTGAGCAGGCGGACGATGCTGAAGATGTAGTCCCAGCGGCCGGCGTTCAGGCCCGCGGCGTGGTCTCTCAGCTCGTAGAGGATCTCGTCCATCTCGAAGGCGGCGGCGATGGTTTCGATCAGCACGGTGGCTCGGATGGAGCCGTTGGGGATGC
>Ga0190265_10001924_pt1 | contig 13759 bp, 7 predicted proteins | sample Popmic124T_FD_133135 | JGI IMG/M metagenome (GOLD analysis project Ga0190265, IMG submission 133135) | Populus adjacent soil microbial communities from riparian zone of Indian Creek, Utah, USA - 124 T | ecosystem: Environmental > Terrestrial > Soil > Riparian zone | place: USA: Utah | collected...
CGGCCCCACCCGGTCTCGCAGGCGACCGTATCCCTGCCAGTCCGCTTCGTCGCGACCGCGGTCGCGGGTGGCGCGCTGGCGGCGGTCGGCCAGCAAGCGCTCGTGGCGAATCTCCCCGACACCGCCGACGGCGGCAACGTGTTGCGGCTCGGCGTCCAGGAGTTTCTCGGTGCCACGGCGGAGGCGTCGGACGACACCGACGTCGTCACCACCGCTGCTGTGGCCGACGCGGCCGCGACCACCACCTCGACCGCCCGGCCGCTGGTCACGCTGGCCCCGGTGCCGGCCGCTTCCTCCGATCTTTCCGCAGGGTCCGAGGTGGTCGATGCCCGCGACCTGGTGAAGGCCGCTGACATGCAGCGGCGGGCCGTCGAGGACGGCGCCTCCGCCACCACCCCGAAGAGGAAGTCGGCCGCCGAGCGGGCCGCAGACGCGGTCAAGGTCGGGTCTGCGGCGGAAGGTGCGCAGCGCGCCGCCGGGGCCGGGACGACGAAGGCGGACGAGGGCAGGTCCGCGGGCAGCGACCGAGCCGCCGCGAAGGACGGGGCAGCAGGGGACAAGGTCGAGGCCGGCCGGACCGCCGGGAAGAAGCCGAAGGCCGACACCAGCTCGCTGTCCGGTGGCGCCATCCAGATGGTCGCCGGGCGGGTGACCTCCGGCTTCGGCGCCCGCTGGGGCACCCGCCACGAGGGCCTGGACATCGCGGCCCCGATCGGCACCCCGATCCGGGTGCCGATGCCCGGCACCGTGGTCGACTCCGGTCCGGCCAGCGGCTTCGGGCTCTGGGTCCGGGTCCGACACGACGACGGCACGGTGACCACCTACGGCCACGTCAACCGGTCGTTCGTGACCACGGGCGAGCAGGTGAGCGCCGGCCAGGAGATCGCCGAGGTCGGCAACCGCGGTCACTCCACCGGCCCGCACCTGCACATCGAGGTGACCACACCCGGTGGCACGAAGATCAACCCGCGGCCGTGGCTGGACCAGCACGGCATCGGCTACTGAGCCGCACGCCCCCGACCGGGACCCGCCCGGTTCGCGTCGGTCACAGGACGTTTCCGTAGGCGTCCAGCGCGCGCATCTTGTTCGACACGTCCAGGGCCGCCACCTTGTAGGCCTCCGACAGGGTCGGATAGTTGAGCACGGTGTCCACCAGGTAGTCCACGGTCCCGCCGCACCCCATGATCGCCTGCCCGATGTGCACCAGGTCGGTGGCGTTGGTGCCGAACACGTGCACGCCGAGCAGGGTCCGGTCCTCGCTGGAGACCAGCAGCTTGAGCATGCCGTAGGAGTCGCCGACGATGGCGCCGCGGGCCAGCTCCCGGTAGCGGGAGATCCCCACCTCGTAGGGCACCGCGGACTCGGTCAGCTCGGCCTCGGTCTTCCCGCAGTAGGAGATCTCGGGGACGGTGTAGATGCCGATCGGCTGCAGCGCCTGCAGCTCGCGGGCCGGTTCGTCGAAGGCGTGCAGGGCGGCGAGGCGGCCCTGGTCCATGCTGGTCGCGGCGAGCGCCGGGAAGCCGATCACGTCGCCGACCGCGAAGATGTGCGGCACCGGGGTGCGGTACTGCGCGTCGACCTGGATGCGTCCCCGCTTGTCCGCCGAGAGACCGGCCTTCTCCAGCTCCAGCTCGTCGGTGACGCCCTGCCGACCGGCCGAGTACATGACCATGTCGGCGGCGATCCGCTTGCCGCTGACCAGGCTGGTCACCGTGCCCTTCGGAGTGACCTCGACCTTCTCCACCTCCTCGCCGAAGCGGAAGGTGACGGCCTGGTCGCGCAGGTGGAACTTCAGCGACTCCACCACCTCGGGGTCGCAGAACTCGAGCATCTGCGGACGCTTCTCCACCACCGTGACCCGGGTGCCGAGCGCGGCGAACATGGAGGCGTACTCGATCCCGATCACGCCGGCACCCACCACGACCAGCGAGTTCGGCACCCGCTGCAGCTTCAGCACCGCGTCGGAGTCGATCACGTGGTCGTCGTCGAACTCGACCTCGGACGGGCGGGCCGGCCGGGTCCCGGTGGCGATCACGATGTTGGCCGCGGTCACGGTGTTGTGGTCGCCGCGGTTCTCCCCGCGCACCACGATGGTGTGCTCGTCCTCGAAGCGTGCGGTGCCGCCGAGGATGTCGACGTGGTTGCGCAGCAGCTGGTTGCGAATCACCTCGATCTCGCGCCCGACCACGTGCGCGGTGCGGGCCAGCAGGTCGGCGATGGTGATCTCGGACTTGACCCGGTAGCTGGCGCCGTACATGTCGCGCTGGGCGAACCCGGTCAGGTAGAGCACGGCCTCCCGCAGCGTCTTGGACGGGATGGTGCCGGTGTTGACGCAGACCCCGCCCATCATGTTGCGCCGTTCGGCGACGCACACCCGCTTGCCCAGTTTGGCCGCGGCGATGGCGGCCTTCTGCCCGCCCGGGCCGGAACCGATCACCAGCAGGTCGTAGTCGTACACCGAGCCTCCCGCCCTGTCACGCACGTGTTGCGCCACTCTCGACGACCAGCGTCGCGGGCGCGCGCCCGCCGGGCAAGCGGGCGCGGTGAACAATTGGCGACGACGCCGGGTCGGGCCCGGCACGTCCGGGGCCCTTAGCACACGGGTCCGACCACGACGCGCACAACATCCGGGTTCTCCACAGTTCGGGCGCCGGGGCGTCGAGGGCACGGCCCGACACCGACCTGTGCACAGCCGAACGGAGCAGCCGCTGGTCCCGGCCGGCGAGCCGGCCGACGCTGGGCTCCATGACTCCTGCCGATGAACGTCGCCAGCCGGACGCCCACCGCCCGGGCGCCCCGTCCGGAGCGGATCCGGCGTCGCGAGCCGCGACGCGGGTGCCTGAGATGTGGGGCGGCACCGGGTTGGGCGCGGAATCGGGTGCCGATATGCCGATCCGGGTGCGGGATCCCGGCGAGCTGGTGGCCATCCTCCCAGCGTTGATCGGGTTCCATCCGCGGGAGTCGCTGGTCCTGATCGCGACCGGCGGGCCGTCAGGTCGCCGAATCGGCCTGACGGTGCGGGTCGACCTACCGCCCCCGGAGCACGTCGAAGCGGTCGTCGCGGACGCGGTCCGCGGGCTGCTGCTGGATCATCCGCACGCCGCCGCCGTGGTCGTGCTCAGCGAACGGACGGCCGGCGGTGGTCCACCCTCGGTCGAGCTGGCTGCCGCTGCGGTCGTCGGGCTCGAGCGACAGGGCGTGTCGGTGCACGCGGCCGTCTGGGCCGCGAGCACGACGGCCGGTGCCCACTGGGCCTGCTACGACCCGTGTGGCTGCTCCGGCGTGCTGCCGGATCCGGCGTGCACCGCGTTCGCCGCGGCCGTGGTGGCAGGTGGCCAGGTGATCCATGGCGATCGGGCCGAGCTGGAGCGACTGGTCGCCCCGGAATGTCCCGACCGCATCCGGCGCCGCGAGAGGTTGCTGGTCGCCCGGCTCGACCGAGCCGCACACCGCGCCGACCTCGGCGCCGCGTGCGCGGCGTCGGCGACGGCCGTGCCGGTGGGATCGGCCGTGGTGGACGCAGCCGTCACCGCCGCCGCCGAGGGTCGGCTCGACCTCACCGACGAGAAGGTGGTGGATCTGGCCTGCGCGCTCGGCGATCTCGCGGTCCGGGACGCCGCGTTGCAGCACAACATCGGGCCGCACGCCGCGGCCGCGGAGCAGTTGTGGACGGCACTGGTCCGCACGATGCCCGAGCCGGACGTGGTGGAGCCGGCGGCCCTGCTGGTGGTGTCGGCGTTGCTGCGCGGCGATGGGGGGCTGGCCAACGTGGCGCTCGACCGGGCCGAGCGGGCGTGGCCAGGGCACCGGCTGACCCGGCTGCTGCGCACCGCCGCCGGTGCCGGGATGCGCCCGGCGCAGGTGCGCGCGTGGCTGCTCGGCAGCACGCCCGAGCCGGCATCCCGCAGCGCAGCGGGGGAGGGGCGGAGCACCGGGTCGGTGCCGCCGCACAGCCGATGATCGTCGGCGCGGAGGGGTCAGGCCGGCTGCCGGCTCTGCGCGAACCGCCACGCGTCGCCGACCATGGTGACCAGCTCGGTGCGTTGCGGGCGCCAGCCCAGCTTGGCCCGCGCCGCCTCGCTGGAGGCGATGAGCACCGCAGGATCACCGTCCCGGCGGGGCGCGGTGACCGCCGGGATCGGGTGCCCGGTGACGACGCGGGCGGCGTCGAGCACCTCGCGCACCGAGAAGCCGGTGCCGACGCCCAGGTTGTAGATCGCGTGCCGGTTCGGGAGGGCCTGCTGCAGGGCCAGCAGGTGCGCGTCGGCCAGGTCGTCGACATGGATGTAGTCACGCACGCAGGTTCCATCCGCGGTCGGCCAGTCGTCCCCGAACACCTGCACCGACTCGCGCTGCCCCGCGGCCACCTGCAGCACGAGGGGGATCAGGTGGGTCTCCACGGCGTGCCGCTCGCCGAAGCGACCGTGCGCACCCGCCACGTTGAAGTAGCGCAGGCTCACCGCGGCCAGCCCGTGCGCGACGGCGTAGGAGCTGATCGCGTTGTCGATCGCCAGCTTGCTCGCGCCGTAGGGGTTGGTGGGTCGGGTGGGCGCATCCTCGGTGATCGGCACCCGGTCCGGCTCGCCGTAGGTGGCGGCCGTGGAGGAGAACACCAACCGCGGCGTGCCGTGCGTGCGCATGGCTTCCAGCAACCGGAACGTGGTCACCACGTTGCCCGACCAGTACAGCTCGGGGCGCTGCACGGATTCGCCGACCAGCGAGCGGGCCGCGAAGTGCAGCACCCCGTCGTAGCCGTCGGCGAGCAGGTCCTCGGCCGCGTCGGCCACGTCGGCCCGCACGAACCGGGCCCCGTCCGGCACGGCATCTTCGTGACCGGTGGAGAGGTCGTCGAGCACGGTCACCTCGTGCCCGTTCTCGACCAGGTGTGCCGTGCACACGCTGCCCACATAACCGGCACCGCCGGTGACCAGCAACTTCACGGCAACTCTCCTATGACGAGGGCGTTCGCCGAATCCCGCAGCGTTGGCGCGAGCACCGTTTCATGCCGGTCCGCGGCCTCGCGGGTCGGCCCGCCCGAAGGCCCGTCGAACCGATCAGCGCGGGCGCACCAGCACGGCGTGCGCGACGAGCGGGGCCACCTCGGAGCCGTCTCCGCCGACGATCGGGACGGGCACGCCGAAGCGACTGATCGGACGCACGTCGACGTCCTGGCCGGGCACGATGCCCGCCCCCTTGAGGTCCGACATCAGCCCGGTGTTCACCTGCACGTGCTCGGCGATCCGGCGCACCTCGACCCGACCGCCGCCGCGCCGGGCGAACTCGTCGAGCCGCTGCAGGCCGACCTCGAGGGTGGGCGGCGCGAAGATCCCGGGGTGGGCTTCCTCCGGCGGCCGGCGCAGCTCGTCGAGGCCGGGGATCGGGTTGCCGTAGGGGGAGGTCGTCGGGTTGTCCAGCAGCTGCACGAGCTTGCGCTCCACCGCCTCGCTCATCACGTGCTCCCACCGGCACGCCTCGGAGTGCACGAGCTCCCACTCGAGCCCGATGACGTCGACGAGCAGCCGCTCCGCCAGTCGGTGCTTGCGCATCACCGACACGGCGCGGCCGCGGCCGGAGTCGGTGAGTTCGAGGTGCCGGTCCCCGGCCACCACGACCAGCCCGTCCCGCTCCATCCGGGCCACGGTCTGGCTGACCGTGGGCCCGCTCTGCCCCAGGCGCTCGGCGATCCGCGCGCGCAGCGGCACCACACCTTCCTCCTCCAGCTCGTAGATCGTCCGGAGGTACATCTCGGTGGTGTCAATGAGCTCGTTCACGCGCACAGCTCCTTCGGTCGTGCTCCATCGTATCCGCCCAACGCCCCGCCGACCTCGAACCATCCCGGCCGGCAGAGCCCGCACGGGCGGACGTCATCACCTACGGTCGGTGCCGTGCGTGCTCGACCAGTGCGGGGAGCCGATCGGCTCGGGGAGGTAGGCGGATGAGTACCGGCGCAGCTGTCGTCTGGACCCCGGAGTTCCTGGGCTACGACCTGGGCGGGGACCACCCGCTCGATCCCATCCGGCTGGACCTGACCATGCGTCTGGCCACCGGGCTCGGCATCCTCGAGGGGGTCGAGCCGCTGGTGCCCGAGCAGGCGCCCGACGCCGAGATCCAGCGGGTGCACGTGCCGTCCTACCTGGCCGCGGTGAAGGCGGCGCCGGACGCCCCTTACGGCGTCGGGCACGGGCTCGGCACCGAGGACAACCCGATCTTCGAGCGGATGCACGAGGCCAGCGCGCTGGTCTGCGGCGGATCGTTACTCGCCGCTCGTGAGATCGCCGAGGGCCGGGTGGACCGCGCGGTCAACATCGCCGGCGGGCTGCACCACGCGATGGCCGACCGCGCCGCCGGATTCTGCGTGTACAACGACTGCGCGGTGGCCATCGCCTGGCTGCTCGAGCACGGCTTCGAACGGATCGCCTACGTCGACGTCGACGTGCACCACGGCGACGGCGTGCAGGCCGCGTTCTACTCCGACCCGCGGGTGCTGACGATCTCCCTGCACCAGCACCCGCTGACCCTGTGGCCGAGCACCGGCTGGGCCACGGAGTACGGCGAGGGCCCGGGGGCCGGTTACGCGGTGAACGTCCCGCTGCCGCCGGGCACCGCGGACCCGGGGTGGCTGCGAGCCTTCCACGCGGTCGTCCCGTCGCTGCTCGGCGCGTTCCGGCCGCAGCTGCTGGTCACCCAGTGCGGGGTCGACACGCACATGGAGGACCCGCTGGCCAACCTCGGGCTGTCGGTCGACGGGCACCGCGAGATCTACCGGCGGCTACGCGAGCTCGCCGGTGAGTTCGCCGGCGGCAAGTGGCTGGCCGTGGGCGGTGGCGGGTACGGACTGTTCCGGGTGGTGCCGCGCTCCTGGACGCACCTGCTGGCCACCGTGCTCGACCGCGACGTGCCGGCGAACCGGCCGCTGCCGGCCGACTGGGTGGCGCACACCGCCGGGCTCACCCGCCAGCAGCTGCCCATCGCGATGACCGACGGCCGTGACACCGGCTACGAGCCGTGGACCGAGGGCTCGGACCGCGTCGACTCCGCGGTGATCGACACCCGTCGTGCGGTGTTCCCGTTGCACGGCCTCGACCCGCACGACCCTCGGGACTGATCGCCATGACCGACATCGCGCCCGGCATCCATCCGCCCGAGCCGGTGACCGACCCCGATCCCGGCTACCCGCGGCACTGGGAGGCCGATGTGCTGGCCTCGGACGGGCGCATCGTGCACATCCGGCCGATCCTGCCCCGCGACGCCGACGCGCTGGTGCGGCTGCACAACAACCTCTCCGACCGCACTCGCTACCTGCGCTACTTCGGCCCGCACCCGTACCTGTCGCCGCGCGAGCTGGAGCGGTTCACCAACGTCGACCACCACTACCGGGTCGCGCTGATCTGCCTCGTCGGCGACGAGATCGTCGCGGTCGGCCGCTACGAGGGGCTGCCCGGTGACGGTGGGCCGGGCGGAACCACCGGCACCCCGGAAGCGGACTCGGCCGAGGTGGCCTTCGTCGCCCGAGACGACCATCAGGGCCGCGGGCTCGGCTCGATCCTGCTCGAGCACCTCGCCGCGGCCGCGCAGGAGAACGGTCTGCGGCGCTTCGAGGCCGAGGTGCTCGCCGAGAACCACGCCATGGTGCGGGTCTTCCGGCAGGCCGGCTACCAGGTCAGCCGGGCCTTCGAGGACGGCGTGCTGCACCTGGAGTTCGACATCGACCCCACCGAGCAGTCGATGGTGGTGCGCGACGCCCGCGAACAGCGCGCCGAGGCCCGCAGCGTGCACAACCTGCTGCACCCCCGGTCGGTGGCGGTGATCGGGGCCTCGACCGATCCGACCAAGATCGGGAACGCCGTGTTCGGCAACCTGCTGCGCGGCAACTTCGCCGGCCCGGTGTACCCGGTCAACCCGGACACCCGGTCGGTGCGCGGGGTCCGGGCCTACGCCTCGGTCACCGACATCCCGGACGAGGTCGACCTCGCCGTCGTCGCGGTGCCCGCCGACGGGATCGACGCGGTCATGGACTCCTGCCGCGAGAAGGGCGTGGCCGCGCTGCTCGTGCTCAGCTCCGGCTTCGCCGAGGCCGGCGCCGACGGCCGGGACGCGCAACGCCGTCTGGTCAGCGAGGCCAGAGCGCACGGCATGCGGGTGATCGGGCCCAACGCGCTCGGCGTGGCCAACACCGACCAGCAGGTGCGGCTGAACGCCACACTGGCGCCGGACGTGCCCGGGCGCGGCCGGGTCGGCTTCTTCTCCCAGTCCGGAGCGCTGGGCATCGCCATCCTGGCCGCGGCCAAGGAGCGCGGGCTGGGGCTGTCCACCTTCGTCTCCGCCGGCAACCGGGCCGACGTCTCCGGCAACGACCTGCTGCAGTACTGGCAGACCGACCCCGGCACCGACCTGGTCCTGCTCTACCTGGAGACGTTCGGGAACCCGCGCAAGTTCGGCAGGCTGGCCAGCAGACTGGCCCGCACCAAGCCGATCGTGGCGGTGAAGAGCGGGCGGCACGCCGCGCCGGACGCCGCGATCGCCGCCGATGCCTCGCCGATCGACGACTCCGGGGTCAAGGTGCTGTTCGAGCAGGCCGGGGTGATCCGGGTGGACACGCTCTCGGAGCTGTTCGACACCGCCCTGCTGCTGGCCTACCAACCCCTGCCGCGCGGGAAGCGGGTCGCCGTGGTCGGCAACTCGACCGCCCTGGGCGCGCTGGTCACCGACGCCCTGCTGGACGAGGGCCTGCAGCTCGCCGGCGTCCCGGTCGACGTCGGCGCCGATGCCACCCCCGACCGGTTCGCCGCCGCGGTGCGCGCGGCTCTCGCGGCTGAACCAGCGGCTGAACCAGCGGCTGAAGCCGGGGCTGAACCCGAAGCTGAACCCGCGGCTGAACCCGCCGCGCCGTCGCCCGGCGCCGGCCCCGAGCCCGCCGTCCCGGACGCGGCCGTGCCGGCGGACGGCCGCGTCACCGACCCCCCCGCCGATGCCCTGATCGCGGTGTTCGTCCCCCCGGTGGCCACCCCCGGTGCCGAGTACGCCCGCGCCCTGCGCGGCGCGGTCGCCGGCGTCGGCAAGCCGGTGGTGGCCGTGTTCCTGGCCGCCGAGGGTGTCCCCGCCGAGCTGGCCGCGCCGGGCCCCGACGGAGCCCCCGGCCACGGGTCGATCCCCAGCTACCCGAGCCCGGAGCGCGCGGTCACGGCACTGGCCCGCGTGAGCCGCTACGCCCACTGGCGCTCCCAGCCGGCCGGCGAGCTCGTCAGACCGCCCGATCTGGACCCTGACCGGGCGCGCCGGATGGTCGCCGAGCTGGGTGCCGACCGGCTCCGGATCCTCGACGACAACGCCGCCCTGGAGCTGCTGGGCTGCTACGGGATCGGGGTGACCGAGTTCCGGTTGGCCGGCGGGGCCGACGCCGCACTGGCCGCGGCCGAGGAGCTCGGCTACCCGGTGGCGATCAAGGCGGTCGGCGATCGCTGGCACCACCGCGCCGACCTGGTCGGGGTCCGCCTGGACATCGTGACCGAGACCGGGGTCCGGCGGGCGCACGCCGAGCTGTCCGAGCTCACCGGATCCGAGGACGTCTACGTGCAGCGGATGGCGCCCAAGGGTGTCTCCTGCGTGCTCGAGGTGGTCGACGACCCGTCGTTCGGGTCACTGCTGTCGTTCGGGCTGTCCGGGATGGCCACCGAGCTGCTCGGGGACCGCGCGTTCCGCGCCGTCCCGGTGTCCAACCGGGACGCGGCGGCGCTGGTCAGGGCGCCGCGAGCAGCACCGCTGCTGACCGGCTACCGCGGCAGCGAGCAGGTGCGGCTGGACGCGCTGGAGGACCTCGCGCTGCGACTCGGCTGCATGGCCGAGGACATCCCGCAGCTGCGGTCGCTGAGCCTGGACCCGGTCCTCGCCTCGGCGCGAGGCGCGTTCGTGACCGGGGTCCGGGTGGTGCTCGGGCCCCCGCCGACCAGCGCCGACACCGGGCCCCGCCGGCTGAGCTGAGCCTGCGCCGAGCCGTGGGCGGGAGCCACGACCCGGCAGCGGCGTCAGCGCCGGAACGACACCTGCAGGGTCGGCCGGCTGACGTCGGCGAAGAAGTCGTTGCCCTTGTCGTCGACGACCACGAACGCGGGGAAGTCCTGCACCTCGATCGCCCAGACCGCTTCCATACCCAGCTCGGGGTACTCCAGCACCTCGACCCTGCGGATGCAGTCCTGGGCCAGCCGGGCCGCCGGACCACCGATCGAGCCCAGGTAGAAGCCGCCGTGCGCGGCGCACGACGTGGTCACCTGCGCGGAGCGGTTCCCCTTGGCCAGCATCACCAGCGACCCGCCGGCCGCCTGGAACTGCTCCACGTAGGAGTCCATCCGGCCCGCGGTGGTCGGCCCGAACGACCCGGACGGGTAACCGTCCGGCGTCTTCGCCGGCCCGGCGTAGTACACCGGGTGGTCTCGCAGGTAGGCCGGCATCGGTTCGCCCGCCTCGAGCCGCTCGGCGATCGCGGCGTGGGCGATGTCGCGCGCCACCACCAGCGGCCCGGTCAACGACACCCTGGTCCGCACGGGCAGCGTCGACAGCTGCGCCCTGATCTCGTCCATCGGCCGGTTCAGGTCGACCCGCACCACCTCGGCGGACAGGTCGTCGGCCTCGGTGACATCTGGCAGGAACCGGGCCGGGTCGCGCTCCAGCTGTTCCAGAAAGACCCCGTCCGGAGTGATCTTCGCCCGGGCCTGCCGGTCCGCTGAACACGACACCGCGATCCCGACCGGCAGCGAGGCACCGTGCCGCGGCAACCGGATCACGCGCACGTCGTGGCAGAAGTACTTGCCGCCGAACTGGGCGCCGATCCCGAACTCCCGGGTCAGCTCCAGCACCTGCCGCTCCAGGTCGTGATCCCGGAACGCGTGCCCGAGCTCGGAGCCCGCGGCGGGCAGGGCGTCCAGGTAGTGCGCCGAGGCCAGCTTGGCCACCTTGAGCGTGTACTCCGCCGACATCCCGCCGACCACGATGGCCAGGTGGTAGGGCGGGCAGGCCGCGGTGCCCAGCGAACGCAGCTTGGCGTCCAGGAAGCCGGCCAGCCGCTTCGGGTTCAGCAGCGCCTTCGTCTCCTGGTACAGGAACGTCTTGTTGGCCGAGCCGCCGCCCTTGGCCAGCACCAGGAACTCGTACTTCGGCGCCTGCCCGGGCGCGCTGTAGAGCTCGATCTGCGCCGGCAGGTTGGTGCCGGTGTTGCGCTCCTCCCAGAACGAGGTGGGCGCCATCTGCGAGTAGCGCAGGTTCAGCTCGGCGTACGCGGAGTGGATGCCCCGGGAGATCGCCTCCTCGTCACCGCCTCCCGCACCGCCACCGCCGCCGGTCAGCACGGTCTCGGTGCGCTTGCCGACGACGATCGCGGTTCCGGTGTCCTGGCACATCGGCAACACCCCGCCGGCCGCGACACAGGCGTTGCGCAGCAGGTCGGTGGCCACGAACCGGTCGTTGGGGGAGGCCTCCGGATCGTCCACGATGGACCGCAGCTGGGCCAGGTGCGCGGGCCGCAGCAGGTGCTGGATGTCGTGCACCGCCTCGTACACGAGCGCGGTGATGGATGCGGGAGGAACCTCGAGGAAGGTCCGGCCCAGTGCCTGGACGGTGGCGCCGGGGTCGAGGTCGAGGCGGCGGTAGTCGGTGTCGTCGGGACCGAGCGGCAGGACGTCGGTGTGGTGGAACTCGGGCACCGACCGAACCTAACAGTGCCCGGCAGCCGTCGAGAGCGCCGAAGCGGACCCCGGGAGCCCGGGCCACGCTGCCACCGCGACCGTCCTGGGGTCCCTAGGTGGTCGCGAGCATCGGCCCGTCGTCGCCCGCTCGGAAGTCGTAGTGTCGTGGTCATGGCCGGATCGATTCTCGGTACCACCGTCCGCCGCGTCGAGGACCTCGAGCTGATCACCGGGGCCAGTACCTACGTCGGCAATCTCGATCTCCAGGGTCTGGCGCACCTCGCCTTCGTCCGCTCACCGCTGGCGCACGCCCGGATCACCGGGATCGACACCGGCCCGGCCGCCGCGGCGCCCGGGGTGATCGCCGTGTTCACCGCGGCCGACCTGGACCTGCCCGCGCACCACGGCCTGATGGTGATCAACCCGGAGCTGCCGCGGCCGCCGCTGGCCACCGACCGGGTGCGGTTCGTGGGCGAGGCCGTCGCCGTCGTCGTGGCCGAGACGAAGGCGGCCGCGGTGGACGCGGTCGAGCTCGTGGAGGTGGACTACGAGCCGCTGCCGGCCGTTGTCGACCCGGAGGCCGCGCTCGCCCCGGGCGCCCCGCCCCAGTTCGACGACCGGTCCAACCTCGCGGCCGGAGTGCGCGCGGGCGGCGACGATCCGTTGGCCGACGCCGAGGTCGTGGTCCGGGCCCGGATGGTCAACCAGCGGATCGCGGTGCTGCCCATGGAGGGCAACGCGATCGCCGTGCAGCCCGCGGCCACCCACACCGACGGCGCCGGCGCCAACGGCGCCGGCACCGAGCCCTACGAGTTGACCATCTGGGTCTCCACCCAGATGCCGCACGGCTTCCAGGCCCAGGCGGCCGAGCTCTTCGGGCTGGACAAGGAGCGCGTCCGGGTGATCGCCCCGCACGTCGGCGGGGCCTTCGGCGGCAAGGCCGGGATGCTGGCCGAGCACACCGCGGCGATCGGGGTGGCCCGTCGGCTGGGCCGGGCGGTGAGCTGGGTGGAGACCCGCTCGGAGAACCTGGTGTCGATGCCGCACGGCCGCGCCCAGGTCGGCTACTACGAGCTGGGGCTGACCCGGGACGGTGTGATCACCGGCCTGCGGGCGCGCGTGGTCGCCGACTCCGGGGCCTACGCCGGCTTCGGCGGCGGCCTGGCCATCGGGCCGACCTTCATGATGGCCCAGGGCGTCTACGCCATCCCGAAGATGGGCTTCGACGCCGCGGTGGCGCTGACCAACACCACCCCGATGGGCGCCTTCCGCGGGGCCGGCCGGCCGGAGGCCACGGCCCACCTGGAGCGGATGATGGATCTTGCCGCCGACGAGCTGGGTCTGGACCCGGTGCAGATCCGGCGCCGCAACTTCATCGCCCCGGACGCGTTCCCCTACGACACTCTCTCCGGGATGCGCTACGACAACGGCGACTACGACCTGCCGCTGCGCGAGGCCCTGCGGCTGGCCGACTACGACAAGCTCCGCGAGGAGCAGGCCACGCGGCGCGAGTCCGGCGACCCGGTGCAGCTGGGTATCGGCATCTCCGTCTATGTGGAGATCACCGCCGGCGGTGGGGGCAGCGAGTACGGCTCGGTGACGGTGCACGCCGACGGCTCGGCCACCATCTCGGCCGGCACGTCCGCGCACGGCCAGGGCCACGCCACCGCGTTCGCCATGCTGGTCAACGACCGGCTCGGCATCCCCATCGAGCGGATCCGGTTCGTGCAGTCCGACACCGCGACCGTGCCGCGCGGCTCCGGCACCGGCGGTTCCCGCTCGCTGCAGATGGGCGGCAGCGCCGTGCAGGCCGCCGCCGCCGACGTGCTGACCCAGGCGCGGCGGCGGGCCGCGGAGCTGCTGGAGGCGGCGGAGACCGACGTCGAGCTGACCGACAACGGCGAGTTCGGGGTGGCCGGGGTGCCCGCGACCACGCTGACCTGGGCGCAGGTCGCGGGTTCCGCGGTCGAGGACACCGGCCAGGAGCTGCACGCCGGGCTGGACGCCCACCAGGAGGGGGCCACCTTCCCGTTCGGTGCGCACGTGTCCGTGGTCGAGGTCGACACCCTGACCGGGCGGGTCAC